>Ga0209415_10018338_pt1 | contig 11045 bp, 4 predicted proteins | sample PeaSoiSIISIP2007_FD_187696 | JGI IMG/M metagenome (GOLD analysis project Ga0209415, IMG submission 187696) | Peat soil microbial communities from Weissenstadt, Germany - SII-SIP-2007 (SPAdes) (version 2) | ecosystem: Environmental > Terrestrial > Soil > Wetlands > Peat | place: Germany...
GATGACGAGCCACGCGGCCGTCGTGGCGCGCGGGATGGGCAAGCCGTGCGTCGCCGGCGTGAGCGCGGTGGCCGTCAACTACGAGACCCAGACGATGACGGTCACCGTCTACGACGATGTCGGCCGGCCGACCGAGAACGTCACGCTGAAGAAGGGCGATGTCATCACGATCGACGGCGGCTCGGGCGTCGTCTACGAAGGCGCGGTCCCCACCGTCAGCGCCGCCCTCAGCGGCGAGTTCGGCGAGCTGATGTCCTGGGCAGACCCCGCCCGGAGGATGAAGGTCCGCGCGAACGCCGACACGCCGCTCGACGCGAGGACCGCGCGCGCCTTCGGCGCCGAGGGCATCGGCCTGTGCCGGACCGAGCACATGTTCTTCGAGGAGGAGCGGATCGAGGCGATGCGCGAGATGATCCTCGCGGATGATTCGCGCGGGCGCGCGATGGCGCTCGCCAAGCTGCTCCCCTTCCAGCGGGAAGACTTCGTGGGCATCTTCCGCGAGATGCGCGGTCTGCCGGTGACCATCCGCCTGCTCGATCCGCCCCTCCACGAATTCTTGCCCAGCGGCTCGAAGCAGCTCGAGCAGCTGTCGCGCGCGATGGGCGTACCCGTGCAGAAGCTCGCGCAGCGGACCAAGGACCTCCACGAGCACAACCCGATGCTGGGCCACCGCGGGTGTCGCCTCGCGATCACGTACCCCGAGATCTACGCGATGCAGGCGCGCGCGATCCTCGAGGCCGCGGTGCAGGTGTCCGGCGAAGGGGCCGAGGTCCATCCGGAGATCATGATCCCGCTCGCCATGGCCCGGGCCGAGCTCGATCGGACGCGGGCCATCGTGGACGAGGTGGCCGCGGAGGTGTTCGGCGCGTCAGGCAAGCGGGTGCCGTTCTCATTCGGCACGATGATCGAGCTTCCCCGGGCGGCGCTCCTCGCGGGCGACCTCGCGCAAACCGCAGAGTTCTTCTCCTTCGGGACGAACGACCTCACGCAGGCCACGATGGGGCTCTCGCGCGACGACGCCGGGAAGTTCCTGAGGGCGTACGTGGAGTCGGGCATCCTGCCGAGGGATCCCTTCGTCTCCCTCGACGTGGAGGGCGTGGGCGCGCTGGTCGAGATGGCCGTGCAGGGCGGACGCAAAGCGCGGGCGCACCTGAAGCTCGGCGTCTGCGGCGAGCACGGAGGAGACCCCGCGAGCATCGCCTTCTTCCACCGAATCGGCCTCGATTACGTCAGCTGCAGCCCCTTCCGCGTCTCGATTGCGCGTCTCGCCGCTGCCCAGGCCGCCCTCCGCTCCAGGACAAAAGAAGCCGCAAACCAGGCAAACCAGGCAAATGGGCGCGGCTAGTTCTACTGCGGGCAGCCCGTCGAACCCCGTCTTGCGGGTGATCCAGGCGACCACCCCATAAGACAACCTGCGAGAAATCGCGCCCGGGAAGAGCACTCGACCTTCATCGAGGAGGGTGACCCTCTATCCTTGGTACGGCCCGGGGAATTGCCCCGTTGGCAAAGCCACGCATGCTTCCGACAACAGGGAAAGGGCGATGATCGCGCGCGAGCCCGTCGGGGTGAGCCCCTCGACCAAGCCGCCCGACTGGAAGGGAACGGCGCGTTACGAGGTCATCGACTGCCTTGGCCTGGGGGGGATGGGCGTCGTCTACGAGGCCTTCGACCGCGAGCGGAGGCAGCAGGTCGCGGTCAAGACGCTGCTGAACTTCGACGCGGCTGCCCTCTACCTCTTCAAACACGAGTTTCGCACGCTCGCGGACGTGCACCACCACAACCTCGTACACCTGTACGAGCTGGTCGTGCCCGAAGGCGGTGGCGACGCCTTCTTCACGATGGAGCTCGTCCGGGGCTCGAACTTCCGTGAGTACGTCGAAAGAGCCGAGGCGCGCGAGGCGGGGATCCCTCCTGAGAGCGCCGTGGTCAACCTTCGGCCCGAGCGCGAAACCCTCCGCTTCAAGGCGGGGAGCGCGGCGAACGAACCGGGCCCGATGCGCAAGCGCACGCCCGCCGACGTGGACCGCCTTCGGCCAGCGCTGCGCCAGCTCGTGGAGGGCGTCGAGGCCCTGCACGCCGCGGGCAAGACGCACCGCGACATCAAGCCCTCCAACGTCCTCGTCACCCCCGAAGGGCGCGTGGTGTTGCTCGACTTCGGCGTCGCAACCGAGCTCGCGAGGCACATGGAGGAGGAGGCGGGCGAATCGGCGGAGATGGTCGGTACCGCCCGGTACATGGCCCCCGAGCAGGCGTGCGACGCGCCGCCGACGCGAGCTTCCGACTGGTACAGCGTCGGCGTCGTTCTCTACGAGGCGCTCGTGGGGCGTCCTCCGTTCGCCGGCGCCACGGTCGACGTGTTGACGATGAAGAACACGATGGAGGCGGCGCCGCCCTCGGCGTGCGTCGACGGCGTGCCGGCCGACCTGGACGCGCTCTGCCGCGCGCTCCTGCAACGCGACCCCGCGATGCGCCCTACGGGGACGGAGATCCTGCAGCGGCTCGGCGTGAACGACGCCGGCACGCGGCACTCCGTGCCGGTCCCGGTCGACGCCCCGACGGCGTTCATCGGGCGCGAGGGCCAGCTCCAGGTCCTGCGCGAGGCCTTCGAGTCGGCACGATCGGGCGAAGGCTCCACGGTGCGCGTCTCGGGCGCGTCGGGCATGGGCAAGTCGACCGTCGTGCACCGATTCCTCGACGAGCTCGTGAACGCTGGCGAGGCGATCGTCCTGCGCGGCAGGGCGTACGAGCGCGAGTCCGTCCCCTACAAGGTGGTCGACAGCGTCATCGACGCGCTCAGCCGTCAGCTGATGCGCTTCGTGGATGGCGATGCTCTGGAGTTGCCCGAGAATGCCTGGGCGCTCGGACGCCTGTTTCCAGTCCTGCAGCGCGTGCCGGGGTTCGAGCCGCCCGCCGTGGGTACCGATCAGGATCCGCAGGGCGTGCGCCGCCTCGCCTTCGGAGCTCTGCGGAAGCTGCTGGCGACGCTGGCGCGACGCCAGCCACTCGTGATCTTCGTCGATGACGTCCACTGGGGCGACGTCGACAGCTCGGGGCTGTTGCTCGAACTCCTCCGGCCTCCCGACCCCCCTTGGCTTCTCCTGGTGATGACCTTCCGGGACGAGGAGGCGAAGACGAGCCCGTTCGTGATCGAGATGCGCGAACGCTGGCCCGCCGCGGCGGTGGCGCACGACGTCGCCGTGGGACCGCTGAACGCCGAGGACGCCCGCCGGCTGGCCGGCATCCTGCTCGGAGCGACCGACGAGATGGCGCAGAGGACCGCCCGCGCGGTCGCGCGCGAGTCACGCGGGAGCCCGTTTCTGATCGAAGAGCTCGTCCGGAGCAACCGGGGAATTGCGTCGGCGACGGGTACCACCCTCGCCGTCCTCACGCTCGACCAGATGGTGAGCGAGCGCCTCGACCGGCTCCCCGATCAGGCGCGGCAGCTCATCGAGATGGTGGCCGTCGGCGGGCGCCCGCTGCCTGTCTCGGTCGTCGCCGGGGCATCCGGCGTCGAGGGCGGCGTGCACGAGATCGTGTCCCTGCTCGGCGCCCGGCGCTTCGCGCGCACCGGGCTGCGAGACGGACGCGAGGTCGTCGAGACGACGCACGATCGCATCCGGGAAACGATCGTCGCCCAGCTGCCGGAGTCGGCGGTACGCGAGCACCACAGGCGGCTCGCGCGCGTGCTCGAGGAGGTCCCCGGCGCGGACGCCGAGGCCGTCGCCGTTCATTGGCTCGGCGCGGGAGACGTCAAACGCGCCGCGCGCTTCGCCGAGGGAGCGGCCGAGCAGGCCGCTGCCAAGCTCGCGTTCGACCAGGCAGCACGTCTCTACCGGCTCGCGATCGAGAGCTCGCCGGCTGCGTCGCAGGACGTTCGTCGGATGCTGCCGCTCTACGCCCAGGTACTCCAGCTCGCCGGCCGCTTCGACGAGTCGGCGCAGGCGTACCTCGACGCGGTCGCCGGCGCCCCGGCCGATCAGAAGCTCGAGTTCCAGCGCGCGGCGGCGCAGATGATGCTCACCGCGGCTCGCCTCGACGAGGGCGTGCAGATGCTACGCGGCGTCCTCGCCGCGGTCGGCATGAGCGCGCCGCGATCACCTCTCGCCGCGATCTTCTGGCTTGTGGTCTATCGCGTGTGGCTCGCAATGCTCGGCCTGCGCTTCAAGGAGCGCGCACCGGAGGAGGTCTCGCGCCAGGATCGCCTGCGGATCGAGGCGCTGCACACCGTTTCGATGGGGTTCGCGATCGTGGACGTCGTCCTGGCGGCGTGCATGCAGACCCGGCACCTCATCGAGGCGCTCAGACGCGGAGATCGTTTCCAGGTCATGAGGGCGGCCACCCTCGAGGCGGCCCACATCGCGGCGATGGGAAAGCCCGAGGGGACGCAAGAGCGCGCGCTCGTCAAGATCGGTCGCGACCTCTCGGAGCGCGACGGTACGCTAGACGCCACGATCGAGTTCTCGGGCGCGTGGGGAGTGGGGCTATTCCAGCGAGGCCACTGGAAGGAGGCGCACTCGCTCCTCGAGCAAGGATCCGGGCTGAATCTCTATTCAACCGCCGGCTTCCTGAACATTCGGCTCTTCGCGATCTACGCCGCCTTCTTCCTCGGTGACATCGGCAACGCGACACGGCGCCTGCAACGGGTCCTCGCCGACGCGGAGGATCGCAAGGACCGGTACACGACCGCGAATCTGGGCACCAGCGTCGCTGTCCACGCATGGCTCTCCGGGGACGATCCAGCGGGTGCGCGGCGCATCGCGGACGAGTCGCTGGCCCTCTGGCCACGAAGCGGCGGCTTCCACGTGCAGCACTGGCAGGCGATGGTCTACTCGCCGGACATCGATCTTTACGAGGGCAAGACCGAGGGCCTCTACGAGCGCCTCATGGCGCAGATGCCGAGGCTGAAGAAGAGCCTGCTCCTGCACGCCGGCTTCATCCGCGCGTACACGCGGTTCACTCAGGGCCGCCTCGCCATCGCGTCCATCGAGGGCAGCCCGGACCTCCGATCCGCTCGCGTCGCCGCCGCCCTGAACCTCGCGGGTCAGCTCGACCGCGAGTACGACCCCTGGACCGGCGCGCTCGCGTCCATCGTCCGGGGGAGCGCGCACAACGCCGCCGGCGATCGGGACGCCGCGATCGCATCGCTCCGGCGGGCCGTCGAGCAGACCGAGGCGACCGACACCCACGCCTATGCGGGGCCAGTCCGCTACCGTCTCGGCCAGCTTCTTGGCGGCGACGATGGCACGACCCTCGTGAAGGAGGCGATCGAGACGATGTTCGCGCAGGGGATCCGCGTCCCTGAGCGCTGGGCAGCCATCTATCTGCCCGGGAGCTGGGGCTACCCTCCGAGCTCCGGATGAACCGGGAACCAGCCGCCTTCAGCCCATCGGCGCTGCCATCGAGGCTGGCCGAGTGGAAAGGGACCGAGCGCTACCAGGTTCGCCGCTGCATCGGCGCAGGCGGGATGGGGACGGTGTACGAGGCGTTCGACCGCGAGCGCGAGCAGCCCATCGCCCTCAAGAAGCTCCGGTACTTCAGCCCCGCCGCGCTCTATCTCTTCAAGCAGGAGTTCCGGACGCTCGCGGACGTGGTCCACCCGAACCTCGTGCGGCTGCACGAGCTCGTGGCCACGGAGGCCCACGAAGCCTTCTTCACGATGGAGCTCGTCGTGGGCTCGGAGTTCCTCGCGCACGCGCGAGCTCCGGGCCAGACCGATTTCGAGCGGCTTCGGGCGACGCTTCACCAGCTCGTCGAGGGCGTGATGGCCCTCCACGCGGCGGGCAAGCTGCACCGTGACATCAAGCCCTCGAACGTCCTCGTCACTACCGAGGGGCGCGTCGTCCTGCTCGACTTCGGCGTCGCCACCGACCTGTCCCACTCGTCCGATGGTTCGCACCGGGAGGAGCCGATCGTCGGCACCGCGTCGTACGTTGCGCCCGAGCAGGCGTCCGGCGCACCACCCACGGCGGCTTCGGACTGGTACGGGGTGGGCGCGATCCTGTTCGAGGCGCTGGTCGGCAGCCCGCCGTTCGTGGGCACCGCGGCAGAGGTCATGCGGGCGAAGAGCGCCGGCGACGCGCCCCTCCCGTCCCGGCGCGCGGCGGACATCCCCCCGGACCTGGACGCGCTCTGCGGCGCGCTGCTGTCGCGCGCCCCGGCCACGCGCCCGAGCGGACCCGAGATCCTGCGCTGGCTCGGCGTGGGTCGACCCCATCGCGTCAGCGTCCCGCACAGCTCCGCGTCGGTCCCGCGATCGAGATCGATCGTGGGCCATCAGGCCGATCTCGTAGTCCTTCGCGACGCCTTCGACGTCGCACGGGCGGGAAGGGGCGTGACCGTTCGCGTCGGCGGCCCGTCGGGCGTGGGCAAGACGTCGCTGGTGCAGTCGTTCCTGGACGACGTCGGCCTCCACGCGGGCGCGCTGGTCCTCGCCGGTCGCGCCTACGAGCGGGAGTCGGTCCCTTACAAGGCGATCGACAGCTGGGTCGATGCCCTCAGCCGGCACCTGCTACGCCTCTCGGACCTCGGCACCCAGCTACCGCTCCCCGGCGACGCATGGTCGCTGGCGCGGCTCTTCCCGGTCCTCCGACGCGTACCGGAGATCGCGGACGCGCGCGAGGCGGCGATCGGGGACCCGCAGCGCGTGAGGAGGCAGGCGTTCTCGGCCCTGCGCGCGCTCCTTGCCTCGCTTACGCAGCAGCAGCCAACGGTCATCCACGTGGACGATGCGCACTGGGGCGACGCCGACAGCGCGGCGCTTCTGCTCGAGCTCGTCCGTCCGCCGGACGCCCCTCCGGTGCTCCTCGTGCTGACGTCACGCGACGAGGAGGCGCGAACGAGCCCACTCCTGACGGAGATGATGGCCCACTGGCCGGAGGGCGCCGAAGTGCGCAACCTCTCCGTGGGCCCGCTCGACTTCGAGGACGCCCGGCGCCTCGCCATTGCGCTCCTCGGGACCGAAGACGACTCGTCGAGATCGATCGCGGCGGCCGCGGCGCGCGAGTCGCGCGGCAATCCGTTCCTGCTCGAGGAGCTCGTCCGCGAACGCTCCACGACAGAGGACGCGGGCGAGAGCGAGGTCACGCTCGAAGGGGCAGTCGCCGATCGCTTGTCGCTGCTGCCCGGCGGGTCGAGGCGCCTTCTCGAGGTGGTCGCCCTGAGCGGACGCCCCCTCGCGGTGACGACGGTCGGCGAGGCTGCGGTGATCGACTCGGGCCTCGACGACGCGCTCGCGCTCTTGCAGACGACGAGGTTCGTCCACGTCGGTCTGCGGGGTGGCCAGGAGGTGGTCGAGGCCACGCACGATCGGATCAGCGAGGCCGTCGTTGCTCGGCTCTCATCGGACCGTGCGAAGAGTCTCCACGCCAGCCTCGCACGCGTCCTCGAATCCACGCCCGGCGCCGACCCCGAGTCGGTCGCGGTGCATCTGCTGGGGGCCGGCGAGAGGGAACGAGCGGGGCCCTACGCCGAGCGCGCGGCGGAACAGGCCGTCGGCAAGCTGGCCTTCGATCGCGCGGTCCAGCTCTTCCGGATGGCGCTCGACAGCTCGCCCCCCGCGACGCCCCAGGCATCCCGCCTGCGGGTCGGCCTCGCGGAGGCGCTTGCATTGGCGGGACGGGGAGCCGAGGCCGCGCGCGAGTATCTCGATGCTGCGGCCGACTGTTCCGGCCCGCGTCGGATCGAGCTCGAGCGCGCCGCGGCCGAGCAGCTTCTGACGTCGGGCCGGATCGACAACGGGGCGGTCGTGCTCCGCAGGGTCCTCGCGGCGATCGGCGTGAAGGCGCCGGGCTCGACGCTGTCCGCGCTCTTCTGGCTCGTGGTGTACAGGATCTGGCTCGCGGTGATCGGGCTGCGTCACTTCGAGCGCAGGACGGAGGACGTGAAGTCCGAGGACCGCGCGCGGATCGAGACGCTGTACTCGGTCGCCATGGGGCTCGCCCTCGTCGACGTGCTGCTCGGCGCGTGCATGCAAGCGCGGCTGTTCATCCTGGCCCTTCGTGCCGGTGACCGCCGCCAGGTGCTCCAGGCCGCCGCCCTCGAGGCGGGCCACCTCGCGAGCCTCGGAGGCGCCGAGACAAGGCGCGAGCGCACGCTGGTCGACATGGCCAGGCGCATCGCTTCGCGCACGGGGGACACGGAGTCGGAGGCAGTGGTCGAGTCCGCGGTGGGAATCGGAATGTTCCTGCGTGGCCGCTGGAAGGAGTCACGCGAGAAGCTCGAGGCGAACAGCGCGAAGCTACCCCACGGCCGCGCGCAATCGCGCGCGAACTCGCTCATCTTCGGCGCGCACTCGCTCTACTTCTCCGGGGAGATCAAGGAGCTCCTGCGCCGGCACGCACAGCTCGTCGCGGACGCGGACGACCGCGGGGACCTCTACACGAAGATCAACCTCGCCACCACGACGACGATCACGACGCACCTCGCCGAGGATGATCCCGAATGCGCCCGCCGTCAGGCGCGCGAGGCGATGGCGCAGTGGTCGCAGCGGGCGTTCTTCGTGCAGCACTGGCAAGCCATGACGTTCACGCCGGACATCGATCTCTATGTCGGCGAAGGAGGACGCGCGTACGACGGGTTCGTCTTGCTTCTGCCGGCGCTGAGACGGAGCCTGCTGCTCAACGTGCAGTTCGTCCGCGGGATGAGCCTGTACACGCAGGGGCGCTGCGCCGTCGCGTCCCTCGGGTCTCATCCCGAGCTCGCGCGGGTGCGCATCGCCGAGGCGCGCCGGGTCACGCGGCGTCTGAAGCGGGAGCGCATCGCCTGGACGGCTACGCTCGGTGCGATCGTGGAGGCGGCCGCCGAGAACGCCGCCGGCAACGAGGCGGGAGCCGTCGCTGCGCTGCGCGCGGTGATCGCGAGCGTCGAGGCGAGCCGCATGGCGATGCACGGCACGGCCGCGCGCTACAGGCTGGGGACGATCCTCGGCGGCGACGAGGGTCGCGCGATGGTCGACGCGGCGGAAGCGGCGATGACCGCCGAGGGCATCCGGTGTCCCGCGCGGTGGGTCGCCGTGTATCTGCCGGGGCGGTGGGGGTAGGACCGCGCTCCGCGACTACCGGACCTGAAGCGAACGTAATCCGACGAGCGTCGGCTCCTTCGATCCCGGCACGATGGCCCAGACGCTCACCTCGTACATGCCCGTCTTGCCGTGGTCGCTCAAGAGCAGGTCGATCTGGAAACGGTTGCCGGTGATCTTCACCGGGACGGGGGTCACGAAGCCCGGCGGCCAGTACATCTGGTACGGCACGGGAACGAGGTACGATCGCCTTTGGTTGACCTCGTGCACCGAGAGCGGCTTTGGCGCATCGACGCGTGCGATGCCGACGCCCGAGAACGATGCCGGCGCGTCGATGGTCCCTTCGACGTGAAGCGGGCTCCCGACGCCGAGGACTCGAGGCAAGGGCGCATACGTCCCGTAATGGTCGACGAACTCCTGCGCGAAGCATGGGACAGGAATCTCGTGCTCGGTGGCCACGGGCTGGGCGATGCCGATGCCGACTTTCTTGTGCCACGGCGTGAGGATGTTCTTGCGGTGCCCGTCGTGTGGAGGCACCTCGTGGAAGAAGCTGTCCTCCGCGACCTCCACGTTGCGCGCCTCGATGACCGGCGTGCGATCGAGCGATCGCGGACGCTCGTCGTCGAAGCAGCTCGAATTCTCGAGCACCATGTCGGCCCCGCCCGCCTGCGTGAAGCGCTGCTCCGGGACCGAGCCGTCCGTCCCGTAGTGACCGAGGTACCCGTGAGCGGCCATATCCTCGGCATGCGACTGGCCCGCGTGCATGGGAGCGCTCTCGTCCAGCTCCACAGGGGCGAGCCCCGCGGACGCGCGGTCGCGGTTGATGAGAGCGACCATGTACCGCCGGGCCTCGCCGATCGTCATCCGGCCGCGTGCCTGGGCGACCGTCGGGGGCGTTGTCCTGGGCGAGACGTCCGCTTTCGTCGCGCAGGCGGTGAGCGCGATGACGGTACAGAGGACTGGCTCGACGAGCGGACGGGGACTCACCTTGGGGACCGCGCCGCCTCCGGCACGAAATTGCGAACCATCACCCGAGCGTAGCCGGGCTGACGGTCGACTTGCGGGCAATGACCTGACCGCAGGCGCATTTCCGGACCTCGATCACAGCGTACTCCGGCCAGCGCGTCACGAACTCGCGGACCCGGGCGCTGGTGATTCGCTCGACCAGCTCGAACGAGGGCCAGGCCTCCGAGTCGCATGACAGGCCACAGCAAGGGCACGGCACGGGCACGTCACCTTCCGGGGTCGACAATGGCTTCGATCTTCGTGATCGCCTCGTCGAGGACCACGCGCAGCTTCTTCATCGTGGTGGGGGTCAGGCCCCCCCGCCGAGCCGACCATCCGATCGCCTTGAACATTCGCCCGACGCGCCGCGTAAGATCGCGAAGCTCGTCGGCGAAGTCGTCCCACGATCCCTCCCCCGCACTCTCGTAGAAATCTCGGACGTCCTCGACGTGCTCGCCGAGGTCGCGCGTTCCCTCCGGGGTAATAGCGTAGACCTTGCGCGCCTCGTGCTCTTCAACGCGCGTGTGCCCAAGCTCTTCGAGCATCTGCAACGTGGGATAGACGACACCCGGGCTCGGACGGTACGTGCCCGCGCTGCGCTCCTCGATGAACTGGATGATCTCGTACCCGTGCCTCGGCTGCTGCGCGATGGCGTCGAGGATGAGGTAACGCACGACGCCACGATCGGCCCTCGGCGGCGGGCCGCCGAACAGCTCCGAGAAGTCCGGCCGCCCACCGCGGAACGGCCGGCCGTAGGGGCCTCCTCGGCCCATCAAATGCGAGTCCCATAGCCTTCCGTGCATGTGTTGGCTCCTTGGTTACCGACAGGTCGTTACGATATATCTTTAGATAGGTCTGTCAAGGGGGGGGTCTTGTTGAGTAAGTCACCCGAGCCTCTTGTTTGTGACGAGTCACGAGGATCACCCTGAGCCTCGCTCCGCCTCGACTCGCTTGCGCTCGCTCGGCTCCGCTGCGGCCCGCGAGGGACGTGCGTCACGTCGAGGGGAGCGGCGGCCGCTCCTCC
>Ga0209415_10018339_pt1 | contig 11045 bp, 10 predicted proteins | sample PeaSoiSIISIP2007_FD_187696 | JGI IMG/M metagenome (GOLD analysis project Ga0209415, IMG submission 187696) | Peat soil microbial communities from Weissenstadt, Germany - SII-SIP-2007 (SPAdes) (version 2) | ecosystem: Environmental > Terrestrial > Soil > Wetlands > Peat | place: Germany...
GGGATGATCGCGTTGTCGGTGATCTTGATGTGCTCGGGGCACACTTCCGTGCAGCACTTGGTGATGTTGCAGTAACCAAGGCCCTCGGAGCCCTGGAGGGCCTTCTTGCGGTCGAGGTCGTCGTTTGGGTGCATGTCGAGCTCGGCGTAGCGGATGAAAAAACGTGGCCCGGCAAAATGCGGTTTGTTCTCCTCGTGGTCACGGACCACGTGGCAAGTGTTCTGGCAGAGCCAACATTCGATGCACTTGCGGAACTCCTGGGACCGTTCCACGTCGCTCTGGTACATCGTGAAAGGAGCCACGGGTTGGGCGGCGCTCGGCCTGAAAGCGGGCACCTGACGGGCCTTTTGGTAATTGAACGAAACGTCGGTGACGAGGTCCCGGATTACCGGGAAGGTCCGCAGCGGGGTTATCGTCACGGTTTCACCTTCGGCGAAAGTGGACAGCCGGGTCATGCACATGAGCCCGGGCCGCCCATTGATTTCTGCGGAGCACGACCCACATTTCCCCGCCTTGCAGTTCCATCTCACCGCCAGGTCGTTGGCCAGAGTCGCCTGGGCGACGTGGACGGCGTCGAGGACTACTTGGCCTTCCTCAGCCGGTACCACGTAGTCCTTGAGGTCGCCGCCGCTGGGCCCGCCGCGCCAGATGCGAAGTCTGAGGTCGTAGCTCAATGGACTTCCTCCAGGAGTTCGGCGAGCTCCGGCGGGGGTTTGGGCAGCGCCTGGCGCCGGACGGTAAGGGCGCTGTGCGACGCGGACGACGTAGAGGCCTCCAACGCGAGCACCACGTTCTGACCGCTCCAGTAGGGGTCTGTCATCGGGTAGTCGTCGCGCGTGTGGCCGCCGCGGCTTTCCTGGCGTTCGAGGGCGGCCCTGGCGACCGCCTCTGAGACGAGCAGCATGTTGCGCAGGTCCAGAGCGAGGTGCCAGCCGGGGTTGTACCCGCGATTGCCTTCGACCGAGACCGAGGTGGTGCGCGCGCTCAGTGCGGCGATCCTGTCGAGGGCTTCTTTTAGTTCGCCCTCGACCCGGATTATGCCCACAAGGTCTTGCATTGTCTCCTGCAGTTCCTGGTGGATGGTGTAAGGGTTTTCCTTTACGGGGCTCTCCCGGAACGGTGCGAGCGCGACTTCAGCGAAACGGGCCAGGTCGGCCTGAGCAGCCTTGGGGCGGTCCGAACCGAGACCGGCGGCGAACGCGGCTGCGTACTCACCGGCCCGCTTGCCGAAAACAATCAAGTCGGAAAGGGAATTGCCACCTAGGCGGTTTGCCCCGTGCATGCCTCCGCCAACTTCACCCGCCGCGTAAAGACCCGGTACCACCGAGGCCTGCGTGTCGGGGTCGACCTCGACACCGCCCATCATGTAATGACAAGTGGGGCCGATCTCCATAGCCTCTTTGGTGATGTCGACGTCGGCCAGTTCTTTGAACTGGTGGTACATGGAGGGCAGTCTCCGGCGGATGAACTCGGGGGCGCGCCTGCTCGCGATGTCGAGGAAGACCCCGCCGTGGGGGGATCCCCGCCCAGCCTTTATCTCGCTGTTTATCGCACGAGCTACTTCGTCGCGCGGCAAGAGCTCCGGTGGGCGACGGTTGTTCGTCTTGTCGGTGTACCAGCGGTCCGCCTCTTCGATATTGTCGGCCGTCTCGGCCTTGAAGAACTCCGGGATGTAATCGAACATGAACCGGCGTTTCTCGGAGTTGAGGAGGATCCCCCCGTCGCCTCGGACGGACTCGGTCACGAGCAAACCTCGCACCGAAAGAGGCCACACCATGCCCGTCGGATGGAACTGGACGAACTCCATGTTGAGCACCGTCGCCCCGGCGCGAAGAGCGATGGCGTGGCCGTCGCCAGTGCACTCCCAGGAGTTGGACGTCACTTTCCAGGACTTCCCGATGCCCCCTGTGGCAAGCACGACGGCCGGCGCTTCGAACACCACAAAGCGGCCTGACTCACGCCAATAGCCGAACGCGCCGGAAACCTTGCCGCCGTCTTTCAACAAATCTGTGATCGTGAGCTCCATGAACACGTCGATGCCCATTGACACCGCTCGTTGCTGGAGCGCCCGGATCATCTCTAGGCCGGTACGGTCCCCGACGTGCGCCAAGCGGGCGTAACGGTGCCCGCCGAAGTCGCGCTGGCTGATCTTGCCGTTCTGGGTCCGGTCGAAAAGCGCACCCCATTGCTCGAGCTCGTAAACGCGCTCTGGCGCCTCTTTGGCGTGCAGTTCGGCCATCCGCCAATGGTTGAGCAGCTTGCCGCCCCTCATCGTGTCGCGAAAATGGACCTGCCAGTTGTCCTCGGGCCACACGTTGCCGAGCGCCGCCGCGATGCCGCCCTCGGCCATCACGGTGTGCGCCTTGCCGAGCAGGCTCCGGCAGATGAGCGCGGTGCGGGCCCCGGCGTCCTGAGCAGCTATCGCGGCGCGCAGGCCGGCCCCGCCAGCCCCGATCACTACGACGTCATATGAATGATGTTCGAATGTTTCTTCTGCAGCCATCAGAAAAACCTCGGGTCGTGTACCCACCCGCTCGCTACCAGGCGGACATAGAGGTCCGTGAGGGCAACGAAGACCAGGCTCACCCAGGCGATCTGCATATGCCTTGCGTTCAGCTTGGACACGAACCCCCAGAGCTTGAAGCGGACCGGGTGGCGGGAGAAATGCTTGAGCCGGCCACCGACGATGTGGCGGCACGAATGGCAAGAAAGCGAATAGAACCACAACAAGGTTGCATTTACGAGCAGCACCACAGTGCCGAGCCCCATCCCCCAACCGTTCGCGAAATGGAAGCCCTCGATGGCGTCCCAGGTCAGGATGCAGTTCAGGACGAGCCCGAGGTAGAAGAAGTAGCGGTGCACGTTCTGGAGGATGAGCGGTAGGCGTGACTCGCCCCTGTAGGCCTTGTGTGGTTCTTTGACCGCGCATGCCGCTGGGGACCGCCAGATCGAGCGGTAGTAGGCCTTGCGGTAGTAGTAGCAGGTGAACCTGAAACCAAGCGGCACGACGAGCACGAGGATCGCCGGAGAGATGGCCCACCACGGGCCGACCACCCCGACCATCGGAGCGTGAACGATCTTCGAGCCGGCCCGGGCGTGGCCGCAGATCGACGCAATGCACGGCGAGTAGAACGGGGAGAGGTACGGGCGCGCGTAGTAGTTGGCGTTCTGGAACGCCGCCCAGGTCGAGTACGCGACGAAGCTCAGCAGGACCGTCGCGGTGATTGCCGGCTCGGCCCACCACCGGTCCGTCCTCAGCGTCCGGGCTGTTATCGCCGCACGCGGCCCGGGGCGAGGAGCAGGAGGCCCCTCGGGCACTTCGGTGGCGGTGGCGGTCATTGCGGCACGGCCGCTGTACCTGTTCGGAGCATCGGCCCTACGCTAACCGGGCAACGCCGGTGGAGGCACGACGGTTGCTGCGTCACGCGGACCGCCGCCCAGGCGAAGGCCGGACGGCGACGCCGAGTTCTCACTCAAGCCGACAGGAACGATGAGATAGAAGTGGCACCCAGCCCGTCCTTCGCTTCTTACGGGGAGGTCGCCTACGCTGGTCGTCGTCGTTGCTCCCGAGGGCCGGGCCGTGGTTCTTGGGGACGTAGCTCAGTGGCTAGAGCACCTGCTTTGCACGCAGGGGGTCGTGGGTTCGAGTCCCATCGTCTCCACTCGCTTGACGAGGAATTTTATGTCCTGACGGGGGTCCGGCGGGCTCCTCGGAGGCGTTCCATCGCACATCCATCGCACATCCGCCCCCGTCGTTAGGCGTCTCCCGGCGTCCAGAATTGGCTTCTAGCGCGTCAACCAAATGCAGGTTCGGTGCATTGTTCACGCTCTTTATTGGCCGCGCGAGTTGCGACAAAGCGTCCGCCAAGGCCCGGTCGCGCTCAGCTGTGGCGTGCTGGTAGATAATGGCCGCCCGGGGGCTGGCGTGGCCCATGCGACGCATCAGCTCCTTCAGACTGGCGCCCGTCGAGGCGGCGAGGGTGTTGCCGCTATGCCTCAGGTCGTGGAAGTGGAAGTCATCGAGACCGACGGCAATGCAGGCCGGTCGCCAGATGCGCCGGTTGAAGTTGCTGCGACGCAGCGGCGCCCCTTCGGGACTGTCGAACACGAGGCTGTCGGGTGCGTCGGCGACGTTGGTCCCGAGATGGGCCTTCAAGTCCGGTAGCACGTGCGGGGGGATGGCTATGGTACGCCGACCGGCTTCTGTCTTGGGTGGCCCGAATACGAGCTGCCCGCCCTGGAGCTCCTGAAGCTGACGGCTGCCCCTGACCACTCTGGCTGCGAGGTCGATGTCGGCTCTCGACAGGCCCGCCAGCTCGCCGAAGCGAAGGCTGCACCAGGTCGCCAGAAGGAGCATCGCCCGGTACCTTGGCTCGACCGCTTCGACCAGTTGTGAGATCTGGGTGACGCTGGCGACAGGCCGCTCGTCGTGGTGCTCGACGCTCGCCCCTTTGAGCACGCACGGGTTGCGGGCGATCAGCTCGTCCTCGACCGCGGCGCTGAGGATGGTCCGCATGAGCCGGTAGCACTTGGACACGGTGCTGGCCCCGATGCCGGAGTGCGTACTCAGGTTCGTGTGCCACCGCCGGACCCACGCCGGCGTGATGTCCGCCAAACGAGCCCCCTCGAACTCGGGCATGACATAGTGCCGCAAGAGGTAGCTGTACAACTCGACCGTTCGCGGCCGAAGAGCGATCCGGTGCGCCATCCAGACCTCGGCGTGCAAGCCGACCCGGACCTGGCCACCGCGAGGGTCAACACTTGTCCCTCGAAGCCGGGAGGTGTGCTCCTCAGCCTCGAATGCTTCTGCCTCTTTTCGGGTGCGGAGCGTCTTGGTGTACTGCTTGCCCTGGGCCGTCCGCAGCCTGACGTCGTAGACGGTGCGTCCATTCTGAAGGTGCCTCACTTCAACGCTCATTCAGGTACCTCACTTTCTCGGTGTGCGTCCCGGCAGCTGCGTGCTGCGAAGTACAGCCCCTCGTCTCCTGGGCTGTCCACCGCCGGCCGTCCTCGCTCCGACCGTGGCGGGCGCCGACTTCCTTGACCGTACCGCAGGGATGTGACAGTCACCTCAGCTCCAAAAGGCTCGGCTGCGCGTTCTCCGAGCCAGGCGTTGCCGACGCTGTGCCTTTGCCGGCCAGCGCCGTTTACGTACCGGCGCAAGCCGTCGACCGGAATTCGCCTACTCGAGCCTATTCGGACCGATGGCACGTCGCCGCTGGCCATAAGAACATAGATGGTTGACCGGCTTATGCTCAGGGCCTGGGCAGCCTCGGTCGGCGTGTAAAGCATTCTGTCGACGGGCTCGAGGTTGGGCATGGGTTGCTCCTTGGACTTGTGCGGATTCTTTTCTATATCCCTGGACACGAGAAGCCCGGATCGCAACAAACTTTTCGAATTTTCTTTCGAGCCCAGCTGTCCCAAGCGCATCCACCCGGCTCGGCCAATTTTTTAGGGCGCCAAGTTACCCACGGTCCTCCCGATCCCAGCTCCGCGCGCGGTGATCCCTCCGCCTGTCGCCACCATTTAGTCGGTTGCGGCAAGCGCCCCACCGTTCTCCACGACGGACTTCACCAACGGGCCATTTTGGGACGCACACAGTTTCACTACCTTCGGAGTGAAGCTTCCCGTGAGCCACGAGACGCCCGCCGCGCCCGCTTGGCAACCAATACTCTTGTCAGGCTCTTGGGCACAGGGACGACAGACGTGCGGGGGCCCCTAAGGCAGCGCCCGGCTCCCCACCAGGATCGAAGATCGAGCCGGGAAGTCCCGCCGCCGCCCCGAACGTCCGTCTAAGGGTCATACGCGCCGTCGTGTCAGCACGCTAAACCGCAGCCGACCCTGGAGCCGTGGGACCTGCGGACGGGTGCACTCCCGAGCATGGGAGCACCGGCTTCCTTTTGCCGAGCAGGTGCACTCCGCCGGTCGCCGGCCCTCACTTGAAATGAGCTTCACGAATTACTTCACGATTAACTTCACAGGGAACTTCGCATGGGTTCTGACCTGGTCGTATTCGGACCTGGTTCCGGTAGCCTCTCTGGCCTTGGTGCAACCGGCTCGAGGACCGAGTTCTGGTGCGATCGACCGTAAGCGCGTGCCTCTTGGCGCCGCTCGGACGGACCAGTCTGTTCGATTGTCGGGGACCGCCTCTTCCCAGGCCCGGTGATGGAGGGCATGACCGGAATCTCGTCCAGGGTTCTTATCATATTGAGAGATACGGGGAGCGCACCCCGCCCACAACGCCGAATCGGAGCGGACGATGATCCGCTGTATTCCGCCGGTGGTGCATACCAGATCCACCTACTCGGGGCGCATTTGCAAAAGGATCACGGATTGAGGGCGCCGAACCAAGCGGCGCGATGTTCGCTGGCAATCAAGGGTGCGGTAACGTCCATGAGCCGATGGTCACCGAGCCGAGCCAGCCTTTCGAGTACTCCGTCCGGGGGCTTTGTTCGGCTCGGTCGCGGAGTGCTACGAGCGCTACCGGCTTGACTACCCCAACGAGTTGGTCGACACCATATTGAGTTACGCCGGAGGGGCTGTGCCCACGGCGCTCGAAGTCGGCGCTGGGACCGGGAAGGCAACGCGGGTGTTCGCGGCCCGTGGCATCGAGGTCACCGCGCTCGAACCCGACGCCGACATGGCGAAAGTGTTGGCGAGGGCAACCCTGGGGCTCCCCGTGAGGACGGTAGTGACCACCTTCGAGCACTTCCGCACCGAGTCCCACTTCGACCTCGTATATGCAGCGGCGTCATGGCACTGGACTAGCCCGGGTACGAGGTGGGCCCAGGCCGCCAAGCTACTGGTCCCCGGCGGGGCGCTGGCGCTGTTCGGTGCGCCCGCCGAGCTGAAAGACCCCGACCTGTTCGCGGCGGTCGACCAGATCGAGAAAGGTGTGCTCCCGCAAGACGACTCGGCAGACCGATATCCATGGTCGACCGAGGAGATGGCCGCCGCCGACGGCTTGGCCGAGATCGCACAACATGATCTGCCCCGCGTAGCGACGACCACAGCCGAGGACTTCGTGGGACGACTGGCCACCGTTTCGGCCTACCTCAAGCTTGCCCCCGAGCAGCGAGCCGATTTGCTGCGTGAGGTCCGCGCCGTGCTGCCAGACCATGTCGACCTCGACACAACGGTGCACTTATCTCTGGCTCGACGGGTTTGAGCACTCGGCCAGCTAGACCACGCCGGTACCGGCACCCGAACCGGGTCAACGGAGCATCGGTAGGAGGTTCGCGATGGGTCTCTCTGTCAACGGACCTTATCCGCCGTTTTGTACTACTATTAGTCGTATGACTCGCATCAAGGTGAGCGTCACGGTCGACCCGGACGTGCTGCACGAGGTCGACAGCTATGTCGGAGACCACGATGGGCTCGACCGGAGCAAGGTAGTGGACGAGGCTCTTGCGCTGTGGCTGGCCCGTCGACAGGACGCCGCAATGGAAGAGCAGTTCTCAGGGGAGGGTGCACCCCCTGAGGAGGTGGACTCGTGGCGTTCGATCCGACGAGCCGCAGCCGCGCGACGGCTCCAGAGGTCATGACCTCGGCCACATCGCCGAAGTCGCCTCGCCGGGGCGAGTTCTGGACGGCCTACACGCCCGGCCAGCCAGACGACCCCCACCAGCCGCGACCCGTGCTCGTCATATCAGAGGACGTTCGTAACAGGCTCCGAGACGACGTCATTGTCGTGCCCGCCTTTTCGGCTGGACGTATCGGCCCTACCCGAGTGCGTGTCCCGGCCAATTCCGGCGGCCTGCCCCACGACAGTGTGCTGTTCTGCGAGGAAATCACGACCATCGACAAGGACTTCCTCCAGCGGGGGCCCCTGGGGCCTCGCGTCGAGCCTGGCACCGTGGCGGCCGTGGTCCGAGCTATTAGGCGGGCAATCGGGGAGGTAGTGCCTTCCTAGCGACGCGAGCGCCCGGTAACGGCTGGTGACTTCGGGCCCGAGAACGCTTGGCCGCGTCAGGTACGGGCGGTGGGGAGCAGAGAAGAAGAGCCAGATCCGTTGTCGACCGGAGCGTAGCGGCACCGAACGCCGCATGCGGGCGTTCCTGGTTGACCCCGGGGCACGGACCGAGCGGGCGCAAAATGTTCTTTATGCACTGCCGAGAACCCCTTGTTTTTCAAGAGGAATCCGAGCATAACGACGGATTTGGCGCACACCCACCACCCCGACACCGGTGATTACGACGGCCAACTGCCGAGCAGTTAGTCGGAGATCGTGGAGTTCTCCCCGCTGACCTGAGCCCCACGTGGCGAGCTCCGGCTGGTCGCCCTGCATCGGCAACTGGCTGAGCGGAATCGGTCGCAAGCGGAGGCCATACCTCTTACGATGGAGGGCGTGTCCGTTGTCGAGCGTCCTGACGAGCCGAGCCTTCGGCTTTTCACCGTGGAAGACCCTCGCCTGTGGGACTCTAAGCCGCTGCTCAGCCCCGACGAGTTCGTTATCGAAGGTCTTAGTGACGAGGAGTGGGAGGCCTTCCACGCTGCCGTCGCTGAAGCGTGAGCGGCCAGCGACGGTCGACTCACGTAGTCATTGACACCGATGTAGCCAGCTGGTTGCTGGACCCGCGGCCGCTGCAGCACCCTGCACCGCAGCTTGGACGAGCTTGCGGGCCCGGCTGACCCAGGACCGTTGCGTGCGGCGCCGGGCGAGGAGCCGTTGCCACGTGAGCACGCCCACTCCGGCAGCGACGAGCCCCGGCACTGAGAACGGCCCAAGCATCGGGCTCGCACGCCTGGAAATGAGCTCGGCCCCGGCCATGACCGACGCAGCGGTGACGAGGCCGTCGACGAGCCGGCCTACGGCGTGGTCAGCGTCGTGGACCCGGAAGTCGACGCCGACCTTGCCCGTTCGGACCTGGTCCATGATTGCCTGCAGATCGTCGGGGAGGCTTGCGACGAAGTGGTCCCAGCTGCGGACGGACCGTCCGACCTGCCTGGCGATCCTCCTTGGGTCGAACCGCACCGCCATCATCTGGCTGACGTAGGGCCGCAGCAGCTCGGTCACCCGCACCTCGGTGCCGACCCCTTGGCCCAGCCCCTGGAGCTGGAGCACGACCCGGAAGAGCAACGCTAGGTCCGCCGGCAGCACGAGCTTGTTCTCGTGGAGTACCTCCATGCCGCTGCCCATGATCCCGCTCATGTCGAGCTGGCCGACGCCGACCAGGAGGTAGCGGTTGAGCCACAGCTCGATACTGGCCCGTAGCTCGACCAGGTCGACCCCCGGTGGGGGGGTAGTCATCTCCAGCACGACGTCGACGAGGGAGTCAACGTCGCGGGTGCCCACCGCGATCACCATCGTCTCGAGCTGAAGGCGGCGCTGGCTCGTCACGCGACCGACATCACCGAAGTCGAGGATGGCCACGTGCTCCGCATCCGGGAGCAGGAAGTTCCCCGGGTGAGGGTCGGCGTGGTAGAGGCTGTCGCGGAATATCATCTCCAGGTACACGTTGGCGGCCCGGTGGACAAGGGTCGCCACATCCCACCCCGCCGCCTCGACACTGGCCCGGTCCGTGAAGGGACGACCGGAGATCATCGCCATGGTCAACACTTTCTCTCTTGAGAGCTCGGGGTAGGGCGTAGGGACCACGACGTCGTGTTCGTCAGCGAAGTTCAGCTGGAACCGTTGGAGGTTCGAGAGCTCTTGCCGCAGGTCTATGGCGGCATCCATCATCGCCGCGAACTCAGCGACTAGTACCGTTGGGCGGAGCTGCGCGACCTCTGGGTCCTCTGCCTCGAGGTAGGCGGCGACGGCCCTCATGAGCTCGATGTCTTCGTGGACCTTAACTTCGGCGCCGTCGTGCAGCACCTTAACGGCGACGGCCGTCCCATCGGCGAGCGTGGCCCGGTGGACCTGGGCCACCGAGCCGGACGCGAATGGTTCTGGATCGAACGAGCCAAACAGTTCGGAGACCGACTTGCCGAGCTGTTCCTCCACAGTCCTTTGGCCGACGCCGGGCGGATCAGGTGGCACGTTGGCCTGGAGCTTGCTGAGCTCAGTTGCGATGTCCTCGCCCACCACGTCAGGACGCAGGCTCAACATCTGACCGAACTTGATGTACGTCGTGCCCAGCTCGGTCAGCGCACCGAGCAGACGTTCGCCGTCGGAGGCCTCCACTTCCCCGGGTGCCACCACATGATGGACCAAGCTCTCGACCGGCGCGATGTCCGCGATGGCGCCACCGCGAGCCGCCCACGCAGCCAGCCCATGCCGGGCGAACACGCTCACGACTTCGTTCAACCGCTTGCGGTGCTTAACGAGCGTGCCAGCGAACTCAGCCATAAAACAGCCCTCCACTCCTGCGTGCAGCCGACCCCAGGATAGAACACATCGCGGATCCGCAAGGCAGGGTCAGAGGTCGACCCGCCAAGCCTCAAACCCGGCAGCCGGCAACTGACCGAATTGGACCTGGCGAGCGGCAAGGTCAGGAAGGGCGCCCAGGTGCCCTCTGGGAGCGCGGTCCTCGCCTACCACGACAGACCTGTACGTCATCGGCCCGGGCAAGCAGCGGCGGAGGTGCCGTAGGAAGCCGGCAGTCGTCATCTCGGCTTAGACCTCGCTCACTTTAAATGCGCGCTTGTCACCCCGCTCCGAGAGCGCGATAAGCGCTGAGAGGATGGCGTCTCGGCAGCTCAGGGCCACCGGACGGCGTCCACCAAGCCGGATGGGCGCGCCGGCGACGCTGGGACAAAAGTTCGGATCGCGGTGCATCGTCAGACACCATCGTCTCCACCATTAGGCCTTGCGCTGGGAGGGCAAGGCGGTCGAGGCCGGGCGAAAGCCCAGGATCGGCCCCTTGCCCAGCATTTGACCTGGGCGTTCTAGAGGTTTCCCGGAGCCGCTGGCGCCCTCCCGCCGGCTCCGCCCGCTCCGGGAGCCGGCAACCCGACCCACCGGCCCCTCGGGAGCAGAGAGGCCACAACGTCCCAGGAGCGCCGCAATGTAACGGCCAAACAGCCGAGTTAGAGCCCCAAGCGGTCGGATGGAGCGGCGGGACCTTCGCAGCCGCTGAAAAGCGAGTTTCGCGGGGGTAGCA
>Ga0209415_10018341_pt1 | contig 11045 bp, 15 predicted proteins | sample PeaSoiSIISIP2007_FD_187696 | JGI IMG/M metagenome (GOLD analysis project Ga0209415, IMG submission 187696) | Peat soil microbial communities from Weissenstadt, Germany - SII-SIP-2007 (SPAdes) (version 2) | ecosystem: Environmental > Terrestrial > Soil > Wetlands > Peat | place: Germany...
TTAGCCGTTAGCTCTTGGCTCTTAGCGTGGAGCTAAAGGCCAAGAGCTAGAAGCCAAGAGCCAAAAGCTAGGTTTAAATCATGCCAATCGTCATTAAGAAGCTCGACGCGAATTCTTACCAGCTCAAGGACCAAGTGGTCGCCATCAACCGCGTCACCAAAGTGGTCAAGGGAGGCAAGAACCTTTCCTTCGCCGCCTTGGTCGTGGTGGGCGACCCCAGCGCGGCGGTAGTGGGATACGGCTCGGGGAAAGCCAAAGAGGTTCCCCAGGCCATTCGCAAGGGAATTGAGTCGGCCAAGAAGAATCTTATGCGGGTCAACCTCACCCAGACCAGCATTCCGCACATCGTGTTGGGACGTTTCGGTTCGGGCAAGGTGCTGCTCAAGCCGGCTCCCGAAGGCACGGGCGTGATTGCCGGCGGCGCGGTGCGCGCGGTCATGACTTCCGTCGGCGTGCAAAACGTGCTGACCAAATCGATTGGCACCACCAATCCGCACAACGTGATCAAAGCCACGTTCGACGCGCTGAAGCATTTGCGGAACCGGAGCGACGTGGCCGCCATGCGCGGCAAAGCGGTCGAGGAACTGTGATGATGGCAGAGATAGAGATAAAGACAAAGATAAAGACAAAGATAAAGACAAAGACATCGAGCCAGGGCGGCGGCAAGCTCCACTTGAAGTGGGTGCGTTCCGCCATTTGTGCCCCCACAAAACAAAAGCGGGTGGTCAAGGGCCTGGGCTTTACCCGGCTGAACCAGGTGATTGAGCGTCCCGACAACCCGGCCATTCGCGGCATGGTGGCCAAGGTGCCGCATCTGGTGGAGATTGTGCAGTAGTAATTGGCAATTAGCACCGGCAGTTGGTGCTCAGATACGCGGTAGACTGCTAACGGCTAAATGCTAATTGCCAACGGCTAAAGGCTGAGTTTATGAATCTTTCCAATATTCGAGCACCGAAAAAGGCGACGGCGAACAAGAAGCGCGTGGGCCGCGGCATGGGTTCCGGCATGGGCAAGACTTCCACCCGCGGACACAAAGGCCAGCGCTCGCGCAGCGGTTCGCGCATGATGCGCGGCTTTGAAGGCGGCCAGATGCCGCTGCACCGCCGCATGCCCAAGCGCGGCTTCACCAACATCTTCCGCAAGGAATTCAACATCGTGAGCCTGGAAAGGCTGGCTGGACTGGGCCAAACCACCATCACGCCGGAAATCCTGCGCCAGGCCGGCGTCATCAAAACCAAGCATCCGGTCAAGATTCTGGGCGATGGCGAGCTTTCCGCCGCGCTCACCGTGCATGCCCACAAGTTTTCCAAGTCGGCCCAGGAGAAGATCACCCGGGCAGGCGGCAAGTTCGAGGTCTTGCAGTAATGTGGGAGAAGTTCTCCAACATTTTTCGCATTCCTGATCTGCGCAAGCGGATCGGATTCACTTTGGCCATGCTGGCGATTTACCGCCTGGGCGGCCACATCCCTACGCCGGGAGTGAATGCGGACAAGCTGCAGCAGTTTTTCGAGCAGAACCAAGGCAGCTTTCTGGGTTTTGTCGATCTGTTTTCCGGCGGCCAGCTCCGCCGCCTGACCATCTTCGCCCTGGGCATCATGCCCTACATCACCGCCTCCATCATTCTGCAACTGCTGACCGTGGTCTATGAACCGCTGGCCAAGCTGCAGAAGGAAGGCGAGCTGGGCCGCAAGAAGATCACGCAGTGGACCCGTTATCTCACGTTCGCGCTGAGCTCGGTGCAGTCCCTGGGCATCGCGGTCAGCCTGCAAAAGAGCGGCAGCGATTTCGTGGCCAACCCCGGCGTCGGGTTCGTTCTGATGACCATGCTGACCCTAACTACGGGCAGCGTCTTCATCATGTGGCTGGGCGAGCAGATCACCGAGCGCGGCATCGGCAACGGCATGTCGCTGCTGATCTTTGCCGGCATCGTGGTCGGCCTGCCGCGCGGCGTCGCCGACCTCTACGACAAAGTGAGGAACGACGCCTGGGGCAGCTTCACCGCGCCGGCGGTGGTGCTGCTGATTGCTTTGATGATCGCGGTGGTGGCCTTCATTGTGTACGTGGAGCGCAGTGAACGCCGCATCCCGGTGCAGTACGCCAAGCGCGTGGTGGGACGAAAGGTGATGGGAGGCCAGTCCACCCACTTGCCCCTGCGGGTCAATGCGGGCGGTGTGATGCCGGTCATTTTTGCGTCGTCGATTTTGACCCTGCCGCAGACCGTCGGATACGGCCTGCGCGACAACCGCTATTTCGGCTGGCTGATCCATGCCTTGGGCTGGGGCGAGCCGCTTTACACCCTCTTGTATGCCGTGGGCATTATCTTCTTCGCCTATTTCTACGTGTCTATCGTGTTCAACCCCAATGAGGTTGCCGACAACATGCGGAAGTACGGCGGATTCATTCCCGGCATCCGTCCGGGAAGGCGCACTGCCGACCACATCAACGAAATTCTGACGCGGATTACGCTGGTGGGCGCGTTGTACCTGATCATCATTTCGTTTATCCCCGAGTGGATGATCGCCGGAATCCACCTGAACCACTTGCCCGGCGCGTTGGGAGGATTTTTTGAAAGATTCCCCACCTGGATCACCAACGGGCTGGGGGTTTCCTTCTATTTTGGCGGCACCTCCCTGCTCATCGTGGTGGGTGTGGCGATGGATACGGTGACGCAAATCGAAGCCCAGTTGGTCATGCGCCACTATGACGGATTTAGCCCGCGCAGCGGACGCATTCGGGGGCGCCGCACGTGGTCGTAAACTGTAAGGCTGGGTGATTTTGCCGTAGCGGCCCGCTTAGTCTAGACGAAGGTTGAACTTGCAGATGGAGACGCGCGAGGGCACGTTCGATGGCAGAAGAAGCTGCACGCTACGTGGGACCGGTCGTCCTGCTCGGGTCGCCGGGCGCCGGCAAAGGTACCCAGGCGAAGCGCATCTCGGCGCGCTACGCTATTCCACAGATTTCCACCGGCGACCTGTTGCGTGAAGATGTGCAGCGCGCCACGCCCTTGGGCTTGCAGGCCAAGGACATCATGGCGCGGGGCGAGTTGGTGCCCGACCATCTGGTGTACGGCATGGTGAAAGAACGCCTGCGGGAGTCCGATTGCCGGCGGGGTTTTATTCTCGACGGATTTCCTCGCACCCCGGCCCAGGCCGGGTGGCTGGATGCGTTTCTGGAGACTGAGTTCTTTGATAGCTCGCGTGCGGGCCACGCCTGGCTGATTGTAGTCCTGATTGATGTGGATTATAATCAATTGTTGCGCCGGCTCACCGGACGTCGGATTTGTCTCGCCAACGGACACATTTATAACGTCTACCTCCAGCCACCCCGCGTCGACGAAGTTTGTGATCTGGACGGTTCCAAGCTGGTCATCCGCAGTGATGACCGCGAGGAAGTGATCCGGGAACGTCTGACCGCGTATGAGCAACAGACCCGCCCGGTGGCGCAGTATTATCGGCACACCGGACGCCTGTTTGCAGTGGACGGCAGCCTGCCCGTCGATCAGGTGACAGGGCGGATTTTTGAGGAGATCGAAAGCCACGTCGCGGCGGCCTCCGACAACGATTGAACCATGGCGATTGTCTGCAAATCGGCGGCCGAGATTGAGAAAATGCGGTATAGCGGCCGCATCGTTCGCGAGGTGCTCGAACATGTTCGAGGCTTGACCGCGCCCGGCATCACGACCATGGATTTGGAGCGCGCCGCCGAGCGCAAGATGAAGGAACTGGGCGCGAAGCCCGCCTTCAAGGGATATTACGACTATCCCTGCGTGCTCTGCACTTCGATCAACGAGGAGATTGTTCACGGCATCCCCTCGGAGAAGCGGGTGCTGAAGGCGGGCGATATCGTTTCCATCGATTGCGGGGTCGTGGTGGAGGGCTACTACGGCGACGCCGCCATTACCGTGCCGGTGGATGGGTTGAGTTCCCCGCAGTTGCGCAAGCTGCTCGAGGTCACGGAAGCTTCGCTGTACAAGGGCATTGAGCAGGCGCGGGTGGGAAACGCGGTGGGCGACGTAGGCGCCGCGGTGCAGGAATTTGTGGAAGCCAACGGCTTCAGCGTGGTGCGGGAGTTTGTGGGCCACGGCATCGGCACCCGGCTGCACGAAGAGCCGCAAGTGCCCAACTTCGGCGCCCGTGGGCACGGCGCCCGCTTGCGCGAGGGCATGGTGCTGGCCATCGAGCCCATGGTCAATTCCGGCGAGCCCGGCACCCGCGTGCTGGAGGATAAGTGGACCGCGGTGACTGCCGACGGAAGCTGGAGCGCCCACTTTGAGCATTGTGTCGCGGTCACCCGCGATGGCCCGATGATTTTGACGCAGTAGCGCCGCCATCTTGGCGGCCCCGGGGCGGGCAGGATGCCCGCCAGACAGCCGGCGGGACGCCGGCGCTACCCAGCAAGGAGTGCATGAGCAAAGAAGACGCGATTGAAGTTGAGGCGTCTAGCGGGCGTGAGCGGAGCGGGAGCCCGCTGCCGAAATCCTGAGCGGAGCGAGGGATCTTTGAACGACGGCAACAAAGGAGTCAATGAGCAAAGAAGACGCGATTGAAGTTATGGCGACGGTGCTCGAGCCGCTGCCCAATGCCATGTTCCGGGTGGAACTGGAAAATAAACACCGAGTGCTGGCGCACGTTTCCGGCAAAATGCGCAAGAATTTCATCCGCATCCTGCCAGGCGACAAAGTCGCAGTCGAGCTTTCGCCCTACGACCTGAATCGCGGCCGCATCGTTTATCGTTATAAATAGAGTTTGTGTGGGGCCGGGTCTTCGACCCGGCCAAGCCGAGCGCAGCTCGGCAGCTGGTTGGCCAACAGCCAACGACGAACCGCCAAGGACAGCTTTTATGAAAGTACGGGCTTCAGTAAAAAAGATTTGCGACAAGTGCAAGGTGATCCACCGCAAAGGTGTGGTGCGGGTGATCTGCGAAAATTCCAAGCATAAGCAGCGGCAAGGCTAGAGGAGCACTATGGCACGTATTGCAGGCGTCGATCTCCCGCGCAACAAGCACGCGAACATCGCGCTCACCTACATCTACGGCATTGGCCAGCCTCGGGCCGCCCGCATTCTGGCGGAAGCCAGGGTGGACCCGGCCAAGAAGATCCAGGATCTGGGCGAGGATGAGGTCAATCGCATCCGCCAGGTGATCGAAGCCGAAGGCCTGGTGGAAGGCGATCTGCGCAAGGAAGTTTCGATGAACATCAAGCGGCTCATCGAAATCGGCTCCTATCGCGGCTATCGTCACCGCCGCAACCTGCCGGTTCGCGGACAGCGTACGCACACCAACGCGCGTACCCGCAAGGGCCCGCGCAAGGGCACGGTGGCGCAGAAGAAGAAGGCAGCGGCAAAAACGTAAAACCGCCGTTGGCCGTTGGCTCTTGGCCGTTAGCATTCGCACGGCGGTTTCAGAGCCAAAGGCCAATGGCCAACAGCTAAGGGCGAAAGACTCTATGGCAAAACCAGCAGCAGCGGCAGGCGGCGCAGCGGCGCCGGAGAAAAAGGGCAAGAAGAAGACGTTCAAGAAGAAGGAGCGCAAACACGTCCCATTTGGCGTGGCGCACATCCAGGCTTCGTTCAACAATACCATCGTGACCATCGCCGATCCGGCGGGCAATGTGCTGGCCTGGAAGAGCTCGGGCTCGTTGGGATTCCGCGGGTCGCGGAAAGGGACGCCGTTTGCCGCCCAGCAAGCCGCTATGAACGCCGCCAATATGGCTCGCGATCACGGCGTGCGCACTGTGGAGGTGCGGGTCAGCGGTCCCGGCTCCGGCCGCGAGTCGGCGATTCGCGCTCTGGCTGCCGCCGGCATTGAAGTGCGCAACATCAAAGATTCGACCCCGATTCCGCATAACGGCTGCCGTCCGCCGAAGCGCAGACGGGTGTAGAAACAGCAATTTGGCACTTGGCATTTAGCCATTAGCCAAGAACTTAAAAGCCAACGGCCAAATGCTAATTGCCAATGGCTGATTCTTGTCCGGGAAGAAGGGTGAAGCCAAACCTGTAAACCGGAATCTAAAGGAGAGTACAACTTGGCCCGTTATACCGATCCCGTCTGCCGCCTCTGCCGCCGCGAGGGCATGAAGCTGTTCCTCAAAGGCACGAAATGCTTCAGCGATAAATGCCCCATCGAGAAGCGGAACTTCGCTCCCGGCCAGCATGGCAAGGACCGCAAAGCGAAAATCGTGGGCTACGGCCTGCAACTGCGCGAGAAGCAGAAAGCCAAGCGCATGTACTTCACCCAGGAAGGCCAGTTCCGCAATTACTTTGAGAAGGCGGCGCGCTCCAAGGGAGTGACCGGCGAAATGCTTTTGCAGCAATTGGAGCGCCGCTTGGACAACGTTGTGTACCGCCTGGGTTTCGGCATGTCTCGCCGCCAGGCGCGCCAATTGGTACGCCATGGCCATGTGCAGGTGAACGGACACAAAGTCAACATTCCTTCCTACCAGGTGAGTGTGGCCGAGGAGATTGCGATTCGCGAAAGCAGCCGCAAGCTGCCGATGCTGGAGCCGGCAAAAGATTTCGCCAGCCATCAGAACGCCCCCACCTGGCTGGAGATTGATCGCGATAACTACAAGGGCCGCGTTCTGTCGCTGCCCAAGCGCGAAGATATCAACTTGCCGGTGAATGAGCAGTTGATCGTAGAGTTGTATAGTAAGTGACGCCGTTTCGCGAGGCGTCTGAGCCTCGCGGGCGTCATCCTGAGCGAAGCGAAGGATCTGTTGCGTCGTTGGTTCTTGGCGGTTGACCTACGACGAACGACCAACGACTGTTTTCGGTCCTTTTTTCGTGCCAGATCAGCCTCTGCTGACGCAGTCCCACCCTTCGCAAAGAACGCGAAGGATGGGGCACCCACCTGAGTTTGGACCAACTCAGGGAGCCAGCACTGAGCCAAACGGCCGAAGGAGAAACACATGCTTTGGAAAGGTTTTCAGAAACCGAAACGTCTCGCCGTCGATACTTCCACCCTCACCGATAAGTACGGAATCTTCTGGGCCCAGCCTTTTGAACGCGGCTTCGGCACCACCATCGGCAACGCTCTGCGGCGCGTGCTGCTCAGCTCCATCGAAGGCGCGGCCATCACCGCGGTGAAAATCGAAGGCGTGCTGCACGAGTTTCAATCCATCACCGGCGTGGTCGAGGACGCCACCGACATCATCCTCAACCTGAAACAGATTCCCTTCAAGTTGAGCGGTGACGCGCCCAAGGCCATCTACTTGCGCGCCGACCAGCCGGGCGTCGTTACCTCCGGCATGATCGAAGCGGATGCGGATGTCGAGGTTCTAGATAAAGACGTCTACATCGCGACTGTGAGCGAGGGCGGCAAGCTCGACATGGAAATGCGCCTCAAGCGCGGCCGCGGCTACGTTTCCGCCGACAAGAATTTCGACGAAGACCTGGGCATCGGTTTCATCCCTATCGATTCCGTGCACTCCCCGGTGCGCAAGTGCAATTACACCGTGGAAGCCGCGCGTCTCGGCCAGATCACCGATTACGACAAACTGACGCTCGAAGTGTGGACTAACGGCTCTATCCTGCCGGCCGATTCCATCGGCCTGGCGGCCAAGCTGCTGAAGGACCACATGAACATCTTCATTAACTTCGAGGAGGACATCGAGACCTCGACCGCGTCGGATGACCGCAAGCCGGAGATCAAGAACGAAAACCTGAACCGCTCCGTCGAAGAGCTCGAGCTCTCGGTGCGCAGCTACAACTGCCTGAAGAACGCCAACATCCAGACCATCGGGGAACTGGTGCAGAAGACCGAAGCCGAGATGCTCAAGACCAAGAATTTCGGCCGCAAGTCGCTGAATGAGATTAAAGAAATCCTGTCATCGATGGGCCTGAGCCTGGGCATGAAGATTGACGAGCACGGCAACGCCGTGCCCGGCCCAACTTCCAACCAAGTGCTGCCGGCTTCCGCCTACGGCGACAGCGATCTGTAAGAAGCTTGTAGGATGATGTGGGGACGGGGCTGGTATGGGGAGTAGGCTGGTGTGGGGACGGGCGCCCTCGCCCGTCCAGGCCGAGCGAAGCTCGGCTGGTTTCCGTGGCCACTGTCCCTACACTTTAAAAACTTCGGAACTGAGGTTTACATGCGTCACAAAGTAGCAGGATGGAAACTGGGACGGAACACGAGCCACCGCCGCTCCTTGCTGCGGAACCTAGCGACTTCGCTCATTCTGGAAGAGCGCATTGAGACCACGGTCCCCAAGGCCAAGGCCGTGCGCCCCATCGTCGAGAAGATGATTACGCTGGGCAAACGCGGCGATCTGGCGGCGCGCCGCCAGGCGCATGCCTACCTCATGACCAGCGCCGCCGTGGATAAATTGTTCGACACCATCGGCCCGCGTTTTGGCGACCGCGAAGGGGGCTTCCTGCGCATTGTGCGCACCGGCTGGCAAAAGGGAGACGGAGCCGATAAAGCCTTCGTCGAACTGCTGGGCAGCGAAAAGTTGCAGGAAGAAAAACGCGAGAAGCGCGTAGCCGCCCGCGCCAAGCGCGCCGAGGAAATGAAGAAAAGCATGGAAGAATCCGAAGAGGAAACCAAGGCCAGCGGCGCCAGCGGCCCCTCCGAAGACGGCGAAAAGAAAGAAAAAGAATAATTCGGCTGTCATGCTGAACGAGAAATGAGCCTTGCCATGGCAAGGCTCATTCGCAGTCGAAGCATCCTCATCGCGCGCCGCTGTCGTTTCCCAAGTTGTCTTTCTGAATTATCTCTGACCATTGCCATTCCGGATCGCGTCAGCGGTGAGGAATTCGCTTTACCTCCCGCGCAATTCCGCACGCTCCCTCGAAAAACCGTCGCCCCGCTCCGCGGAACCATGATGCCCTAGGAGCCGAAGCCGGAAGTATACTGACCGCGTGCTCCTGGCAAGAGTTCTCTTCGTCGCAATCGCGCTGACCTGCTTCACCGCGTCGCAGGAGCCTGTCTCTTTTCCAACTCAGGACGGTGGAGTGATCTACGCCGATCTCTACGGCCACGGCAATCGCGGAGTGGTCCTGGCTCACGGCGGTCAATTCAACAAAGAGAGCTGGGCGCCGCAGGCCAAGGCTTTGGCGGCCGCTGGATTTCGAGTGCTGGCTTTCGATTTCCGCGGATACGGTCAGTCGACTGGTCCAGGCCAAGCGGATCCTCTGAGCGCTCCGCTTGAACTCGACGTGTTAGCGGCCGTTCATTACTTGCACGACCACGGCGCAAAAACAGTATCTGTAATCGGCGGCAGCATGGGCGGCAGCGCGGCCGGCGACGGTTCGATTGCGTCGCATGCCGGGGAAATAGATCGCATCGTGTTTCTGGGCTCCGCTCCTGACGAGCCCGCCGAAAAGCTCAAATCGCGGACGCTGTTCATCGTGGCGCGTGACGACACGAGCGGAGACGGTCCGCGGCTTCCGGGAATTCGCGCGCAGTACGAGAAGGCGCCCCAGCCGAAAGAGCTGATCGTTCTCGACGGGTCGGCGCACGCGCAGTTCTTATTTCAGACCGATCAGGGGGAGCGTGTCATGCGCGAGATCCTGCGCTTCCTCTCGCAACCGTAGGCCAGCCGTCGCTTGGCGGTGCAATTGTCGAACTGCTGGATGTCCCAACAAATTGTCTTGCATACAAATCCTTACTGTCCTAATCGGCAGCGCCGCCCGTATCCTAAGCGTAATCTTGCGCTGCCCCCTCCACGCAGTACACTTACGGCGAGGAGCATGGAAGCCAACCGCACTCAGATTGCTATCGCCGCCGGCGCCGGCGCGCTGCTGCTTGTGATCTTCTTTGGCGGCCTGGTCTGGCTCAGCAACCAGGGCCCGGTGCTCTCCCGGTCGGAAGACCACGATCCGCTCTCCGGCATTCCGAACTCCATCTCCCTCAATCCGCTGCGTGATCGTTCCTCGGAGCGCGTGGCCGCCGAATTCATCCGCGCCATGCGCGATGGTCAATGCCACGAAGAACTGGCCGATTGGGAAAAAGATTATCGCAAGAAATACGCCGCCTTCCTCTGCGACTCCGAAGCTCGGCACCCGCTGCTTTCCTGGAAAATCGCGGAATGGGAAGACCGCTCCCCGCTTCGCATCCTGCACTATCGTGGCACCCGCCTCAACGCCCCCGGCCAGAAAGACACCTACGTGGAAATCTTCTCCGTCACTCTGGAGAACAAAGGTGGCGAATGGGTGGTGACCAAGTACGACGCCATGTATTGAGCGTCAGTGTCGCATCATGACTCTGTCATCCTGAACAGGCGTCCAGCCGGTGAAGGACAGACGAAGACACGGAGCTTGCTGCATCGCTAGCGGATACTCCTACATCAAACCTCCATGCCGGGACCGCACGAAGAGCGTGAGCCGTCTTCTTCCCGCAACATCCTCGTCTTCGGATTCACTTCCTTATTCAACGACACCGCCAGCGAGATGGCCTACTGGGTGCTCCCGGCGTTCCTGGCCTCCATCGGGGCCGGGCCGGCGCAGTTGGGCATTATCGAGGGCATTGCCGAGAGTGTCGCCTCTTTCGTACAGCTTTTCTCCGGATACCTTGCCGATCGCATTCCACGCCGCAAGCCGATTGTGGTGGCCGGATATTTTGTCGCCAACCTGGTGAAGCCGCTGCTGGCGCTGGTCACATCATGGTGGCAGGTTCTGGCCATCCGTTTTGCCGATCGTTTTTCCAAGGGAATGCGCTCCGCGCCACGCGATGTGATGGTCGCCGAGTCGTCTTCCGAGCTGGGCTCCGCCTATGGCCTGATTCAAGCCATGGATTCCGCCGGCGCCGTGCTCGGCCCGCTGGCCGCGCTTTGGCTCCTGCGCTTCTATGGACTTCGCGGAGTCTTCTGGGCGGCGGCGGCCCCGGGCTTCCTCTGCTTCGCCATTGCCTTGTTCGGAATTAAAGAGGTGCGCAAGGCGCGATCCGCCGCCGGTGCGCCCAAGGCTCACGCGGTCGTTGTCGATTCCAGGGCAAAGCCGCGCGAGCTCAGTTCATCGGCGGCGACGTTCGTCCTGCCGCCTGCCTTCTACTACGTTCTTTTCGCTGTAACTCTGTTCTCGCTGGGGAACTCGAGCGACATGTTTCTGGTG
>Ga0209415_10018342_pt1 | contig 11044 bp, 9 predicted proteins | sample PeaSoiSIISIP2007_FD_187696 | JGI IMG/M metagenome (GOLD analysis project Ga0209415, IMG submission 187696) | Peat soil microbial communities from Weissenstadt, Germany - SII-SIP-2007 (SPAdes) (version 2) | ecosystem: Environmental > Terrestrial > Soil > Wetlands > Peat | place: Germany...
GCGCCTTCACCCACTTCGCGCCGACGACCACGCCGCTGGCGGTCAACCACCAGGGGCAGTTCCCGGCCGTGACCCTCTCATTCAACCTGGCACCGGGGTTTGCCTTGGGCGACGCGGTGACTGCGATCGCCGCCGCCGAGCGCGAGATCGGGTTGCCCGCCAGCATCCAGGCCAGTTTTCAGGGGACGGCGCAGGTCTTCCGGTCCTCGCTCGCGAACGAGCCCCTGCTGATCCTGGCGGCGCTGGTCACCGTCTACATCGTCCTCGGCGTGCTGTATGAGAGCTATATTCACCCGCTGACGATTCTGTCCACTCTGCCGTCGGCGGGTGTCGGCGCGATCCTGGCACTGCTGCTGTGCCGCACGGATCTCAGTGTGATCGCGCTGATCGGTATCATTCTGTTGATCGGCATCGTGAAGAAGAACGCCATCATGATGATCGACTTCGCGCTCGAGGCGGAGCGCAAAGAAGGCAAACCGCCGGAGGAGGCCATCTACGAGGCGTGCGTGCTGCGCTTCCGGCCGATCATGATGACCACGCTAGCCGCGTTGTTCGGCGCCTTGCCGCTGGCACTGGGTCTGGGCACGGGCGCGGAGCTGCGGCAGCCGCTGGGCATCACCATCGTCGGCGGATTGATCGTCAGCCAGCTGCTGACACTCTACACCACGCCCGTCATCTACCTCTACCTGGATCGCTTCAGCCTGTGGTTTGCGCGCCTGCGGCGCGGCCACGTGGGGCGCGTCGTACCCACACCCGCGGTGCGCCTGTGAGGCGGCGCCCCCACGCCGCACGACCGCTTGCCGGGGATCCTACAATAGCGTTCCGACGAAGTGCTCGAGCTCGATGTTGAGCTTCATGATGACCTGGTCTGAACCGCGCGTCAGGCCGATGCCGGGTCCGAGGTTGTACTCGATCCCGCCGGGAAACTCGCCGCGAATCACCGGGAAGATGTAGTGCTGCTGCTCGTGCAGCGGGTCGCTATCGTCGATGAGACCGGCGCCGCCGTAAAACTCGACACCCGGCGAGAGCCAGCGCAGGTAGTTGTAGTAAAGACCCGCGGCGTATCCGAATTCGAAACCCTTATTCTTGTCCGGGCCGACGAAGATGGCTTTCTCGACTTTTGGATTCAGATCGATTTCGAAGCGGCCGATGTCTTTTTCGATGATGGGCTTCAGCTCGAGCTCCAGCTCGCTGTCGTCGAACTGCGGCGTCTTATGCCATTCCAGCTCGGCATACCAGCCGAGGTCGACCGGCAGCTGCCCCTGCTCGAAGAGGCTGCCCCGCAGGCGATACTTCGAGCCCGCATATTGAAACGTGTCGCCGTTGGGGTGGGCGAGCGTCAGATAGGCCGCAAACTCGATCTTGTCGCTGAGCCCGTAGGTCAGTTCGATCGCGGAACGATACATATGCTCGCTTGGGAAGTCGCCGCTGGACGTTCCGGAATCCCCCTGCGAATGTCCCTGCGCCACCAAGCTATTGAGCGACTCGATCTCGACCATGCCCTTGCCCTCGGTCTGGTAGGGGTAGACCTCGAACTCGAACGGGTCGACCTGCCCGAGGACGGGACTTGCCAGCAGCAGAAATACGAGCGCGACGGACGCGCCTGTTCGTCTGATCATCCGTTTCTCCATTGTGTCTAGTGCGATAATTCCTGATTGGCGGCTTCCTGCTCGGCCCAGGCGACGAGGGCGTCGCGTTGCGCCGCCGTCAAGCGGGTGCTCCGGTGCAGTATCCGGTAGTACAGCGGCGCCATGTCGCCGCCGGCGACCCGGCGCGAGATCTGCCGCAGCTTCTCGGACGCCGTCCCCGGATCGGACGCGTAATCGCTCCACTGAGAAAAGTTGAGACGCTGCCGCCCCTGGTTGACGTCGTGGTGAATCAGCCACGAGAGCGGCGCAACCTGGCTGTACCACGGCCACGCCGTCTCGTGCGAGTGGCAGTCGTAGCAGGCGCGCCGCAGGATGCCCGTGATCTCCGCCGGCGCGGTCAGATCGCCTTCGACGGGCGGGTTCGTCGGCGCAAAGCGCACGAGTTGCGCGGCCACGATCACGGCGCCGACCGCCAGCAATGCCTTGGGCAAGCGTCGCATCCGCATTACTGTGCGACGATGGCACCGGAGACCGTGTCGTGGTGGAAATCGTCGAAGAACTTGTACGTCCCCGGCGCCAATGCCGGGATGTAGACCGTGATCGTCTCCCCCGGCTGCACGACGCGCTCGCGATGCAGCTCGAAGCTCTCCCACTCGATCGCGGCTTTGTCGGCGTTGGTGACCCGCACCTTGAACGCCGTGTTCGCCGGCACCACCAGCTGCGCCGGTTCGAAGCGGCCGTTCTGCAATGTGATTTCCGGGATTGCGTCGTCCGCCCGGACCGGCGGTGTGCCCAGCAGCATCACGACAGCTGCGACGAACGGGAGAAGTCTTGTACGGCTCACATCGGCCCCCAATTGATATTGATTTTCAATATCGGAAAGCCGGCATGGATGTCAAGAGCGATGGCCGCTTCGGGCAAGGCTCACGGCGCAGCAACTGCACCGCGTGGATCGCGCACCGGCGCCGAGCGCAAACTGCGATGCAGGCTTGGCGGACCCGCGATTCCGCCTTTACGTGCGATCCTGGCCTGCCGATGACAGGCTGGCCAGCGGTTGCGTCCGCGGCTTGAGGAGTGCCACCGGCCGACTGGTCGCCGCGGCCGACGTATCACCAAGCAGAAAAGCCTCGATCTCGTCGATCCGCGCCGCGGCGTCGCGATAGCCGATGTCGATCAGCTGGCGCGTATAGGTCGCGTCGAAGAGCAGATAGCTCATGAGGTCGGCGCTCTGGGCGTCCGGCGTGCCCAAGCCGTCCATGAGGTAGCGCACGAGACGGGGCATTCGATGCGAGAGCGTCTTGGCCACGATCGCCAGATCTTCGGACGGGTTGACCACCAGCGGTCTGATGATCCGCATCGGCTCCACGACTGCGCGCTCGTCTCCCGCCGGCGCCGCCGCCGCGGCGGTCCCGCCAAACTGGCGCACCAGATCGTTCATCCGCTGGAGATGATCCAGGTCGGTGTCGAGATGGTCGAGGAAGATCGCATTGAGAAAGACGCCGCAGATCTGTGCCAGCGGCGGCTGCGGCATCAGCGGTTTTTCATCCCGGCGCGTCACCAGCTCGGTGCGCGAGAGGTCGTCCGCCGATCGCTGGCAGCGGATGCCGACGGCAAACACGCGGGTCGCCCCGAGCCGAATCGCCGGGCTGAACGGCGTCACCAGCCGCAGGCCGCCGTCGCCGAAGTAGAAGTCACCGACCTCCGAGCGCAGCAGCACCGGCTGAAAGACGATCGGAATGGCCGCGGAGGCGCAGATGTGATCGACGCTGAGCCGCACCGCGAGGGTCACCCGGCGACTCTTCACCCACAGCGGATGTCCCGGCTTGCCTTCGATGAAGGTGTAGGACTTGCCCGAATGATAGCTGGTCGCCGACACCGCCGCGGCGTAGAGATGTCCGGAGCGGATCGACTCGCCGATCCCATCCAGCGGCAGGTGCCGCACCAGAAAGCGGCGCAGCGGCGTGGCGTCGAGCAACGAATGGATACCAGCGCCGCGAATGAGCCCGCCGAAGGCCAGATCCTGCATGAACCGCAGGCCATTCGTACCCAGCGAGAACGCGTCGGCCTTGAAGACGTCACGCACGGTCAGCTCCGACCACAGCAGAGCCAGGTTGTCCGTCGCCTCTCTGAAGCTGCCGCTCACGGCGGCGATCATTGCGCCGTTGATGGCACCCGCGGAGGCGCCGGTGACGATCTGGAACGGCGACGCCTTCTTGCGCAGCGCCCGCAGCTCACCGATGCGCTTGAGCACGCCGGCTTGATAAGCACCGCGCGCACCGCCCGCCGTCAAGACGAGACCCAACATAGCTCACACCCTCCGCCGCCCGCTGCGTGCGCTCATACCGTCGCTGTTTTGATTTCCCCCACTCTATGCAAGCAATGCCCACGCCACGAGCTGCGGCGTCCTCCGCGCTGAATCGGCGCAAACCCGCCGCGGCCCGCCAGTGCCTCTGCTGCTCACGATCCCAGCAGCGCTTGCCGGCACGTTGGGCATGTCGACTATCGCCCTAGTCAATCCGCTGATAGAAAGGAGCCGCATGCAAGAACGTCCGCAAGCGACTGGATCACCAAAGCGACGCAGCCCGTTGATCGCCGTGATTCTCTCCGGCACCTTCCCCGGCTTGGGCCAGCTCTACAACCGCGAGCGCTTGAAGGCCCTGCTGTTCTTCGGCGGCGGGCTGCTGACTGCGTTCGGGCCGTTCAACCCGCTCGACGTGGACATCGACCTCGATAACCCGGCTGCGGGGTTGCGCAACGTGCTCCTGGCTTCCCTGCCCTTCCTCGCCGTCGCGCTCTGGTCGGTGATCGATGCATACCGGACGGCGCAACGGTCGAACGTAACCGCGCCACCTATCGGCCGCTGACGAGATCGCGCAGCACCTCCTCGGCGTGGGTGGCGGGAGTCACCGCACCGTAGACGCGCAGCACCTTGCCGTCCGCACCGACAAGGTAGGAGATCCGCCGCGCCACGGGCTGCTGCGTGGAGTCGGCGGCACCGACGGCGACGGCCAGCGTCCGCTCACGATCCGAGAGCAGACGGAAGGGAAATTGCTGTTCCTGCACGAAGCGCGCATTGTCCTGCGGCTGGTCGAAGGACACGCCCAGCACCTCGACGTTGGCCTTTTGCAGATCAGCAAACTTGTCGCGCAACCCATCGCCCTCCGCCGTGCACCCCGCCGTCATCGCCTTCGGGTAGAACCACAGCAGGTACTTCTTGCCGGCCAGGTCGCTGGACGAGACGGTCTTCCCCGTGTGATCGACAGCGTTCCACGCTGGGAATGGATCGCCGGTCGCAAGCAACTGAGCGGCCGCCGCCGTCGTGGCACTCAACGCAAGAACCGCGAACACTGTGAGCATGCGCATCATCGAACCTCCTCAGTGTCACGCAACTCACCGGGCGTGGCGGTGGAAAGCACGGAATGGCGCACTCAACGATCGCTTCGACTCAGGCGGCGCGCTCACCGGCCTGACTCTCCACGCGCCGCAGCCGCACCGGAACACCATTCAGAATCGATTGGCCGACGACGCTTTCGACGCGCTGATCGTCGGTGAAGTCGTTCGCCGAGACGCCGGCATGCGCGCCCGCCGTCGATTGCCACGCAGCGCTCGCGGCATGCCCCCAACCGTGCGGCAGGCTGACCACGCCAGGCATGACCTCGTCGGTGATACACACCGGAACCACACCGGAATGGACTCGGCTTTCCAGCACCGCGGGCTCGCTGTCGCGCAGGCCGGCGCGCTGCGCATCGAGCGGGTGCACGTACAGGACACAGCGCTCGCGCCCGGCGACCAGCGCCGGCACGTTGTGCATCCACGAGTTGTTGGTCCGCAGCTCGCGGCGCCCGATCAACAGCACTTCATCGTCGGCTCGCTCTCGATCGAGCTCACGCTCCAGCTCCGCCAGCGCGCGCAAGAGCGGCGCGGCAGCCAGGTGGATCTTGCCGTCCGTGTGCTGCAGCCGATGCTGGAAGCCGGGACGCGCCGGGCCGAGGTCGAGGCCGTACGGCGACGCTTGCACCTTCGCCAGGTTGATGCCCGTCTTCCACGGCAGAAAACGATCGCCGTGCGGCCCGATGCGCAACAGCAGATCGAGCGTGCGCTGCGGGTCGTAACGCCAACCGAGTTTGCTCGCGACCCGCAAGCCGCGGTCGATCCACTTCATCCCGGTCGGGCCGCCGCCCAACTCCTCCGCCAGACGCAACAGGATCTCCCAGTCGGCCCGCTCGGACGCCTCACGCTGCACCACCGGCGGACACCAGCGCACCGTGTTGCGCAACGACACGCTGGGCGCCAGCGGCTCGGAATGATCCTCGGCCAGCGACCAGCACGGCGGCAGGATGAGATCGGCATGCCGCGTTGTTTCGTTGATGTACAGATCGACCGACACCATGAGCTCGAGCCGCTCCATCGCCTGGTCGAGCCGTCGCCCGTTCGGCGTCGACAGCACGGGGTTGCCGGCGACCGTCACCATGGCACGCACCTGACCGGCACCGGGCGTCTCGATCTCCTCGGCCAGGATGGCCGCCGGCAGATCGCAGCCGGTCTCCGGCAGCCCGCGCACCCGGCTGCGCCAGCGGTCGTGGCCGTTCATGCCGCCGAGCTTGACGAACTGTGAGCCGTCCAACGCCGGCTCCGGAAACATCGCCCCGCCCTCGACACCGAGCCGGCCGGCGGCCAGGTTGAGCACGTCGTTGGCCCACGTCGCCAGTGTGCCGAAGGCGTTGTTGCACGTACCCACCCGCGTGTAGACCACTCCCGCGCCCGCCGCAGCGAGCTCCGCTGACAGGCGGCGCGTTACGTCTGCGGCGATGCCGGTCATCGCCGCGGTGCGTTCCGGCGAGAACGGCTGCAGTCGCCGCTCGATGTCATCCCATCCCGTCGTCGCCTGCCGCAGCGCCGCGCGGTCGACGCGTTGCCCCTCGACGAGCGCGTGCAGCATCGCCAGGAGAAACGCCGCGTCACCGCCGGGCCGAATGAAGACGTGCTCGTCGGCGAGCTTCGCGGTCTCCGTGAAGCGCGGATCGACGGTGACCACCTTGCCGCCGCGCTCCCGAATGGCACGGATGCGGGCGCGCGCGTTGGGCGTGACCATGCCGCTGCCCTGCGAGACGGCCGGGTTGGCGCCGACGCACAGGAAGTAGTTGGTTCGATCGATGTCCGGAACGGGCATGAGCAGCGTGTTGCCGTAGAGGTAGTGCGACGCCGCGAAGCGTGGCGACGTGTCTTGGGAGCCGGCACCCGTGCGATTGCGCGTGCCCAGCGCATTCAGGAATGATCCCAGCATGATGATGCCGCTGTAGCTGTGCACCAGCGGGTTTCCGAAGTAGACCGCCACGGCGTCGGCGCCATGGCGGGCGCGGATCTCGCGCAGCCGTTCCCCGGCCAGCGCGAACGCCTCGTCCCACGATATTTCATGGAAGCGGCCGTCGGGTCCGCGACGGACGGGATGGCGCAGGCGCTCGGGATCCTGATGGACGTCGGCGATCGCCATGCCCTTCGGGCACACGAAGCCTCGCGACTGCGGGTCGTCCTCGTCCGGCTCTACCGCGACGATGCGGCTGCCGTCCACCGTGAGCTTGAGACCACAGCCCGCTTCGCAGAGATTGCAGCTACGCAGCACCGTCGTTGCCATGCCGTGCCCCTCCCGATGTGGACATCATCCACCGATGGCAGCCGCTAACGCAAGCCGCCCCGATGGCAGCATGGAGACTATGGAACGATCGTGGTGCCGTTCGCTCCGTCGCGGGGTCGCCCTGGCGCAACAGCGCGTTGCCGCCGAGGGCAACGACCACCGGCGCGGTCTCGACCGGGGCGGTCTCGACCCATTGGGTCACCGCACCCGCTCCAGAAAAGCGTCGGTGAGCTCGGCGATGTCGGGATGCGTGATCTCCGCGAGGGTGTAACTGACGCGCGCGCAGGGTTGCCGGATCGTCATCAGGTGCGCCAGGTTCACCGGCGTGGCGATCAACACCGCGTCGCAGGGCGTGCGGGCGATGGTGTGCTCCAGCTCTGTGACCTGTGCCGGCGAATACCCTTCAGCGGGCAGCAGCTTGCCGATCCACGGATAACGCGCAAAGCACTCGTGCAGCGAGCCGACGGCGTACGGGCGGGGATCGACTAGCGCGGCGGCGCCGTGCGCCTGCGCGGCGATGACGCCTGATCCGTAGCTCATCTCGCCATGGGTCAGCGTCGGCCCGTCCTCGATCACCAGCACGCGCCGCCCACGCACCAACTCGGGCTGGTCGACGTGAATCTCCGAGCGTGCTTGCACGACGACGGCGCGCGGGTTGATCGCTGCGGTGTTGGCCAGGACGCGCGCGATGCCGTCGGCTGGCGCCGAGTCGACCTTGTTGACGACGAGCACGTGCGCGCGGCGGAAGTTGGCTTCACCCGGATGATACGCCAGCTCGTGACCGGCGCGATGCGGATCGACGACGACCATCTCCAGTCCCGGACGGATGAACGGCAGGTCGTTGTTGCCGCCGTCCCAGATGATGACGTCGGCCTCGGCCTCCGCAGCACATACGATGCGCGCATAATCCACACCGGCATAGACTACGGCACCATGCGCCAGATGATGCTCGTACTCCTCGCGCTCTTCGATGGTGCACGCGTAACGGTCACAGTCGTCCGCCGTCCCGAAGCGCTGCACCGCTTGCTTCTCCAAATCGCCGTACGGCATCGGGTGGCGAATGACGACGGCGCGCAAGCCGCGTCGGCGCACGTGGGCCACCAGCCGCTCCGCCACCTGCCCTTTCCCGCAGCCGGTGCGCACCGCGCACACCGAGATCACCGGACACGACGCCTCGAGAAAGGTGTGTTCGGGCCCAAGCAGCCGGAAGTCGGCGCCCGCCGCCAGCGCGCGCGACGCCAGGTGCATGACGTTCACGTGTGAGATGTCGCTGTACGCGAAGACGACCTGAACGACGCCCTGGTCGTGAATGATGCGCTCCAGCTCGTCCTCGGGATGGATCGGGATGCCTTCGGGATACCGCGGCCCCGCCAGCGACGCGGGATAACGGCGAGCCGCGATCCCCGGAATCTGCGTCGCCGTGAAGCCGACGACCTCGTAGTCGGTCCGCTCCCGGAAGTAGGTGTTGAAGACGTGAAAGTCACGCCCGGCGGCGCCGAGAATGAGAACGCGTTCGGGTGCGGCGGCATCTTTCATCTGGCCAACGCCCACCGCCACCCCGGCGTTTGTCCCCGGTCACGCCGCCTCACGCCGCGCCGGCGGCGCGCCCGCGCTGCGCGCCGATCGTCGTGACAATGTCGCCGATGATCTGCGTCAGCGTCGACTGACCGGGCGTGTACACCCGCGCCACGCCGTGCCGCTTCAACTGCTCCTGATCTGGTTCGGGAATGATCCCGCCGACGAACACCGGCACGTCGGAGAGGCCGCGCTCGCGCAGCAGGTCCACGATCTTCGGGATCAGCGTCATGTGCGAGCCGGAGTGAATCGACAGGCCGACCGCGTCGACGTCTTCCTGCAGCGCCGACTCGACGATCTGCTCGGGCGTGAGGCGGATGCCGTCGTAGATGACCTCGCAGCCCGCTTCCTTGGCGCGCACCGCCACCTGCTCGGCGCCGTTGGAGTGGCCGTCGAGTCCCGGCTTGGCCACCAAGAGCCGAATCGGATGACCGATCTGACGGGCCACAGCCGCGGTCCGCGTGCGCAAGTCCGCCAGTGTTGCCCCATCGCCGGCAAAAGTTGCGCCTTGTAACCCGGTCGGTGCGCGGTACTCACCGAAGACTTTGCGTAACGTGCGTGCCCACTCACCGGTGGTCACACCGGCGTGTGCCGCGCGTATCGACACCGGCATGATGTTCGTGGCGCCGCGCGCGGCGTCCGCCAGGGCACGCAGCGCCTGGTCGACTTCTGTCTGATTGCGTTGCGCGCGGAAGGCGCGCAGGCGTTCGATCTGCTGCCGTTCGGCTTCCGGATCGACGACGAGGATGCTTTCGGCGTCCGACGTCGTCAGCGGCGACGGCTCGTGCTCGACGAACTTGTTCACCCCAACCATCGTCAAATCGCCGCTCTCGATGCGTCGCTGTCGTAGCGCGTGGCTGGCGACGAGCGCGCGCTTCATCACCTCGATCGCTTCAGCGGAATCGCTTGCGGCGGTGCCGCCGATCTTCTGAATGCGCGCCAGCTCGGCCTCGGCGCCTTCCATGAGCTCTTTGACTTTGGCTTCGATGACCGTCGCGCCCTCGAAGATGTCGCGTTCGTACTCGAGCACGTCGGTCTCGTACGCCAACACTTGCTGAATGCGCAGCGACCACTGCTGATCCCACGGCCGCGGCAGACCCAGCGCTTCGTTCCATGCCGGCAATTGTACGGAACGTGCCCGTGCCTCCTTCGACAGCGTGACGGCGAGCATCTCGAGCACGATACGTTGGACATTGTTCTCCGGCTGCTGCGCCGTGAGGCCGAGCGAGTTGACCTGCACGCCGTAACGGAAGCGGCGCTTCTTCGCGTCGGTGATGCCGTAGCGTTCCGCCATGTAGCGGTCCCACAACCGGACGAACGCCTTCATCTTGCACATCTCTTCAATGAAGCGGATGCCGGCATTGACGAAAAAGGAGATTTGGCCGACGACGTCGGGCATCGACACGCCGGGACGCTTGCGCACGCGATCGAGCACGGCGAAGGCGTTGGCCAGCGTGAACGCGAGCTCCTGCACCGGCGTCGCGCCGGCCTCCTGCAGATGGTAGCTGCAGATGTTCACTGGGTTCCATTTCGGGATGTGCTCGACGGTGTACTCGATGGTGTCGGCGGTGAGCCGCAGCGACGGCTCGGGTGGGAAGATGTACGTACCGCGCGCCAGGAATTCCTTGAGGATGTCGTTCTGCGTCGTCCCGCGCAGCTCGCGCGCCGTGGCGCCTTGGCGCTCCGCCGCAGCGACATAGAGAGCCAGCAGCCACGCCGCCGTGGCGTTGATGGTCATGGAGGTATTCATCTGCGCCAAGGGAATCGCGGCGAACAGCGCCTCCATGTCGGCGATGTGGCAGATGGGCACGCCGACCTTGCCGACTTCGCCGGCGGCCATCGGATCGTCCGAGTCGTAACCCGTCTGCGTCGGCAGATCGAAGGCGACGCTCAGCCCGGTCTGGCCCTTGGCGAGGTTCTTCCGAAACAGCTCATTCGCCGCCCGCGGGTTCGTGTGGCCGGCGTAGGTGCGCATCAGCCAGGGTTCTTCGCGGTGGGACATGCAAAGAAGATAGCCCGGGGGCACCGGTTGAGGCAACGGTCTGGCAGGTGGCGACTTCGCCCACGTCGGATCGTTCGAGTCGTAGCCGGTTTGCGCCGGCAGATCGAAGGCGACGGGCGGTGGACGCCCAGGGCTCTGTCAAAGTCGCGGACAGAGCCTCGATACGCCACCAGAAGACGGCGGCTACTCGGCTCGAACGGTTCTTATGTCTCACCAAACCGTTCACCCCGAGTAACGGCCCTTCTT
>Ga0209415_10018344_pt1 | contig 11044 bp, 5 predicted proteins | sample PeaSoiSIISIP2007_FD_187696 | JGI IMG/M metagenome (GOLD analysis project Ga0209415, IMG submission 187696) | Peat soil microbial communities from Weissenstadt, Germany - SII-SIP-2007 (SPAdes) (version 2) | ecosystem: Environmental > Terrestrial > Soil > Wetlands > Peat | place: Germany...
CGACGGCGTGAGCGGCGCCCAGTCCGTCATCATCGCCGCAAGGTCCCGAGATGCCAACGATCAGCCCCTGGTCATTGATGGCGACGGCGGCTCCATCATTGTCACCGGAAAGGGTGGGCAACACTTGCATCTGGCCATTCTTCGGACCCCAGACGACGGGCTTGTACTGATAAACGGCGGGGGAAATGCAGGTTGGATCCTGGGTTGTGTTTTCGGCCCAGCCGACGATCTGGCCGCGATCGTTGGCTCCGGCGGCGCGGCTGTTGTTGCCGCCAAGGTTGTTGGGGAGTTGGGTCATTACGCCGTTGCGCCACTGGAATGCCTCGCATTCATAACCGTCGCCGAAGGCGCAAAAGTTTTCGTGAGCGGGATCCATGGTGGAAAGATCCGCCATACCTGCGACGATGCCGCGATCGTCCTTGATGGGGAAAGGCACGGAGCTGTTGGGGCCTCCGAGGGTGCCGAGGTCGAAGGTCAAGCCGTCGATCCAGAAGGTGGCGTGTTGCGTGTTATTGGCGAGCGTGGCGGCACCCGTTACCCATCCGCGCTGGTTGATGCCATTGCCAGCGCTAAAGGTTCCGCCGAGCGTGCCTAAGTTTCTGACGGAGTACTGAGGATGGTGAGGTGTTTGTTGATTCTGTGCTACGGATTGAAGTGGCGCCGTCAACGCGGCAAGCAAAGTCATGGCAGTGATACATGTCGTTATTGGGGATTGCATGGTGCCTCCTGATTCGTTTTCTTGGGGAGTGGCGGGCCGAGCTGCCGCGTGCTCTTTTGCAGGTCCAATCGGTTTGCCCGAAAGATGTGCAGGACTACGGAGCGCAAGCCCGCATCAGTCGACATAGATGCGAGCGCGTTGGACGGTTGCGGACCTGGAAATCTGATGTCAGCGAAAGTTCACGCCCAGCGGCAGTTGAGGCGTCTGCACATTTTTGTCGCGGTCCGAAAACGTCCAATTTGTTCCTCAGGATGGGCTACCATAACTTCGCGACGATATGAATCTGGATTGGCAGGTATGTTCGCGGGCCCGGCTGTCGCGCGATGCGCGCTTCGATGGGAAGTTCTTCATCGGCGTGCTGACGACCGGAGTATATTGCCGTTCGATTTGTCCGGCGCGCACCTGCCAGGAGAAAAATGTTCGCTACTTTCCGAGTGCTGCTGCGGCGGCGGAAGCGGGTTTTCGGCCGTGCCTGCGTTGCCGGCCGGAATGCTCGCCCGGAACTCCGGCCTGGTTGGGAACTCCAAACACAGTTTCGCGCGCTTTGCGGCTGATCAGCGAGAGCGGCCTGGAGGATGGCGGCGTGGAAGTTCTTGCCGAACGCCTTGGAGTGGGCTCGCGACATCTTCGCCGGCTGTTCCTGCGACACCTGGGCGCGACGCCTCTTGCGGTTGCGCAAACCCGCCGCTTGCATTTTGCCAAGAAGCTGATCGACGAAACCAGGCTGCCGATGAGTCAGGTTGCGCTGGCGTCGGGCTTCGGCTGCGTGCGGCGATTCAATGCCGGCATCCGCAAAGTCTATAAGCGGACACCGACTCAAATCCGGCGCCTGGCGCGGCAAACGTCCCCACAGGCGGAAAATCAGTATTTCTTTCGCCTGGGTTACCGGGCGCCCTATGACTGGGATGTCATGCTGAAGTTTCTGGCAGCGCGGGCCACGCCGGGCGTCGAAGACGTGGACCTGGGCAGTTATCGGCGGTCGATCTCGGTGAATGGGAGCCATGGATATTTTGAAGTGTCGTTGGACGAGGCGAACGTCGGGGTCGCGGTGCGGGTTCAGTTTGGCGATCCACGCGCGCTTTTCTTTATTGTCGAGCGAATCCGGACGATGTTTGACCTGAACGCGGATTGGGCGGCCATCGCGCGAGGTCTGAGAACCGACCCGGTATTGGCGCAGCGGATTGCGTCGCATCCTGGGCTGCGCGTGCCGGGATGCTGGAATGGTTTCGAACTCGCGGTGCGAGCCATACTTGGGCAGCAGATCACGGTCAAGGGTGCGACCGCCCTCGCGGGCCGAATTGTAAAAACCTTCGGGCAGCCGTTCGCTGCGGCAAGCAATCTCACGCATTTGTTTCCTTTGCCGGACGTTCTCGCTGACGCGAAGCTTGCGAGCATCGGCATGCCCGGGGCGCGGGCGGAGACCATTCGCGCGCTGGCGCGGGCGGTGTGCGAGGGGCGAATCAGTTTCGACGGGGTTACGGACTCCGATGTGTTCCTGACACGGCTTTGTGAAATTCCCGGCATTGGCAAATGGACGGCGCAATACGTGGCCATGCGCGCGCTGGGAGAGCCGGATGCGTTTCCCTCGGGCGACCTCGGTCTTCTGCGCGCATTGGATTTAGAGAGTTCTGGTGAACTCGAGCGACGCGCGGGAGCATGGCGGCCGTGGCGGGCTTACGCGGCAATGTACTTGTGGAATATCGCGAACGGGAACGGGGCTCGCGAAAACAAAGTCACCGCGAAATCCAAATCAGGTTTACCAGATTTGCGCACGTCTACCGAGGAGCGTTGTAACGTTGCCGGTTCATCGTGATCCTTCTTCTTTCGTGCCTTAAATCTGAAAGGGTTCTTCTGGGTCGGGCTCTCGCACCGGGATGTCAGGATTTTCCGGACCATCTGGTGGCTCTTTTATCGGAGGGGGCGAAGGCTCGGGTAATTGGCGCAAGTTAAATTGCATAACAGCTTAAGATGCCGATATGGACGTCCACGGACACGATTCGCGTTTGTCTTTCAGTTTTCGGGTGTGGAATTAATTCTGGCTTACGGTCTCTTGCGTCCGGCGCTATAATATGGGTATGCGTCGCTGGCTGGCAGTTGCGGCCTTGGGCGCGGCTTTGCTCACGCTACCGGCGTGGGGACAACGTCGCGGCGGAGCCTCAGGAGGCTTCGCCGGACATGCCGGAATTGCCGGAGGCCACTCCATGGTCGGCAGTCGTGGCCCGATGTCGACGAATCACTCCCCGGGTTTTGCCGGTGGTCCACGGGGCGGCCCGCACTTCGGGAACGGTTTCGGCTGGGGAAACGGTTTTGGCCGGCCGGGCCGCTCGCCATTCTTCCATCATCATGGCCGCTTCTTCGGCGGATGGCCCTACGCCGGATATTACGGCTACGCTGATTACGGCTATCCTTGGTATTACGGGGACGATTCATACTCGGCGGATTCTTATCAGAACTATCCGGCCTACGATTATTCGAGTGCGTACGCTGAGAACGACCGGGTGCAAGCCCAGATTGATCGGCTGGAGAATGAAGTCGATCGCTTGCGCGAGGAGCGGGAAGCGAGGGAGTCGCAGCGCTCTGGTGCGTCACAAGGGCGCGCGAAGACAGAGGTGCAGCCGACCGAGCTGGTTTTCCGCGACAAGCATACCGAGGAAGTGCAGAACTACGCGATCGTAGGACAGACATTTTGGATACTGAATGCCGAGAAGGCGAGGAAGATCCCGATCGCGCAACTCGATATCCCAGCGACACGAAAAGTGAATGAAGATCGCGGGGTCGACTTTCAGTTACCCGAGTGATCTGTAGAGACGTAGCTGGCTACGTCTTCAGCTGTGGATAACTTGGTCCGCAGCAACGAGAGTTTCCCCGCTAGAATGAGCCCCAAGTACAATCAATAAGAGCCCCCATGCCCCAATTCGTCCATCTTCATTTGCATACTGACTATTCGATGCTCGACGGCGCCTGCGATGTGGACAAACTCTGCGAGCGCGCCAAAGAGCTGGGCATGCCCGCGGTTGCCATGACCGATCACGGCAATATCTTTGGGGCCGTGCATTTTGTGAATGCAGCCAACAAAGTCGGGATCAAGCCAATCATCGGCTGCGAGCTCTATATCTGTAAGAAGGACGACCACAACATCACTCGCACGCCTCCTGACGGCGACACTTACAATCACCTGCTGGTGCTGGCGGAAAACGAAGAAGGCTATCGCAATTTGATGAAGATTACTTCGGAAGCTTCGCTGCATGGGTTTTATTACAAGCCGCGAGTGAGCAAGAAGTTTCTGGCGGAGCACTCCAAAGGATTGATTGGACTGTCGGGCTGCCTCAAGGGGGAGGTTGCGGAAAGATTGATGGAAGAGAAGTACGAAGCGGCGCGGGATGCGGCTGTGTTTTATCGCGACATCTTCGGCAAAGACAATTTCTTTCTCGAGATTCAGGATCAGGGGTTGGAGATGGAGCACCGCATCCATCCGAATCTGTTTCGGCTGGAAAAAGAATTGGGCTTGCCCATGGTGGCGACCAACGACAGCCATTACCTCTGCGAGGACGATGCCCAAGCGCAGGATGTGATGCTCTGCATTCAGACTGGGAAGTCCATTCAGGACACCAACCGGATGAAGTTCCAGGGCACGGACTTCTACGTGAAGAGCCACGACGAGATGTTCCGCGTCTTCAAGGATGCGCCCGATGTGCTTTCGCGGACCCTGGCCATTGCCGAGCGCTGCAGCACCCGGTTAGAGAAGGTCAGCAATCCGTTTCCTCATTTCGACGTGCCCGCCGGTTACACGCTCGACAGTTACTTCGAACATGTCACGCGCGAAGGGTTCGCGCGAAGGCTGGAATTACTGCGAAGCTTGCAGGCGCAAGGGCGAGTCAAGCACAGCATTGCGGAATACGAGCAGCGTCTGGCGCGGGAACTTGCCATCATCCAGCAGATGCAGTTCTCGGGATATTTCCTGATCGTGTGGGATTTTATTCGTTACGCCAAGGAGAACAACATTCCGGTGGGGCCGGGTCGTGGATCGGCGGCCGGGTCGCTCGTGTCCTACTCGATGAACATCACCGACCTTGATCCGCTGCAGCACGAGTTGTTCTTCGAGCGCTTCCTGAATCCTGAACGCATTTCGATGCCCGACATCGACATCGATTTCTGCATGAACCGCCGCGACGAGGTGATTGATTACGTCACCCGGAAGTACGGACGGGAGAACGTAGCCCAGATCATCACTTTTGGCACCATGGCGGCAAAGGCCGCGATCAAAGACGTGGGCCGCGCCATGGACATCCCGTATGCCGACGTGGATCGGATCGCCAAGATGGTTCCGACCACGCTCAACATCAAGCTGGAGCAGGCGATTAAAGATTCCCCCGCGCTGCAGCAGGCCTACGAGAGCGAGCCGCAAGTGCGTCAGTTGCTCGATACGGCGCGCAAGCTCGAAGGCCTGGTGCGAAACGCAGGTGTCCATGCGGCTGGCGTGGTGATCTCGCCGCGACCGCTCACCGAGCTGGTTCCACTTTTCAAGACGAAGAACGACGAAATCGTTACCGCCTTCGACATGGTAGCCATCGAGAAAATGGGCCTGTTGAAGATGGATTTCCTTGGCCTGACCACGCTCACCATTCTTGATGACACGCTGAAGCTGATCGAGCAAACTCGCAACCAGAAAATCACGCTGCTTGAAATCCCGCTTGAAGACACTAAAACCTACGAAAGCGTTTTTCACAAAGGATTAACCTCCGGCATTTTCCAGTTTGAATCGCACGGCATGCGCGACGTGCTTCGCCGCTACCAGCCCAACTCGATCGACGACCTCACCGCCTTGAACGCTCTCTACCGACCAGGCCCGATCCAGGGCGGCATGATCGATCATTTCATTGATCGCAAGCACGGGCGCAAAAGCATCGAGTACGAATTGCCCGAGCTGAAGGAAATGCTGGAAGAAACCTGGGGTGTGATCGTCTACCAGGAGCAGGTGATGCAGATCGCCAACCGGCTGGCGGGCTACTCGCTGGGTGAGGCCGATTTGCTGCGCCGTGCCATGGGCAAAAAGAAGCCTGAAGAAATGGCGAAGCAGCGCGAGCGCTTTGTCGAGGGCGCAGTGCAAAGAGGTTACCCGCCAAAAAAGATCGAAAAGATTTTCGATCTGCTGGCCAAGTTTGCCGAGTACGGATTCCCCAAAGCGCATTCGGCGGCCTATGCGTTGTTGGCTTATCACACTGCGTATCTGAAAACTCACTACTCCGTGGAGTTCATGGCGGCATTGCTGACTTCGGTAACCGGGAATACCGATGACGTAGTGAAATACATCAACGAATGTCGTGAAATGGGGATTGCTGTCGAACCGCCTGACATCAACGTCAGTGATGCCAACTTCACGCCGCATGGCAGCGCAATCCGCTTTGGTTTGGCGGCCGTTAAGAACGTCGGCCATAACGCGATCCAGTCGATCGTGGCTGGCCGAAAGGAACTGGGGCGTTATCGCTCCATTTATGAATTCTGCGAGAAGGTGGATTTGCGGCTGCTGAATAAACGTGTTTTGGAATCTCTGATCAAGAGTGGCGCTATGGATTCATTGGGCCGACGCGGCCAGCTCATGGCTGTCCTCGACAAGGCCATGGATCGAGCGCTGAAGACTCAGCGAGACGCGGAATCCGGTCAGCACGGTTTATTCGGCGTTTTCCAGCAAGAGGAAACCCCGGTCAACAATGACAGGCTGCCGGATACGCCGGATTGGGACGAGCACACGCGTTTAGCGGCTGAAAAGGAAATTCTTGGCTTCTTCATCACCGGGCATCCGTTGGAAAAATATAAGGACAAGCTGGAAGACCTGCGGGCTTTAAGCACTGCCGATATCGCTGCCATCAAGGCTTCCACCGGGAAAGACGAAAACATCTGCACCGCCGGAATTATCACCAACCTTCGTGTGTTGAAGTCAAAGAAAGGAGACTTCTACGCCCAAGGTGCGCTGGAAGACATGTTGGGCTCGGTGGAAATGATCGTGTTTCCGGAGGCGTACCGGAAGCTGCAGGATAAAGTGAAGCTTGAAGTCCCGGTTCTGGTCCGCGGCGGCCTGCGGATTGAAGAAGGCGTAAATCCAAAGCTGACGGCCAACGACATTATTCCTCTCGAGGATGCCAAAGTCCCATTGCCGCGCTCGCTGCGCATCCGCATTCCGGTGGAGACGGCGAATGAGACCGTTGTGGATGAACTGCACGCGCTATGTGCCCAGCGCAAAGGCGAGGCGAAAGTATTGTTTGACGTGGAACGCCAGGGCGATTTCATGGTGGTGATGGAGGCGGAGGGCTATAATGTCCATCCAGACCGCAATTTTGTGGCTCGGGTCGAGGAGTTATGTGGTCGCGGCGCGGTGAGGGTCATTGACTGAGCCGTGTCTGTAGAGACATAGCTAGCTATGTCTCTACCAAGGATTACGAGGTGAGGCGAATAAGAGCTTCCATTCACAGGAGGGCTGGTTTGCGATCGGCAACTGCTCCCGCTACAAATGCGATGCTGGTGGTGACAGGCACGGAGTTCCTCCTTTCGATGGTGGAGGCCCGCTGGGCCGCCAGGAACGGTGATGGCAGGAAGATGGAGTCTAAACTGAGGGCGCAGCAAGAACTCGGCAAAATTGAGCAGCAACTGGAGCGGTTGCAGGCGTTGCCGGGGCACGACGACGACATTCGCAGCCAGATCCAGCAACTTCACGATCGCATTCAGGCTTTGCAAGCTCAGGTTTCGGCGCATTTTAGTGCATGGCAGAAGGCGGAACTGGCGAGGAATCCGCAGCGCCCGCTGATGCTCGAGTACGTGGAGCGGATCTTCACTAATTGGACCGAGATCCACGGCGATCGCGGCTTCGCCGACGACCACGCCATGGTTTGTGGCATCGCCCGCTTTCATGGCCATGAGGTCGTGGTGCTTGGCCACCAGAAGGCCCGGGATACGAAGCAGAATGTTTATCGCAACTGGGGCATGACGAATCCCGAGGGCTACCGAAAAGCTCTGCGCGTCATGAAGATTGCGGAGAAGTTTAAACGGCCGGTGTTCACTTTTGTGGATACCGTGGGCGCCTATCCGGGGCTAAGCGCGGAAGAACATGGCCAGGCGGAAGCGATCGCCAAGAACTTGCGTGAAATGGCGCGACTGCAGGTTCCCATTATTACGACCATCACCGGCGAAGGCGGCAGCGGCGGTGCGTTAGCAATCGCCGTTGCCGATCGCGTGCTGATGATGGAGAACGCCATCTACTCCGTCATTTCTCCCGAGTCCTGTGCCGCGATCATGTGGCGTGACGCCTCGAAGAAAGAACTGGCCGCGCAGGCGCTGCGCATCACAGCCGCGGACTTGGCCGAATTCGGATGCATCGATGGCATCGTCCCCGAACCCAAAGGGGGCGCTCACACCGATCATGAAGCTGCGGCGGCTCTGTTGGACGCCGCACTGCAGAAACATTTCGGCGAACTGGTAAAAATGTCCACCCAGGAATTGGTCGCATCACGATATAATAAATTCCGCAACATGGCGCAGTTCCTGCGCGCTGAATAAGCGGAATCTGTGTTTCCTAAACAGATACTTTCGTGCCTGAAATTCCATCGCCAATGCCTATCCGCAACCACCCCAGTGCCGTATAATCAAAGGTTCGCCTCACTACTCCAAAAGTACCCCGAGCGGGCGAAATCTCGCTCCAGTCAAAGGAAGGACTAAGGATGGCCACCACGGATGTAGCGCTCCACGAAGCCTTTGGGCAACGGGAGCCGAAACGCGTCGTCAACAATATGAGCATTCAGGTTGCGACCGTGAACGGGTCGGGTTCGCAGAGTTCCAATACCGTGCTTCTGCGCAGTATTTTTCAGATGGGTGTTCCGGTGTCGGGGAAGAACCTGTTTCCTTCAAACATCGCCGGCTTGCCGACCTGGTACACCATCCGCGCCAACAAAGATGGGTACATCGCCCGCAAGAAAGAGATCGACTTCGTTATTGCCATGAACGCCGAGACCGCGCAGGAAGACGTGATGTCGCTCGCGCCGGGCGCAGCCGTGCTTTACGACGAGCCTCTGAACCTGAATAAGCTCCGCACTGATTTGATTTTCTATCCGGTCCCGTACGACAAGCTGGTCGCGCCCGTCTGTCCCGAAGCCAAGCTGCGCAAGCTGGTCAAGAACATGATTTACGTAGGCGTGGCGGCCCAATTGCTCGGCGTCGACATGGCCGAGGTAGAAAAAGCCTTGCGAAAGCAGTTTGCCACGAAAGTAAAAGCAGCCAATTTGAATCTGGCAGCGGTCCGCGCCGGGTTCGAATATGCTGCCGCGAATCTTACCAAGCAAGATCCTTATTTCATCCAGCGCATGGACAAGAACCAGGGAATGATCATTATCGATGGCAACTCGGCGGCTGCGCTGGGATGCATGTTTGCCGGAGTCACGGTCGTCACCTGGTATCCCATCACGCCGTCCTCGTCGCTGGTCGAAACCCTGATCGAGTACATGAAAGAGTATCGGATCGGTCCTGACGGCAAGGCGACGTTTGCGATCGTGCAAGCTGAAGACGAGCTCGCTGCGATCGGCATGGTTCTGGGCGCAGGCTGGGCGGGTGCGCGTTCGATGACCGCGACCGCCGGCCCTGGCATCTCCCTGATGGCCGAGTTCGCAGGGCTTTCCTACTACGCGGAAGTTCCGGGCGTGGTCTGGGATATCCAGCGCGTTGGCCCTTCTACCGGTTTACCCACGCGCACCTCGCAGGGCGACATTCTCTCAACCGCCTTCCTGTCGCACGGCGATACCAAGAATATCCTCCTGCTCCCGTGTTCCGTGGCTGAGTGTTTCAGCATGGCGCAAGACGCATTCAATCTCGCCGAACAGTTCCAGACTTTGGTGTTCGTAATGTCGGATCTTGATCTTGGGATGAATAACTGGATGTCCGATCCGTTCGAATATCCCAAGGCACCAATCGACCGCGGCAAGGTGCTTTCCAAAGAAGATTTGGACCGGCTGGGAGGCTTCGCTCGCTACAAAGATGTGGACAACGACGGCATTGGCTACCGCACTCTGCCGGGCACCGAGCATCCGGCAGCCGCTTATTTCACCCGTGGCACCGGACACAACGAGAAATCAGGCTACAGCGAGCGCCCTGACGACTTCGAAAAAAATATGGAGCGCATCAATAAGAAGTTCGACACCGCGCGGGCGTTTGTGCCGCGGCCCGAATTGATGAGCAACGGTAAATCCAAGTCGAACATCGGCATTATTGCTTACGGTACTTCCCACTGGGCCATCATCGAGTCGCGCGATCAGTTGCGCGATGAATACAGTATCGAAACCGATTATCTGCGCCTGAAGGCCTATCCGTTCTCGCGCGAGGTTCACGAATTCATTGAACAGCACGACCGGGTTTACGTGGTCGAACAAAACCGCGATGCCCAGATGCTCAGCTTGATCAAGCTGGACATAAAGCCGGAGCTGGTTACGCGGCTCCGCAGCATTGCACACATTCACGGGCTGCCGCTGGACGCGCGCTCGGTAACCGACGAACTCACGAGCATGGAGGGCAAATAACATGGCGACCACGACCGCGACACCGACGCCCGCACCTAAAGTCAATCGTATCGGCTTGACCGTTCTCGACTATCGCGGCGGCAAGACCACACTGTGTGCCGGCTGCGGGCACAACGCGATTTCCGAGCGCATCATCGACGCCATGTACGAGATGGGGGTGCCTCCCGAACGCGTTATCAAGCCCAGCGGCATCGGTTGTTCATCGAAGAGTCCAGCGTATTTCATGAGCCGCTCCCACAGCTTTAATGCCGTGCACGGCCGTATGCCTTCGGTTGCCACTGGAGCCGTGCTGGCTAACCACAGGCTGATTGCTCTCGGCGTCAGCGGCGACGGCGATACTGCTTCCATCGGCATTGGACAGTTTGTCCACTTGATGCGGCGTAACCTGCCGGTCATTTACATCATCGAGGACAACGGCGTCTACGGCTTGACCAAGGGCCAGTTCTCGGCCACCGCCGACCTTGGCTCCAAGCTGAAGTCTGGCGTACTCAACGATCTTCCGCCAATCGATACTTGCGCCATGGCCATCACGCTCGGCGCGACACTGGTCGGCCGATCCTTCTCCGGCGACAAGCGGCAGCTGCACAGCTTGTTGAAAGCCGCAATCGCCCACAAGGGCACCGTCATGCTCGATGTGGTTTCGCCCTGTGTGACCTTCAACGATCATGAGGGCTCGACGAAATCGTACAAATACATGAAAGACCACGAAGAGCCATTACAGGAACTTAGCTTCGTTTCGGCATTCGAGGAAATTAACGTGGAGTACGATCCG
>Ga0209415_10018346_pt1 | contig 11044 bp, 10 predicted proteins | sample PeaSoiSIISIP2007_FD_187696 | JGI IMG/M metagenome (GOLD analysis project Ga0209415, IMG submission 187696) | Peat soil microbial communities from Weissenstadt, Germany - SII-SIP-2007 (SPAdes) (version 2) | ecosystem: Environmental > Terrestrial > Soil > Wetlands > Peat | place: Germany...
GTGGCATCTACGGCGCAAGTGCCGGCCCTGGGAATACCGGCGGATCAGGTGCTGGCGCAGAGCCCAACGGCGAGCGCGAATCAGGCGACGTCGCCGAAGATCAGCCTGCTGATTACGGCCGCGGCGGAACCGTCGGCGTTCGTGATGCCCAGCTTTGTCGGACAGCCGCTGGGCAGCGTCAGCCGGACGCTGCAGGATGCAGGATTCAAGCTGGGGAACGTGAGCGCGGCGGTGCCGGCGAGTGCCGTCACGGGTGACGCGGCGAATCCGGCAGCGCCCTCAGTGGTGGCGGCGCAGCCTTCGCCAGCGAGCATCATTGTGTCGCAGATTCCGGCGGCTGGTCAGAAAGTGGTTGCGGGGACTGCGGTCAATTTTGAGGTGCGGTAAGAAAGCCCTGCCACGGATCTTCACGGATAAACCCACCAAGAGTCTTTCTTGACGTTCTCTCAGCTGCAGATTCTTTCTATGATGGCGGCAAAGAATCCGTCGCAGGGGTGGATGCCCGGGACTGTGCGCAGGTATGGACCCGAGGTGAGCGAGGCAGCGTCGGGAATGGTCAACTCGCCAGCAGCTTTCAGACGATCGAGTTCAATGCGGCAATCGAGCAGGCGGAAGGTGGAGTCTCCCGCTATGGTTGGCTCGACGACGTCCTCGTTTTCTTCCCTTTCCAGCGAACATGTTGAGTAGACGAGGCGTCCGCCGGGAGCGATCTGGGCGAGGGCGGAGCGCAGGATTGCGGTCTGGCGCGACTGCAGATCGAGGAGATCGTTGGGCTGGAGGCGCCACTTGATTTCGGGATTGCGGGCCAGAGTGCCGGTGCCGGAGCAGGGAACGTCGGCCAGAACGCGATCGAATTGAACGGAAATTGGAAGATGGCACGCATCGGCGGCGACGACCTGGATTTGGGACGGGGACGCGCGCAGGAGCTTTTGCAGCAGGCGTGCGCGGTGCGGATGAAGTTCCACGGCAGTGATCGAAGCGCCCGGATTGCGGTCCGCGATGGCGAGGGTCTTGCCGCCGGGAGCGGCGCAGCAATCAAGGATGCTTGATCCGGCGGCGGATTTGCCGCCGACAAGAGCAGCGACGAGTTGCGAGGCTTCGTCCTGGATGACGATTTGGCCGGTGCGGAAGGCTGCGGTTTTCGTAACGTCTCCGGCTGCGATGCGGCGAGCGGAAGCGAGAAAACCTCCCGGTGTCAGAGCGATTTTTTCTTGCGCGAGTTGTGCTTCCAGGGATGGAGATGGATCGCGAAGGCGGATTGAGGCCGCAGGAATGGACTGATTGTGTTGGCAGATTTGGCGGGCCGCAGGGAGTCCGTATTGATGGGCCCAGCGGTCCACCAGCCACAGCGGGTGTGCGAGTGTGCGGGCTAGAGTCCCGGGCGAATCACTTTCGGAGAGGGGGATATCCCGATTCTGCGGCGCGGTCGAAAGCTTGCGCAGGACAGCATTCACGAAGGAAGCGGCCGAATGCTTGCGAGCGCGCCGCACTAACTCGACACTTTCGTGAAGCGCGGCGCGCTGCGGAATGCGATCGAGCCAGCGGAACTGATAGAGGGCCAGACGAAGGGCGAGGAGGACTTCAGGGTCAAGCTTCGACAGGGGCTGGGAAGACGCCGTGGCGATCTCATCGTCAAGGCGCGAACGCCAGCGGAGCACGCCCATGACGAGTTCGGTGGCGAGGGCGTGATCAGCGGTGGAGAGGCGCTCGTAGGTGGTGGAGTGCAGCAACTCGGAGGCGTAGGAAGATTCGCGCTCGACGCGGAGCAGGATGTCGAAGGCGGCGGCGCGGGCGGGGGAGACGGGCATTGCTTCCAGATTGTAGACTTTCGCCAGAAAGAAAAGGCTTAACCAACGAGGGCACGGAGTTAGTGGGAGAGAAACGCGGGCTGCGCCCGCGAGACAGCCGAGGGCGGCTGTCTCCACATTCAAACCAACAATGAATCAACTGGAGCCCAGCTTCTCGCCTGTTTTTGGGCGATAGCCGTGGATCAAGTCGCGGGCGGCGGCATGCTTCTTTCCCTCCAGTTGGATCTCCAGCAGCTCCAGCGAAGTATTGTGCCCGCAGCCGACGAGGAGACTATCGGCTTGAACGCGAAGTTCGGCGGGTGGCACGGGTTCGTTGGTGGGGCGCACCTTCAGAATCTGAAGATTCTTGCCGCGGAACTTCGTGTGGGCGCCGGGCCAGGGTTGAAAACCGCGGATGCGGTTGAAGATTTCGGTGGCGGAACGGGAGAAATCTACGAGGCCGTCTTCTTTTTTCAGAATCGGCGCCAGGCTCGCCTGAGAATTGTCCTGGGGACGAGGGCGAATGGCACCAGCTTGCAGGCCGCGCAAGGTCTCGACGACGAGATCGGCGCCGATGGAGGCGAGGCGCGGAGCGAGCGTCTCGGAAGTCTCTTCGGGCGCGATGGGGAGTTGCTGCTGGAGGAGGATGTCGCCGGTGTCGAGACCGGCATCGATTCGCATGGTGGTGATTCCGGTGACGGTTTCGCCGCGCGCGATTGCCCACTGAATGGGGGCTGCGCCGCGGTATTTGGGGAGGAGCGAGGCGTGCAGGTTGATGTTGCCGAGCGGAGGAAGATCGAGCATCCACTGCGGAATGATGCGGCCATAGCCGACGATGATGATGGCGTCGGGTTTGAGGGCGGTGAGTTGAGCGCGGAATTCGTCGTTGGTCTTGATGTGGTCGGGCTGGGTGATGGGGAGATTCAGTCTTAACGCCGATTCTTTGACGGGCGAGGGCACGAGTTCGAGGCCGCGCCCTTTCGGCCGGTCGGGCTGGGTCACCACGAGGAGAAGGTGGAATCCTGTAGCGACCAGCTTCTCGAGCGTGGGCACGGCAAAACGCGGAGTGCCGCAGAAGACGAGGTCTAAGGACATTGGGTAATTGTGTAATTTGGTAATTGAGAAATTGAACAACCCGCGCGTACCGCCGGTTGGTACTCGTGTCGCACTGTTCTTAAATTATTCAATTACAAAATTACCCAATTACTACCATTCTCCGGCTTTGATCAGCTTGCGAATTCTCCGCTTGATCAGGTCACGCTTGAGCGCGCTGAGGTGGCTGATGTAAAGCTTGCCGTTGAGATGATCGGTTTCGTGGAGGAAGGCGCGGGCCAACAGTTCCTCTCCAGTTTTTTCGTACACCTTGCCGTGAACGTCCTGGGCGCGGATGGTGACTTTGTTGGGACGGGTCACATTCTCGCGGAACTCGGGGATACTGAGGCAGCCTTCGCTCTGGGTGTGGCGGCCTTCGGTGTGAATAATTTCGGGATTGATGAGAACGAGCTTGGCCTTGGGATCTTCCTTGAAAGTGACGTCAATGACGGCGATGCGGCGGCCAATGCCGATTTGCGGGGCGGCCAGGCCGACTCCGTGGGCGGCATACATGGATTCGAACATGTCGTCCGTGAGCTTCTTCAGTTCTGCGTCGAAGACCGTGACGGTTTCGGCGGGCTTCTCGAGAACCGGATTGCCGAACTTTACGATGGGATAGATCATCAGTAGTTTTTCAGTTGCTGGCAGTAGCCTTGAAAATTTCTTAGCGTCTCGGTCATGGAATCGCCGCCGAATTTTTCCAGCGCGCAGCGCGCGAGAGTCAGAGCCACCATGGCCTCGGCTGCGACACCGGCGGCGGGGACGACGCAAACGTCGGAGCGCTCGTAGGCGGCCTTCACCGGTTGGCGGGTGGAAAAATCCACAGACTGCAAGGGGCGGCGCAGGGTGGAAATCGGTTTCAAATAGCCGCGTACGCGGATTTCTTGGCCGTTCGAGACTCCGCCTTCGATGCCGCCGGCATTGTTGCGGGTACGGGAAAATGCGGTGAATCCGGACGTGGCAGCGTAGCCGATTTCGTCGTGCACGGCGGAGCCGGGAGAGAACGCGGCGGTAACGCCGGCACCGATTTCCACGGCCTTGACGGCTTGTAATGACATGACCGCGGCTGCGAGCAACGCGTCCAGACGCTCATCCCACTGCGCGTAGGTGCCGAGACCCGGGGGAACTTTGTGGGCTACAACCTCGAAAACCCCACCGAGTGAGTCACCCGTCTTGAGGACCTTATCCACTTCGGCCTTCATGCGCTGTTCGACCTGGGCGTCGGCACAGTTGAGGAGAACCTCCTCGCGATCGTAGAGAGCGCGAATGTTTTCCCACGCGACCTGTTCGGGCAAGGTGACACTGCCGGTGGTGACCACGTGACTGAGAACTTCGATGCCGAGTTCGCGTAAGAACAGCTTGGCAATCGCGCCGATGGCGACGCGGGCAGCCGATTCGCGGGCGGAAGCGCGCTCCAGCACGTAGCGGGCTTCGGGGAAGTTGTACTTCAGAGCGCCCGCCAGATCGGCGTGGCCGGGGCGGGGAGAGGCAACGCGCTTGTGCAGGGCGGAGTCGCCTGCGCTGACGGGCAGGGATGCCTGCCAGTTTTTCCAGTCCTTGTTTTCCAGCAGGACGGAGATGGGCGACCCAATCGTCATGCCATGACGCACACCGGAAAGAATGTGGGCGGAGTCCCGCTCGATTTTCATGCGGCCGCCGCGGCCGTAACCCTGCTGGCGGCGCCAGAGTTCCCGGTCGAGGAAGGCCTGGTTGATTTCCAGTCCGGCGGGCATGCCGGAAAGAAAGGCAACCAGAGCTTCGCCGTGGGATTCTCCGGCAGTGAAGTAGCGCAGCATAAATTTTCGATTGTACCTGATGCTGACAGGGAAGGGATGGGCGGGCCGGCGGGGAAAAGGGCCGATACCGCCAAAAGGGGCACCGGGAGCCGATTTTCACGTGCCACGCGGCTCCGGCAGGGGTTACAATACATGTACGGTTGGTCCTTTCGTCTGGGCTCGAAAGAGCCTGCGCTGCATCGCCAGATTCTGGCCTTGATAAGGAGGGGCGTGTGCGTCCCCCGCACAGGTCCAGCGAGAAAAAACATTGGGTAATCCAAAGATTCGATGCATTCTGGTGCATGACCACGTCCTGCTGCGGCAGGGACTGCGGCGGCTGCTGGAAGATGAGCCCGACATCGAGGTCGTGGCCGAGGCCGGCAACGCCGAGCAAGCGCTGCAGAGTGTGTTCGAACACCGCCCGGAAATCGTTATCGCCGACACCGGCAGTTTCGCGTGCGCAGCCGAGCAGGCGGAGCGGCTGATCCTGCGGGAGTCTCCACAGAGCAAGGTCCTATTTCTAGCCATGCGCGAAGGCGAACAAGCGCCACGGGAAGCGCGTGCGGGCCAGGACAGTTGCGCGGTGCGGCAGACGTCAGCCGAAGAGCTTGTGAAAATGGTACGGAGGGCGCACTCGGCCCAGGGTATAGGCTTGCAGGAAATGCCGCGGAAAGGCCGAGTGGAGCGCGAGGCGGCGGTCGAAGTGCCTTTGCGAAAACGAGCGCTGACGGCACGGGAGCGAGAAGTTCTGGAACTGCTGGCCGAAGGCCGGACGGTGCGCTCGGTGGCCGAGACCTTGGGCGTGAGCGTGAAGACGGTGGATGCGCACAAGTTCAACCTGATGCGGAAGCTGGGAGTTCACAATAAGGCGGAACTGGTGATGTGGGCGATTCAGAAGCGAGTGGTCAAGCTGCCGGCGAATTTCTAGAGCCCCGCGATTTTCCTCAGGGCGGAAAACCTCTTCCCAATAAACCTGCTATTTCTGTGTCGCGGTCGCGGCGAGCTCGGCGAGGCTGGAGACGGTGAGGTCGGGCTTGGCCTCAGCGGCTTTGACGGCGCCCACGCCGGGGCGGGCCGAGGGACGGTTCACCCACACCGTCGCCAGGCCGAGAGCATGCGCCGGAATCACGTCGTGGTAGATGCTTTGTCCCACGTGAAGCACGCGGTGGGCGGGGGCCTGGATGCGATTCAGGGCCCGCTCGAAAAGCTTGAGCGAGGGCTTGTAGGCCCGGACTTGCTGGGCGGTAATAACTTCGTCAAATTCCACCTCAAGTTGAGGCCGAGTGGCGGCGAAAAGGTCGTCGTCCACATTGGAAAGGATGGCCAGACGGAAGCGGGTCTTGAGCTGGCGGAGCGCGGTGACGGTGTCGGGCCATGGTTTCCAGGTGGAAAGGGAATCGGGGAGCGAGCGCGCCTGTTCGGCGGTTGGGGTGAATCCAAGCTCGATACCGAACTGGCGTACGACCGATTCCAGAACCTCGCGATAAGGATGAAAGATGCCATGTTCGGAGCGCTGCTCGAAGTCTCCGAAGAGTTTGAGGAGCGTGGCGTCGTCAACTTTTTTTCCGTGGGCAGAGAGAATGCGGTGCAATGCGGACAGGATTCCAGTCTCCCAATCAATCAGGGTGCCGTAGCAGTCGAAGGTGAGAATTTCGAAGCGAGTGAAGTCGAGCATGGCGTGTACAGGTATTTTGAGCCCGTTGTCGCTGGGCTGAGGCGCTGCTGCATCCAAAAGCCGTAGTGGCAAGGCTGAATCCCGCGCCGCGCAAAAAACTACTGTTTGATTTTAAGACTACCTTACCGCCGAGGCTCGAGGCCTGGCAAGGTGGGAGTTTGCTCAGCGGATTCGGTGGACTCGGGTTCAGGTCGGCCCGGCCTGGCCGAGTCTTCCGGAGCGGCTTTTTTCGGAGAGAGAAATTTCTCCGTGTTGAGGAGAGGCCGGCCAAGGGAAGCGTTGTAGCTGGTCCAGGCGCCATCGAGGCTGGATTCGCGCTCAAACTGAGCGCGCATGGCCTCCATCTTCGAATCGAGGTCGTCGAGATAGTGCAGCATGAGGGCCTCGGGGAACATGGGTAGTTTGGGCGAGCCGAAATCGTACTGGCCGTGGTGGCTGATGATGAGGTGCTCCACCAGAACCTTGAGCTCATCGGGAAAGCCGGGCACCAGAGTGAGTTTGGCCTGCAGCATCTCGAGTTCGATGATCATGTGGCCGAGCAATTGGCCTTTGGTTGTATAGGAAAAGGACCGGTTGTAAGTGAGTTCATGAATCTTGCCGATATCGTGCAGGAACGCGCCGGTGAGAAGGAGATCGCGATTGATCTGGGGATAGTTGGTGCAGATCAGATCGCAGGAGCGGAACAGAGAGACGACGTGATCGAGCAACCCGCCAATGTAGGCGTGATGCAGGGTCTTGGCGGCGGGAGCGTTGCGGTAGGCGGCGGCGATTTGCGGATCGGCCATGAAGGCCTGCACCAGTGCCTTGAGATGCGGGTTGCGGAAAGTGGCTACGAAGCCGGTCAGGGTGTGCCAGAGTTCGTCAACGTCTTTGGTGGTCTTGGGCAGATAATCGGAGAAATCGATTTCGGATTCGCCCATCTTGCGCAGCTTGTGGATGGTGAGCTGGAAGCGCTGCTTGTACTTGTTGACGAGGCCCTTGATCTTGAGGAAGTCATCCTGCTCGAAAGCGTCGAGGACTTCTTCGACGTTGTCCCACATTTTGGCTTCGAGCTGGCCGCTGCGGTCGCCGAGAGTGAGGGCAAGGTAGGGCTCGCCGGTCTTCTTGGGCTTGATCTGCTTGGCGACCACGACGAAGCTGGAGGTGATGATCTTGTTCTCGTGGCGGGCGCAATCGCCGATGTAGAAGTCTTTCATGGACCGTGTCTGAGTATAAACGCGCCGCCCGGCAAAGATCAGAGGATGCCCAGCTTCTTTTTCCTCTTCTTGTTCAGCTTCTTGGCGTCGGATTCCTTGGCCGAGGCGGTTTCGACCGGCTTGGTCTCGTTGGGGCTGGCGCCGGTATCGATAAAACCGGGCTTGATGTCAATGTAAGCCTCTTCGCGCAGCTTGGTGAGGAAGGCGCGCAGGGCGGGCTGCAATTTCTGGTAGTAGAGCGCGTCCTGAATCCGGGGGAGCGCTTGCTTCAGCGGAGGGACGCCGGCCATCTGGTGATCGTCCACCTTTAAGATGACATAGCCCTGCTTGGTGCGAATCACATCGGTGACGTCGCCGGCTTTCATGGCAAAGGTCTTGTCTTCGAGTTCCTTGGCGAGTTGGCCGCGCTTGAAGACGCCGAGCGCACCGCCATCGGCCGCGGAAGGGCCATCCGAGGATTTCTTGGCAACTTCCTCGAAAGAGGCGCCGCCACGAATTTGCTTCAGGAGATCGTTGGCCTTGGCTTCGGCTGCGGCGAGCGCAGCATCTTGTGCCGCCTGAAGGGCGGCCGCATCGGGAGCGGCTTGGGGCGCGGCGCCGGGCGCCGGCGGGTTGGCATCGGCGGGCGCTGTTGCGGCGGGAGGGGTTCCGACTTTAGGTGCGACGAGAATCTCGCTCAGGCGGATGGCCTCGGGCTGCTCCATTTCATTCTTGTGCTCTTCGTAGAACTGTTGCTCCTCCTCCTTGCCGATGCTGAGGTGCGAACCAACCTGATCACCGATCACCTTCTGGGTGATGATCTGGTTCTTCATGTTCTGCTTGAAATCTTCCCAGGAGATGCCCTGCTTGGTGGCTTCCTTTTCGAGATCTTCCAGGGACTCGAGTTTCATGTCCTTGCGCATCTGATCGAGGCGCTTGATCAGGTCGGTGTCCGCGCTGATCCCGAGGTCTTTGCCTTTCTCGATGAGAAGTTGCTGGTCAATGAGGTCGCGGAGAACGTCTTTTTCGCGGTCAGCGTAGAGTTTGTCGGCGTTGTTGGGATCCTGCTGCTTGACTTCTTCCTTGAGCTGATCCTTGCTGCGGCCGAACTCCGAGCGGGTGACGATCTGGTTGTTCACGCGGGCGATGATTTCTTCTACGACTTGTCCGGCCGCAAGGGGTGGCAGACATGCCAAAGCAGTAAGAACCAGGCAAACTTTCTTCATAGGATTCGATGGCGCCGCCACGCACGCTTGGAGCTTGCAGGCACTCGACACGCAGGCTAGTGCGGGGGCTCGGACCAACCGTATTCTACTCCTTCGGAGCCCACTAGGTGGCGTTAGCTGACTGATTAGACGCGCTCAGGGCCGGGGGAGTTGGCCGGACGAGAATCAGGGGGTGCGCACAAAAGCCAGGGCGGTACGGTCGTCACCGGCGCGCGTATCCTTGTGGAACTCATTCATCGTGCTCAACAGCGAGGCGCACAGGGCCTGAGCGCCGCTGGAGTGGGCGGCTCCGAGAAACTCTTTGACCCGCTCCAACCCAAACTCGTCGGAGTCGTGGTCATGTTCGCGGCCGCATTCGATTACTCCGCGAGAAACCAGGAGGAGAACCGAGCCTTTCCCCAGGCCGACGGTCGGAGCGTCGCAAGTGGCGTGGGAGAACAGTCCCAAAGGCAGTCCGGTGGAAGCCAGTTCGCTGATGCCGGTGGCATCGCGAAGAAGGCCGGGCGTATGACCTGCGTTGGTGTAGCAGAGGGTGCCGAATTTTTCGTGGTAGCAGCCGATGAAGGCAGGGCAGGAGTGTACTCCTTTGGAGGTCTCGATGAGGCCGCGATTGAGGCGCAGGCCGAGCTCGGTCATGGCATCGGCCTCATTGATGTCGGAACGCGAGAAGAGCTCGGTTCCGAAGTTGCGGAAGATGTCCTGCGCGGCGGTAAGGATGCCACGGTTGTCTTCGCGCCGCCCGGCGACGTCAAGCAGGCCGAATAAGACGCGTTCAGGGCTGACGCGAACGGAGTCGTAGAAGTCCCCCGCGACGCGGTTGCCAACGAAGACCGCAGCGATGTCGCCACCCTGGATCTTGGGAAATACGGTCGGGACGGGCTCCACGGTGGGCGGAGGTCCAGGGGTGCGGGAGCGAAACAGGGATCGCATAAGAAGCCGCTAAGAGGCGAAACTAGCACAGGAACGGGCGGTGAGCAAACGGACCGGGAAATCTCTAGGGCATAGCCCATGAAGGCCAGACCGGGGGTCACTCCCCGTATTTGTCGGCGAGGTAGCGGGCCAGGTCGGACTCAAGCTGGCCATAGTCGGAGTGGATGGTGGCGCGCAGAGCGGCTTCGGTGGAACTGCCCTGGCTGAGACGCTGCAGGATGCGCTGAATGTCGCTCATGCCGTAGGAATCGTTGATGTAAGAAACTGCTGCCAGGGATTCGGCATAGGCCAGGTAGGCGGCATTGCCGGAGAAGTTCAGGAAGCTTCCTTCCAGAGCATTCAACGGGATGTTCTGCTGCGCCTTGAAGAGCACAGACAGCGCATGTCCATCCCCGCCCAGACTCTTGGGTTCCAGAAGCTGGGCGATGCCTTCGTGCAGCCAGGGTGGACAGCGTCCACCAGAAAGCTGCGTGATGAAGGAGTGCGCCAGTTCGTGCTTCAAAACCCGCGCCAGTTCGGGCGTCACGGAAGTCAGACCGCTGATCGGGATGCGCAGCTTGCCGTCATTCATGGCCCCGGACCAACTCGGCGCGTGGGTGACGTCGAAGAAAGCCTGCTCGGTATAGAGCGTCACCAGAATGTTGTCGCGAGGGGGATTGCCGAAATCGCGCGCCAGATCGTCATAGTCGGATTCGAGCGCGGACAGAATCTGCGAGCGCAGAGCCTCGGAAGTTTGCCTGCCCTCATAATGCAGAACGAAGTGGCTGCTTTCGCCCTGGGAAAACTCGGACTCAACCGTTGCTTCGCGCTGGGCTTTCGCAAGCAGTTGCCGCACGGTGGCGTCGGGGCGCAACTCGAGGGAACGCTTCCAGGAGGCGATTGCCTCCTTGGTATGGTCGCATGCGAACTGGGCATACCCAAGCATCGTTTGTGCATCAGGTGAATCGGGAGCCGAGCGGACGGCGCGCTGGGCATAGGCCAGCGCCTGGGACGGGTTTCCGGTGCGGACCAGAAGCGCGGCGTAATAGATGAGGATGGTGGAGTTCTCCGGCTGGAAACGAAGCGCGCTCTCGAAGTACTGGCGGGACTGGGGGATGTTGCCGCGGTCGAATTCGAATTTGCCAGCGATGAAGTTGGCGGTCGCGCTCAACTCGGCGTTGCCTTTGCTCTCCAGGCTGGCCAGCACGTCGGTGTTGACCTTGCCTTCCTTGACGATTTCGGTAAAGACTGCGCCTTCATTGGCCAGGCTGTCGGCGGGGGTGAAAGTCGGAAGTTCGGCGACCTTGGCCGCACCCGAACCAGCTCGAGTGGGTAAGCCCCCGGCATCAATGTGGTCCACGAGGGACTTGGGGATGGCGTAGGAGTCGTCGCCCAGGTCGTATTC
>Ga0209415_10018347_pt1 | contig 11044 bp, 14 predicted proteins | sample PeaSoiSIISIP2007_FD_187696 | JGI IMG/M metagenome (GOLD analysis project Ga0209415, IMG submission 187696) | Peat soil microbial communities from Weissenstadt, Germany - SII-SIP-2007 (SPAdes) (version 2) | ecosystem: Environmental > Terrestrial > Soil > Wetlands > Peat | place: Germany...
AGGAGCTCCGCGAGGGGCTTCCCACCCTTCTGCTCGACCACGAGGTTGATCTGGACCGTGTCCTCGCTGATCGTGTTTCCGCGGAACGTGCGGCGCTTGCGCATCCCCAGCCGAGGGGCCTCGAAACCGAAGCCGTCGCCGACGTAGAGTCGGATCTGTCGCGCCCCCGGGAGTCCCGGGCGCATCGGGAATCCGCTCTTGTCGGTGCCGCCCGTGATGCGGAAGGTGTACCCGGCCGCACCGATCAACTCGCCCCCCACCGTCTCTCCGATCCGCTTGCCGAGGAAACCCGCGGCCTGGGGATCGGCCACGGTGCGCGCGATCGAAATGGCGTGTTCAGAGATGACCAGTTTGTACTCGACCATCCATCCTCGGGTGCGGCGCGCGACCGATAGGTCGTTTAAATAGCTTTTGAGAGCCCGAGCAGGGGTCCGGCGACCAGGGCGAACCCCGAGACCGAGCTCCCGAGGCCGAGCGCGCAGTTCACGGGCCCCGTCGTATGGGTCAGGACGTTCGCGGGCGCCCCGGTCAGCGTCGCGTTGAACTCGGCGCCCGTCTCGTTGAGGAGGAGCGGCAACGGGCAGGACGTGTCGACCAGGTCCCAGACCGGGGGACTTGTGAACCCGAGAGCGGTAAATCCTCCGACCCCGGCCATCAGCTGGGCCGAGTCCGGATACTCGCTCAAGAATGCGGACCCGCCGGAAGCATTGGCCGCGGCCACGAGCGCGGGCGAGTCCGATTCGGTGGACGGGAACGGCGAGAGCGAACCGAACGTAGTGGAGCAGGAGCTTCCGGAGGCGGTGTACAGCGCGTTCGCGGTCCCGAGGTCCACGGAGACCAGGAGGATCGTTCCGGCGCTGTTGGAGAGGCCGAAGATCCAGAACGCCGCGTGGCCGGGGGCGGACGACGCCGGGGTCGCGTCGATCGCCAGCGAGGTCGGCGCTCCCGGAAGGTTCGTGAGGGTACACGCCGAGGTGAGATTCTCGATGCTCGAGAGGTTGGTCGTCGGGAGTGTGACCCCTGCGGAGAGGCGGAGGCCCACGGCGACGAGCGTGTTCCAGCTCCCCGCGATCGCGTGGGAGGCGACCGACCCCGCCACGGAATCCGCCTCCTGAAGGGTCGAGAATTGCTCGGTCGTGTTCGTGCTGGCCTTGTGAAAGAGAAAGCCGGCGGTAGTGAGTACCGCGACGACCACCACCGCAGCCACCACCACGGCCACGACGGGAGTGACCCACCGACGCGACCGGGGGATCGGGACGGCGGAGGAGGTCGGAGAGGGGGGGCGGGCGGCGGGGTTCGCGGTGGAGGGGAAGGGAAGGGTCTCCGTCGCAGCCGGGGGAGTTGAGCTCATGGGAATTGGAAGGTCGGGCAGGGTAGAAAACAACCACCGACGCTCGTGCTTCCCCAGCCTCGGTGTTAAGAGGAGGTCGCCCCGTCGAGCGGGCGGAGAGGGCGACGTTGGCCGGCGCGGGGCCCGTGTGGCTGGACCTGGGCGCGTTCGTCCTCCTTGCGGGCCTGGGGGTGGCCGCGGTGCTCGACGCGCGCACGCGCGAGGTCCCGGATGGCCTCTGGCAGGTCCTCGGGGTGGTCGGAGCCCTCGGCGGGGCCGTCGTGGTCGCTCCCGACGGGTGGGTACCGCTGGCCCTCTGGGCCTTGATCGTCGGCCTCGCGTTGGAGCACATGTTCCCCTGGGACGCCAAGTGCGGGGGAACGATCGGGAAGTGGGCGGACGTGATCGAGCTGGTCGCGTACCTCGGCGTGACGGTCATCGTGGGGGTCGGGGTGTTCCGGCTCGGCCTCGGCAGCGGCGGCGTCCCTCCGGTGGCGGTCGCCCTGCTCGTGACGGTCATCATCGCCCGACTCCTGTTCGAGGGCGGAGTTCTCTACGGGGGCGCGGACGCGAAGGCACTGATCGTTGCCGGGGTGCTCCTCCCTCTGTTCCCGGTCCCCTGGCTCGAAGTTCCGGCGAACGCACAGCTCTTTACGTCGTACGTTCCTTTTGCCGTGAACCTCCTGATGGACGCGGCCGTCCTCTCCGCCGTGGTCCCGATCGCGGTGGCGATCCGCAACCTGCGCCGGGGCGAGTTCTCGCTCCGGTCGGGCTTCACCACATACACGATCCCCGTGGCCGAACTCCCCCGGAAGTACGTTTGGATCCGCGATGCGGCGTACCCCACGGACCCGGATGAGGAGGAGGCGATCGAGACGTCGGCCCAGGACCGGGAGTGGCGGGCCAAGGCCGCTCGGGAGCTCGCGGCGCGCGGGGTGACGCGGGTCCGGGTCGGCCCCCAGCTGCCGTTCATTGTCCTGATGGCGGGTGGCGCGGTGGGGGCTCTCCTGATCGGGAACTGGATCATCGACCTGCTCGCCGCGGTCTGATCCTCCGTCCCGGGCACCTCACGGAAAGGTTTTCTCCCCATCTTCGGTCCAACTCGTCGGGAGGGAACGATGGTGCGTCGCGCGAGAACCGGACCCATCCGGGTGCTGATCGCGAAGCCGGGGTTGGACGGACACGACCGGGGGGCGAAGGTCGTCGCGCGGGCTCTCCGCGACGCGGGCATGGAGGTCATCTACGTCGGCCTGCGACAGACCCCGGAGGAGGTCGTTCGGGCCGCCCTCGAGGAGGACGTCGACCTGATCGGGCTCTCGATCCTCTCCGGCGCCCACATGGCGCTCTTCCCCAAGATCCTCGCGCTGCTGAAGGCCGAGAAGGCCGCCTCCATCCCGGTCTTTGCCGGCGGGATCATCCCGGACGAGGATGCCCGTCGCTTGAAGAAGGCGGGGATCAAGGCGATCTTCGGTCCCGGGACGACGCTCCAGGAGATCGTCACCACGGCCCAGCGCTTGGCGCGCGGCGCGGCATGACCGGGTCGGCCCGGTTGCCTCCGCTCGCCCAGGCGATCGTCGACGGCGACCGTCGGGCCCTTGCCCGAACGATCTCGGCGATCGAGGGGAGTGACCCGATTGCCGCCCCCGTCGTGCGGGCGCTCTATCCCCGAACCGGGCGCATCCCGGTCATCGGTCTCACCGGTCCGTTGGGAGTGGGCAAATCGAGCCTGCTCAGCGCGCTCATCGGCCGACTGCGGGAGCGCGGGAAGACGGTCGGGGTCGTCGCGGTCGACCCCTCCAGTCCCTTCTCCGGCGGCTCCGTCCTCGGGGACCGGATCCGCCTCGAACGCAAGGCGAGCGATGACGGGGTCTTCTTCCGCTCCATGGCGAGCCGCGGCGAGGCCGGAGGGGTCGCCGCCTCCACGCGCGAGGTCGTGCGGATGCTGGATGCGGCCGGCTTCGACGTCGTGTTCGTCGAGACGGTCGGCTCGGGGCAGGTCGATGTGGCGATCCGGGGGGTCGCGAGCACGAGCGTGGTCGTCCTCGTGCCGCACCTGGGGGACGAGGTGCAGACCCTGAAGGCCGGTCTCTTCGAGATCGCCGACGTGTTCTGCATCAACAAGGCCGACCTTCCGGGGGCCGAGCTCGCGGCCAAGGACTTGGCGGAGCTCGTCGCGCTCGGGGAGGCACGGGACGGTTGGGCGCCGGCGATCGTCCCGACATCGACCACCGTCACTTCGGGGATCGACGAGCTGTGGGCCGCGATCGAAGCCCACGAGCAGTTCCTGGATCGGACCGGCCAGAGGACCCAACGCGAACGGACCCGCCTCGCCGCTGAGATCGCCGACCGGGTCAAGGAGCGGATGGGCCGGGAGGTGGCGGAGCGATTGGACCGTGACGCCGAGCTCCGACGCCTCCTCGACCGGGTCGTGGCCCGCACCCTCGACCCCGCGAGCGCGGCGGACGAGCTGTTCCGGACCCACTACATCCGGAAGTAGGTCGCATGGGGTGGACTCCGCTCCTCACCCTCACGTTGGTCCTCGTGGCCCTGGCGGTAGTGACCTACTTCGTCTACGCGTCGTTCGCCTTCGGGGCCGGCTACCAGCCCACGCCCCGCCGTTCTGTCCGAACGATGCTCCGCTGGGCGGAGGTGGGGCCTGCGGATTTCGTCTACGACCTCGGGGCAGGGACCGGTGCGATCGTCTTCCGCGCGGCCCGCATCTACCGCGCCCGCGTCCTCGGGGTCGAGGTCGAGCCGCTCCGATTCCTCATCCTTCTCCTCCGCCGTCGGGTCGGCCCGTTCGGGGACCGGATCCAGCTGGTCTGGGGGAACCTCTTCGGGCTCGACTTCCACGACGCAACGGTGGTGACCGCGTTCCTCTGGCCGGGAGCGATGGAGCGGCTGCGCCCGAAGTTCGAGGCGGAACTCCGGTCCGGAGCCCGCATCGTGAGCCACTGCCACAAGGTGCCCGGGTGGATCCCGACCCAGTACGACCCCGAGACGGACGTCTACCTCTACCGATGGCCCGACGCGCGAGGTCCTGGGTAGTCCCGGGCCCCGATGAGTCCGGGCTGGACGCCCGGCCCGGTCCGAGCGGCGGTCGGGAGATTAGGGGATCGGGCCACCGATGACGCCGGCGATCCCGAGGTAGGCGACCGCGACTCCCACGGTGATCGCGGCGACAAAGAGCACGATCATGAACACGAGGGACGTCTCTTCAGACCCCGGAGCGCCGGACACGCCGGCGAGGATTTTCGGGGGGTTCATACGAACTTCGTACGAGCCCGGAGGGCGCCGGGGACGCGGCTTACTGGGGTCCGGGGGTCTTGAAGTGGTCGCTGGATTTCTCGTGGCCGACCGCTTTCTCGTCCCGAGGCGTCCGGTGGTGCTCGGCCGATTTCCCGTGGTCCACGACCTTGCCGTGCTCCTCGCCCTTGGCGTGTTCGGCGGGCTTCTCGGCGGCCGCTTCCGTGTCGGTCTTCTCCACCTTATCGGTCGACTCCCCCTTCGCTGACGTTTCGGCCTTCTCCGACGCTCCGGCCTTTTCGGCGACAGGGGTGTGGTACTCCTCGACCACCTTGATCGAGTGCGGGGAGACTTGGCTCCGGATTCGGTCGATGATGCGCGGCTTGGCGGCCATCCAGGAGATGTCGAACTTGGAGCGGTCCGGTACGGTCAGGGTGACGACCTTCTCGTGGATCGCGATCTGGAACTCCGCGGCCCGTCCGTACTGAAGCTCGACGATCGCACGGACCTGGTCGACCGGGTCGGAGATCAGCTCGGTGACCCGGAACTTGCCGCGCACTTTTCGGCCCGCAAAGGCCGGGTTGAAGTCGACGCGAACGCGTGCCTGGGTGAGGGTGACGACACGGCCTCGCCGGCCCTCGATGGTGAGGACGGTGCCGATATCGAGGTGGGCATCCTCTCGCCGCATCTCGGGGAGACGGGAGACCTCCCGCATCGAGAACAGTTCGATCAGGTTCGGGTCGCGCTCGCCGAAGGCGTCGGCCGGCGTGAACTCCTTCTCGACCTCTTCTCCGACCTTGAGGCCCGTGAGGGCGTTCTCGATACCGGTGGGGAAGTAGTCCCCGCCGACCAAGTGCGGCCGGGGGCCCCACGCTGTCCCGGGGGTCGAGGGAACGTTCGCCGTTTGAGCGACCTCCTCGTGGGTCGTGTCGATGAGGTCCGACCGTCCACCGCCTTCAGCCCAGAGGTCGTAGTCCAGTCGAACCAGGTGCCCCGGCTGGGCGACCCCGTGGTGTTTGGTGGTCTCGGACGGCATGGCCTCGCCGAACCGGGCGCTCCCTTAAGGTTTGCCCGAGAAGGTCCCCCCGCGCCCTCGAGAAGCGGGGAACCCGCTACCCGGCAGGTTCGGGCTCCGGAGAGGGAATGACGATTCGCTCGCCCTGGACGCGACGCCACCGCAGGCGGGCGTGGACGAGCGCGATCGGTTTCATCGCGGCCTCCAGGTATCGCAACGGGTGTCGGACGGCGCGTCGGTGCTCGCCGAGCCGGCGTCCGAGCTCGTCGTTCTTGAGGAGCGACATCGCCATCGCGACCAGGTAGCGGTAGCGCTTGCGGGCCCACCGGAGGACGCCGACCGACGGGCCGGGGTCGTGATAGACCCACGCCTCGGGGACGAAGGCCCCGCGGAGGCCGGCCCGTAGCGCGCGGGTCTCCACGTCGTGGTCCTCGGCGAACGGGATCCGGGGGTCAAAACCGAGCTTCGTGAGGAGGCCGGTCCGCCAGGCGGTGTTCTGAAGGGGGAGATAGGTAACGCGGGCGGGCACGAGCTCCTCGTAGATCGAGCGTTCGAGCGCCTCCATGTACCGCTCGACGGACGTCCGAGGAGGACGGGCCGGCCGGGTCGGCCCGCCACTGAAGTCCGCCGCCCCCGCGTCGAGGGGAGCGACAAGGCGCTCGAGCCACTCCGGCGGCGCGGTCTCGTCCGAGTCCAAGAACGCGGTGATCTCCTCCTCGATCAGGGTTTGTGCGCCCGCACGAGCGTCGACGACCCCTCCCGGGAATCGGGCCACCTGCACCACGAAGCCGGGGGCCGCCCCCACGGCGGAACGCAGGAATCCGGGCGGGGAGCCCGTCGACGCGGCGATCAGGACACGGTCCGGTCGTCGGGTCTGTCGGGTCAGGGAGGCCAAGGCCTCGCCGAGGTGGGGGTCGTCGCGAACCGCGATCTCGACGCAGACAGTGCCCATCGTTGACTTTCCCGGCGGAATGACGCCCGTCTCCCCGAACGCCCCAAGTCCTTAATCTAACGCGAAGGTGGGGACTCCGTGCGGGTCGTCCTCATCGGAGGGGGGGTCCAGCCCATCCCGCCGACGGGCTACGGGGCGATCGAGAGGATCCTCGCTGACTTTCAGGCGGCGTTGACGTCCGCCGGCCACTCTGCGATCGTCCTCAATCGGGTCCGCCACCGCCGGATGCGGGATGAGTATCCGTTCGCCCTCGAGGTGCCCGGATTGCTCCGGGGACTCAACTACGACGTCCTGCACGCCCATACTCCCGTCGTGGCGAACCGCCTCGCCTGGGCCGGGCTCCCGTTCGTGTATACTTCGCACTCCCGCCATTGGTTCTATCGCGACCGCTGGACCCACCGCTGGGGGTACTGGCTCGAACGTAGGGCCGTTCGCCGGGCGAAGGCGGTGGTTGCGCTCACCGAACCGCTGGCCCGGACCATGCGGGAGGCGGTACCGAGCCCCCGGCCGCTCCCGATCTCCGTCATCCCTTTCGGCGTCGATACCTCCCGGTTCGCCCCGGAGTGGACCCGACGGACCGGGACCCGGGCCCTCGGGGTCGGAGTGGTCCTCCCTTTCAAGAGGTGGGAGATCGCCGCCCGGGCGTTGCGCGGGACCGGGATCCAGCTGCGGATCGCCGGACCACAACCCGATCCCTCCTATGCGGCAGCCGTGCGGGCCGCCGGTGACTCGGTCGATCTCCTGGGTGAGGTCGATGACCCGGCGCTTCGCGACCTGTATGCGGAGAGCGATTTCCTGGTGCACCCCAGCGCGGTCGAGGTGCTTTCCGCGACCGTGGTGCAAGCTCTGGCAGCGGGGCTGCCGGTCCTCGGAGGGGGCGCAGTGAAAGGGGTCGTGGAGGAGGGAACCACGGGCTGGTCGCTCGCGGATCAGGATCTGACTCGATTCATCGAGGGGCTCCGGGCCCGATCCCTCGAGCTCCGCGGGGACGACACGACCCGGAGGACGATGGGGGAGGCGGCCCGAGCGACGGCGCTCGACCGATACTCCTGGCCTCGGGTGGTGGAGGCCCACGTGGGGGTCTATCGGACCGTCGCGCGCGCCTAGGGGGCGGCCGCGGCCAGGAGCTCGGCTAGGGTTCGGTCGATCGCCCCCGCGCTCGAGTGCCGGGGGCTCCATCCCAGCCGACGGATCCGCTCGATCGAGAGGAGCTGGAGCGGCACGTCGCCCGTCCAGCCCCGGTTCCCCCCCGTGTACTCGATCCGGGCGCGTCCGCCCGTCGCCGCGACGACCTTCTCGGCGATCTCACGGACGGTGATCTGGTCCGCCGCGCCGAGGTTGAAGATGTTCACGCGGTCCTGGGCGCGCTCCCCCGCGAGGAGCATCCCCTCGACGCAGTCCTCGGTGCGGAGGTAGCTCTTCGCCTGCCGACCGTCCCCCAAGACCTCGAGGCGGGTCGGGTCGTTGCGGAGCTTGGCCAGGAAGTCCGGGAGAATGCCGTGCCCCATCCCGGGCCCGATGATGTTCGCGAACCGGAACACGTGGACCCGGAGGCCGTAGGAGTGGGCGTACGCCGAGAGCAAGGCCTCGGACGCCAGCTTCGAAGCGGCGTACATCGATTCAGGGCAGAGCGGACCGTACTCCTCCGGAGTGGGAAAGACGGTCGCCTGCCCGTAGACGACGCTGGACGAGGAGTACAGGACCCGCGGTACATCGTACCGACGGGCGGCCTCGAGCAGGTGGAACGTCGCGAGCGTCCCGTTCTCGAGGTCCACGGTCGGGTCGGCCGTGCCTTTGCGGATGTCGGGGTTGGCCGCGAGGTGCCAGACCTGGGAGACCCCGCGGAGCCGTTCCTGATACTCGGAGGGTCGACGGAGGTCGGCGACCGTCAGCGTCGTCTGGGCCGAGGCGGGAACCAGGTCCCGGCGGCCCGAGGAGAGGTTGTCGATGACGCGGACTTCGTGGCCCCGCTCGACGAACGCCCGGACGAGGTGACTCCCGATGGCGCCGGCTCCCCCAGTGACGAGAACGGTTCCCGGAGGGTCGGCGGATGTCACAACGGAAGGAGCGACTCAGAGAAGCATATATAAATGGATGGCCGCCTAAACTGGACTGGCCGCTCTCCCGGCGGACGATCGATGCGGACCTATGTACGGATGACCTTCCATTCCGAAGGAGCCGACCCGACGAAGGTACTCGCCGGCATGCGGTCCATCGGGTTCGAGGAGTCGATGGGGATGCACGATTTCGTGTACCGTTGGCAGGACAAAGCGACGCTGGACGATGTCATTCGATTGGTCACCGAGATGCACGAGCGATTGAAGGGACTCGACGTCTACTACGAAATCACGACCATCTCGTGAGCCGGACCTCCTACTGATGCCGCGCGAGGAGCTTACCCGTATCGAGCGTTTGCTTCTCGTGCACCTGCTGGACCACCGCGGCAATCAGGTTCGCTTCGAAGCCGACCAGTGGACGACCGAATTCGGTATCGCCCGGAAGTTCGCGGGCGAGGACCCCGCGGACCTGAAGAACGCGATGCGGACGCTCGAGAACACGCGGATGATCTACCGACGAACGCAGTACGTCGTCGGCTACTCCGAACCCAAGCATGTCCTTTCGCTCACCCCGGCGGGGCACCGGGCGGCGCTGGAGGTCCAGCGCAGCGAGCTCGCCGAGCCGCCGGAAGGATTGGACCCCGCTGAGCCGGCGTCCGCAACCGCGGTCGCCGCCCCGGCGATGCGCGGGGGCCGCGACGCTCCCTAGGCCGCCATGCCGTCGCTCCTCGGGCCGCAGGTCCGGCTCCGTCCCCCCATACCGGCGGACTATCCGACCCTCTACTCCTGGTTCAGCGACCCGCAAGTCGTCGCCCCCTACGACCGGTTCGTCTCGGAGAGCTACGACGGGTTTGTGCGTTCGATGGCGGGGTCCGAAAACGACCCAACCTCGTTGGTTCCCCGATTCGTGGTCGAGCCCGTCCATGGGTCCGGACCCATCGGCGTCGTGGGGCATTTCTCCCCGCACCCCGTGCTCGAATCGATCGAAGTCTGGTACGTGATGGGCGACCGCGCTGCCCGGGGTCACGGCTACGGGCGCGAGGGGGTGGGACTCCTCACCGAGCATCTCTTCCGGACGACCTCCGTCGAACGCGTCGGCGCAACGTGTGACGTCGAGAACGTCGCCTCCTGCCGATTGGTCGAGGGGCTAGGGTTCCGGCAAGAGGGGACGCTCCGGAGCGCGTTCTACCATCACGGGCGCTGGCATGACGTTCACCTGTACGGTGTCATCCGGGCGGAGTGGTCGCCCCCGCCTTCGCCAAAGTGAACCCGATGCGCGTCCCTCCACCGTGAGCAGCGGCGGGGGCGGTCAGCCGGACCTCCCCGATCTCGCCCGTGGAGCGGACGTGTGTTCCTCCGCAGGGACAGCTGTCCTCTCCCTCGATCTCGATCACGCGCACCGGGTCGACGTGCGGGGGCAATGGAACCAGCCCAGAGCGTCCCGCGCTCGGCAGGCGGCTCCACTCCGCGCGGGGAATGTGGCGGATCGTCACCGGGCGGGCCGCTCGCACAACCTCCACCATGTCGTGGCCGATCTCCTCGAGTCCCGATCGGGGCAGCTCTCCTTCGAGGTCGATCGTCGCACCGAGGCCGAGGAGGATGGCTTTGCGCGTGCGCAACCCGCTCCGCTCGAAGGCTCGCGCGCTGAGGAGGTGCTGGCCCGTGTGCAGCCGCATGTGCTGGTGGCGGCGATCCCAGTCCAGGATACCCTCCACTTCCATCCCGACACTCAACCGGTGGAGATCCGAGGGGGCCCCTCGTAGCCGATGGTGGACCGAGCTCCCGCTCCGCGCGACGTCCGTGACCTCTAGGGTTGCCTCCCCCACCCGCAAGGTCCCGCGGTCGGAGGGCTGACCCCCGCCCGTGGGATAGAAGAAGGTGCGGTCGAGCACCGCGCCGCCCGGAGGAAGGGCAACGACACGGGCCCGGAACGACCGGACGTACCCGGCCGGCATGTCGACGAGGTAGGCCAGTTCGGTCACGACAGGGCCAGCCGCGGCGGGGGAAAACCGCTTCCGACCGGGCTCCTCGGGCCGACACCGTCCAGGAGAACGGGGGTTGACCCATCGTCACCCTACGGAGCCCCCCCCGGCCGCGAATCCCGGGTCCTAGCTCGACCTCCGGACTCGGATCCACGGAAGCCGGGCCGCCCATCACAGGGAGGCACGGTCCCCCGAAGTCGGGTAGGTCCACGCCGCGGCCCGGTCGCCTTCCCGCATCGTCGATTCATCGAGAGAAGGGACGGGCACTCAGGGCTTTGGGATTATATTCAAGGGATTACCCGCTCGGGGAGCCCCGGAATGGTCGTCCCTCCTTTCCCATCCGCTCCACCCGTGCGGGTCGGCACTCGTCCGACCCGTAGAGGGATCTCACCACATCCTGGGGAAGGGCGTCGGGGTCAAGTCGAAGACCCCCAAGTCCCGCAGTCGTCCGCAGGACGGTCA
>Ga0209415_10018350_pt1 | contig 11043 bp, 10 predicted proteins | sample PeaSoiSIISIP2007_FD_187696 | JGI IMG/M metagenome (GOLD analysis project Ga0209415, IMG submission 187696) | Peat soil microbial communities from Weissenstadt, Germany - SII-SIP-2007 (SPAdes) (version 2) | ecosystem: Environmental > Terrestrial > Soil > Wetlands > Peat | place: Germany...
GATTCCGAGCCGCGAGAGTCATCGAGCGGATGATTGCGTTTTTCAGCAACCTCTATCCTGCCCCACTCACTGCGGGTTCACGACCAGCGTCTCTTTCGCGTCGATCTTGTCGAACTGCATCGGGAAGCTGGTTCCGCCGTAGTAGGCGCCCCACTGGTCCTTGTAGTGACGCGAAAGCACGTGCCCGGATTCTCCGGTGATAATGTTGGCCTGCGATTGATCGAGATTCGAGAGATCGATCACCATGCGCAGCGACGGACCCAGGCGCTGCGTGGTCTGCTTGATGCTGCTGGACGATCCGCTCATCGGCACAGGGCCGATGTTGAAGTACCGTCCGATGAAGGGTAGTTCGCCGCCCACCGGATGAACCAGCCGCAGCTCGGTCCATTGCCCGTAGTCCCACTCCGCGACGTTCGATCCCCCAATCTTTTCTCCGGCGGTGATGGCTGCGGCTAGAGAGTTTACCAGGAGTTCGTCGTAGTCCTTAAACCAATCCACCGGACGTTCGCGCAATAGCCGTTCGATCATCACGGGAGCCATCCGCGCTGCATATTCTCCTTCGGTCCCAGGGGAAGCGGCCTTTGCAGCGGCCTTGCGCAGCTCGGTATCCAGCAGCGTCGCTATCATCGGAGCCGCAGTCTTCTTCTCGGTTTGCCCATTCCACTTCCGCAGCGTCTCGGCGGCGGCGCGCATCGGGGCGCTCGAATTCGGATGCTTGTCCCAGGCTTCGACGGCCTGGCGCGCCAGGAAGTTCAGATAGTCCGAGTAGACGTCTTTCTGGACGCCCAGCATCTCCTCGGGCTTCCATTTCTCGTGCTGCGAGAGCAGCGTGCGGATTTCGCGCGCGCGGTAGGGAGGAGCAAAAACGCCGCTCACGGTGTAGCGATAGTTTTCCGGAAACGGATTCTGATTCGCGGACACGATGATCCCGGACTGCGGATTGAATACCTGCGGTAGATCGTCATAGGGAATGGCGCCGGCCCACACGCAACTGTCCGTGGACCCGTCCGCCGGAACGTCTCCGCGGCAACCCTGGCGATTCGGAAGGACGCCCGCGGCGTGATATCCGATGTTCCCGTCCACGTCCGCATAGACGAAATTCTGTCCCGGGCCGGAGTAGTGCCGCAGTGCCTGGTTAAATTCCTCCCAATTCCCGGCGCGATTCAGTGACAGGAATGGAAACTCCACGTTGGCCGTATCGGCAGTCCAACGAAGCGAGTAATTGTGGCCCTCATCGTTCAAAAACACCGGTCCGTGCCCGGTAATCCAGGTATCCGCCTGCAGCGGCTTCTGCCCCTTCACGCCGACCCAATCGCGCTCCAGAATTGCCTGCACAGTATGGCCGTTCACCTGATACCGGCCGTTCTGGGGGTTGATTTGCTCGCTGTACAGGTCCTGGACATCGAATTCGAGATTGGTCACGCTCCACGCGATGCGGCGGTTGTGACCCAGGATCACCGCCGGAACGCCCGGCAGCGCCGCGCCCGTCACGTCGAGGTCGCCCGCTTTTAGATGCACCAGGTACCAGGGCGAAGGGATGGACCAATCCAGATGCGGATCGCCAGCCAGAATGGGTTTGCCGCTGGCGGTGTGCGCGCCGGAGACCGCCCAGGCGTTCGATCCCGGAGCAACTTCCGTTCCCGTGCGGGCCGGGTAGAGGAACTCGACTTTTCCCTTGTCGCCCTTTTCGAGCATGTGCAGCTTGCGAATCTCCTCCTGCCAGGACGTGGTGAGCATGCGATACATCTGCAAGCCCGCCAGCAGCGTATCCTCGATTCGCCAGGGGCGCGGGGTATAGTTCAACAGCGTGAACTCCAGAGGCAACTGGGTGCGGTGCGTTTCCAGGTAGTAGTTCACGCCCCGGGCGTACGCCGCAAAGATGGCCTTGGTCTCCGGTGTCAGGGTTTTCGCCTGAGCCTCGGCGATGCGCGAGAGCCTCAGCCTTCGCGAGTCCTGATCCGAATTGAGCGCCGAGGGGCCGACCACTTCCGCCAGCTCACCCGCGGCCAGCCGGCGGAGCGCATCCATCTGCCACATCCGGTCCTGCGCCGTGACGAAGCCCTGCAGGAAGATCGCATCCTCCCACGATGCCGCGGAGATGTGCGGCACGCCCAGCGCGTCGCGAATCACGGAAGCTCGCGCGGTAATCGGCGCGGCGATCTCACCCGAAGTCTGGGGCAGAGGCCGCCAGGCGAGCCAGTACGCGGCGCCCGCGAGTGCAACCAGCAAAACCGCTATGCTCAGATTGATCGCCCGCAACAGAGGCGTATTGAATAGCAAACTTCAATTCTAGCGGACTAAAATGTCTCTCCGCTTCACATTACTGCTGGCAATCGTGGCCCTGAACGGGTTTTTTGCCGCCGCCGAAGTGGCGCTGGTATCCGTCCGGCGCTCCCGGCTGGAGGAACTCGCCTCACAGGGCACCGTGTCCGCGCGCGCGGCGCTGGAGCTGCTGGCGAATCCCGAACGGCTGCTGAGTGTCACCCAGGTCGGCGTCACGCTGGCGAGTTTGGGCCTGGGCTGGGCCGGCGAGGAGACTCTGTACAACCTCATCTTGCGCCTGTTCACGCCTTTGCTCACCCCTGCGCGCGAAGTATTCCTGCACGGCGCGAGTTTCACGATCGCGTTCCTGACTATTAGTTTCGTGCACGTGGTGATCGGCGAGGTGGTGCCCAAGAACCTGGCGCTCGAAAAGGCCGACCGGCTGGCGCTTCTGGTTGCTCCGGTGTTGCTGATCTTCTATCGCATCTCCGCGCCGTTTGTGTTCGTGGTCGAACGTACCGCCGCAGGTTTGTCCCGAGCCATGGGTCTCCGTGGGCACAGGGGCGGGGGGCATTCGGCTGAGGAACTCAGTTTCATTTTGGAGTCCAGCCGGCGCGAAGGGCACCTAGAACCATTTGAGGAGGACGCGATTCAGAAGTTGCTCGGGTTGAAGGAAATCTACGCGCGCGAGATTATGACGCCGCGGATCGACATCGTCTCGGTGTCCGCCGATGCCACCTTGGACGAACTTCTTCGCATCACGCTCGAACACAAGTATTCGCGCATTCCGGTTTACGAAGAGAAGCCGGAGCATATCATCGGATTCGTCCATTACAAGGACCTGGTGCGCGTCTGGCGCGAACGAAAGAACGCCACGGATCGCCGCCAGCCTGCGATTCCGTTCCGTTTGCGGCGCTACCTGCGCGAGGTCCTGGTGGTGCCCGAGACCAAGCCCTTGAACCAGTTGGTGGACGAGTTTCGCGATCACCATACTCATCTGGCGATGGTGGTGGACGAATTCGGGACCATCACCGGCATGGTGACGCTGGAGGACGTGCTGGAGCAGGTGTTCGGCGAGATCGGCGATGAGCACGACGTGCGCCGCCCTCTGCCAGTGGCCGGAGCGTTAGTGATCGAAGTGGACGGCGGCACCAGCATCCGCGATCTGGCTTCGCAGTACGGGATCGAGCTGCCGGGCGATGCCGGCTTCGAGACCCTGGCCGGCTTTCTGCTGTTCCGCCTGGGCTACATTCCGGCGCCCGGCGATTCCGTGACGCACGAATCCCACACGTTCATCGTGCAGGAAATGGATCGCAACCGCATTGCTAAGGTGAAAATCGTCACCCAGCGGTCGGCGGAGACCAATGTTTGATTGCGTGGAGCGGGCTTCAGCCTGCTACGGGGACTTCAGTCCCCGATCTTCCTATTCGGCGGCTAAAGCCACCGTTGCAGGCTGAAGCCCGCTCCACTAATCGCTCTTCTCTGCGCTTTGCCCGGCGACTCCTGCCAATAGTTCGCGTACGGTCCGTTTCAGCACCGGGTGCCGGAGATCCGGAGCGAGTTCCGCCAGCGGCGCGAGTACGAACCGGCGCTCGGTCATGCGAGGGTGCGGGATTTCCAGCTCCGGCGATTTCACCACCGCGTTCCCATACAGCAGAATGTCGAGGTCGATCAGCCGCGGACCTTTTGGTGTTCGCCTTACGCGACCCATCTCGCGCTCGATGCGCTGGATGTGCTGGAACAATTGCCGCGGAAACAGGTCGGTTTCCACTTCGAGTACCTGGTTCAGAAACCACGGCTGATCGAGCACATCGCGCGGCTCGGTTTCCCAGATCGAAGAGGTGCGCGTGACACCGACCCGCTCGTTGGTTAGACGCCGGATGGCTTCGGCAAGGTTCGCGTGGCGGTCTCCGAGATTCGACCCCAGCCCCAGGTACGCGATCTTCATTAAAACAGCGTATTTTGCGCGCCGCGAATGCGCCTGGGAATCTTGAAATATTCGAATGCCCGCTCGGTGGCCATGCGGCCGCGCGGCGTCCGGTCCAGGAACCCGAGCTGGATCAAGTACGGCTCGTAAACTTCCTCAATCGTGTCCGGCTCTTCGTCGATCGATGCCGCGATGGTGTTCAGGCCGACCGGCCCGCCGCTATATTTTTCGAGCACCGTGCGCATGATCTTCTGGTCGATCTCGTCCAATCCGAATGGATCCACTTCGAGCAGGTCCAACGCTTTTCGGGCGACATCGGCGTCCACATGCCCCGCGGCCCGCACCTGCGCGTAATCCCGCACGCGCCGCAGCAGCCGGTTGGCGATGCGCGGGGTCCCCCGGCTGCGCCGCGCGATTTCCTCTGCGCCGGGAGCATCCACTTCAATCTCGAGTAGTCGCGCGGAGCGCGTGACGATCCGTGCCAGTTCGTCCTGTTCGTAGTGATTCAGCCTCAAGACCAGTCCGAAGCGGCCGCGCAAAGGCGCGCTGATCAGCCCCTGCCGCGTGGTCGCGCCGATGGCGGTGAATTTCTTCAGCTCCATGGCTACGGTGCGAGCGCCCGGGCCGGTGCCGATCAGGATGTCCATGCGGAAATCTTCGAGCGCCGAATAGATCATCTCCTCCACGTCCGGCAGCAGACGGTGGATCTCGTCGATGAAGAAAACCTCGCGCTCCTGGATATTGCTCAGGATTCCGACCAGGTCGAGTTTCTTCTGCAGCACCGGTCCCGAGGTCTGCTGGATCGTCACTCCCAGCTCCGCGGCGATGATTCCGGCGAGGGTGGTCTTGCCCAGGCCCGGTGGACCGTACAGCAGCACGTGGTCCATGGCCTCGCCCCGGCGCTTCGCAGCCTCGATCGCGATGGCGAGATTCTCCTTGACCTTGGCTTGGCCGGCGAAGTCGGCCAGTCTGTGCGGACGAAGCGTGGCTTCGAATTGCCGCTCGTCTTCGTTCAGCGACGCCGAAACAATGTCATCTTCGCGCATGAAGTTTCAGTGTACTAGGTATGGCCACTCGCTCCCGCTCGTAGTTCTGTGCCGCGAGCGCTAGCGAGCGGCTTATCGCACCAGCTTCAGCGCCCGGCGGAACAACCCGTCAAAATCGTTCCCTCCGCTTGCCGATTTCGCCTTGGTGACCGCAGATTCGGCCGCAGGCCGCGCGACCCCGAAATTCGCCAGCGCCGAAATCACGTCTTCCTCAATGGTGTTGAAGGCGCTCTTCGCGGAGGCAGCGGCTGCGCGCGCGATGCCCGGCAGCAGGTCGAGCTTATCGCGCAGCTCCAGCACCATGCGCTCGGCGGTTTTCTTGCCGACGCCTGGAATCCGCACTAGTTGCTCGACCGATCCCTCGCGGATCGCCGCCGCCAGATCCGGCGCGGTCAGCCCGCCAAGCGCGGTCACGGCCAGCTTCGGCCCGATGCCGCTCACGGTGATCAGTTTTTCGAACAAAGCTTTGTCGGCAGCCGAGACGAAGCCGAAAAGCAGCAGAGCGTCTTCCCGCACGTGCGTATGAATGTGGAGGTGCACTTCGGTGCCGGTTTCCGGGAGCGATGAATAGGTGGAGACCGGGATCGTTACTTCGTATCCAACGCCGCCGGTATCGACGATCACCAGGTTCGGATGTTTTTCGAGGAGTGTCCCTCGCAGATGGGCGATCATTAACACTTAGGATAAGCATGCGACGGCGGTTCTTTGTAAATGAGGTGCGTAACGGCAAGGCCGAGATCGAGGGCGAGGAGGCTCGCCACTTGACCCGCGTGCTGCGCGTGGAAGCGGGGCAGCGCTATGAAATCTCCGACAACCGTAACGTTTATCTGGCCGAAATCGAGACCGCCCGCAAGGAAAACGTGGTTTTCCGGACGCTGGAGAAACTTGCTGCGCCGCCGCCCTCGCCGCGCTTCGTGCTTTACGCAGCCCTCATCAAGTTCGATCGCTTTGAATGGATTGTCGAAAAAGCCACCGAGCTGGGCGTGACTGAAATCGTTCCCGTGGAAGCAACCCGCAGCGATCGCGGCCTGGAGAAAGCTGCCGCGAAGCGCGTGGAACGATGGCGCAGGATAGCGCTCGAGGCCAGCCAGCAGTCGCGCCGCACGCATCTTCCGGAGATCGCGGAGCCCGTCGCGCTGGCCCAAGCCCTGGCGCGCACGGGAAGCTATCGTTATGTGCTGGACGAGAACCCAGGGGCGGCGCCGCTCTTCCAAGCGCTCCCCACCATACGCAGCGTGCAAGATACCATTGCGATTCTCACCGGCCCGGAGGGCGGCTGGACGGAAACAGAACACGGCTCTTTCACGGATTCCGGATGGACCCCCGTGTCCATGGGGCCGTTGATTCTTCGCGCCGAAACGGCGGTGATCGCGGCGCTGGCGGTGATTTCCCAAGCGTGGCAGGTAAGCCTGGCTGCTAAGATAGATCGTTGATCCATCGTCTGGTTTTCGAAAATCTCAAGCACCGTCCGGTGCGGACTCTGCTCAGCGTCGTGGCGATTGGCGTGGAGGTCACGCTGATCCTTACTCTGGTCGGCGTCAGCCGGGGCGTGCTCGGCGACATGGCGTCGCGTTCCAGGGGCACCGGCGCGGATATCCTCATCCGTCCGCCGGAGAGCTCCGGGTTCACGTTCTCATACAGCATGAAGGAGAAGATCGTCGACGTGGTGCGCGCTCAGCCGCACGTCGCGATGGCCACGGGTACGTTCGTCAAATACATCGACTCGTTCAACTCCATCACCGGTATCCACCTGGAAGAATTCAATGCGATGAGCGGTGGGTTGAAACTCATCCAGGGCCGGCTGTTTCAAGATCCTGACGACCTCGTGGTCGACGAAGTTTTTGCCAAGCAGCACCATCTCAAGCCCGGAAGCACGATTGAATTCGGCCACGTGTGGCGCATCTCGGGTATTGTCGAGCAGGGCAAGCTCTCCAGGACATTCGCCGACATCGGCAGACTGCAGGAGCTATTCGAGGGGCGTGGCTTGGTTTCCACCATCTACGTGAAGCTCGACGATCCGGCGAACACCAACGCCGTCAAGGACGATCTGCAGAAGATCCTTGCCACGTACAAGATCGATTCGATCGAAGACTTTGTCTCGTTATTCAGCACCAACAGCGTTCCTTATATCGAAGCCTTCACGAACGTGGTGATTGGGATCGCAGTCTTGATCGGATTCCTGGTGGTGTGCCTCTCCATGTACACCGCCGTGCTGGAGCGAACGCGCGAGATCGGGATTCTGAAGGCCCTGGGAGCTTCGCCGGCATACATCGTCGGGATTCTGATGCGGGAGACCGTGCTGCTGGCGCTGACCGGAACGGTTGTCGGAATCTTGATGACCTACGGGACGCGCGCGCTGATGGCGATATTCGCCGCGTCCATGCCGCAGGAAATCGTGCCCGATTGGTATCTGCCGGTCACCGCGATCGCGCTGGCCGGTTCGATCGTCGGAGCGCTGTATCCTGGCCTGCGTGCGGCACGCCAGGACGCGATTGAGGCGCTGGCGTATGACTGAGATCGAAGTTCAGGATCTGGTCAAGACTTATCGCGTGGGCGACGTGGAAGTGCACGCTCTGCGCGGAGTCAATCTCAAGATCGAGCGCGGCGAGTTTGTAGCCATCGTCGGGCCCAGCGGATCTGGCAAATCCACGCTGTTCCACATTTTGGGAGGCCTGACGCCGCCGACCTCGGGCACCGTGCTGATCGATGGGCGTGACCTGATCAAGATGAGCGAAGCGGATCGTACGCTGCTTCGCAAGACCACGGTCGGGTTCGTATTCCAGAAATACAATCTGCTGCCGACGCTGACCGGTGCGGACAACATCGCGATCGCGAGGGACATTGCGGGTAAGAAAAACGGGCAGGAGCGCGATCCGCAATTCGAAGAAATCCTCGATTTGCTGGGCATCGCCAGACGCCTGAAACACAAACCTCGCGCGCTTTCGGGTGGCGAACAGCAGCGCATCGCGATCGCCCGGGCCCTGGTGAATCGCCCGGCCCTGCTTCTGGCGGACGAGCCTACTGGGAACCTGGACTCGGAAAACTCCATCGCGGTCCTCTCCATTTTGCAGGGCCTGAATAAGCGCCTGGGCCAGACCATTCTCATGATCACCCACGACCCGGAAGCGGCCGCATACGCCGACCGCACCGTGACTATGCGCGATGGCCGCATTGTGCAATAGGGAATCGCGTAAGAGAGAATTGTGTAACGGGTAAATCGTGATGCGCGCCGTTCCTGTCCTGCTCGCCAGCGCCGTCGCGTTCGCTGCGATTGAGGGAGCGGTCTTCCACAGCGGATTGTACACCTGGATCCTCAGTCCCGATGCCTCCACGGGCTTCATCCAAACTGTTCTCCGGAATGAACGCGAGCGTCCGAAGGATGGCCCGCAGGTCTTGGGAGTCGGCGATTCCCGCATGCTCCTGGAGGCTCGCCTCGCGAATGAGCATACGCCCGAGACCGGCTATACGTTCGGAACCATCGCTGCCGCGGGGGCCACGCCGCGTTCCTGGTATTACATGCTGCGCGATACCGATCCGACCGCGCGCTTTTATCGGGCGATCGTGATCGCCGCGGAGAGCTACGATGACGCGGACAAGTTTGAGGTCGAAGCCGATAGGGCGGAAGATCTGAGCTACGTCATCGCGCACTTGGGTCTGAGCGACCTCTGGGAGTTTAGCCGTTCTTACCAGGATCCTTCGCTGCAGTGGAGAGCCGCCCGGGCGATTCTTTTTAAGGGACTGGTTTACAAGCGCGATTTCGAGGATGTGCTGGTTCATCCTGTAAGCCGCATCCGCCTCGCCAGAGTGGCTCATCGCGATTCGTTTGCGTGGTACTACAAATTTACCGGTCCACCCGAAACGCTCGCGGGCTTCCGCGTGGATTGGAAAAACAAGACACTCGATGCGCCGCCGAACGCTAATCCAGGGCTGGTCGAAAACTTGAGGTTCCGCTTGCTGTACCAGCTTCCGGATGAAACCGGGAACCAGAGCCGCTACCTGAAATACTGGATCGGCAAGATCTACGAACGTTATCGTGGTTCCCCGACGCGGCTGATTTTTCTGCGGCTGCCACGCGGCGGTTTTGTGCGCCCCGATCAGCCGTCTTACAATCCCCACAGTTCCGTGCGCGAGCTGGCGGCTCAGCCGAACGTCACGCTGATCGACGAACATTTCTTCGATTCGCTGGAAAAGCCGGAATTGTTCGTCGATGAATTGCACCTGAACGGACCAGGCATGGACCTGTTCTCGGTCATGCTCACGCAGGAAGTGAGCCGCATCCTGGGCCCGCTGCGCTAAGGCCGCATGCTCTTCAACACCCCCCAGTTCTTCGTGTTCCTGGTGGTGACGCTGGGGATCTTCTACGTATCGCCCAAGCCCTTGCGAAAGTGGATTCTGCTCGCCGCCAGCTACTTCTTCTACATGAGCTGGAACTGGCGATTCGCGCCCTTGTTGCTTTCGCTCACGGCGATCGACTACGTGGCCGCCATCTGGATGGAGCGCGTGGAATCGCCGCGGCGGCGAAAACTGTTTCTGGTGCTCAGTCTGGCCGCTAATCTCGGATTCCTGGGGTTTTTCAAGTACTACAACTTCCTGGCCAGCATGCTGGCCGAAGCGCTGCGCAAGGATTCGCATGCCTTCGCGCTTTCGATTATTCTGCCGCTGGGGATCAGCTTCCACACGTTTCAAAGCATGTCCTACGTGGTGGACGTGTATCGTCGCGAGCAGAAAGCCATCCGCAATCCCGTCGACTACGCGGTATTCATCGCCTTCTTTCCGCAACTGGTGGCCGGTCCCATTGTCCGCGCGCATGAGTTCTTCGCGGATTACTACACGTGGGCGCCTCCGATCGACGAAGAGAAGCTGCGCGGCGTTCTATGGATCGTGTTGGGACTCGCCAAGAAGATGGTGCTGGCCGACCAGTTCGCGCAGATCGCGGATTCCTACTTTCAGAACCTGGCGGCGCACCCCGGCGCCCCGGCTGCCTGGAGCGGAGTGGCCGCCTTCGCCATGCAGATCTTTTTCGATTTTTCCGGCTACACGGACATGGCCATCGGCATGGCGCTGCTGCTGGGATTTCACTTTCCGACCAACTTCCGCCGGCCATATCTGGCGTTCAGCATCACCGATTTCTGGCATCGCTGGCACATTTCGTTTTCGCGCTGGCTGCGCGATTATCTTTACATTCCGCTGGGCGGCAACCGGCACGGCTCGCTGATGACCTACCGTAATCTGATGATCACCATGCTGCTGGGTGGCTTGTGGCACGGAGCGAGCTGGAATTTCGTGATCTGGGGAGGCTACCACGGCGCGTTGCTCGGTCTGGAACGTGTGTTTGGCCGCAAGCATTTTCAAGAACAGCCGAACCTGCTGGTTTATCCGCTCCGCGCGGCGATGACCTTCCTGCTAGTTTGTGTCGGATGGGTGTTCTTCCGGGCCGCGACGCTTCGAGACAGTGTCTACGTGTTCCAGCAGATGGTGTCCTGGCATGGAAAAGCCGGTCTGATTCCTCTCTGGCTGACATGCGTGCTGGCTTTGTCTCTGGCGGTAGCGCTGTTAGAGGAAAGGTTCGAATGGATCGAGCGCCTGGCGCGGGGACCGGCTTGGGCCTACGTCGCCACGGTGGTGACACTGCTGTTTTCGGTCGAGCTGATTGGCGTGACCGAGAAAGCCGTCCCGTTCGTCTACTTCCAGTTCTAGCGTGGAGCAAGCTTCAGCTTGCAACGGAGGCTTTAGAGGTTGCTGAAAAACGCGGTGGAACAACCGCTCCATCACTGTCGCGGCTCGGTAAGTCGCTGTAAACACAGACCA
>Ga0209415_10018351_pt1 | contig 11043 bp, 7 predicted proteins | sample PeaSoiSIISIP2007_FD_187696 | JGI IMG/M metagenome (GOLD analysis project Ga0209415, IMG submission 187696) | Peat soil microbial communities from Weissenstadt, Germany - SII-SIP-2007 (SPAdes) (version 2) | ecosystem: Environmental > Terrestrial > Soil > Wetlands > Peat | place: Germany...
TTCCCTCCGAGGTGTATGCGCAGCTGATGGTCCACGTCGCCGCCGACTCCACCGCGCGCGCCCTGCAGTACGGCCCCACCGAGGGCATGCGCGCGACGATGGACTGCATCGTGCAGGTGATGGCCGCCGAGGGCACCGAGGTGGACCCCGAGGACATGCTGGTCACCACCGGCGGCCAGCAGGTGATCGACCTGGTCTGCAAGACGCTGATCGACCCCGGCGACGTGGTGGTGGCCGAGGCGCCCACCTACCCCGGCGCCGTACCGACCTTCAGCGCCTACCAGGCGCAGGTCGTGCAGATCGAGATGGACGCCGACGGGCTGCCGATCGAGGAGCTGGAGGACGTGCTCGACCGCCTGCAAGCTGAGGGCCGCCGGCCGAAGTTCATCTACACGATCCCCAACTTCCACAACCCCGGCGGGGTGACGCTGTCGCTGGAGCGCCGGCGGCGGCTCGTGCAGGTCGCGCGCGAGCGCGAGCTGCTGGTGCTCGAGGACAACCCCTACGGGCTGCTGCGCTACGAAGGCGAGCCGCTGCCGACGCTCTACTCGCTCGACGCCGCCGCCACCGGGCGCGGCGGCGGATCTGACTTCGTGATCTACCTGGGCACGTTCTCGAAGATCCTCTCCCCCGGGCTGCGCCTCGGCTGGGCGGTCGCGCCCCGCCCGGTGCTGGAGAAGCTGAATCTAGGCAAGCAGGGCGCCGACCTGTGCTCCTCACCCGTCACGCAGCTATTCGTGGCTGCCTACTTCGCCGAGCGCGACTGGCGCGTGTACCTGGAGCAGCTCAAGGTCCTCTACCGCAGCCGCCGCGACGCGATGCTGGATGCGCTGGGCGAGCACTTCGGCGCAGAGGCCCACTGGACCACGCCGCAGGGCGGCCTCTTCATCTGGGCCACGCTGCGCGGCGACGTCGACACGACCGACCTGCTCGCGCACGCCGACGGCGTGGCGTTCGTGCCCGGCCGCGCCGCCTACATGGACGGTCGCCGCGGGGCCTCCTCGATGCGCCTGAACTTCGCCGGCGTCCCCGAGGAGGACATTCGCGAGGGCATCCGCCGGATCGGCGAGGTCGTGGGCGAGCAGCTCGCGCTGTACGGCACGCTCACCGGCGCGCCGCCCGCGAAGCGCCCCCCGGTGAAGGCCGCGAAGAGCGACCCGGAGCTGGCCGAGGTCGTAGAGCTGCCACGCCGCCGCGCCAAGGGGGCCTGACAAAATGCGGGTGCGGCTGGGGTGGTCGAGGGTCGAGCGGAGCAAGGATCAGAAACCCACCCACCCGAAGGCTTGGTGGTGCCAAGTCGAGCCCCGAGGACGCCGCTCCGCGAAGGCCATCGGCCGCATCCGGACGTGCACGCATTTTGACAGGCCCCCACGATGAAGGCCTGCGTGCGATGAAGGTCGCCGTGCTGAAGGGCGGGCGCTCGCTGGAGCGCGCCGTCTCGCTGCGCTCCGGCGCCCAGGCGCAGGACGCCCTGCGCCGCCTCGGCCACGAGGCGCTTGCGATCGACGCCGGCTCAGACCTCGTCGCGCAGCTGCTCGACGCCGCCCCCGACGCGGCGTTCGTGGCGCTGCACGGCCGCGACGGTGAGAACGGCACCGTCCAGGAGCTGCTGGAGGCGATCGGCCTCCCCTACACCGGCTCGCGCCCCGCGGCGTGCATGCGCTGCACCGACAAGGCGCTCGCCAAGCACCTGATGCGCGAGGCGGGCATCCCCACGCCGGACTTCCACGCGCTCGAGGACGGCGCGATCAAGGAGCTGGGCGCGCAGGCGGCGCTGCCTCGCATCGAGCGCCACCTCGGCTTCCCGCTGGTCGTCAAGCCCGCCAGCCAGGGCTCGGCGCTGGGGATCAAGTTCGCGCGCTCCGGCGCCGAGTTGCCCGCCGCGATCGTGGGGGCGCTCTCCTACGACCGCAAGGTCGTGCTCGAGCGCTACATCAAGGGCCGCGACCTGGCGGTCTCGGTGCTGGACGGCGAGCCGCTGCCGGTGGTCGAGGCGATCCCGCGCGAGGAGCCCTTCTACGACTACGAGTCGCGCTATGAGATCGGCATGACCACGTTCGTCTGCCCCGCCGAGCTGCCGTCGGGCATGACCGAGCGCGCGCAGGAGCTGGCGCTGGCTGTCTATGAGCTGCTCGGCTGCCGTGGCGTCGCGCGCGTGGACCTGATGCTGGAGGAGGGAAGTGGCGAGTTGACGGTCCTTGAGACCAACGTGATCCCCGGCCTCACTGAGACGAGTCTCCTGCCGCAGGCCGCCGACGCCGCGGGGATCGGCTTCGACGAGCTCGTGCGCCGCATCCTGGCGAGCGCCGGGGTGGGCTGAGGCCGGCGCTCCGGGTTCGGCGGCACATCCGACTCGCCGTGCCGCGGCTCCCTCGGCGGCCGGATGGCCGCCTCCTCCTCTCCTCCTACGAGTCGCCCGCCGCGAAGTCCTCGGGCGAGACCTCATCGAGGAACTCCTTGAACTTCTCCACCACGTCCTCGGACTCCTCGATGTTGTGCTCGAACTCGATCGCCGACTCGTTGATGACCTCCTCGGCCGCGTAGATCGGCGCCCCGCAGCGCACCGCCAACGCGATCGCGTCGCTTGGGCGGCTGTCGATCTCGAGCTCGCGGCCGTTCATGCTCAGCGTGATGGAGGCGAAGAAGGTGTTCTCGCGCAGCTCGGTCACCGCCACCTGCGTGCACTTCGCCTCCAACTCGCCCAGCAGGTCGTACAGCAGGTCGTGGGTCATCGGCCGCGGCGTGGAGGCGCCCTGCAGCTTCATCAGGATCGACGCAGCCTCCGGATGCCCGATCCAGATGGGCAGGAACCTGTTGCCGTCGACCGTCTTCAGCAGCACGATCGGCTGCTTGCCGACCATGTCGAAGCTGACGCCGTAGATGACCATCTCCTGCACGAGCATCCTCCGGGAGGGTGGGGCTCAGAGTATAGGTGCCTGTCCTGGCTCGGCCACCGGCCTGAGAGCGGCGCGCCGTGAGGCCGCACATGGCCTCACGTGGAGGCGCGAAAGCTCCAGAGCTTGTTTCCGAGGAAGTTCAGCGGCGTCGACGCCGCCACCGCCAGGGCCTCGGCCGGCACCTTGGCGAGGCCCGCACTCTCGACCAGCAGCGTCAGTGCCAGGAAGCCGAAGAGCGCCGCCACCACGCTGACCGCGAAGAAGCGCACGGCCTGGAAGCGCACGCTGCCGGCCGCGGCGTCGAACGTCCAGTGGCGGTTGAGCAGGAAGTTGTTGCTCACCGCCACCCCCCACGCCAGCACGAAGGCGACGCGGTAGTCGATCCCCAGTGCGTGCACGCACAGCGCATACACGCCGACGTTGACCACGAAGCCCGTTCCTCCGACAAGGCCGAAGCGCACCAGCTGCAGCCAGTTCGCGGGGCGGCGCATGCCGTGCAGCAGGCGTTTATGCGGCCGTAGTTCCACGGGCTTTGTGGCGGGAGCGCCGCGCAGACCCACCGCGGTGGCCTCATCGTTCACGCTCGTTAGCGTAGCGACCCGGCCGCACGGAGGTTGCACGGCGCCTGGCGGGGGCCAGCGCTGGGTGCGGGTCTGGCGAGGCCGTCGGATGCACGGCGCCTGGCGTGGCGCCGCCGGATTGGGGCTACGCTGTGGGCGGTGAGTCCCCTGCGAGACAGCTCGGCGGCGACCGGTCCCCGCTCGAGGCTTTCGTCGAGGCTCAAGCTGGGCGGCGCCCTATTCGGTGTGGCCGCTGTGGCCGTGGTCGGCGTCCTGCTCCTCGGCGGCGGCGGCTCGGGCCATTCGGGCGCGAAGGCCCAGGCTTCCGCGCACGGCGCCCTCACCGCTTCGGCGAGCCACGTCGTGAAGACGACCCCCGCGCCGACCGCACCGCCCGCAACCACCACGCCGGTCCGTCCGACCACACATGCTCGCCCGCCCGTCACGCAGAGCGCCCCCCCCGCCGGCGCCACGGCGGGGGTCATGCCCGTCGGGCAGCGCCATCTGGCCGCCAACGAGGTGCCCGACCCCGAAGCCGCGCGCAGCTACCCCGCGCCCGCCTCGGCGCGCCACAAGGCGGCCATCACGCCGGACACCGCCGCCGAAGCCGTCGTGGCGCCGGGGGCGCCCTCGGATGCCGAAGTGCGCCGCGAGCTCGGCCAGATGCGCGCCGCCGAACGCGCCGCCCAGCGCCAGACGCTCACGCCGGTGGCGGGCGGGCAGTCGATCGGCGGCAACGGCACCATCACCCCGCCGCCGGGCATCCCGGCCGTCATCGCGCGCGTGATCGCGGGAGCCAACGCGATCACCGACTTCCCCTACGTCTACGGCGGCGGGCACGCCTCGTTCGTGGACAACGCGTATGACTGCTCGGGCTCTGTCAGCTACGCGCTGGCTGCCGGCGGCCTGCTGTCCGCGCCGGAGACCTCTGGCGAACTGGAGAGCTGGGGCGTGCCCGGCCCCGGACGGTGGATCACCGTCTTCGCGAACGCCGGCCACACCTACATGTATGTCGACGGCGTGCTGTACGACACCGCCGGGCGCAGCGGCGTCTACGCGTCGCGCTGGCTGGTCGGCGCCACCGACAACTCGGGCTACGTCGAGCGCCACTGGCCGGGGCTGTAGGCCTGTTTCAACCACGACCAATCGCATCTACGAGAGCAATCCGGCCCCAGAACACTCTTCAAGATGCGATTGGGGGGCCGATCCTTGATCGGTGGGCGTTCCTGGACCAAGCTGGGCGACGCGGGCTGGTGAAGCTCGTGCTACCGATCACAGATCGGCCAGCACGGGCAAGCCGGCACGTGGCTGGCCGATCTTCGATCGGTCAGCGCCGCGTCCAGGGGCGCAGCCGGGCGTGCCGGCCGCTCAGCGGTGCAGCACGAACGTACTCAGCACGGTGGTGCTCTGCGGGTTCTGCGAGGCGTTGCGCACGATCAGGCGCAGCGTGAGCGTCAGCTTGTGCACGTGGCTAAGACGAGCGGCGGTGCGCTTGGAGAACTTGATGCGCACGCTGGACTGACCGCCCTTGGTCGTGACGAGGATGGCCTGGCCGATCACCAGCGACTGGGCGGAGCCGGGCGGCAGACCCATGGCGGGACGGCCCTGAATCCCCAGGCGGTGGGCCGATTGGGCGTTGAGCAGGACCTGGAAGTTGCCGGCCACCTGCTCGTTGACGGAGTAGTTGACGAGCAGTCCGCTGTGCAGCGCCTGGCTGAGCGAGCGACTGCTGGCCGCCGCGCGGACCACGGGGCTCGGGATCGGAATGCCGGGGGTGCCGGAGCCGCCGGTGCTCGAGCCGCCGGAGCTGGCCGCCGGAGCGCCGGTCGTGGTGTTCGTGGTCGAAGGACCTCCGGGCGAGCCGCCGCCCCCCCCGCCACCGGAGGACGGGGGCGGCGGGCCGTTGACGGTGATCTGCTGGCTGTAGGTGGCCGCGGTGGCACTGACGTCGGTCACGGTGAGGCTCACCTGATAGGTGCCGCCGTAGGTGTAGGAGTGAAAGACGCTCGCGTAGAGAGGGGTGCTCCCGGTGGGCCCGCTGAAGCCGGGGCCGGAGACCACGGGGGAGCCGTCGCCGAAGTTCCAGGAGAAGGTCGCGCGGTACTGCGGCTGGCTGCCCGGTGTCGGGTCGGCCGACTGCTCAAGCGTGATGTCCGACTCGGCGCCGTCGAACGCCACGACGTCGCCCGCGTTGACCGGATTGGGCGCGGTGAAGGAGGGCACGAGGTTGTCGTGCAGCTCGCAGCGCAGGCCCGGATATTCGTAGTAGTCGGCGGCCTGGTTGTACTCGGTGTTCAGGTAGTAAGCGTGCCCGTTGATCGTCTGGTTGGAGAAGTGACCGGCCCCGGTGTGTTCGTCGGGACTGCCCGACCCCTGGACCACCGGTGGCGCCTCGAACCAGAGGTGGCACTGGTCGGACACCTCGTTGCCACTGAGCGGTTCGTTCCAGCCGTTGAGCAGAGGGTCGGTCGCCGTGTCGATCTGCTCGGCGGCGAGCTCGTTGATGAGGATGTCGGGCAGCGCGTGGTCGTATGTGCCCTCGGGCGAGAGCCCGTCCTGGTTGGGCTCCTGGATCACACCGCTGCCGTCCTGGCAGTCCGAGCCGTTTCGGTTGGCGGGCTGAAGGGCGGAGCCGATCGTGCCCGCCGTCCACGGGACGACCGCGTAGAGGATCGTTTCGGAGGCGGCGTTCTGGGTGAAGTCGTGATAGCTGCAGAAGCTGCGCTTGTAGCTTTCCTCTTCGCCGATTTCCTGCGCGGAGGGCGAAGCGGCCTCTTCGACGAAAGGGCGTTCCTTGGTGCTGTCCGAGCAGTGGCCCGTGGCGGCTCCGCCTTCGTCGGTGCAGACCGTCACGCCGGGTGGCGTGAGCAGGTAGAAGATCGTGCCCATCCCGACGGGCAGCTTGTTGGCGGCGACGAACGTCTTGAGCTCTTCGCGCAGCTGGTGGTCGGTGAGGCAGGCGAAGCTCTGGTTCAGCGCGGGATCAGGGTCGGTGCAGCCGTCGGCCGGGTACACGTTGCGGTCAACCGCGGACCCCCGGAACACCGAGTTGTAAGCGGGCCGGGTGCCGTTGGCCTGGGGATACTGGGGGGTGAGCGCCAACACGTTGCCGAGCCCGCCGCTGTTGGCTCCGACGTCGTGCAGATACTGGTCGATCAGCTGCTGCCAGTCCCCCTGGTACTTACCCGGCGCGCCCGGGTCGCCCGGGCGCAGCGTCGCGGGATCCCAGTAGATGGCATACGTCGCGGTCGTCCCCATGATCGGACCGCCCCCGTACTGCAGGAGCGTAAAGGGGTCGAAGTAGGTGGCGCGTTCGAGCACCGTCGCGTGCGGCTCGACCCCGTACTGCTGGCCACCGACGAGCACCACCTTCGCGCCGGCGGTGCTCGTGAACGCGCACGAGAGCAGCGCACCGGCGAGCAGCGCCGCCAGAGCGAGCATTGGTCGCCGCAGCACCGTGCGCGGCAGGAGCGGGCGAGAAAGGGGCGTCACAGGCCCGTCATCGGCAGGGCGCGCGTGGTTCCTTAGCGCCGTTGGACGTCGTCCACGTTCGGGGGGTGGCGTGGTTGTCGATGACCGATTCGCGGCGCTGCCAAATGCTATGCGGCGAGCGGCTCCTTGGCCTCCACAGACTCGACCTCAGGCGCGAGGGTACAGCACCCCGAGATCCGCGGCGTGGAGAGCGCGGGAGACAGTGGTGGAGGCGACCTCGGCCGCCGCTGCGGCGTCCTCCGCGTCGGTGGCGACCGTGATGCGCGCCGTCGTGCTGTCATCCCAGGAGATGACCGGTCCAAGGTCGCCGTGGCTGCGCTCGAGCCAATCGATCAGGCGCTCCCACGAAGCCTCATCTGCAAGCGGGACACCGGGAACCTGGACGAAGATGCGGTACTCCATGGTCACTGCTTATACCCCTTCCGCTTGAGATCGGCAAGGAGGTTGCCCAAGTGCGTTGCGAGGAAGGGGTGCCGGGCATGCGGGCCGGCGCGGTCGAGCCGTCCGACGGGAGTAGAGGACGCGCAGGTGGACGGGTCGGCGCTTACTCGCCGCCGGCGAGCGCGGCGCGAACCTGCTCCTCGGGCACACCGGCGAAGGCCAGCTCGCTGGCGAGATCGTAGTTGCACCGCAGGGCCGTCAGAAGAGGGGGCTGCCGGCCAGGCAGCCGACCCAGCGGCCACTAGACGGTTATGCTGCGCATTCCGGGTGTCCGATTTAATCGGTTCGGGAGGCTTCAGGAGTGGACGGTGAGACGGCCATTGACGGGCGATCGGAGAACGGTGTACTACCGACGATGCCGCGCGCCCGCTGGACTCCCGCAGAGTATTTGCTGCGCGGACGCTTTTGCTCCCTTGTGACTCTCCAAGAGCGTCTTCAAGAGCTCCGCGTCGGTCTCGGCGGCCACGGTGCGCTTCTGCTCGTCGCCGATGAGCGCGCAGTGCTTCGCACCCTCTGCTACCTAGCAACCGATGATTCCCGGACGGGACCACTTACCGCGGCCCTACAGGACGTGCTAGCGGGACAACACGAGGGCCTCCAGGACATGGTGCGCCAACCCGGCCCCACCGGCGGGCGAAAGTCCGCGCGCTTCCCGCTTTCGGCCGAACGGATCGTGACCTTGCTTCACACCCGTCTCGCCGACCGGCCCGCCGCACAGGCATGGTTTGCGGATCCGCACCGCTGGGTCGCGATGCGCCCAGCGCCCGTGCTCGCCGGCTCACGGATCGCCTCTGCGGTGCTTCTGGACTGCCCTCGCGCGGACGCGCAGCGCGAGGAGGATGAGGTGACCGTCGCCGTCGATGACCGCGCCAGCATCGAGATCGCGGAGATGGTCAACTGTACCGTTCAGGCCGACGTGCGCCGTGACGCGATCACGTCCGCGATGCTCGATCGGACCGTCGACTGGTCCGGTATCACCCTTGATGCCGCCGGCTTTGCGACCGCGGCCCAGCAGTTCGTGGAACTCGCCGTCGAGGTCGTCGCCAGCCACATCGGCGCGCTCTACATGAGCAGCGCGGATGGAGAGCTCGAACTCGCCGCCGTCACCTCGATGCCGGGAACGGCCAACATCACGGTGCCGCAACGTGTGGAGGACCGCGCTTCGGCCGCAGCGCTCAGTCTCCGTCGCCACAGCGCTGTGCAGTACCCCTCAGCACCGGTCGGGGAGAACGTCACCGTTACTTTCCACGGCGCACACGAGGCGGGGGAGAGCTGGGTCGAACTCGCAAGCCCGGCGCTAGGGCCCTCTGCGAACCTCCATATGCCGCCGGTAGGAGTGCTCGTCGTCGCCCGGTGTCTGCCGGACGAGCACTCTCCGTCCTACAGCGCCTACGACTACTCGGTGCTGCGCAACGTCGCAATGCGCCTGACGATGCTGCGCTCGGCAACTGACATGGAGGAGCTAGCACGCACCTACACGCGCCTGTCCGAGGGTTCCGCCAGCGCTGCGGGGTCGCGCGAGAGCGAGCCTTCTGGGCAGCCGGATAGCCACCTCGAGGTGATCCCCTCCGACCTTCAGATAGCGCTACCGGCGATCCGCAGTGGCCTTGCTCACCTCGCTCGAGCGACCGGCAGTTATTCGGCAACCTTCAGGGCCGCACTGCCGGACCCCGCTAACGCCGAGCATAGCCTGTGCTTGGTCCGCGTCGCTGCGCAGCCCGGGCGCCGCAAACGTGAGCCCGCCCCACGCCAAGCCCAGCACGAAGGCGGCATCAATTGGCGGGCCGTGCTTTCCGGGCGCGCGGAATACGCACCGAGAGTCAAGGAGGACCCGGACTACCTGCCGGCCAGGGAGGGAACCCGCTCGGAGCTCACGCTCCCCGTCATCGTCGAGGACCGCGTGATCGGCGTCGTGAATCTCGAGAGCCGGGAGGAGAATGCTTACAGCGCACGCGAGCAGACCGCCCGGCTACTGGCTGAGCCGATCGCCGCCGCCGTGAGCGGGGCGCGCGTCGAGCTCTCCCGTACGCTGCAGGCGCTCGCGATCGAGGTCGCGACTCGACGGCACGACTTCGCGGCCGATGCCAAGAGACTTAGCGAGCTCGCAGGGTCTGTCAGGCGGAGGTCCGTGCGAAATGACCTGGAACGGCTCAGCAAGGTGATCGACGACCGTGCGCGACGGCTTCGATCCACCGACAGCGAGATGGTGTCCGCGCGGGGCACCTTTCCCGACTTGTTCGCAATCGCGCTGGCACAGTCAGGGCTGCGCCTCGACCGGACCGAGATCGCCGACTGTGTGTGGTCAACCCACACTGGGGATACCGGCGCGCAGATCCTCGAGTGCTTGTGTCATGTCCTTACGAACGTCACCGAACATCAGGCGCTCGACGGAGTCGGCCGACCTACTGCCCGGCTGTCACAGCTTCACTGGGGCGGGCGTCCCCACGACGTACTTCACGTCGAGCATCGCGTAGCGCTCGAGCGCATGCCTGAACCACGCATCGCCGTCGACGTCTACCGGGTACCGCTCGAGACCGAGCGTGGCCGCGGCGGCAAGCCAGGCAGTGGCCGCGTGCTTCCACGCTTCGGCGCCTACCTGGCAGGCCTTCATGCCCGGCGCCTGGGAGGCGACGCGTGGCTAACGCTACTTGACCACACCAGTGTGCGGGTGACGGTAGTCGTGCCGCGTGCAGAGCTCCCTGAGGCCGCGGGATGAGCGCAATGCTGCCCCAAGCCGGGGGGGACGCTACTTTCCGCCTTCTAGTCGTTGATGACGAAGAAAGCGTCCGCGGAGAGGTGCACCGCCAGTTCGAGGCCGACCCGTCCGTTCAGGTCATCGAGGCGGTCGATGAAAAGCAGGCCACGGCGGCGCTGACCCAACAGTACGTGGACGCGGCAATCGTCGACATCAAACTCGCCAGCCCACGCGGTGGCCTGGAGGTCATCCGTGATATCGGGGAACTCGCGCCTACCGCCTCGGTCTTGGTCGTGACCAGGCACGACGACCTGCGCCACAGCTTCCTCTCCAGCAAGCCGCCACCGATTATCGCCATCTACGAAAAGGCAGGCCTTGAGGAGAACTGGGCGCGTCGCGCGCTCGCGCCGACGCTTGAGGGTTTCAGGGCTCGCGCCGTCGCGATCCGCGGGATCGAGGTGCCGCTCGATATGCTCGATCAGCGCGAACGGCGTAAGCGTATCCATGGGCTGCGCTCGCGCGCGGAGACCGCGGTCGAGCTCGACCGTCTCTGCCGGCGGATCTTCGGGGAGGTCAGCGGGATCGGTCAGCCCGTCGAGGTGATTCTCAGCCAGATTAGGCGTGCCGGCCTCGGTCCCGCGGTAACCGTCGCCGCGAATGTCCAGATCGGCAGGGACCTGACAGATGAGGAACTCCCCGGTGCGGTGACGGTGCTGAAGATTGGCCCGTGCGCGGAGATCGAGGCCGAGGTGGCGCGCTATGAGGCATTCGTGAAGTACGGGGTCAGGCTCACCCACCGAGTAGAGCTGCTCGGGTGGGCCAGCGAGCAGGCGCTTGGCGCGATCTCCTACAGCTTCGCCGGCGGCGTGTTCGGTGTCTCTCTAACGAGCCTGGATGACCTGCTACGAAGCCCCGCCCGCGACACGATCGTCGATGAAGCGCTCGAAAACCTATTCCA
>Ga0209415_10018352_pt1 | contig 11043 bp, 12 predicted proteins | sample PeaSoiSIISIP2007_FD_187696 | JGI IMG/M metagenome (GOLD analysis project Ga0209415, IMG submission 187696) | Peat soil microbial communities from Weissenstadt, Germany - SII-SIP-2007 (SPAdes) (version 2) | ecosystem: Environmental > Terrestrial > Soil > Wetlands > Peat | place: Germany...
CTGGATTTCGCGACCCAGGCGCAGCAGATGAAGGCGATCGGCGGCCAGCCCGACTACGCGCTGGGCAGCGTGCACGCCATCACGCGGGACGGCACGCTGGTGGTCGCGTCGGCATCGGGCCGCCAGCTCGCCTCTTACGCCTGGGGTGCCGCCAACGTCATCTTCGTGGTCGGCGCGCAGAAGCTGGTGCCCACGCTGGCCGCAGCGCACGAGCGGATCTATCAGCACAGCCTGCCGCTGGAAGACGCCCGCGCGCAGGCCGCCTACGGGCAGCACAGCCAGGTGGGGAAGATCCTGGAGATCCACACCGAACTGCCCGGCCGGATCCACGTGGTCCTCATCCGCCAGCAGGTCGGCTACTGAACCGCCGGGCCAGCCCGATCTGCCCGCAGGCACCAGGAGGTATTCCGTGACTGTCAACGCGACGCCGGAGGACCGGCAGCTGGCCCTGGCGCCGCTGGATGAGAAAGTCGATCACGTCCGCGGCGCGCCCGCCGGCCATCTGATCATCGAGTACGGCGATTACGAGTGCCCGTACTCCCGGCAGGCGTTCCACGCGATCCAGCAGGTCGAACGCCAGCTCGGTGGGACCATCCGGTTCGCGTTCCGGCACTTCCCGCTGACCGGCATCCACCCGCACGCCCTCGCCGCGGCGGCCGCGGCGGAGGCCGCCGGGCTGCAGGGCCGGTTCTGGGACATGCACGAGCTGCTGTTCCACCGGCAGAAGGCACTCGAAGACGGCGACCTGCTCAGGTACGCCGTCCAGCTCGGCCTGGACGCGACGGTCTTCGACCGGGACCGGGTCGGCACGGCGGTGGCCGACCGGATCCGCCGGGACGTGGACAGCGGCCTGGCCTCGGGCCAGGTGCTGGGCACCCCCACCCTGTTCATCGACGGTGTCGTGCACCGCGGCGGCTACGACCCGCCCACCCTGCTGGCGGCACTGGCCGCATGATCAGAAGCTGAGGCGCTCCCCAGTGGTGCGGCGGCTGGCTCGAAGGCGGCAGAGAACAGGTAGCTGGTGGCCAGGCTACGGTAGGGCCGCCATTTGTCGGCGATGACCAGGACCTCCTGCTGGGCGGGCAGGTGGTCCAGCCGGTAGGCGGCCTGGACGGCCTTGCGCAGCGCTAGGTCGCCTGGCAGCACGACGTCCTCCCGGCCGAGCGCGATGAGCATGGCGCCCTGCACGGTCCAGGGGCCGATCCCGGGAATCGCGGTGAGCTCGGCCAGGAGCTCGTCGTCGGGCAGGCTACTCAGCACGCCCTGGTTCAGCCGCCCGTCCGTCAGCCGCTCGGCCAGGTCGCGCAGCGTACTGATCTTCCGCCACGACAGCCCGGCCTGGCGGAGCTGGCCGGGATCGACGGCCAGCAGGTCGGCGGGGGAAGGCAGGTGCCCGCCGAACAGGGCCTGGAGGCGAGCCAGGGTCCGGCGGGTCGCCGCGACGGACAGCTGCTGGCCGGTGACCTGGAACAGCAGGGCACCGTACAGGTCCATAGGCGGCAGCTGGGTCATCCACGCCCGGGGGTCGAACTCCGGCCGGTCATCGATGAGGCGCGCCAGCACCGGGTCAGCCTGGCGCAGGTAGGATCGCGCCTGCTGCAGCCACGCGGCGCGGCTGGAATCCTCGCTCACCGAACCCACTTCCTTCCCTGGGTTGGGGTACCTGTCATCGTTATCACGTTGGATCTGACGATGGAGAGGGACGTCGTTATGGACAATACGGCGCTCGGTTTCGGCTGTCGCCGGGTCGCTAGCCGGCTGACGCGGCGGACGCGAGCCACGGCGGTCAGGTGCGCTCCTGCTCCTTCAACAGGCGGTCAGTGAGGACGATCTCGATGATCGCGGCGACCGTGTCCTGGCGGGCCCAGTCGCGCTGCAGCTCAACCGCAAGAGAAACCCAGCTGATCGGCTGCCCGCCGGCTTGCATCAAGCGGTCAAGGCCTGCGCGGTGAGCCTCGGGCGAGGTGCCGCCGATCGCGTCGACGACCGGGTAGACCTCGTATCCTCCGCGCTGTGCATCCAGGGCCACTCCTGCTCGACGATATCGGCGATGGCGCGGCTGTGTGAGCCTTCGACCCGGATGCTGGCGTCGAGCCTGAACAGAGACATGTCGGGTCCTCCCGCTATCCGAAGCTTTACTTGATCGTTCAAGTGAACGTTTAGCTCCACATGACTTAATATGTCAAGTCATGTCTACATGTTCCTGACGGCATCATCGAGCGGGAGGACTGAGATCGGCCCGTTGACATCTCGGTCTTGACCAAAATGGCTGGCCGTGCTCGCATGATTTGACTTGATACCTCAAGTTACTGGACGAGGAGGCGGACATGAGTACGTCCTGGACCCTGCGCCCGGGCGTGAGCCTTCGCCGCGGCGCAGATCGCCACCAGACCCGGATCGGATGGCTGCACGGACGCCACTCGTTCGACACGGGAGTTGACCCGCTGGGTGCTGACACGCACCATGGCATGCTCGTCGTCAACAACCACGACACGATCGCGCCTGGATCCGGGTTCGAGACCCATCCGCACCGCAACATGTAGATCGTGACCTGGGTGCTGAATGGTTCTCTGGTTCATCAGGACTCAGAAGGCCACACCGGCATCATCTATCCCAACCTGGCGCAGCGCATGACCGCCGGAACCGGTATCCGGCACTCGGAGAAGAACGACCGCTCAGCCGTGAATCCGGACGCCGGCCAGCCGCTGGACCTGGTTCAGATGTGGGTCGTCCCCGATGAGCCCGAGGTTGCCCCCGGATACGAACAACTGGAGCTGGACCCGTCGGACCTCCAGGGCCGGCTAGTGGTGGTGGCGTCCGGGATGGCGCGGCATCGGCACCACGCGGCGATCCGGATCCGCAACCGTTACGCCGCCCTCCACGTCGCTCGGATCGAACCTGGCGAGACCGTCACCGTTCCGGATGCACCGTTCGTTCAGGTGTACGTGACCCGCGGTCAGCTGAACCTCGAGGCGCAGGGCTTGCTCGATGCGGGGGGACGCTGCTCGTCTTACCGCAGCCGGAGGACGCCGCCTCGGCGCTATCGAACCCAGCGAGGTCCTGATCTGGGAGATGCATGCCTCCCTGGGCCCGTCAGACGGCTGAGCCTTTGGAAGGCCTGGTCGCTCTGCATCTGCGTGCTCATCGGTCGGCGACCCTTCGATAGCCGTCATCCTTAGCCGACACCAGTCCGAAGGCTCTGGGCACTTATCTAACTTGACCAGTCAAATTATTTTCATTCGCAAGAACTAATCTTAGCTGTTCAATGCCGTAAAAGGTCACGTTGTATGAGCAAGAGGCTTTGACTTCTCTTGATCGTTCAAGTTCTTGCCGGTAGGTTGGACTTGAACGATCAAGCCTCGGCGGGCGAGGGTCGCGGCACGGCCCTCCGCGAGTCCCCTGCGGGGCCTGGCGCGGAAATCACATCACGGAAGGTGGACCAAAGTGGCTATCTCGGATAGGACGGTGGCGATCATCGGCACCGGCAACATCGGCGGCACGGTGGCGGCGGAGCTCGCGGCCGGCGGGCAGGACTTCCTGCTGGCCGGCCGGGACGCCGAGGCCGCCCGCAAGATCGCGGCCGGCCTGGACGGGCACGCCGAAGCGGTGAGCGTGGACGAGGCGATCGAGCGGGCCGGGGTGCTCGTGGTGGCCGTCTGGCTCGACGACTTCGAGCAGTTCATCGCTCAGTACCGCGACCGGCTGGCCGGCAAGGTGATCATCGACCCGACCAACCCGGTGGGCCCGGACGGGGCGGGCGGGTACCGCAAGGTCATCGACGAGCAGGAGTCCTCCGGGCAGATCCTGGCCGGGCTGTTGCCGGCCGGGGCGCATCTGGTCAAGGCGTTCGGCACGCTGTCGGCCCCGTCACTGGCCGCGGCCGCCCGCCGGGAACCGGACCGGACAGTGCTGTTCTACGCTGCCGACGATGACGCGGCCGGGGACCTGGCCGCGGGGCTGATCAAGGCGGCCGGCTTCGACCCGGTCCGGGTCGGCGGCCTGGACCAGGCCATCCGCATCGAGATGTTCGGCGACCTGCACGAATACGGCGCCCTGGGCCGGGTCGTGACCAGAACCGAGGCGCTGAAAGCCCTCTGACCCAGCCAGCCCCGGCATCTCAGCTGCGTGGCAGCGACCCGGCACCGTCCGGATCAGCGGGCGGGTGAATCGGTTCCGGCGGCCAGGCGGCGCGCGACAGCAAGTCCCCAGGGGATGCTGAGCAGGAGAACGAGCGCGACGGCGAGGAGAAGTGGCGCCGGCCGGGCGGCGCCGAGACCAAGGCAGGCCACGGCCACCGCGGCGCACGTGCGGGCGAGCGGCCGGTACAAGCCGCGGTCGCGGTCCCAGGCCTGCAGGCTCGCGGCGACCAGCATCGTGGCGCCCAGCACGACGGCGGCGCCGACGCACAGGACCCAGGCCGTGGCGGCCGGGGTGCGGCCATCGTGGGCGTGGTCGACGAGGCTGACCATCGCGGCGCCCATCGCGGCGATAGCGGCGGTGAGCGGCAGATGGCCGAGTACCCATCGCGTGCTGGCGCGCCGTTCCGGTCTGGGGCGGCGCCCCCCGGCGAAGTCGAAGTACGTCCACCAGGCACCGAAGCCGACCACGACGGCGACCAGCCCGACGGCGAGGGTGAGCCCGCTGACCGGCTCGCCGGACAATCCGGCGACGACACCGGTGAGAGTTTCGCCGAGCACGATGATGATGAACGCCCCGAAACGTTCGGTGAGCGTGTCGGTGACGATCAGCGCGGCCGCCTGCGCCGGGCTTGCCGTGAGGATCACGGCGGCGAACGCGGCCAGGTAGGCGGCGTCGATCAGGCCCCAGGCCGGGACGCGGGCGCTGGCCGGCAGCAGGGCGGTGCCGACCAGCAGGACGGCGCGGGCCGCTGTCCCGGTGACGAACAGCCGGCTGGCCGGCGGTATTCGGGGCGGTCGCCACGCGAGGCCAGCCACCACAGGACGGTCAGCACCGCGAACAACACTGCCGCGGCGACGGCGAACGCTGCTCCCCGCGGCCCGCCTGCCTGCGGGATGAAGGCGCCCATCGCGGCGAGCACCAGGATCTGCAGCAGGAACGTGCTGCGTGCGCGGGCGTCGTCGTGGCCGTGCAGCTCGTGGTGCAGGCTGCCGTTGGCCCAGGCGATCCACACCAGCGTGAATACCACGGTGAACTCGCCGAGTCCGCGCCAGGTCAGATGCCCGGCCAGCCGGTGGGCGGCCTGGGCGACCAGCACGACCACGGCCAGGTCGTAAAAGAGCTCGAGCGGGCCGACCACCCGCTCGCGTGGCTGCTCGCCGTGAGGGCGGGGCGGCTGCCACAGCGAGCGGCGCAGCCGGGCCCACCGCTCCCCGCGAGCAGCCACGCCGGTACCAGGCGGTGGCGGATCAGATGCCCGGACCGGGCCCGCCGCCTGGCCGGTCCGGCCTGATTGATCCTGCATCCGGTTCGGCTCCTTGCGTGACGCCGCCCCGCCGGTCCCGGCCGGGACGTGCGTGTCCGGGGCTAATTGATTCCAGACGTGTCGATGCGCGACACGATGCGGTCTGCGGCAATGCCAAGGCGTCGCAGCTGCTCTGATGACAGGACATCGATGACGAGCGATCGCACGTGGGCCACATGTCCGGGTGCCGCTTCGGCGAGCGTCTGGAAGCCCTTCTCCGTCAGGATGGCATTGGTGAACCGCCCGTCTGCGAGATCAGGCTCGCGGCGCACCAGGCCGCGCCCTTCCAGGCGCTTGAACAGGTGCGACAGCCGGGACAGCGACGCGTTCGTGACTACGGCCAGCGAGCTCATCCGCATGGTCCGCTCTGGAGCCTCGGACAGCATGGCCAGGACCTGGTACTCCACCATTCCCAGGTCCGAGCCGCGCCGCAGTTGCTGATCGATGGACCAGGGAAGCCACGTCATCAGCCGCACCAGGGAGAGCCAGGAGTCCAGTTCCGTAGCAGTCAGCCACTTCACCGCCGACTCGTCGGCACCGCGGCGGGCAGCTTCAGTCACCGGATCAGTGTATCAAGCACTGGACGATTCAAGTGACTCAGCGTGACATCTAGCGAGGGCCAGACCAGCTTCGCGGCCCGACCGCGCTGTTGGTTTGCCCTCGGCATGCTCGCCGGAATGTGTAAGAATCCGCAGGTGGACACCGACGACACCGCGGTTGCCGAGCTGATGGCCGACGTCGCGGCCGCGGTGAGCCGCCGGGCCGCCGCGGTGTCCGAGGATGTCTATGAGGTGATCCTGCGGGAGATCCCGGAGCTACACGGCGACAAGCCGGTGCTCGCCTTGCTGGCCTCGAGCGTCCACAGCAACATCGATACCTGCCTGCAGATCATGCAGCACCAGATCGACCTGAGCGCCGTGCAGGCCCCGGCCGCGTCCTTGGAGTACGCGCGCCGGCGGGCGCAGCGGGGCACGCCGCTGACCGCGCTGCTGCGCGCCTACCGGCTCGGGCACACGTGCTTCTCCGATTGGCTCCTTAAGGAACTGGCCCGGCAGGCAGACGACGCCCAGATGATCACCGCCGCCACGCTGGGCATGTCCAAGATCGTGGCCGGGTACGTCGACCAGACCTCCGAGGAGATCGTCGCGGCCTACGCGCACGAACGGGAGAGGTGGCTGCGGAGCCGCAGCGCCGCGCGGGCCGCCCGGATCCGTGACCTGCTGTCGGGCCAGCGGATCAATGTGAGCGCGACGGAGGCCACCTTGGGCTACCGCCTGCGCCAGTACCACGTGGGCCTGGTGTGCTGGGCGGGCGACGCCACGGCCGTTGACACCATCACCCGGCTTGAGCACGCGATCATCCACGTCGCCGGGAAGGCGGCCTGCTCCGGCGATCCGGTCTTCCTGCCACGCGACGAATCCAGCGCATGGGCCTGGCTGCCGCTGGGAATCCGGGACACGTTCGACGCCGCGACGGCCAGCACGGCGGGCCTGGATGGCGACATCCATTTCGCCTTCGGCGACGCGGCCAAGGGCGCCACGGGGTTCCGCATCACCCACCAGCAGGCCGTCGCCGCGCAGGCGGTCGCGCTCGCGGCGGGACCTCCCGTGGCGCAGGTGGTGGCGTTCAGCGAGGTCGCGCCCGTCGCCATGATGCTCGGATCCGCAGAACTGCTGCGAGCCTGGGTGTTCAAGACGCTGGCTGGCCTGGCCACCGACGACGAGCATCACGCTCGCCTGCGCGACACCCTGCTGGCCTTCCTGCAAGCCGGGGGCAGCTACAAGACGACCGCCGAACGGCTGATGCTGCACAAGAACACGGTCCAGTACCGGATCCGCAGGGCCGAGGAAAGCCTCGGCCGGCCGGTGAGCGAGAACCAGCATGATGTCGAACTCGCGCTTCGGGCCAGCCGCTGGCTCGGCTCGTCCGTTCTCCAGCCGGCCCGGGAACGATCAGCCGTCCCGACTGGCACCGCCTAGGCTAGGTCCTCGTCGGCGTGTCGCCGCGCGGCGGCGCGCTCCTGCTCGGTCGTGCCGTCCCAGATGCCGTGAACCTGCCCTGTCCGCAGCGCGAAAGCCAGGTCATCACCTTGTCCGACCCGGCCGCCGCCGACTTCGGTGTCACGCTATCGGAGCCCACGCCGGACCGTGCTCCCGGCGCCCTGGATGAGACAATCACCTTGCTCGCCGATGGCCGCCTCCGGCTGCGCGCGCACCGATCGATGCCGATGCAGCAGGCCGCTGAGGCGCACCGCCAGCTGGAAGACGGCACCGTCCACGAGCGGATCATCCTCACCTTGCCCTAGCGCGGGCAACGCAGCGGCGGCCAGGCCAGCCGCTCGTGACAGCCAGCCAAGACCTGGAGGTCCGGCTCGTGACACCAAAGACGGGGCCTCAGCCGGGCGAGCGGGGCCCGGCTTATGGCCCCGGCCAGGGCGAACTGCTCGCCTACCGCTCCGCGCAGGGCCGGTGGGTGGTCGCGGCGATGATCATCGGATCGTCGGTGGCCGGGATCGACTCCACGGTGGTCGCGGTCGCGCTGCCCGCGATCGGGCGGAACCTGCACGCCGGCTTCGGGGCCCTGCAGTGGACGGTCACGGGCTACACGCTGACCCTGGCCTCGCTGATGCTGCTGGCGGTTCGCTGAGTCACCGCTGGGGGCGGCGGCGGGTGTTCCTGGCCGGCCTGGGCTGGTTCACCGCGGCATCGCTGCCGTGCGCGGCCGCGCCCGGCATCGGCTGGCTCATCGCGGCGCGGGCCGTGCAGGGCATCGGGGGCGCGCTGATGACACCGGCCAGCCTGGCGATCATCGAGGCGACCTTCGCACCCGGCGACCGCGCGCACGCGATCGGGACGTGGGCCGGATTCAGCGGGGTCTCCGCGGCGATCGCGCCGTTCCTGGGCGGGTGGCTGCTGCAAGCCGGCAGCTGGCGGCCGATCTTCCTGATCAACATCCCGGTCGCCGCGGTAGCCGCATGGGCGACGCGCCGCCACGTACCCGAATCCCGGGACCCGTCGACCTCCGGCAGACCCGACTGGCCCGGCGCGCTGGCCGGCGCCGCCGCGCTGGCCGCGATCACCTACGCGATCATCGTCGCGCCGGACGGGGGCATCAGGTCGCCGGGGTTCGCCGCGGCCGCGGTGCTCGCCGCGGCGTCCTCGGCCGCCTTCGCCGTCGCCGAACGGCGCGGCCGCCACCCCACGCTCCCGCCGGCGATCTTCGCCCCGGCGCAGTTCCGCGCCGCCAACGCCGTCACCTTCGTCGTCAACGGCGCCCTCGGCGGCTTCGCGTTCGTGTTCATCCCCGCCCTGGAGATCATCGCCGGCTACAGCCCGGTAGTGGCGGGCTCGGCGCTGGTACCGGTCACCGTGGTGACCATGCTGCTGTCGGGACCCAGCGGCCAGCTGGCCACGCGCATCGGGCCCCGGCCGCCACTGGTGGCAGGCTGCCTGCTGTGCGCGGCCGGGTCCCTGCTCGCTGTGCGCATCGGCGCCCACGCCGGCTACTGGACGGCCGTCTTCCCGCTGGCCGTGCTGTTCGGCCTGGGCCTGGCGGCCCTCATGCCGCCGCTGACCGCAACCGCGATGAACTCCGCCTCCGACACCCTGGCCGGCCTGGCCTCCGGAGTGAACAACGCCGTGGCCAGGGTGGCCGGCCTGCTCTGGATCGCCGCGCTGCCGCCCCTCACCGGCCTGACCGGCGCGGCCTACACCGACCCGGCCCAGTTCCGGTCCAGCTTCGCCCAGATCGCCTGGATCTGCGCCGCCGCGTTCACCGGCGCAGCGGCGCTCGCCGCCACCTTCATCACCGGGCCTGCCCGCCCCGCCCCCGTGCCACGGGCGGCGCTCATCCAGACTCCGGTGCCCCACCTGGCCTGCCCGGTCACCATCAGCCCCGCACCGGGACACACCCGCAGACCCGACAGCAGCCAACCAACCGGCCGCTCCGGTGCCGCCGGAGCTCCGCCACCCGGCCGGCCCGGATAGACCATGTCCAAGAACCGGCTCGAGGCGTTGAGCGACGGCGTGATCGCGATCCTCATCATCATGGTGCTGCAGCTGCGCACCGGCACGACACCACCTGGGCCGTGCTGCGCGAGGACCTGCCGGTGCTGCTACGTGCCTCACCGAGCAGGAGCGGCACCAGGCAGCCAAGGACCAGCCAGGGAACGTAGGCTTTGGCAGCGAACCAGCCGGCCTGTGCTGACCGCCGTAGGAGTTCACACGGAGACCCGCCATGGAGGCGAGAAGATGACCGAACGAACCAGTGGGCTTCCGCACGATGAGCCCGATGAGGCCCCGGAGGGTTTCCGCGAGCAGCCGCGCTACGCGTCGGCGGTCGAGCGTGCGTACGCGGACGACCGGATCGAGGTCACCTGGGAACCTGCGTTCTGCATCCATGTCGGTGAATGCCTGCGCGGACTGCCCGCCGTGTTCGACAACCGGCGTCGGCCGTGGATCATCGTGGACAACGGATCGCCCGGCGAGATCGGCGAGGTGGTCCAGCGCTGTCCCACGGGCGCGCTGCACTTCCGCCGCCTGGATGGCGGGCTGCAGGAGCCGGTGCCGGAGACAACCACCGTGCAGGAACGCCCGAACGGCCCGTTGTTCGTCCGCGGCAACATCACGATCTTCGGTCAGGACCACACGCTGGTGAGGCAGGACACCCGGGTGGTGCTGTGCCGGTGCGGCGCATCGGCCAGCAAGCCGTTCTGCGACGGCAGCCATCGCAAGGTAGGGTTCCGGACCACGCGCGGTCCGGCGTGAGCCGACGGCCCGGCTTCGAAGCCCTCGCCCCGTTCTTCCGGATCATCGCCGAGGGGCTGAGCGGGCTCGTAGACGGAGAGGACTTCTTCGACACGCTGGCTGAGGACGCCGTATTCGAGTACGTCGTCTCCGTCCCCGGATACCCCCGGCGTGTCGTGGGCCGGGAAGCCGTCGCGCAGCTTTATCGCGGCTACCGGCAAACGATCGTGCTGCACGGCTGTGACGAGCTAGCCGTCCACCACGACCGCGAGGCCTCAGTGGTCGTCCTGGAATACGCCGTCCACGGCCGGGCGGTCAGTACCGGGCACGCCTACGACAACCACTTTGTCTCCGTCATCACGATCAAGGACCGCAAGGTCACACACTGGCGCGACTACCTGGACCCCGTCGCCGTATTCGACGCGGTCGGCTGGCCCGCGCGCCACAACTAAAGGCAGACCAAGCCGGCCGTGCCGCCCTGGCCATCGCGTGCGAACGGCCCGCTGACCCATTCCCCGCCGCAGAGCACACGCTTCCGGCCGAGTGCCGGCCAGCAAGGCAAGCGGCATGCCTTGGTGTCGACAACCAGTTTGCCTTGGAACCCGAGCTCGCCCTCGGCATCGCCGGATCCGTGACACGTGCCCGCCAAAATAGGGGAGATCCAGCCTGCGCCGACGCGGCCAATGCTCCATGCCATCCGCGCAGATCATCCGTTCTGATTCCCTGTGTGAGTTGAGTTGTCAAGGCCGTCGCGGGCAGAGGCGATTGAGCTTGTTCCGGCCTCAGGGCACCTGACATAGCGATCGGCTTACCGAGTGTTACAGGTGATCTGACCTGGGATTTCCTCCTGTCTGT
>Ga0209415_10018353_pt1 | contig 11043 bp, 5 predicted proteins | sample PeaSoiSIISIP2007_FD_187696 | JGI IMG/M metagenome (GOLD analysis project Ga0209415, IMG submission 187696) | Peat soil microbial communities from Weissenstadt, Germany - SII-SIP-2007 (SPAdes) (version 2) | ecosystem: Environmental > Terrestrial > Soil > Wetlands > Peat | place: Germany...
GCGTTGAAACGCTGGGCTATTCTCGAATGTCCCTTCGGGACAACGACCGCCGGCCGGGGCAAGGCAATTCCCGAAAGGCATTGAGTTTACTCCCCAGCCGGCAGGAAACCTCCACCCGAGAGTGAAAAATAGCCAATACAGCCAATACAGCCAATACAGCATTTGCCTTCCCGGCCCCAATTGTGCGATAACCGATTGTGCATGAAAGAAACACAATCTGCATGACTGAAAACCGAAACCCTGGTGACGCCCTGACTCGCGAAGCGTTTGGACTGCGTCCAGCTTGCTGGCGCTTTCCGGCAGTCTTGGGCGCACGGAAAGCGGGAGCAAGCTCCACGCACTCCAAACGCTGGCGCGACATTGTCCGCTCCCGCCCTCGCGCCTTGCCACGACCGGCGCTGGACCTCGCCAGGACGCGGCCCCCGCAAGTCCCATGGATCGTAAACCAAAAACCCCCGGTAAAATGGACCTGCGAGCGGAAAAACAGCGGAAAAGTGCGGAAAAGTGCGCAAAAAAATAAAAAATGAAAACGCTCCGCCCCATGCCCGCTCAAGAAGCGAGTTAAGCCTAATTAAGCCTAATTAAGGTGAAACCGAAAAATAATAATCCGCCAGAGAACGCTCCCTCGGCCGTCGGTGGACTGTGGACTGTGGACTGTGGACTCCGGCCACTCGACACTCGACACTCGACCCTCCAGCCCAGGACCGTGGACTCCGGACTGCCTTCCGTTTCTCATTGCCCCAGTGGGTGTTTGCCCTCAGAGTCGGCCCGCATGAGCGCGATCGCCGTCCAGACGCAGAATTTGCACAAGAGTTACCTGTTGGGCGCCACGGCCGTGGGCGCTTTGCGCGGGGTGGACCTTACCGTGCAGCGCGGCGAGTTTGTCGCTTTGATGGGGCCCTCCGGCTGCGGCAAGACGACGCTGCTTAACCTCATCGGCGCCATCGATACGCCCTCCCGCGGCACCTTGAACGTGGACGGCGTCGCCCTCGAGAATCTGTCCGAAGACCAGTTGGCCGATCTCCGCCGGGAACGCATCGGCGTGGTGTTCCAATTCTACAATCTGCTCCCCACTTTGTCGGCGCGGGAGAACATCGAGTTGCCGATGCAGTTCAAGGGGACCGGCCGGCGCGAGCGGCGCGAGCGCGCGCTCTGGCTGCTCGACCGCGTGGGCTTGAAGGACCGCGCCGACCACAAGCCGGCCGAGTTGTCCGGGGGCGAACAGCAGCGAGTTTCAATCGCGCGCGCCCTGGCCAACCAGCCGGCCCTCGTCCTGCTGGATGAACCCACGGGGGATTTGGACAGCGCCACCGGCAAGGAAATCATGGCCCTGTTGCAGGACCTCAACCAGCGGGAAAAAGTCACCCTGGTCATCGCGACCCATGACCCCCTCATCGCGCAGGCCAGTTCGCGGATCATTGCCCTGCGCGATGGCCGGGTCGAAAGCGACTCCCAGGCCCGCGCATGAGCACCACTCTGCTTTACCTCCTGCGCAACCTGGGCCGCCGGCGCGCGCGCACCATCCTTGGCGCCCTGGGCATTTTCCTGACCCTGGCCCTCCTGACCGCCGTTCAAATCGGGCTCGATTCGGTCTCCATTTCATACATTGACCTGGTGTCCTTGCAGGCCGGCAAAGCCGACGTCCTGATCACCCGGACGGGAGGCGATGCGTTCAACCCGCCGCCCTTCGAGCCGGCGGGAATCATCGCCAAGCTCAAAGACAACCCCCATCTTCGGGGCCTGGCTCCGCGATGGCTTGGCCTCGTCCAGGTCAGCTCCGGGGCACGCGAGCAATACGCCGTGCTCGTCGGCGTGGACCCCCAGCGGGAACGGGAACTGGACATCGCCGGGATGGCGCCCGAACCGGCCCTGGGCGCTGACACCTGCGCGGTCTCCAAGGCGTTGGCGGAGAAGCTCAAGGCCAAACCCGGGGCCAGCCTCTCGGTTCGTAGCACCTCCTCGGAGCAGGAGCTCCGCCTCGAGGGCGTCATCGAGCGCCAACTCGTGCTCCCGCAGCAGGTGCGCGACTACATTGTGGTCGGCCCGGCCGCGGCCCGCGCCCTGTTGAACGAACCCGAGCGCGTTCAGGTCCTGGCCGGGGCCTTGCGCAATCCTCGCGCCTATTACGATGCCCGCAATCTCCACTCGAGCGTGCTGCGCCTCAAGGATGCCGGGGCCGCCGTGGCGGCCAGCCTGGGCCTCGACTATGACGTGCGCCTCCCCAAAGCCGCGGCCATTACCGCCTTCGAGAATTTTACCTCGCCCCTGCGCGCAGTCTTTGGCGTGTTCGCCCTGCTCGCGCTGGGCATCACCGGTTTGCTGCTCTATTCCTTGATCTCCGTGGCCGTCGAAGAGCGCATCCGCGAGTACGCCATCCTCCGCACCTTGGGCGCCCGGCGGAGCCATATTTTCCACCTGGTCCTGGGGGAGTCGCTGTTGCTTTGTTTTCTGGGCGTGGCTCCAGGCGTGCTGGCCGGGACGCTGTTGGCCCGGCTCATGGTGAAAGTCATCGGTCTGGCGATGGCCGCGCCCGGGGCCGGCCTGACCCTCGAGATCGCCCCGGCCACTCTGTGGCTCACGCTGGCCGCCGGCATTCTGCTTTCCGTCGGCAGCGCCTTGGTCCCGGCCCTCCATGCCACCCGCTGGCGGATCGTGGATGCCCTCGACCCCTTGCGGCGAGGCCAGATTCCCTCAGCCCCCGTCCGCGAGGGCCAGGCCAACCGCCCGCTGGTCCTGACGGGCCTGGCCCTCTCCAGCCTTTCAGTCGTCGTGTTTTTCGTCTTGCCCTCCGCGTTTCTCTCCGGCAACCCCTCCCTCATCGGCACCGTCGTCTTGTGTTTGCTGCTCTCGATTCTCCTGGGCTTCACGCTCCTGATGGTCGGCCTGCTGCCCTCGGTTCAGCGCCTGTTGTTCCTCGGCCTCGGCTGGGCCTTCGAGCCCGCAACCGAACTGGCGGCGCGCAATCTCGAGCGCCACCGGCGCCGGCACACCACGACGGCCCTGTTGTTCACCCTCTCGGTCGCGCTGGTGATTTTCATTGCCAGCCTCGTGGTTCTGTTCAGCGGCATGGCCCTGGCGGTCGTCGAGCACACCCACGGCGCCGACCTCCGTATTCATGCGGTCCATCCCGAGGGCGAGACGCTCAAGGCCGACCTGGCCCGGGTGCCAGGCGTGGCTGCGGTCTCCGAAGTCAAGTTCCTGCAGAGCCGCTCCGAGTTGGGCGTGGCTTATGATGTGGTGGCGGCCGACCTCGTGGGCATGAAGTACCTCTGGGTCGTGCCGTTCGGCGCGGACACGGACGTCGCCAGGGTGCTCTATACCAACCACATCGTCTGCGAGGCCGGCAGCCCCGGCGCCATCCAGGCCCTGGCAAGCCGGCGCGTCCGGCTCGACGACCATTCGCCCACCAACCCCGCCCCGCCCATCATCCTGAGCCTGGCTGCCGCGCGCTTTCTCGAGGTCACCGTCGGCGATCCCGTCCAATTGTCGTTCCACCTCGGGGCCGAGCGGAGCGAAGCCCGGTTCCGGGTAGCGGCGATCTGCAGCGCCGTCCCGGGCCTTGAGAACTTCCGGGGACGCCTCGCCAATGCCGTCGGCTCCGCCGTCTTGATCTCCCTCGAGAACTTCCAGGCCATGACGCGCGCCGCGCCCGCCGAGGCCTTCCAGGCGCTTTACTTCGCCCGCGCAAACGGCGGCCCCGCTGCCCAGAAGGCCGTCGCCGCCCAGATCCGGCAGGAGTTCGATGTGCGCTACCGGTTCGGAATCCAATGCACCGCCGAGCAAAAGGATGAGGCGCGCGTCCTCTACTGGGCGACCCAAGTGTTTTTCGGGCTCCTGCTGGGCGTGGCCGTCGTGATTGCCGTCTTTGCCTTGATTGCTTCGATGGCCAGCACCGTTCTCGAGCGCCAGCGCGAAATCGGGGTGTTGAAGGCCCTCGGCTTGCGCCGGCGCCAACTCTTCCGGCTGTTCCTGGCCGAGTCGGTCGTCCTGACCCTCTCGGCGGGCATCGCCGGCGGGGCGATCGGTTTCACGCTGGCCTGGCTCTTCGTGCTCCAGACCGCCGTGCTCATCGAGTTGGCTGCCGTGTTCACCATGCCTTACCTGACTTTCCTGGCCACCTTCGCCATCAGCCTCGTGGCCGGGGCGCTGGCCGCCTACCTGCCGACGCGCCGGCTCCTGCGCAAACCGGCCGCCGAGATATTGCGGATGTGAATAAAAAAAGAGCGGCCTGCCAGCGCAGGCCGCTCCCAACCGTGCCAAAAACCGACTCCAACAACAATGATTTAGAATGCGGGGCGCGCAATCTGTTCAAAAAAACCCGCGGCCAAAAATGACTTCCCGTCAGCCTCGCCTGGGAATAGAATGCACTGTCGAATCCAGTCTATAGCCTTGGCTATCTAAAATAATCCGGAAGGCAAGAAATTAGTTGACCTTAGCCCGGCAGTTGCTACCCTGCGTTTCATGGCCCAGCAACCGCAGCAGCTTAAGGCGCTCTTTTGCAAGCGTTTCAACTGTCCGCCCCAGGAATATGCGGAGCGGGCCTTTCGCAAATGTCTGTATGGGCACGCCAAACCGCTGGTCGGCGTGCTGCGCGTGTGGAATGCAGACTTTTTTTTCGAGGACCTCAAATTCGTCGAGGCCCTGGGGGTGGCGCTGGATCCAAAGGAAGTCAGGGCCGACGCGGCGAATTTTCGCGATGTAAACCGACACGCGCGGGGTTTCTTGCGAAGGGCCTGGAGGCTTCGAGTATCCGGCAGAAAGGCCATGCGGATGGCGCGAGAACTCTTTTCGGCAGCCGGACAATCCTTCCCCGCGCCGGGAACTCAGCGTCCTTCCCCGCGCGAAACTGAGCCGGCATCCGCGAGCCCGCGCCAGACGGCACGCGACCCCGGGGGTTCGACAGCGACTGGACCTGGACCTGGCGAATCGAGAGACTGAACACGCTCAAGCCGAGTCTAGTGGCATCCGCAGCCGTGCCCGCACGAGCCGTCCACCAAGTCCGCCTCAGTAGGCACACGGCCCAATTCAAGGGTCTTGCTGACGTAATTGTGGACGGATTTCTGGACCTCGTGCAACTCATCCTGCGCGTCGAGATAGCCGCGGGCAACAGGGTTGCTGAGCAGTTCGTCGCGATGGCGCTCGAAATCGGCGATCTCCTCGCCAGTCAACGGCATCGAGGCCTGTTGCTTTTGCTGGAGCGCCTGGCCTTTGGAGATGAGCCCGTCATAGTCGGCGCGGGTCTTGGCGTCTCCCATGAAGGCATCGACTCGTTGCCGAATCGAGACCATGTTCGGCTGCTCCAAAATCGTCTCGCACAGTTCCTTGGTTTTGCGCAGGAGCGGGGATTCTTCGATTGAGGTATCCATATTCAATTTACCTAAATACACCACAGCCTGGGCCCAAAAGCAAACGCCGATTGGCCGGGCCGGCTTGCCTCACCGCGAAAACGGGAGGGCTTGCAATCAGCGCCCGACACCCAGCCGAAGCCTGGCAAACTCCTCCAAGAGCGCGGCCCGATTTGCGGCTTGGTATTGCTCCGGCAGGTAGCGCCGGTCGGAGCAGGCCAGCACCGCCGCCAATTCCTGCAGGCGGAGCAAATTTGGATCGAGCGGATCGATGAACGAACCGACCGCCTCTTCGAGGTCGCCCCGCTGCACGTCATCGTCCCGGCTGGCTAGGACGGCCCGTTCCTTGGCTCGGATTAGAATTGACTCCACGTCGCTGCCCGTGAGCGGCAGCGAACCGAGGTTCTGCCGGACGTAGGCCAGGATAGGTTCGCCGGGCGGGATTTTCCGGACCTGGGCCACCGTCGTGAACAGTTCCAACACATCCTCCGGCCCTTGCGCCGGGAACAGCGGAATGCAGAGGCCAAACCGGCCCTGCCGTTTCATGTCGATGGACAGCAGGTCCGGCCGCGAGGTCATCGCCACCCAAAGCTCCCGTCCGCGCAAAGTGGAATCGCCGATGTGCGCCGCGAAGGCGGCAAACACCCGCCCCGAAACCCCGCTGTCCCCTTCCCCTTCGCGCGTCCCGAAGACGGCGTCGGCCTCGTCCACCACGACGATCACCGGCCCGAGCGCGCGAATCGTCATCAGAATCCGCATCTGCTGCCGCTCGGTGTCGCCCACCCATTTCGAACGGAATTCACCCATCTCCATTACCGGCAAGCCGCATTCGCTGGCAAAACAATCGACCAGGAACGACTTGCCCACACCCACACGGCCCGGGACCAGCACGCCGCGCTCGATGACCTCGGTCTTGCCGCTCTTGATGAGCCAGGCGAGCTCGCGCAGCCGTTTCTTGGCGGCTCGGTGCGTCGCCACTCGGTCCAGGCCGACTCCCGGCTTGGGGTCCTTGAACCGGACCAACCCCTGGCAATACTCCTCGATGAGCCGCTTCTTGCTCGCCGTCAGATGGTCCTGCGTCACGCGCAGGCCGTTGCGGATCGCCTCAGCCAGAAAATGCCGGATGCGAAGCAGGTTCAGGCCGGCCGTCCGCGCCGCGAGCTCTTCCGCCGAAAAATCGCTCCAGGCCGAAAACGGCTGCCCGCCCGCCATCGCCTCCGCCCACCCCGAGCGCAGGAACTGGAGCCGGTCGCCGGCATCCGGCAAATCGATGCGCGCCTGGGCCACGTGCGGATTCTGCAATAGGCGCGGGCTCAACTCGTCCGCCGACTCTGCCAGCAGAATCACTCCAATGTCCAGCCTGGCCATCTCGGGCGCCGCCGCCCATTTGAGAAAGGTGACCAGGTTCAGCCGCTCCTCGCCGCTGGCGCTGGCCTCCTCGCACGCGGGTATCAGCTTCTCCGGATAATCGATGACCAGGGTGATGCCCCGCCATTTCTCCTGCTCCTCGGCCACGCGCAAGAAGAACCGCCGCAGCAGCGGCGCCAGCCGCACAAAATCGCGCGGCGGGCCCGTCACCGCAAAGTTCGTCAGCTCCACGCTGTCATACACCGCGAGCCATTCGAAAAACCGCTTCTGCATGTCGCTCGAGCCGAACGTCAGGCCGTCGCTGATGTCGTAGAACAGCAAACAGGCGCGTTCCGGAAAAAAGCGCCGCACGAGAAAGGTCTTCAACGGCGCGTAATGGAGGTCCCCGTTGTCCTGGACCGGAAAGAGGTCGTAAATGTTCCCGTGAAGCACGAACAGCGAGTAAGTGCCCCCGTTCCATCGCCGCGCCAATTCGAGCGCCCAGCCGCGCAGCGGAAGGCGAGTCTGGGCAGGGTTTGCCGGCGGCGGATTCACGGCGGTTGAAGGTGCTGCGTTCATGGGCTCAAGGCTAACGTTCAGAACCTGCTCTGGAAAGCAAACTCGCCGGAGCCGATCTCGAATACCGCCCGGCCGCCTTCCTGGCGCAGGAATTTCACGCCCTCGGCTTGTGAGGCCGGCTTTCCATTCTCGGTCACGTCGCCGGCGTTGCCGGCCGGGACATAGACCGTGGCGAGCGAATTGCCCGGCACCGTGACGTTCAGCTCGAAACGGCCCTCGTCGAGCTTCCAGGCGCTGGCGATCGGGCCGCGAATCGAGTTGTAAGTGGCCTTCACCCAACTGAACCCCGCTTCCGGCTTGACGATTTCCGGGTGGATGGTGATGCGCTCAAAGCCGGGACCGGCGGTGTCGATGCCGGCCGCCTGGGTGAAGAGCCATTCGCTGACGCAGCCGAGCCAATAATGGTTGAACGAATTCATGCCCGGGTCCTGGAAGCCTTTGTCCGGGCGCCAGCCATCCCACCGCTCCCACATGGTGGTGGAGCCCCAGATGACCTGTTGCAGCCACGAGGGATAGGTCTTGTTGAGCACCAGCTTGTAGGCCAGTTCCGGATGCCCCGCCTTCTGCAACGCAAAGAGGACGAACGGCGTCCCCAGAAACCCGGTCGCCAAATGGTCGTTTTCTTTCTTGATCGAAGCCACGAACTGGGCGGCCACCGCGCTCTTCAATTCCGCCGGCACCAGACCGAGCCCGAACGCCAGCGCATAAAACGTCTGCCCGGTCTCATTCTTGCCGTCCACTATCCGCCCATCGCTCTTGATAAAGGTCTTGACGAAGACCGCCCCGATGGCTTCGGCCAGCTCGTGGTACTTCCGGGCATCCTCTTTCTTGCCCAGGGCCTCCGCGATCCTCGTCATCAGCATGGCGGTGTAGCAGTAATAAGCGGTCCCAATCGCCTCGGAATGCTGCGGGCCTGCCAGCCGCAGCCAGTCGCCATAGGCGCCCGTCCCGCGCACCAGGCCCTTGCTGGTCTTTTCCAGGTAACCCATGTGCTTGACCAGCGCGTCGTAATGGCGCTCGAGCACCCGAGTGTCGCCATACATCTCGCACATCCGGAAGTTGCAAACCGGGCCCGAGTCGGACCACCCGGTATTGCCGAAGCCCACAATGCCCAGGTGTGGGGCCACGTCCCCGAACGCGCCGTCGGCGCGCTGGGAGTCGTCGCACAAGTCGATCAGCCATTTCGTATAAAAGCCGGGGGCGTCCATATTGAAACAGGCGGTCTTCATGAACACCTGGGCGTCGCCCGTCCAGCCCGCCCGTTCATCCCGTTGCGGACAATCGGTCGGGACATCCAGGAAATTGCCCCTCTGGCCCCAGAGCGAGTTGAGAGCCAGCTTGTTGACGAGGGGCTCGGAGCACTCGAACCATCCAGTGCGCGGCAGGGCGGAATAGATGGGCACCCCGGCAACGTCCTCGAGTTCGGGCTTGTAATCCAGGCCGGTGACCTCGACGTACCGGAAGCCGTGGAACGTGAAATAGGGCTCGAAGGCGCGTTTCGGCCCATCCGCCAGGTAGTAGGTGTCCGTGGCCTTGGCCGCGCGCAGGTTGGCGGTGTAGAGCGTGCCGTCGGGATTCAACATTTCCGCATGGCGCACCACGACCTTCTGGCCGTCGTTGCCTTTGGCTTTGAGCTTTGCCCAGCCAACCAGGTTCTGGCCGAGGTCGAACACATACACGCCGGGTTGAGGCTCAGTCAGCTTAACGGCGGCGAGTTCGGCCTCCCGCCAAATCGGCGCGCCCGGATGCGCCTCGAGGTTGGCTTCAACGCGGCTGTCTGCGGTGACCGGGCGCCAACCGGCGTCGGCGCACTCGGGGGTGTCCCATCCGCGCAGTTCCTTGCGCGCGTCATAAACCGAGCCCATCAACAGATCGCCTTCGAGAATGGGACCGGTCGCGGCCTTCCAGGTTTCGTCGGTGCCAACCACCTCCTTCGTCCCGTCCCGGTACTCGAGCTGCAACTGCACCCGCAGCCGCGTCTGGTCGCCGTAATAATGGCGCTTGCCTGCAAAGGCCAGGTAACCTGCATACCAGCCGTCGCCCAGGATCGCCCCGAGGGCGTTCTCCCCTTGCTTGAGTTGCCGGGTAACATCGTAGCCGAAGTAATGCACCCGCTTGCGGTAATCGGTCCAGCCGGGTGACAGCACGTCGTTCCCCACGGGGCGCCCGTTGAGGTGCAGCTCATAAAGGCCGAGCGCCGACGCGAAGATCGTGGCGCGGCTCACCGCCTTGGACACCGTAAAGGTCTTCCGAAAATAGGGCGCAGGGGCCATCGTCGCCACGCTGGACTGGATTGGCCCCCAAGGCGAATCGCCGTACTTGCCCACGACGCTGGCCGGTTTCCAATCCGAGCCGTCGTAATCCGCCCAGTTCCAGCGCCCGCCCGCCTCGCGGCTGGTTTGCCAGGAATCATCGATCGGCACCACCATCGGCTCGCCGCTCGCAAACACGATTACCAAATGTCCGATCACCCCTGCCGGGCTGGGGCTGTCCCCGCCGTTGGTGGCTTCGATGCCCAGGGCATTGGCCCCCGGCTGCAAGCGGCCCGTCACCTCCGGGCTGGAGACTTCTTTCCAGGTGGTTCCCTGCCCGGCCCAATGGCCATTGATGAACAAACTGAAACCGTCATCTGCCGTCAGCAGAAACGTAGCCTGCTTGACCGCCCGATCGGCGGGAACCTGGATGACCTTCCGCAGATAAACCTTCCCCGCCGGTTGGTCGCCTGGCGCCGCACCGCCGGCCCACATCCATTGATTCCCGTCGAGCCGCTCAAATCGTTTCAACGCGGCCGAGGCGGAATCCTCATGGTCCGCCGGCGCTTGGTAGCCGATCCACTTGGCCTGCCAATCGGAGGGTTTCAGCAACCCCATGGTCCACTTGGCCGGCGCGCCCCAAGCCGAAGCCGTGCCCTGTCCGTCCCAGAGCCTGACCTTCCAGAAGCACGTCAGGCCCGAAGCCAGTTCTTTGCCTCCATAGACCACGTTGACCGACCGTGCCGAACTGACCTTGCCGCTGTCCCACAGGTCGGGCTGGTCCCGCGCGAGCAATTCCGGACTGGTCGCCACCATCACCTCGTAGGCGCGCTGCATCACGGCCCGTTGCCGCGGCGCGCCCTCGACCACCCAACTCAGACGCGGCTGGCTCTCCCCGATCGCGCCCGGGTCCCGCGCGTATTCACACCGCAGATCCGCCGCCCCAAATCCGGCCGCCGCGCAATCCATCGCCCCCAGGCTCAATCCCGCCATAAGCAGAAGCACTCTCGAGTTAAGGTTAGTCGTTTTCACGCCGTCCAGCATTGCGAACCCTCCCCGGGAAATCCAGACAAAACGCGCGCGCGGGTTTGGGGTGCAGCTCGGGTGTGCCTTCGCAGGGCCGGGCCGTTTTCATTTATTTTTTTATTTTTTCCGCACTTTTCCGCACTTTTCCGCAGCTTTTGCGCTCTCAGGCCCATTTTACCGGGCGTTTCTGGTTTGCCGGGTCTCCGGCTCCTGACGGCCAGGGCCAGGGGTCTTTCGAGGCTGAGCGGTTTCATGCGATTTAAATTCGTCACGTTTAGGCGCACTTAGGCGCATTTAAGCGAGTTTGGGCCGGTTCCTGACCGATCCGCCGGCCACAACTCCGTCGGTGTTGAGGGCCCCCCCTCGCCACTACCGAGGGTTGTCCCTTCGGTCCAACCCGCCTTCGCTGAGAGCTTCCGCCTTCGCTGGAAGCTTCCGCCTTCGCTGGGAGCTACGGCGGACAGGACGGCGGACAGGACGGCGGACAGGCCCTG
>Ga0209415_10018354_pt1 | contig 11042 bp, 4 predicted proteins | sample PeaSoiSIISIP2007_FD_187696 | JGI IMG/M metagenome (GOLD analysis project Ga0209415, IMG submission 187696) | Peat soil microbial communities from Weissenstadt, Germany - SII-SIP-2007 (SPAdes) (version 2) | ecosystem: Environmental > Terrestrial > Soil > Wetlands > Peat | place: Germany...
TCCCGAAGACCCCGTCATAGTCGAAGCGGGTGGCAAGATCGGCGTGCATCGTGGTCTCGTCGGTCTCCTGGCCGTAGACGATTCCCTGGTTCAGATCCGTGGCACGGAGTCCCCATATCCGACAGGCGAACTGGATGTTGTGGCTGTCGTGGACCTTGGAGAGGTGGTAGAAGGACCCGGGCTGCTTCGGATAGGGCAAGACGTCGGTCCGGCCCTTGTGGGTGATCTCTATGAAACCCTCTTCGATGTCGATGTTCGGGGTCCCGTACTCGCCCATCGTTCCGAGCTTGACCAAATGGATCGACGGATCGAGCTCTGCGATCGCGTAGAGGACGTTCAACGTCCCGACCACATTGTTGTACTGGGTGTAGACCGCGTGTTGACGGTCGATCATCGAATACGGCGCTGAGCGCTGCTCGGCGAAGTGGACCACCGCCTCTGGCTCGAAGCGCCGGAACGTGCGCTCCACGAATGCGGCATCGGTCAGGTCGCCGGCGAAGGATTCGATTCGCAGTCCAGAGACCTCCTCCCACGTCCGCAGCCGATGCTGGAGGTTGCGAATCGGGACGAGGCTTTCGACGCCCATCTCGTGGTCGTACTGACGACGAACGAAGTTGTCGACCACGCCGACGTCGTGTCCTCGGCGCGACAGGTGGAGCGCTGTCGGCCACCCGAGGTAGCCGTCACCCCCCAGTACCAGGATCCTCACCCGTGTCCTCCTCGCTCCGAATCTCTCAGCCCGCCGAGCAGTTGCGAATCGCGGAGCCGTCGGAACGTCTCGCGACTCGGATCCCACGCCGTCCGACACTGCTCGTGACGGCGAGAGATTCGTAACGCCGTCGTCATAAAGAATGTCCTATGAACCTGGGAAGAGCCTGGGAACGGTCGCAGAGCGCCCTGAGAGATTGTGAACATACGGTGAATGCCCACAGCAGACCACGCATAACCTTCGGCTTTTCTCGCGGAGCGTGGTCGTTGGTACCCTGGCCCGGCTTCTCGGCCCGGTTCCCCAGACGTCCGGGCTCAAGGTGCTCAGAAAGGGCCTCGACGTGCTAGCGGCACAATCGCACACCAATCTGCACCTGATCCTGCTCGCCTCGTCTTCTCATGCGACGAGCCACGGGCCGGTCAGCATGTTGCAGGCGGTCATACTCGGGGTCCTCCAGGGCGTGAGCGAGCTGTTCCCCGTCTCGAGCCTCGGCCACACCGTGCTCTTCCCGACACTGTTCGGTTGGCACTCCGTGGTGAAGGCCCAATCGAATCCCGAGTCGTTCTGGCTCGCATTCGTCGTGATGCTGCACGTCGGGAGCGCTGTAGGGCTCCTGATCTACTTCTGGCGCGACTGGGTGCGAATCATCTCTGCCTTCTTCGCGAGTCTGGCTAAGAGGAGGATCGAGACTCCGACCGAGCGCCTCGCGTGGCTCATCGTCGTCGGGAGCATCCCCGCCGGGATCCTCGGAATCGCTTTGGAGCACCCGTTGCGCGTCGCTCTTGCAAAGCCCCAAGCTGCGGCCTTTTTCCTCATCCTGAACGGCTTCATCCTGATCTCGGCAGAACGTCTTCGACGGCGGTCGGAGGTGAAGGTTCTCGCCGCCCGCGAAGGCACCAAGGAAGACGGGGGAAGAAAGCTCGACACATTGGGCTACAAGGAAGCCGGCATGATCGGAGTGGCTCAGTCAACGGCTCTCATCGCGGGGATAAGTCGAGAAGGCGTCTGCATGACAGCCGGTCTCGTACGCGGCCTGGACCACGAAGACTCGGCGCGCTTTGCCTTTCTTCTGGCGACCCCGATCATCCTCGCCGCCGGGCTTTTCAAGGTGTCCGACCTGACGGGTCCCCTCGGCAACGGTGTGAGAGGACAGGCCCTAGTGGCGGCGCTCTGCGCGGCGGTCACTGCCGTGTTCTCGGTCAGGTTCCTGATGAACTACTTCAAGACGAAGACGCTCACGCCCTTCGGCATCTACTGCCTCCTTTTCGGCCTGGCGATGGTCATCTTCAACGCCGTCAACTGAGGATCAACCCTGCCAATTGACGGCCAACAAACCAGCCTGAACGGCCGCGCGCCCTTTTTCGGAACGCAGGTGACCGGTAGAGTTTCGCCGGCGGGGATCAACGGGCGCCGCGTGCGCGCCAACGCCGGAATGGAGGGGCACGGCCTTGCGGCGAGGATCGACGGGTACAGCGCCTGCGCAAGGAACCGTGGCCGTCGCGGACACCGCCTCGTGGTTCTCTGCGACCGCGAGCGACGACCTCGTGGACCTGACTGTAGTGCTCCCCTTCTACAACCCCGGTGAGCACATAAAGAACACAGTCGTCCGCACCGTCGAGGTGCTCGATCGCGCCGGAATCTCGTACGAAGTCGTTGCCGTGTCGGACGGGTGCACCGACGGGAGCGAGAAGCTGCTCGAAGGAATCTCGCCGAGCGTCGTCTCGGTCGTCGTCCTTCCGAGCCGTGGAGGAAAGGGTCAGGCCGTCCGCCAGGGGCTGCTCAGAGGCAGAGGTCGCTACCTTGGATTCCTCGACGGTGACGGGGACGTGCCCCCCGATCTCCTGACCGAGTTCCTCGACGTCGTCTCGGCCGAGCGCCCCGACGTCCTCATCGGCAGCAAGCGCCATCCCCGCTCGGAGGTCGTGTACCCCGTCGCGCGGAGGCTCTACTCGTGGGGTTACCAGCAGCTAGTCCGACTGCTGTTCCGCCTCGACGTGCGCGACACCCAAGCGGGCATCAAGCTCGTCCGACGCGAAGTGCTGGCCGAGGTGCTGCCTGCGATGGTCGAGCAGGGTTACGCGTTCGACCTCGAGCTCCTCGTCGTGGCCAGGCGGTTCGGGCACAGTCACCTGGTCGAGGCGCCCGTGCGTATCGGCCGCCGTTTCTCGAGCACGATCTCGCCGATGGTCGTGGCGGAGATGCTGGCAGACACCTTCGCTATTTGGTGGCGTCTACACGCTCGCCGCGCCTACGAACCGCATCCTGCACAAGAGCTGGAGGGACAGCCGCTCAGCGCGACACCCGGGCCGTAACATTCGCCTGGTGGAGGTGGAGGGAGCCGGCGCAGGCGATCGTTCTGTCGCGCACCTGGTCGAAGCCGTGGCTCGCGCGAAGGGAGCAGACCCTCTCGCACCCGTGACGGTTCTCACGTCCTCGGGGTATTCGGCGGTCTTCGTTCGCCGGGCTCTCGCACTCGGGACAGGTCGCGGCGGGCGTCGAGGAATCGCGAACGTGAACTCCACCACCTTGACCGGGCTGGTGCGCTCGCTCGGGGTGCCGTCCCTGGCCGCTCGGGGACTCAGTCCCACCGTCCAGGCCGTCGACCTCGAAGCCCTTCGGATCGAGGCTCTGGACGCCGGCGGTTGGCTCGCGCAGTTCGCAGACCATCCACGCGCCCTGCGCTCCCTCGAACGTGCAATGCGCGAGCTCCGGCGATGCCCTCCCGCCACTCTCGGCCCGGTCGGCTCCCAGAACTCTGAGGCGGGCGCACTCGTCCGATTGCTCGGCGCGGTGAGACGACGCCTTCATGCTTGTGGATTCGCCGACGAGACCGACGTCGCGTGTGCGGCCCTGGAGGCCGTCCGAGACGGCGGGCGTGCGAGAACCGATCTCGGGGCCGTGCTCGTCTGGCACCTCGGACGATGCCCCCAACAAGAAGCCGCGGTGCTGCGTCACCTGGGGGCGCTCGAGATCGAGGCCGATGGCTCATCGGGCGTCGAGACCGAGGGCTTCTGCGATGTCGTCGCCTGCGCGGACCCAGACGAGGAGGCCCGGGCCGCCACGCGCGCGGTAATCGAAGCCACCGAGGCGGGAGTGCCGCTGTGGCAGCAGGCCATCTTCCACCCGGCCCGAGCAGGCTACTCACGAGTCCTCCAGGAGCATCTCGGCGCCGCAGGAGTTGCGGCCAGCGGACCGGGGGGGCGGCGGCTCGATCGCTCCGCCACGGCCAGAGTGCTCCTCGGCCTCCTCGAGCTGTCCGGTGGGGACTGGGCCCGCGACCAGGTCGCCGCCTGGTTCACGACCGCTCCGCTCGTGTGCGGGCCTGGGGGCAGGCCTGTCCCGGCGAGCAGGTGGGACGCTCTCTCGGCAGCGGCCGGAGTGGTCCGCGGGCCTGAGCAGTGGCACGAACGGCTCGCCCACCATGGGGCGGGGCAAGAGTCGGACGCGGCGGAGTCCGCCGCTCTCTCGGAGTTCGTGGCAGACCTGGGCCGAAGGACCTCTGAGCGGGGCCGAAGCTGGTCAGACCATGCGAGCTGGGCAAGGGGCCTCCTCGACCACTACGTCGACCCTTTGTCCTCAGTCGATCCGTGGCCGGAAGAGGAAGTCGCCGCCCGCGCCCAAGTTCTCGGGACGGTCGAGTCCCTCTCCGACCTCGACCACGTGTCGGCTGGTCCGGACCTGGGCTCCTTTCGCTCTGCCCTCGAGAGCCTTCTCTCCCGGTCGGAGATCGACACGTCGGATCTCGGTAAGGGAGGCTTCGGCGACGGGGTCTTCGTGGCCCCCTTCGGCTCCGCACGCGGTCTGCGTTTCGACCGGGTCATCGTGTGCGGGTTGGCAGATGCAGTCACGCCCGGGGCGGTGGTCGTCGACGCGCTCCTAGGAGAACAGACGCGGGCCGCCGACACCTCGGGCACCCTCCGCACTGGTGCCGCTCGTCAGGCGGATCTGCACGACGAGCTCCTCTGCACACTTCGGGCCGGAGTGAAAAAACGAGTCGCCACGTACCCGAGGAGCGATCCTCGCTCGGGTCGATCGCATCTCCCGTCACGGTGGCTCGACGAGCTCGTTCTCCCCACCGCACGTTGGCGTCCCGTCGAGTCCTTCGCAGCGGGGATATCGGGGCCCGGCCCAGCGGTTTCGTCGTCAGAGCTCGAGTTGCGAGCCCTCGATCGCTGGGCGAGCTTCGGAGGATCGGCAGGACTGTCGCCGGTCGCGCAGTCGGACAGCCGACTGACCGCCGGATTCGAAGCCATCACGAGCCGGTCGGGAAGCGAGTTCACGCGATTCGACGGGTCGGTCGGCATCGGCGCCGTGTCACCCTTCGACCCGGAGACTCCTGTGTCGGCGACGAGGTTCGAGACCTACGCGCATTGCCCACGGCGCTACCTGTTCGATCGCGCGCTTCGCGTTTCGAGGCGAGTGCTTCCCGAGGAGCTGTGGCGGATAGAACCGATCGAGCGCGGAAGCCTTGTGCACGCGATCCTCGAGGCCTACGTCGCGGAGCGAGTCGCCGGTGACGGTCGCTCCCTCGACCGGCTTCTCGTGATCGCGCGCCGCTACCTCGACGACGCAGAAGCAGGCGGCTTGGTCGGAAAGCGACTGCTGTGGCGGATGGACCGTGCCGCGATCGTGCGGGAACTGCGGCGATTCCACTCGGAGGAAGGCGACCTGAGTCCGCTCTCGGTGGAGCTCGCCTTCGGCGGCGAAGGGACAGACGAGGCACCCGCAGTCGCAGTCACCCTCGACGACGGCCGGGAGGTCCGATTCAGGGGAAGCGCCGATCGAGTCGACCGGACACGCGCGGGCCGCCTCGTCGTCTCGGACTACAAGACGGGCAAGCAGACGAGACTCGCGACTCTGTTGCGAGATCCTGTCGCCGGCGGCACCTTGCTGCAGCTCCCTCTATACGGCCTCGCTGCGCGAGCGCGCTTCGGGGCCGGCGCCGCTGACGTCGTCCACGCGCGTTACTGGCTGCTCTCGAGCGAGCGGAGCGCCCCCTGCTACCACCTGGTCGTCACAGAGGAGGTCGAGGAGCGGTTCCGCGACGTGGTCGGCCGGATCGCCTCCGGTGTCGAGGACGGCTGCTTCCCGGGAACTCCCGGCGGCGCCCTTTACGACGGAAGGTTCGAGAACTGCAGGACCTGCGATTTCGACGCCGTATGCCCGCCCCAGCGCGACCGGCAGTGGGGCCGCAAGCTCTCAGACCCGAAGTTGCGCCCGGTGATGAGGCTCGTCCACGACGAGGTCCCCGAGTCGCTCGCGGGCGCCGTAGTACGCGGCTTCGTCGACCCCGACAAGGACGACCTGTGACGTCCACCGACGCTTCTGCGCGGCTACGCATTCGAAACGACCTCGACACGACCATGCTCGTGGTGGCGGGGGCAGGGACAGGGAAGACGACGCAGCTCGTCGAACGGGTCGTCGAGCTCGTGCGCTCAGGAGCGCGACTGCGCGAGGTGGCTGCAATCACCTTCACCGAAGCCGCAGCGGCGGAGCTACGCGAACGGATCCGGCGAGCGCTCCAGGGGGCGTCGGACGACGAACCGGACAACGAGTTGATGAAAAGGGCGCTCGAGGACGTCGACGAAGCGGCGATCTCCACTCTCCACGCGTTCGCGCAGAGGATCTTGCTCGAGCACTGCGCAGCCGCAGATCTCCCTTCGGGTTTCGAGGTGCTCGACGACAGCTCGGACGCGGTGGCCTTCGAGTACCGCTGGGCACGATTCGCAGACAAGCTCCTCGAGGACCCGCTCGCGGAGCCGGCCCTCGTGAGGGGATTCACCACCGGCCTCCGACACACCGATCTCCGAAACGTCGCCTGGGCTCTGCACGAGAACTGGGACCGTCTCGAGGACAGCGAGCACCTCCAGGAGGCGGGCAGAGCTCCCTCGGAGTGGACCGAACCAGACGCCACAGCCTTGGTGGATGCACTCGAAAGGGCTCTTGATCTGGTGGGATTCTGCACCGCCCCGAACGACAATCTTCTCACCCACCTGCGGATCGTCGTCTCCGACGCGCGCTCGCAGCTCGTCTCCGCACTAGGAGACGGCGAGGCGGTGCTGCACTTGCTGGCAAACCTCCCCCTCCTCCGATGCAACCACGGACGGCAGGAGAACTGGGGGGGTCACGTCGACGAGGGCCGCGAAGCGTGCGCTGCTGCCGAGCAGACTCGGGCCGAGCTCCTCGGTTCGGTACGCCGGGCGGTGCTCGAAGATCTCGTTCCGAGACTTGTGGCTTTCGTCGTCCAGTCTGCCGAGGAGAGGAGGCTGGAGGGCAGGCTCACCTTCCACGACCTTCTGGTCCACGCACGCCGGCTTCTCCGAAAGGGTGGCGAGCCGGTCGAGACCCTGCGTCGCCGCTACCGGTGGATCCTCGTCGACGAGTTCCAGGACACCGACCCGATCCAGGTAGAGCTTGCGGCGCGGCTCGCGGCGGACACCGACGGGGCCGTAGAGCTCTCTTGTGCGCGCCCCGGGGGGCTTTTCGTCGTAGGCGACCCGAAGCAGTCCATCTACAGGTTCCGGCGTGCAGACATCGAATTGTTCGAGAGAGTCGCTTCCGAGATCGGCGAACGGATCGTGCTGCAGACGAACTTCCGGTCCGTGCCGGGGATCCTCGACCTCGTGAACGTGGTATTCGAAGAGCTCTTCGGGTCTGAGCCTCTTTCCGGTCAGGCACGACATGATCCACTCTCGGGCGAGCGCCGGGCGCTCGCCCGAGCAGACTCCTCGTCGAGCCCCGCCGGACGAGGAAAGCGTGCTGCACCTTCACGAGATCTCGGGACCACTCTTTCAGGGGCTGTGCAGCTCTCCTTCGAGTCGCTCGGAGACGAGGAACCGCCGGAGGCCTCCGGAGACGTGGAACGTGCTCGCGTTCCGGTGGTCGTCCTCGGGGAGCGGCTCGAGGGACAGGTGGCAGACGTGCGCAGACAGGCCGCTCAAGACGCGGCGGCCTGCATCTTCAGGATGGTCGAGGACCGCCTCGAAGTCTTCGACGAGACCCGCGGATCTCGCGCCACCCGCTTTGCAGACGTCGCTGTGCTCATCCCCACGCGCACATCGCTCGCGTCGCTCGAGGAGGCCTTCGAAGAGGCCGGCGTTCCCTACAGGCTCGAAGGCTCCGCGATGCTCTGGGAGTCAGAGGACGTCCGGGATGTCCTCGCCGTGCTTCGCGCAACCGACGACCCTTCCGACCAGGTCTCCGTGCTCGCCGCACTCAGGTCGCCCGGGCTCGCGTGCGGAGACGACGACCTGGTGAGCTGGCAGGGCTCGGGCGGGAGGTGGGACCCACGCGCGGGGGTCCCGGCAGGGCTCGACGAGCACCCCGTGGCGCGGGCGATGTCAGTGCTCGATTCTCTTCACCGGGAGCGCTTCTGGCACGAGCCCTCGACATTGGTCGCCCATGCGATGGAGAGTCTGAGAAGCTTCCAGCTCGCGTTCGCCCATAGCCGACCGCGAGACCACTGGCAGAGACTCAGATGGTTGCGAGACCAGGCCCGGTTGTTCGACGAGACCTCTGGCGGGAGCCTCCGTGCATTTCTCGGTTGGGCCAAGCTTCAGGCAGAGGGCGACGCACCTGGGCGCGGCGTCGGCCCGCCCGACCCTGACGACGACGCTGTCCGGGTGATGACGGTCCACGGTGCGAAGGGACTGGAGTTCCCGATCGTGGTTCTCGCGGGTCTCGAACGGCAGGATTCCGACGGGCGCCAGCCCCAGGCAGTGCTGTGGGATGAGGACGGGTCACTCGAAGTGAGGGCAGGCCCCCTGTTCCATACCGATGGATACGAGGACGCGGGTCTCAGAGACGAGGAGATGGACAACCTCGAGCGAAGGCGCCTCCTCTACGTCGCCATGACGCGTCCCAGGGATCACCTGGTCCTCTGTCTGCACCATCGCGCCAAGAACGGCGGTGGCGATACCTCGCTGGCTTCACAGCTCTTCGAGATCTGCGAGAAGCGCCCCGATCTGTGGAGAAGGCTCCCACCGCGGCCCGCGACTTTCCGCGCCGGCTCACCTGCTGTATCGGTGAGGAGAATTCCAGTGTCGGAGGGCGGGCCTTTGGCGCATGGCGCCGCTTTGACACAGGACGGCGCGGTGTCGCAGGACGGCGCTGTGTCGCAGGAAGACGCGGCGGTCGAGAGCGACGCGAGCGAAGGTTCGGCGGAGGTAGGCGCGAGCGACTGGAAGCAATTCCGCGAAGGTTGGTCGACCGAGCGACGAGTGCTCCTCGAAGCCTCGAGGCGGCGGCCTGTGACGGCAGCGACAGCCGTCGCCGAGGCTGCAGCAGAGACGCTTGCTCCGCGCCCTGCCGGCCGGGGGGACCCAGGCTGGCCCGATTCGGGAGGCGCGCCTTGGCAGGGCGCGCAGAAGGCGCTCCAGATCGGGCGTGCAGTCCACGAGGCTCTTGCGACTCTGGACCTGGCGACGAGGCGCGACGCGACCGGCCGCGGAGCTTCAGAGGTGTCTGAGGCGCGAGCACTCGCCCACGGTGTCGGGGAGAGTGCGGACTTGGTCGTGGCAATGGTGAATGCGGCCCTCGACAGCGACGTGGTGAGACGAGCCTCGACAAGGCGGAGCTGGCGAGAGCTCTACGTAGCCGCACCCTGGCGTACATCTAAAGGGAAGAGCGGCTCCGAGCCGGGCCAAGACTTACCACCCGGCGCTACAGAGCCCGCCCAGACAAGCTCGGTGCTCGAGGGGTTCGTCGACCTCCTCTACGAGGACGTGGACGGTCTCGTGGTCGTGGATTACAAGACAGACCGGGTGTCGGGGCCCGAGGAGCTTCGAGCCTCGGCCTCGCACTACGCGCTTCAGCTCGCCGCTTATGCAGAAGCGCTCGAGTCCTCGTGCGGTCTCCCGGTGGCGCGCTGCGTGCTGCTGTTCGTCGGCGGCGGCCGGCCCGTAGAGCAGGTGGTCGAGGGTGACGATTTGCGGGCTGCGCGTTCTCGGGCTCTCGAAGCGGCCGGCACCCTCTCGGCCTGAGAGCTCAGCCCCGCGCAGCTCCCGGCAGCTGAGGCGCGGGGTCCTCGTATTCGGAGTCCTCGTCGTCGTCGGTTCGCCCGAGAAGCTCGAGGGCGGGCGTGCCACCGGACAGTTCTGGCGCGTGCACGTGCCTGGCCACCGCTTCGATCTGGTCCAGGTTGAGCTGATCCTTCTCTGCGTCTCCTATGACACCGAGCTCGTGGAAACGACGGGCCTGGGGTAGGACGCTGCGCTCCAGTGAACCAACCGCCTTGTTGTATGCCTCCACGGCCGAGCGCAAGCTTCTTCCCGTGCGTCCCATGTGGTCGCCGAAGGTCGCAAGTCGTCTGTACAGCTCGCGCCCGATCTGCTGAACCTCGCGTGCGTTCTCTGCAAGAGCCTCGGACTGCCAGCCGAACGCGACCGCACGCAGTAGCGCTATCAGAGTCGTCGGCGTCGCCAAGAGCACATGGTTCGCCACCGCGTGCTCCAAGAGCGAGGAATCGTGCTCGAGCGCGGCAGCGAGCAGAGGGTCACCGGGGATGAATGCGACGACGAACTCCGGCGAGTTCTCGAATTGCTGCCAGTAGGCCTTCTTCGACAGCGAGTCCACGTGCGCCCTCAGCTGGCGGGCGTGAACCTGCAGGTGAGCGCGCCTGGTCTCCTCGTCGACTGCCTCGTTCGCGTCCAGGAAGGCCTGGAGCGGAACCTTCGCGTCGACGACCACTTGCTTCGCACCCGGGAGCCGGACCACGAGGTCCGGGCGCAAGAGACCGTCGCTCCCCTGGGTGCTGACCTGCTCCTCGAAATCGCAGTGCTCGATCATGCCGGCCATCTCCACGACGCGCCTGAGCTGCATCTCCCCCCAGCGTCCTCTCGTGGCCGGCGAGCGCAGGGCCGTGACGAGGTTCCGCGTCTCGAGCTGCAGCTTCTCCTGCGACTCGTTCAGGTTGCGCACCTGCTCGGTCAGCTGTGAGTACGCCTTCTGCCGCTCGAGCTCGAGGAGGCGGAGCCCCTGCTCGTACTTTCCGAGCTGGTCCCGCAGCGGGGTGAGCAGCTGGTCGAGCGCCTGGCGCCGCTGCTCCAGATCGCCCGTGGCAGCCTGCTGTGCCTCGCGCATGCGCGACTCGGCAAGCTCGAGGAATTGAGAGCTGTTCTGGGTGAGCGCAAGGCGCGACAGCTCTGCGAACTCACCCACGAGCTGGTGCCGGACCTCCTCGAGGGCGACCCGCCGCTCCTCTGACCCGGCGCGCTCGCTTGCGAGGGTGGACTCGAGTGCAGCGATCTCGGCACGACCTTTCGCCACCTCGGCTTCGTGGTCGGCGCGCTGGCCAGCGAGACGCGCCGCTCCACGCGCAGTCGAGACCAGCCAC
>Ga0209415_10018355_pt1 | contig 11042 bp, 12 predicted proteins | sample PeaSoiSIISIP2007_FD_187696 | JGI IMG/M metagenome (GOLD analysis project Ga0209415, IMG submission 187696) | Peat soil microbial communities from Weissenstadt, Germany - SII-SIP-2007 (SPAdes) (version 2) | ecosystem: Environmental > Terrestrial > Soil > Wetlands > Peat | place: Germany...
CGGATGTGGGAGGCGTTCGGGTGTGCCCCGCTGGTGGTGACGGGGGCGGAACTGGAAGCGGCGCGGGCGATGGTCGCAAGCTTTGCGCGGGCGCAGGAAGCCGCCTGATCCGGCGGCAGTAGCGCGCGAAGGCCCGATCGCGCAGGCTTGCCAGGGCGACTTGTCACCCGGGGTGGCCCGGTGTGATCATCTTGTTCGCTCGCGACACGAGCGGAGCGTCGAGCCGGGGATTTCTGGTCATGAAACGCCCGCGAAAATCGCCGAGCGCATCTGCTGCCGCAGAAGCCCCCGATCCCGATCCCGCCGAGATGCTGGGCGACATGTTGTCGTTCGTGATGAGCGAGGAACTGGACAAGGTCCGCAGCTACGTCGAGCGCGGCCGGCGTTTCGCCGGCGTCGACAGCGCCGCGCTGAAGGATGCGTGGGTGGAGACACTGCGCAAGCTGCCGCCGGATCCGATCGATCCCGAGCTTCGCTCGGCTTTGGATGATATCGGCGCGGAACTTCAGCTCAGGGGAGAAGAACCGCCGGCCGATCGCGCAGAGGCCGAGCTGGATGCCTTTGTGCAAAGCGTGGACGCCTTGGTCGCCGACGCGATCAAGACCGACCCGGCGGCGTGGGATCGGCACAACGCGGAGCTGGCGCGGGATATCCAGCAGTTCATCCAGCAGAAGCGGCGTGGGAACTGAACGGGCGATCGTTGCACATCCAGCCCGCGTGCGCCCCCCGCCTGGCGCGCCCGCGTGGCGCCACGACACGGGGCGCCACGACACGGGGCTTGACGACACGGGGCTTGACGACACGGGACTTGACGACACGGGACTTGACGACACGGGACTTGACGACACGGGACTTGACGACACGGGACTTGACGACACGGGGCGAAACAACAGTGGCGGATCGGCGGGGCGCCCCCCGGTCCGCCAGTGCCGCGCGAGACCGCGGGGCCGGTTGCAAGGGGGCTGGTGGAGGGGGTTGGATTTGAACCAACGTAGGCTGTCGCCAACGGATTTACAGTCCGTCCCCTTTAGCCACTCGGGCACCCCTCCACGCGGGAGAGGCGCTCTATTGCCAAACCCGGCCTGGTTGTCAACGAATGCCGCCGTGCGGTGAAGCAGCGGAGACGTGCGCATGCATCGGGTGGTGGTGGTCATCCTCGACGGGTTGCGACGGGATTTTATCGAGGCCGCGCGCACGCCGAACCTGCATCGCTTCGCCACGCGCGCGGCCTCGTTCGCGGCGCACCGCTCGGCATTTCCCTCGGCGACGCGCTGCGTCTCCGCCACGTTCGCCACCGGCTGCCATCCCGCGCGGCACGGGCTGCAGGGCAACGCGATGGCGCTGCTGGAAGCCGGTGTCCTGGTGCCGCACGACGCGGGCCTGCCCGGCTTCCTGCAACACAAGCGCGTGGTGACCGGCCGCGCGCTGGCCGAGCCGACCCTGGCGGAGCGCCTGGCCCCGCATGGCGGCGCGGTGATCTTCAGCAACGTCTCCCCCGGCGCCGCCTACGCGCATGACCCGGACGGCTTCGGCCACCTGCATCATCGCGCCGGCTCGTTCGCGCCCGGTCGCATCCCGGCCGGCCGGCTGGAGGTGACGCTGGACGCCGCCGGCGACCGCGCCATGACGCAGCGCTTCATCGCCGAGGCACTCGTCACCGCGCCGTTGGGCGCGCGCCGCCCCGCGCTGGCGCTGCTCTGGTGCGCCGAGCCCGACCATATCCAGCACGACCAGCCGCTGGGCTCCCCCGCGCATCTCGCCGTGCTGGCCGAGGCCGATCGCAACGCCGGCGCGGTGATCGAGGCGATCGACCGGCTGCGCCAGGACGGCGACGAAGTCCTGCTGATCGTCGGCTCCGATCACGGGCACGAAACGGTGTCCGGTCTGGTCGATGTCGAGGCCGACCTGATCGCCGCCGGGCTGAAATCCAGCCGCGAGTCGACCGACATCGTGGCGCAATCCAACGGCACCTCCACGCTGATCTATCTGGCGCCGGAGCGCGCTGCGTTGCGCCCCGCGCTCGACGCCTTCCTGCGCTCGCGCGACTGGGCGGGCATCGTGCTGGACGCGGACGAACTCGCCACGGTCGGCCAGGCACCGCACAACGCCCTGGCCTTCGCGGTCTCGATGCGGGCGAGCGCGGCGGCGAACCGGTACGGCGTTCCCGGCACCGCGCTGGCCGCGATGCCGCGCGCGGGCGAGGCGCACCCGGTCGGCGCCGGGCAGCACGGCGGCCTGGCCGCGTTCGAGCAGTCGCCCTTCCTGATGATCGACGGCGATGGTTTTGCGCCCGGCATCACCAGCGCGCGGCCGACCCACATCGTCGACCTGGCGCCGACGATCCTGACGCATCTACGCCTGCCGGCGACCGGGATGGACGGCAGCGCCCTGCAGCACCCGCCGCCCGCCGCCGCGTAGCCTCCGTCATTCACCCATTGTCGCGTGATTGCGCGACAGGGCGGCGGCGCGGTCGGGGCACGCGCGTGACGGGACCTGGGCGCTCATCGGTTTCAGCGCCACTCATCGCAGCAGTTCGTTTGCGCGGCCCAACAAGTCGTGTGCTCCGGCGGCGGCCTCGGCGTCGCACGCGGCCTTCAAGGCCGTCCAGTCATCCGGTGGGTTGCCTTTGGCCAGCATTGCGCTGAACACCTTGTAGGCATCGGTTGCGCTGCCGTAGGCGCGCTTCGTCGTCGCGTCGTTGACCCAGCCGTAGACGATCACCCGAGATCCGCGGTCGCAACGGAAGAACAGCCGATATTGCTGAAAGAACTTCGCGCGCAGCCAATGCCTGTGCTGCGCACCCAGCGTCCCGCCCTGCAGATAGGCTCGGCTCGTGGGGTCCTGCGGGATGTCGTGAAAGGCCAGCTTCAGCACCGCGGCCAGCCGCTTGGCGGCGTTCCGGCTCTTGTACCCGCCCGGGTCCTTGGCCCGCGCCCGCTGCGTCTCAAGCACCAGGGCCGCAACCTGCTGCAGGAACAGCGGATGGAGCAGGATCGTCCAGCCGTTGACCGCCAGCGGGGCGGACATCGCCCGCTAGTCGGGCTCCTCCGGCAACGCTGCGTCCAGATCGACCTTCACGCCCGCGACCAAGTCCTGGAGCTCGTGTAACCACGCGGCGGTGACGGGACGCAGCCGGTCCGGGTGCCGCGTCATGTCGGCTTCCAGGAACGCCAGGAAGCTGGTCACCACCGGGTCAGGCTCGTCAGCCAAGACGGGCTTCGCGGTCAGCATCACGCTGCCGTCCTCCGTCACGCGGAACACGACCGAGGAGCGCCGGTCGACCCGCAACAGCTTGCGGATCGCCGCTGGAATGGTGGTCTGCCCGCGGTCGGTGACGGCGGCCTCGATTTCCATCAGGGGCATGATCCGTAGGTCTCTCTGGCACAATGCATTTGCATTGTATGGGGCGGATCGGCAACGGCTGCAAGTGAGAGACTCGATCGGCGACCGTGCCCACTGGCCGTGCCTGCCCCTGGGCGACCGAGCCGGACAGCTCATCCGCGCCAGCGGCAAGGCCGGCCGATCGACCGACGATCAAGGGCCGCGATGCACAACCCCGTAGGTCGCGCAGCATGGAAGCGCGGCTGGCTGGGCAGGACCCAAGGCCCGGCGTATACGCTGCGCACATGAAACCTCCCCACTCCAACCGGCCTGGCGGATCGGGCCATGGGCCGTCGATCCGCCCCCCCGGACGCAGCTTCGGCGGCCCCCAGCAACGACCGCCGGACGGCCCGCCACGCGGTGAGCAGCCATCGGGCCGCAGCGGCGAACCCGCGCGCAATTTCAGTGGCGGGCAGCAACGGCCGCAGGGCGGTCCCCCGCGCGGCCAGCCTCCGCAGGGCCACGCCAGCGGCCCCGGGCGCAAGTTCGGCGGTTCGCAGCATCGGTCGCAGGACGGCCCCCCGCGCGGCCAGCGCGACGACCGGCCGCGCCATGACGCTTCCCGCCCGAACGGTCCTCGCCCTGATGGCCCGCGTCCCAGTGGCCTGCGCCCGAACAGCCCGCGCCCCGATGGTCCGCGTCCCGCCGGCCCGCGACCGGAGGGGCAGCGTGGCCACGGTCAGCCATTTCAGTCCCGCCCGCGCCAGGACGACCACGGCAGCCGCGACTTCCAGAATCGCGGTCCTGATCGCCCGCCGCACAATCCCGCCGACACGCCGCGCGGCACGGTCTGGCTGTATGGCCTGCATGCGGTCTCGGCGGCGCTCGCCAACCCCGCGCGCCGGCTGCGCCGCCTGGTGCTGACCGAGGAAGCCGAGGCGACTCTGACCACCAGGCTGGCCCCGCCCTGGCCGCTGCAACCGGAACGCGTCGATCGCGGCCGGCTGGATCACCTGCTGGGCCGCGACATCGCCCACCAGGGCGTCGCATTGCTGGCCGATCCGCTGGCCCCGCCCATCCTGCAGCACGTGCTGGAGCGCCCCGGCCCGATCCTTGTGCTCGACCAGGTCACCGACCCGCGCAACGTCGGCGCCATCCTGCGCTCGGCGGCTGCGTTCGGCGCCGCCGCGGTGATCACCCAGGATCGCAACGCGCCCGAGGAAACCGGTGCGCTGGCCAAGGCCGCCTCCGGCGCGCTGGAAACCATGCCGCTGCTGCGCGCGGTGAACATCGCCCGCACCCTGATCGCGCTGAAGGCGGCGAACTGCTGGACCGTCGGCCTCGATGCCAGCGCCAAGGCGCCGCTGTCCGGTCCGTCGCTGGCCGGGCGGCGCGTGGCCCTGGTGCTGGGCGCCGAGGGCGAGGGGCTGCGCAGGCTGACCCGCGAGACCTGCGACGAGCTCGCCGCGCTGGCCATGCCGGGCGCGATGGAAAGCATGAACGTCGCCGCCGCCGGCGCGGTCGCGCTGTATGAACTGACGAGGCTCACATGACCCATTACGAACCGACCGAGGCCGCGGCCGCGCTGCACGCAAAACGCCAGCGGCGCGAACGGGTCACACCGCTGCCCGCGGCGATCGCCCCGAAGACCGAGGCCGAGGGTGCCGCGGGGCAGCGTGCCCTGGCGCGGCAGACCGGCGCGGAGCCGCCCGGCGGCTTCAAGATCGGCGCCACCGCGCGGCGGATGCAGGAGTATCTCGGCCTGAGCGGCCCCGCCGCCGGGTTCATGGCGATCGGCGGCCTGCACGCCAGCGGCGCCACGCTGCGGTTCGCCGACTTCATCCACCCCGGCGTGGAGTGCGAGCTGGCCGTCCGGCTGGCGCGCCACCTGCCCCCCGGCCCCTGCACGCAGCTTCAGGCCGCCGAGGCGGTCGGCGAACTGTTCGCCGCGATCGAGATCGTTGAGAACCGCTACGGCGACCTGGCCGAGCTCGGCACGCCGACGCTGATCGCCGACCAGGTGTTTCACGCCGCCGCGGTGGTGGGCGAGCCCGGCACGACGGATTGGCGCGAGCTGGAGGTCGCGGAGCTGCCCGGCCGGATCACCGTCGACGGCCATGTCCGCGGCGAGGGCGTCGGCGCCGACCTGCTTGGCCATCCGCTGAACTGCCTGGCGTGGCTGGCCGGTTCCTCGGTCGCCGCGGCGTTCGATGGGCTGCAAGCTGGGCAGGTGGTGCTGCTCGGCAGCGTGACCCCGCCGATCTGGCTGACCGGGCCGGCCAGCGTGACCGTCGAGTTCCCGCCACTGCCGCCCGTCCAGGTGCGGCTGACCTGACTGGGGGTCTCGAACCCCGGGCCGGCAATTCTCACTTTGGCTGGTCCGAACGGTCTCTCGCTCTCCGTCATGGCCGGCCCCTTGTCCCCGGGCTTGACCCGGGGATCACCCGGCCATCCGCGCACGACGGTCGAAGCACAGATAGCCGGGTGAGCCCCGTGACAAGTGCCCCGGGGACAAGGTTCAGCCACGGCGACGGTGGCGACAGCGCACGGCGGGGCACCCTTCGATCTGCCGGCAACGCCCCTTTTTCTCCCTGGCATGACAAATTCGCGCCGACGGTTCATTTCCGTGTTCTGGTAACGTTCCATTAACAGTTCCCCGATAGACTACCTGGCGTTCGGGAGATGTTCTCGAACCTCCTCCGGCCAGAACGGCCTTCACCGCGACCGTGCGAGGCCATCATGCTCACCGATTGGAACCTGCTGTCCGAGGAACTCCAGCTCATGGTTTCGCGCGAGGCGTTGCGCCACGCGGCGGACCTCATCGCCGGCCAGGCGGACGAGCTGGCATGGGAAATGGAAAGCGGCGGGCTGAGCGACCACGGCGGGCCGGAGGCGTTGCGTCTGCTGGCCGCGGTGGTGCGCGTCACCGGCGAGGCGGACATGGCCGTCGCCGGCCACGCCTGATTCGGGCCGATCCGCGCCGCTACAGCCAGCGCTGGAAGATCGGCATGCCCAGCATATGCTGGCCGACGGTCTCGAAGTGGGCGCTGCGGCCCTGGAGTTGCTGGGAGACGGTGTTGATGTCGCGGAACCGCCGTTCGAGGGTGAAGCGGTTGAAGATCGCGGTGCTGCCGGCCTCGTGATACACCTCGTTCACCACGCCGCGCGCCTGGTTGATGGCGAAGGTGGCGGCCTGGCGGATCGCCACGCGCTCATCCAGCGTCAGCTCGCCCAAGGTCAACGTGCCCGATGCCAGCGTGCCCGACGCCGGCGTGGCGCGCGCCCGCACCCCGGCCTCGGCATCGCGCAACGTCTGGATCAGCCAGTATCGCGCCGAGCGCAGCCGCACATCGGCGGTGGCGATCAATGACTGGATCACCGCGTTGTCGCGCATCGGGCTTTGCGCCAGCGCCTGCGTCTTCTGCCGGGCCAGCTTGATGAACTCGTCGAGCACCGTCCGCGCCACGCCGAGCGCGACCGCGGCGAACCCGGAAGCATAGATGCTCAATGAGCTGAACCGGTAGGTCATCCCCGGCTCGCGCCGCTCCTCGGGGTGGTCGCGCGCGATGGCGTGCGCGTCGGGGATGAACAGGTCGGTGACCTCGTAGTCGTCACTGCCGGTGCCGCACAGGCCGACCACCTGCCAGGTGTCGGTGATCTTCGCCCGGGCGCGCGGAAACAGCATGGTGCGCTCGATCGGCTTGCCGTCGGGGTCGCGCCGCGGCGTGCCGTCGGCCTCGAACGTCGGCACATGCGCGCCCAGCCAGGTGCAATGCCGGCTGCCGCTGGCAAAACTGCCGTGGCAGGTCAGCCGCCAGCCGCCCTCGGCGCGCACGGCCCGGGCGCCGGGCGTCTGGCCCCAGGCCAGCGCGTCGCGCGGCCCGCCGAACATCTCCCTGGCGGCGGCCTCGGACAGATAGGCCGCCGACATGGAGCAGCCAGACTGCTGGTTCATGCACCAGGCCGCGCTGGCATCGCCGCGGGCGATCTGCTCGACCGCCTGGACGTAGATCGAGGGCAGCAGCTCGACCCCGCCGATCGAGCGCGGCACCAGCAGATGAAACATCCGCCCCGCGTGCATCGCGTCCAGCACGTCCGCGGGCAGTTCGCACGCGGCCTCGATGCGCGGCGCGGCGGCGTCCAGCAACGGCACCAGCGCCCGCGCCCGCGCCACGTACTCATCTTCGGCCGCCGGTGCGCTGGCCTCATGCCGGTCCATCGGATATTTCCTCTCCGTGTCGTCCGGTCAGCCTATACCGCCGGGCGCCGGCCGGGCAAAAACGCCGCTCTGCTGCCAGGGCAATTCCCTTGGGGCAATCCCACGGGGCAATCCCACCGGGGCAATCGATGGACGCACACCAGACGCTGGTTCACGAGATCGAGGCGGAGATGCGGGTGACCGCCGACTGGACCGGCCGGCGCCACCTGGCGCCGCGCGTGCGGGCGGCGCTGCTGACGGTGCGGCGCGAGGCTTTCGTGCCAGCCGCATTACGGGAAGAGGCCTATGCCAACCACCCGTTGCGGATCGGCCACGGCCAGACCATCTCGCAGCCGTTCATCGTCGCGCTGATGACGGATCTGCTCGATCCCGCCCCGGATCATGTCGTGCTGGAGGTCGGCACCGGCTCCGGCTACCAGGCGGCGGTGCTGGCGGCACTGGTGCACCACGTCTACTCGGTCGAAATCATCCCCGCCCTGTCCGAGCACGCGCAGGCGGCGCTGGCGCAGCAGGGGGTCGGCAACGTCACGCTGCGCATCGGCGACGGCGCGGCCGGCTGGCCCGAGCACGCCCCGTACGACGGCATCATTGTGACCGCCGCCGGGCCGACGGTGCCGCCGGCGCTGGTCGCGCAACTGCGCCCCGGCGGACGGATGGTGATCCCGCTGGGCGAGCCGTTCAGCGAGCAGATGCTGACGCTCGTCGTCAAGGATGCGGACGGCGACCTGACGCAGCGCGACGTCCTGCCGGTTGCGTTCGTGCCGCTGACGGGGGGATAGGCCGGGCCGGCGCGTCGGCCATTCACGGCGACCTGGGATCCACAATGCGCGTCGTGGCCCGTTGGCGGGTTCCGTCATCGCCTCGGACGGACCGCCCGTACGACCAGCGCGATGCCGCAGACGACCAGCGCAAGGCCGATCGACTGCGTCTGCCAGAACGCCAGTCGGAACGGGAATGGCCACCACGACACTTTCATCAGGACGAGCAGCCAGATCAGCGGTGTCAGCGGGATGCTGCCGATCAGGATCAGCACCATCCCGACCGCGCAAGCCGGCCAGCGCCAGAATCGATCGTTCACGATTGAAGCGGGGCATATCCCGGCAGGTGGCACATTGATGCACATCAAGGCCGGCGTGACGGGCCATGGGCGGCGGTTGACGTACTGATCGGCCGAATCGAATACTGATGAGTAGGCCCCGCCAGACCCAAGCCGGCTCACCTGTGATCGCAGCGAACGGAGACTCGTCGATGAAGCTGATGTGGTTCCACTTGATGCCGTACACCGAACTGCCGGACGATTTCCGCGACGCCAACCCGTCGGTCTGGGTGGATATCCATTCCTCGCTGTTCGATCCGAAGCGCGCCCACCTGATGTACAACGACTTCATGGACGAGCTCGAATACGCCGCGCAGTGCGGCTTCGACGCGATCTGCGTCAACGAGCACCACTCCAACGGCTACGGCCTGATGCCCTCGCCCAACCTGATCGCCGCCTCGCTCGCGCGCCGCACCACCGACACGGCGATCTGCGTGATGGGCAACTCGCTGGCGCTGTACAACCCGCCGACCCGCGTCGCCGAAGAGTTCGCAATGATCGACTGCATCTCCGGCGGCCGGCTGATCGCCGGGTTCCCGGTCGGCACGCCGATGGACACCTGCTACGCCTATGGCCAGAACCCCAGCCAGCTCCGCCAGCGCTACCTGGAAGCGCACGACCTGGTGGTGCGCGCCTGGCAGGAGCAGGACACCTTCGCCTTCAACGGCCGCTTCAACCAGCAGCGCTACGTCAACATCTGGCCGCGCCCGGTGCAGCGCCCGCATCCGCCGATCTGGGTGCCCGGCGGCGGTTCGGTCGAGACCTGGCGCTGGTGCGCCGAGATGGACTACGTCTACTGCTACCTGTCCTATTACGGCTACAAGGCCGGCCGCGCGACAATGGACGGGTTCTGGAACGAGATGTCGCGCCTCGGCAAGGACCGCAATCCGTACCACGCCGGCTTCCTGCAATTCGTCGGCGTCGGCGAAAGCCGCCAGCACGCCTACGATCTCTACGCCGAGGCGGCGGAATATTTTTACGGCCGCTGCCTGCACGTCGATCCGCGCTGGGCGGCGCCGCCCGGCTACACCAGCGAGGGCAGCCAGCGCGCCGGCATCGAGAGCCAGATCAAGCAGGCCGCCGACGCCGGCGTGCGCGGCACCACCGCCGGCGAACGTTTCGCCTCCGTCGCGCGCGAGATGGATGCGATTGTCGACAAGGGTTACGTCATCGTCGGCACGCCCGACGAGGTCGCCGAGCAGCTCCGCGAGGTCGCCGTCAACCTCAATGTCGGCCACCTGATGCTGCTGCTGCAATTCGGCAACATGAGCAAGCAGCTTGCCAAGTACAACACCAAGCTGTTCGCCGAGCAGGTAATCCCGAAAATGCGGGACCTGTTCTCGGAATGGAACGACCGCTGGTGGCCGCGGCCGATGGAGACGGCGCAGCGGGCCGAAATCCCCGCTTTCATGCCACCGCTGGCCGCCGAATAGACCGCCGACCCAAGCCGATCCGATCTGGAGTTGCCCGTGAGCGATCTTGCGACGTTGACCATCGACGTCAATGGCTTTCCTACCCGCGTCTGGCGCACCGGCAGCGGCCCGCGCCTGGGCTTCCTGGCCGGCTTCGGCGGCCTGCCGCGGTGCGTCCCGTTCATCGACGAACTTGCGAAGCACCGCACCGTCATCGTTCCGTCGCTGCCCGGATTCCCCGGCGGCGATCGCGGTCATACCGTGCTCGACACCCATCTCGACTGGGTCCTGGCGGTGCACGAGATCATGGTGAAGGCGGACCTGATCGGCGCCGATCTCGCCGGCAGTTCCGTCGGCGGCTCGCTCGCCGCCGAGATCGCGGCGATCTGGCCGGATGCGGTGCGCCGGCTCGCGCTGATCGCGCCGTTCGGCCTGTTCGAGGAGAGCGACCCGCCCACCGATCCCTGGGCGCAGCGCGCCGACGCGGTGCCCGGCCTGATGTGCGCCGACCCGGCGATCTGGACCGCGCTGAAGACCGCGCCGGAAGGGGCCAACTCGATCGAGTGGCCGATCGAGCAGGTTCGCGCGTCGGAGGCGGCGGCCCGCATCTTCTGGCCGCTCGGCAACACCAAGCTGGAGAAGCGGCTGGGGTTGATCGCCGCGCCGACCCTGCTGCTATGGGGCGAGCAGGATCGCATCATGCCGCGCAGCTACGCGGATCGTTTCGCCAAGCAGATCAAGGGCCGCAGCGAGACCAGGCTGATCCCGGGCGCCGGCCATCTGGCCGAGCTGGATCAACCAAAGGCAGTGGCTGACGCGATCCTCGCCTGGACCGCATAGAGCGGTTTCACGCTGCGCGGAACCACCCCCTGTCGCGTAGCACCCGTCATTGCACCCCCTGTCGGCCCCCCCCTGTCATTGCGAGGAGCGCAGCGACGAAGAAATCTCCCGCCGCGGGGGGATTGCTCTTCGCCTGCCCTCGGGCGCTTGACCC
>Ga0209415_10018356_pt1 | contig 11042 bp, 13 predicted proteins | sample PeaSoiSIISIP2007_FD_187696 | JGI IMG/M metagenome (GOLD analysis project Ga0209415, IMG submission 187696) | Peat soil microbial communities from Weissenstadt, Germany - SII-SIP-2007 (SPAdes) (version 2) | ecosystem: Environmental > Terrestrial > Soil > Wetlands > Peat | place: Germany...
AGACGGCGGCGCGCGCGCTCGGCATCGACGCCTTCGCGGTCAAGATGGCGGCGGTCGTCATTTCGTCCGCCATGACGGCGGTCGGCGGCGTGTTCTACGCCTTCTATTACAACAACCTGTTTCCGTCCCAGGTGTTCGAGATGTCGCGCTCGATCGAGCTCATTCTCGCCCCGATCGTCGGCGGCCTCGGCACCGCGTTCGGGCCGGTGATCGGTGCCTTCATCCTCACCCCGCTGGGCGAAGGCCTGATCGCCGTCACCGGACGCCTCGGCGTCAACGCGCCGGGCGTCAAGGCGGTATTCTACGGCGCGATCCTGATCGGCATCGTCTATGCGATGCCGACCGGCGTGTGGCCGCGGCTCGCCGGGCTGTTCGGCCTCAAGGGCCGGGCGCCATGACGGCGCTGCTGTCCGCCGCCAATTTGAGCAAGCGGTTTCGCGGCCTCGTCGCCGTCGACCAGGTGAGTTTCGAGGTCGCGGCCGGCGAAATCTTCGCCGTGATCGGCCCCAACGGCGCCGGCAAGACCACGCTGTTCGCCATGATCGCTGGCGCGCTCGCCCCCGATGACGGCACCGTGGCCTTTGCCGGCGAGCGCATCGACGGATTGACGCCGGATGCGGTGTGCCGGCGCGGTATCGGCCGCACCTTCCAGATCGTGCGGCCGTTTCCGCGGCTCTCGGTCGAGGACAACGTGGTGATCGGCGCGTTGCTGCGCCGGCCCGACATGGGGTCGGCGCGCACGCACGCCCGCGCCGTCCTCGACGCGCTCGATCTCGCCGACAAGCGCGCCGTCCCCGCCGCCTCGCTCACCCTGCCGGACAGGAAGCGCCTCGAGGTCGCCCGCGCGCTGGCGACCGATCCGAAGCTGGTGCTGCTCGACGAGGTCATGGCGGGCCTGCGCCCGACCGAAACCGACCGCATGATCGCGATCCTGAAGCAGCTCAACCGCGACACCGGCATCACCATCCTGCTGGTCGAGCACGTGATGCGCGCCGTGATGGCGCTCGCCGGCCGCGTGCTGGTGCTCCACCACGGCGCGACAATCGCGCAAGGCGCGCCCGCGGCCGTGGTGCGCGATCCCGCGGTGATCACATCCTACCTCGGCGCGGAGGCGGTCGGCTGATGCTCAGCGTGGCCGACCTCGACGTCTTCTACGGCGACGCCCAGGCGCTCGACCATGTCACCCTCGACGTGCCGGAGGGCGAGATCGTCGCCATCGTCGGGGCGAACGGCGCCGGCAAGACCTCGCTGATCCGCACCATCGCGGGCATGCAGCGCCCGGCGCTGGGTCGGATCGCTTTTCGCGGCACCGACATCACCGGCTGGCCGAGCCACCGCGTCTGCAACGCCGGCATCGGCCAGGTCGCCGAGGGCCGCCAGGTGTTTCCGACCTTGACGGTGAGGGAAAACCTCGACGTCGCCGCCCTGCTGCCGCGGGCGCGCGGCCGGCGCGCCGACAGCCTCGCGCGGGTGTTCGCCAGTTTTCCGATTCTGGCCGAGCGCGCCGGCCAGGCGGCCGGGACGCTGTCGGGCGGCGAGCAGCAGATGCTCGCCATCGGCCGCTGCCTGATGGGCCGCCCCGACCTCGTGATGTTCGACGAGCCCTCGCTCGGGCTGGCGCCCGCGATCGTCCAGGAGGTGCTGAAAACCATCCGCGCGCTCGCCCGCGACGGCCTCACCTGCATCCTGGTGGAGCAGAACGTCGCCGTGTCGCTGCGGCTCGCCGACCGCGCCTACGTGCTGGAAAATGGCCGCATCACGCTCGCCGGCAGCGGCGCGGAGCTGCTGGCGGACGATCGGGTCAGGCAGGCGTATTTGGGGATGTGAAAGGCCATGTGGTACATGGGGCGATCGTTCGAGACGCCCCCCACGAGCCCCGCCCCACGAGCCCGCCCAATGATCCGCATCGACGACCGCATCTCGATCGACGACGGCAAGATCTCGGAAAGCTTCATCCGGGCTAGGCGGCTTCGCTGACGCTCATCGCCGCGGCTTTGTAGCCTCGGCGATTACATCCGCGATGGCGGTGAGCGAAAGTACCAGCTTGAGCGGATCGTCCAAGAGCGGGAGCGCGCCGAACCGCGCGTACCATCGTGCCGCCTTATCGTCCTTCGCGTCGATGGCAAGGGCGATGCCGCCGACTTCGATCGCGACCGCGAGCGCCCGTTGGCCGGCGGCCAGCAGCAGATCGCCGCCAAGTCCCTGGCCCTGCACGGAGCGATCGATCGCCAGGCGTCCAAGCCGAAACACTGGCACGTTGTAGCGGCCGAGCTTCTTGGTCAGTTTCTCGGGCACTCGGGGGAATTCGACCACGCCGGGGCTGATCGAATAGTAGCCGAGGACTCGCGCAGGTTCGGCCGGAGATACCGCCACGAAGCTCTTTGCGCCGCCTGATTCGTGATTCTGTCGCGCGTATCGTTGGAGATAAACGTTGAGTTCGTTGACCCCGCAATCGAAACGCCTGCGGTCGTGGTGCCGCCCGATGGCCTCTTCGCGCCAATCCGGCAATGCTGCTACTTCCGGGCAACGCGGCGCCGGGCGGCGGCAAGCAGAGCCGGGGTTGGCTTCGGGGGATTCTCCAGCAGTTCCAGCACGCGGGCGGCATCGCGCTCGCTGAGGACGATGCGCTCGGCCCGATCGACCACCTCGCGCGCCGCCGGCATCACGTTGCGCATGATAAAGCTCGTGACATCCAGACGCTCATATGCGGCGGCTGCGGCCAGAAGCCGCTTTTCGGTCTTGGTGGTTCGCAACTCGATCCTGTCGTCGCGGGCCGCGTCGGTCGGCGCCATGGAGTCTCCGATGGTGTGAAATTGCGTACGGACCATATCCGTACGCCGCTGCGAAAGTCAAGCCCGCGTCATGTACGCAGCGATACTTCAGTCCGAATGAGCAAGCTGAAGCGCGTGCAACGCAAGGCGGGACGATCCCCGCCCATCGATTGGCAGTGGTACAAGATGCCGTAGGAATCGCCCTCCGGAATAGCGCCCCGCCCATGATCCGCATCAACGACCATCTCAGCATCGACGAAAGCGAAATCGACGAAAGTTTCATCCGCTCGTCGGGCCCCGGCGGGCAGAACGTCAACAAGCTCGCGACCGCGGTGCAGTTGCGCTTCGACGTGCGCCGTTCGCCGTCGCTCCCCGACGAGGTGCGGGCCCGGCTCGAGCGGCTGGCCGGCAGGCGGCTCACCCGCGACGGCGTGCTGGTGATCACCGCCCAGCGCCATCGCACCCAGGAGCGCAACCGCGCCGACGCGCTGACGCGGCTGGTCGAGCTCGTCCGCGCCGCCGCGGTGCGGCCGACGCCGCGCCGGCCGACCCGGCCGACGCTCGGCTCCAAGGTGCGCCGCCTGGAAGGCAAGAAGCGGCGCAGTGGAATAAAGGCGTTGCGCGGCGCCAAGCCGGCGGAGGAGTGAAGAGGCAACCGTGCCGTCGACCAAGCCCATGGCGGCCTTCGCCCGGGGTATCCGCCTCCCATCCATCGCTTCGCTTGCTTATGATGGCGGCGGTCCCCAACTGAGTCGCGCCAACTGAGTCGCGCTACCTGAGTTGCCCCATGCCGGTCCGCCAGCTCGATCCCGCAACCGTCAACCGCATCGCCGCCGGCGAGGTGGTGGAGCGGCCGGCGAGCGTCGTCAAGGAATTGATCGAGAACGCGCTCGATGCCGGGGCGCGCAAGATCGATGTCCTGACCGACGGCGGCGGCCGGCGGCTCGTCCGCGTCACCGACGACGGTGCCGGCATGACCCGGGCCGATCTCGCGCTCGCGGTCGAGCGCCATGCCACCTCGAAGCTCGACGACGACGATCTCCTCGCCATCCGCACGCTCGGATTCCGCGGCGAGGCGCTGCCGTCGATCGGCGCGGTGGCGCGGCTCGCCATCGCCACCCGCCATGCCGGCGAGCCGCACGCCTGGACCATCGCGGTCGCCGGCGGGGTGAAATCGGGGGTCGTGCCGGCGGCGCTCGGCGAGGGCACCTGCGTCGAGGTGCGCGATTTGTTCTACGCCACGCCGGCGCGGCTCAAATTCCTCAAGACCGACCGCACCGAGGCGGAGGCGATCCGCGACGTGGTGCGCCGCCTCGCCATGAGCCGGCCGGACGTTGCCTTCACGGTGGCGGGCGAGGAGCGCGCCCCGGTGACCTGGGCGGCGGCGCTGCCTGACGCGACCGGCCGGCTCGCCCGCCTCGGCGACGTGCTCGGCGCCGAATTCCGCGCCAATGCGGTCGAGGTGCGGGCCGGCCGCGACGGGTTCTCGCTCCACGGCTTCGCCGGGCTGCCGACCTACAGCAAGGCGAATGCGCTCGGCCTCTATCTCTTCGTCAACGGCCGCGCGGTGCGCGACAAGCTGCTGCTCGGCGCCGTGCGCGCCGGCTATGCGGATCACCTGCCGCGCGACCGCCATCCGGTGGTGGCGCTGTTCGTGACGCTCGATCCGCGCGAGGTCGACGTCAACGTCCATCCGGCCAAGGCCGAGGTCAGGTTCCGCGACGCCGGCCTGGTGCGCGCCATGCTGGTGCGGGCGCTCCAGGAGGCGCTCGGGCGCGACTCCGCCCGCGCCGCTTCGACCGGGGGCGCCGCCACCATCGCGGCGCTGCGCCCCAATGCGCCGCGCTGGAACCGCTGGGACTGGCGCAATTCGGCGCGGACGCCGATGTCCGCGACCGCCGGCGCGACCGCCGTTGCCGGCGCGCCGGCGGGCTTCGCCGAGGCGGAGCAAGCTGCGTTCCAACACGCCTTCGAGGTCGGCGCGCCGTCCGCCGATGCCCGCGTCTCCGCCGTCGACGCCGAGCCCGACCTGATCGACCGCCCGCTCGGCGCCGCGCGCGCCCAGGTGCACGAGACCTATATCGTGGCGCAGACCCGGGACGGCGTCGTCATCGTCGACCAGCACGCCGCCCATGAGCGGCTGGTCTATGAGCGCATGAAGGCGGCGCTGGAGAAAACCGGCGTCGCCCGGCAGATCCTGCTCATCCCCGACATCGTCGAGCTCGACGACGCCGATGTCGAGCGCCTTGCCGGGCGCGCCGAGGAGCTTGCCCGCTTCGGCCTGGCGATCGAGACGTTCGGCCCGGGCGCGGTCGCCGTTCGCGAAACCCCGGCGCTGCTCGGCGAGGTCGACAGTGCCGCGCTGCTGCGCGATCTCGCCGAGCACATGGCCGAATGGGACGAGGCGCTGCCGCTCGAACGCCGCCTGATGCACGTCGCCGCCACCATGGCGTGCCACGGCTCGGTGCGCGCCGGGCGCCGCCTAAGACCTGAGGAGATGAACGCGCTGCTCCGCGACATGGAAGCGACGCCGAATTCCGGCCAATGCAACCACGGCCGCCCCACCTATGTGGAATTGAAGCTCGCCGATATCGAGCGGCTGTTCGGGCGAAGGTAAGCCATGGCCGGTAGGGCAATACGCTTCGCTATTGCGCCCTACGTTTAAACCAATCTTTCGACTCGGAGTTTTTGATTGCGTGCAGAAATGGGCACTCCGGGAGAGGTTAAAGCCGCAACCGTCGATGCGAAAATGCGCTGATTATCTTCTCCGCCTCAAAACGGCACCGCCTCTTCGCCCAAGTCGCGATCACGGTCGCGGTCGTCGTCGCGATGGCGGCGGCGGCGCAACCGCGGCAGGCAGCCGCGGCGCGGCGCCAGGCGGCATAGATCGTCGAGGAAGCCCGACCAGCGCTGGCCGCGCGCAAGCGCGCGATCGAGTGCCGCCATGGTACGGGCGAGGCCGGCATCGTCGTCGTCCACGAAGGTGCGCAGCACGCGGGCAAACAGCAGCGCCAGGCCCTGGGCGCGCACCATGCCCTTGGGGCCCGATGCCGCGATATTGGCGGCCGTCAGCATCCATTGCTGGGAATTGACCGCGAGCCCGTTGAGGGCGAGCGCGAGGCCGGGATTGCGCCGCGCCGAGCGCATGAGCGAGCGGATCGCGGGCCGGTAAGGGCTAAGCGCTTCGAGCCGGCGCATCAGCACGTCGAACAGGCGTTCGCGCGGCGGCTCCTCGATCATGTCGGCGTCGCCGCCCGCAAGCACTTTGCGGTCGGTCGCCTTGATGTGGGCGGCGAAGATCGCGAGCTTCGAGCCGAATTCATCGCGCAGCAGGCTGAGCGACACGCCGGCGCGCGCCGCGATGTCGGCATAGCCGATGTCCTCGAACGGCTGCTCGCCGAGCAGCGCCAGGAAGGCGGCGATGATCTTCTCGCGGTCGGTGCGCGGCGGCTCGCTCGCCCCGTTGTTCCTGCGCGGGCGTTGCCGGGTCGCTTTCGCGGGCTTGCGGGCCATGGCGGGCTCCTGTCATGCCAAGTCACTCCGGTCAGTGTAGAGCCGCAAAGGCGGCAGTTCCAGGGCCACGGCAAGCCTCGGCCGGCCAGCCTCAACCGGCAAGCTCGCGCCCGCGCCGCGTCGCCGCCGCGACGGCGCGTCGCATCAGCGGGTCGAGGCCGTCCGGCGCCATCAGCACCTCGAGTGCCGCTGCCGTGGTGCCGCCCGGCGAGGTGACGTTGGTCCGCAGGGTGGCGGCGTCGAGCGGCGAGCGGTGCAGGAGCTCGCCCGCGCCGGCGACGGTCGCGCGCGCAAGCCGTGCCGCAAGGCCCGCCGGCAGGCCCGCCGCCTCGCCGGCGTGGGCGAGGCTTTCGGCGAGCAGGAACACATAGGCGGGACCCGATCCCGACACCGCCGTGACGGCATCCATCAGGGTCTCGTCGGCGACCCATTCGACGGCGCCGGTCGCCGCGAGCAGGGAATGCGCGAGGGAGCGCTGCGCCGCCGTCACCCGCCCGTTCGGCACCGCGACCGTGATGCCGCGCCCGACCGCGGCCGGCGTGTTGGGCATGGCGCGGATGATCGCGGCCTCGCGCGGCAGCGCGCCGCCGAGAAACGCGATGGTGCGCCCGGCCATGATGGAAATCACGACGGTCGTGGGCACCACCAGCGCGGCCACGGCCGCCATTGCGGCGGGCGCCGTCTGCGGCTTGACCGCGAGCACGACGGCGTCCGGCCGGATCGTCGCGGCCGGCGGATTGAGGCGCAACCCGCCCGCCGCGAGCGCCGCAACCGGCGGTGCCGGCTGCGGCTCGATCACCACGATGCGGGCCGGATCGACGCCGAGACCGAGCCATCCCTCCAGCATGGCGCCGCCCATCTTGCCGGCCCCGACCAGCGCCACGACGCCGGCGAATTGGGACAAGGTTTGCGCTTGTTGCGCGGTCGATGTCGACATCGCGAGACCTTCGTTGCTATTTCGTCTGTCATTCCGGGGCGCGCGTCTTCGCGCGAACCCGGAATCCAGAGGGCGGTGCAAGAATTGATGCCGCCTGGATTCCGGGTTCGCGCAAGAGCGCGCCCCGGAATGACCATGCTGAGTTGAGCGTCTTCAATCAACCGATTTTGCCGAACCGGACAGCCGTGGCTCGAACCCGGGGACCGGCATGACGACGAAGGTGCGACCGCGTCGGATTGTCACGCCTGCCCGGAGGTCTCGAACATGCTCGATTCCAGCGCCTCGCGGGGGCTCTTGCCGGCCCACAGCACGAACTGGAACGCCTGGTAGTGGCGCTCGCAGGCATCGAGTGCGATGCCGAGCACCGCCTCGCACTGGGCATCGGACGCCGCAACGCCGCCGGTGAGCACCAGGGCGTGGCGGAACATGATGATGCCGTCGTTGCTCCAGACGTCGAAATGCCCGACCCAGAGCTGCTCGTTGATCAGGGCGGCGAGCTCGGTCACCTCGGCGCGGCGGCGCTCCGGGACCTTGAGCTCGAACGCGCAGGCGAGATGCAGCGCCTCGATGTCGGCCATCCAGGTGAAAGAGACCTGGTAATCTGTCCATTGCCCGGCGACCAGGATCGTGACCTCGTCCTCGCTGGCGCGGGCGAACGACCAGTCGTGCGCGGTTGCCAGCCGCTCGACCACATCGACCGGGTTCTGGTGCTGCTCTTCGGTCAAATCCGTCAGCGACATGGTCACCTGCCGTTGGTAGGAATGTGAACGCTTCGCACGCACCCTTGGCACGCACGCGCGCGACGGAACGGCGAGCCGCAGCCGTACCCGGCCAATTCGACGCAGTGGTCGGGCTGCCGTTGACCAGGCCTGGAATCATGAGCGGCCCGCCCGGGCCGCTCACGTTTCACGCCGCAAGAAGTATTTGACGCGCCGACTGTTCTAGGATTCGCCGCGGCCGCGCAATGTGCCGCGTGGCGCCTTCCACAAGCATGCCTGCGACAAGTTGACTCAGGGGCTGCGCCGCACCACGGTTCAGTCGAACAGGCTCGACACCGATTCTTCCGCGGCGGTGCGACCGATGGCGTCGCCGATCAGGGTTGCGATCGACAGCACGCGGATATTGGCGGCGACCCGCACGGCTTCGGAGGGCTGGATCGAGTCGGTGATCACCAATTCCTTGAGCTGGGAGGCGGTGGCCCGCGCTACCGCGCCGCCCGACAGGACACCGTGGGTGATGTAGGCATAGACCTCCTTGGCGCCCTGGGCGATCAGGGCATCGGCGGCATTCACCAGGGTGCCGCCGGAATCCACGATGTCGTCGACCAGGATGCAAGTGCGCCCGTCGACCTCGCCGATCACGTTCATGACCTCGGATTCGCCGGCCCGCTCGCGCCGCTTGTCGATGATGGCGAGCGGCGCGTTGATGCGCTTGGCAAGGCCGCGGGCGCGCACCACGCCGCCCACGTCCGGGGACACCACCATGACTTTGGTGAGGTCGAACCGCTCCTTGATGTCGCGCACCATCACGGGCGCCGCATAGAGATTGTCGGTCGGAATGTCGAAGAAGCCCTGGATCTGCCCGGCATGGAGGTCGAGGGTGAGCACGCGGTCGGCGCCCGCACCGGTGATGATGTTGGCGACGAGCTTGGCCGAGATCGGGGTGCGGGGCCCGGGTTTGCGGTCCTGGCGGGCATAGCCGAAATACGGCACCACCGCGGTGATGCGGCGCGCCGAGGCGCGGCGCAGCGCATCGATGATGATCACGAGCTCCATCAGATGGTCGTTGGCCGGGTAGGACGTCGACTGGATCACGAACACGTCGGCGCCGCGGACGTTTTCCAGGATCTCGACGAAGATCTCCATGTCGGCGAAGCGGCGGACCACCGCCTTGGCGAGCGGAGTGCGCAGGCGCGCCGCAATGGCCTCGGCCAGGCGCGGATTGGAGTTGCCGGCAACCAGCTTGATCGCTGCGTTGGTGCCCGCCATTCACGCCTCCCTGCCGGCCGGGCTGCGGATGCAGCCGCCACGGCAATTTCCGGCGCGGCGGTCACCGCGCCGCCGCCCCAACATGCCCGTGAAGAAAACCAGGCGCGGCGGTCATAACAATTACGTCATGGCACTGGCAATATGAGCCAATTCGTTGTCCCGGTGGATTTTTAAGGAGCCCGCAGCGCCGCCGCCGGCGATGGCGAGCGCAACGGCGGGAGGTAGGCCAATGCGCCTTCGTGCGCCGGCCCAAACGCCACGTTGGGCGCGGGCTCGGCGGGCGGCGCGCCCGGCAGATCGCCCGGGGCGTTGGGGGCGGCGAGGTAGGCCACCAGCCGGTCCATGCCGTCGCGGGCGATGCGGCCGATCGCCTGGTCGTCCGCGGCCGCCCAGGCGTTGCGCTCGGGCGCGGCGCCCGCCACTTCGCCGGCGAGCCGCATGGTCCGCTGGCGGTCGACATTATAGATGTCCCACACCCAGACGATGGTCGAGCGCTTGCCTTGCGTATGGGCCGCCACATAGCTGCGGATACGGTATTGCGCCGGCTGCTCTCGCGACACCACCGCGACCTGGCGGGCGCTGGCTTCCTGGTCGAGCTGCAAGACCAGCTTGCGGAACACGGTTTCCGGCGGTCCGTCGATGGATTCGAAGGCGACCGTGGCGGGGCCCGGGCTCGCCACCCCCAGGACGGGCTGGCCCGAACTGCTGCAACCCGCCGCCGCGAGGCCGCAGCCCGCGATCATGAGCGCTGTGCGCGCCGTGCCGCAGACCGCAAGCCATGCCGCCGCACCGCGCCGGTACGTGCCACGCAACATCGCCTGTCCCTGTTACCGCAGCCGTTCCACTTTTCGGTCTTGAATGCCGGAACCGGCCGCTCGCCCGACCGATCTGGTAGCCAAATTCCGGCCCGAGGTCCAGGGTTTCCGCCGAGCGCTATCCGACTCAACTTGGGACGATAGCCCTCTAATGCGACGCCTTCTCGAAGTGCTCGTCGCCGTCGATATCAGGGGCGAGACGGACCGGATAGAATCGCGGGTTCTGACCGCAGCGATTGCAGGGTGGGAACCGCCGGCCGTAGCGCACCGTGACTTCATGCTCCGGCGCGTGATTGCCGCCGTGCACGACCCGGTAGATGCCGGTGTGATCGACGTGATCGCCGGGCCTGTACTCCCTGGTAGCCATGGTGCCTCTCCAATTCGCCTACTTTATCGCCTGCGGATTGATCGGCGATCCGGTTGCGCCGGTGATGACCAAAGGCGGGCCGCAGAAGAAGAACTCATAGGTGCCGTCGTCGGCGCAGTCCTCGGCGAGTTCCTTCAAGTAGAACATCTCGCCCATGGTGAGCCCCATGGCCGGGATCACCACCCAGTGCCAGGGCTGGTTCGCCTCCGTGGTTTCGTTGGGACGCACCTCGACGCCCCAGGTGTCGGAGCAGATGGCGGCGATCTGTTTGTGCTGGCACCAGTAGCAGTTCTCGAACTTCACCCCCGGGGCGTCGCCGCCCGCGAACGTGCCCCAGCCCTCCTTGAGGCATTTCTCCAACTGGCCGGTGCGCAGGATGGCGAAGTCACCGCGGCCGATCGCGACGTTCTGGGCGCGCGCGCAGGCGTCGAGCTCGTCGTTGGAAATGCCGTAGCCGTCCGGCAGATAGTCCACGTTCTTGAAGCGGGCAATGTCGAGCAGCACGCCGCGCCCGACCATCTTGGCTCGGGAATGCTCGATGCCGAGCTTGCCGAGGCCGTTGCAGTCGACCAGCCGCGCGTCGTGGCCGTTGTACATCTTCTCCTCGTAGAAGATGTGGCCGAGCGAATCCCAGTGGGTCGCGCATTGCAC
>Ga0209415_10018358_pt1 | contig 11041 bp, 9 predicted proteins | sample PeaSoiSIISIP2007_FD_187696 | JGI IMG/M metagenome (GOLD analysis project Ga0209415, IMG submission 187696) | Peat soil microbial communities from Weissenstadt, Germany - SII-SIP-2007 (SPAdes) (version 2) | ecosystem: Environmental > Terrestrial > Soil > Wetlands > Peat | place: Germany...
TAGGGGGTCAGGACGATCGCCGCGACCTTTTGCGAGATGAAGTCCTCGACCTGACTCTGCTGCTTGGAGTTATCGCGGCTGGCATCGACGACGTTCACCGTGTAGCCGTACTTGGCCGCGGCGGTCTTCATCCCGGATTCCATGTCCTGATAGAACTGTGCCTCGCGGTTTTGGATCGAGACGCCGATCGTCTTGGACGAACCGGCTCCCGGACTCGCACCCGAGGACGAGCTCTGCGAACTGTTGGAACAGCCTGCAGCAACAAGTGCTGCACAGGCGAACAATGCAAGACGCTTCATTTCAACGTGCGGTTGTCTCCGAAAAAAGGGAAAGCCCTGCGTTTCCGGAGGCCGGGGTGTCACACTTGATAGCGGTTCTCAAGTGGCCGGCGCCGGATGCGCACAGGTGAGGGGCCGGCCCCATGCGGGCTCCGGGAGCGCGCCGGTAGGAGGTCGAGGGCGCAGCGGGCGTGTTGGGTGAGCGAAATCGTACCGGCGGGAATCGGTGCTCTTTGCGCTCGGATCGGCGGGAAACCGTGCCAGGGGGCTCTCCCGAGCCCGCGGCCGCGAGCGGGCGAGCGGCGTGCCGGTCGGCTCGGCAACGGATCGGACGCGCGGCCGGCTGTCCACAGGTTCCCAAATTGCGCCCCCGTGCATTATCCACAGTTGGTCGGCCGCCGCCTGTGCACCGTGTGGAGAGGGAGAATCGCTATCGGGCGCCTGCCCGGGCGTGGTCGAGGACGAAGGCCGCGATCGTTTCCAGGGCCCGGCGCGGTCCATCGGCCGCCGGATCGCGCTTGATGAAGCCGTGCGGCTCGCCCTCGAAGAAGTGGACGTCCGCCGTTCCGCCGACCCGGCGATAGGCGTCGCCGAAGCGGGCCGCCGAGTCGGCGGGGAGGTTGTCGTCGGCGGTCCCCTGGACGATCAGCGCCGGCGGAAAATGGGTCGCCTCGCCCCGCTCCAAGACCAGCTGCGGGTTCCCGGACGCCATCTCGGCCTCGTCCGCCCAGAAGGTCTGGTGCGCCTCGAGCAATCGGTCATTGCCGCGCTCGCGGGCCATCCGGTAGCGGGCCAGCGGGTCCGCGACCGGCCAGCAGGCCACGACGTAGGCCAGTTCGGCCGTGGTCTCGGGGTGCCCGGCCAGCGGCAGCGAGGCCAGAACCGGATCGGTGGGGCGGAGCGCGTTGAGCAGGACGACGTGCCCGCCGCTCGAGGAGCCGACGCCGCCGACGAGCGCCGCCCGGCTCCCCACCTCCTCGGCGTGGGTCTTCAGCCAGCGGACGCCGAGGTTCGCGTCGGCCACCTGGCCCGGAAACTTCGCGACTCCGCCCAGACGCACGTCGAGCGCGAGCACGACGACGCCGTGCACAGCCAGGTAGCGGTCGATGTCGGCGGTGCTGAAGCGATCGTTCGCCGTCCAGGCGCCGCCGTGGATGCTGACCACCGCCGGGAACGGGCCGGGACCCTCGGGCCGGTACAACCGCGCCAAGTACGGCTCGTCGCCGTGGCGCAGATACTCGACGTCGGATTCCGTGAAGGTCGTCATCGCGCGCGATCCTTCGGCTAGTGGGAGCGCAGCGCCCGCGCGAGCCAAGGCCAGTTGTCAGCCGGGACGGCCCCGCCGTCGTTACCGGAAATCGTCGCCGGTGCTCCAAGCCGGTAGCGCGCCGCCTCGAGCACGATGAACTTCGGATCGCCGGCAATGCGGCGCAAGCGGCTAACGTAGGTCTTGAAGGTCGCGGCGGCCGCGTCGTGGTCGTGGCTTGGCCAGAGGGCACGCACGATCTCATCGCGCCGCACGGGTCGGCCGGCGATCGCGAGAAAGCCGACCAGCGCGGCTTCGCGTGGCCGCAGCGGTTCCCGAAGTCCGTCGATCGCTACGGTTCCTGCGGCAACATCGACGAGAACACGCGCGGGAGTTCGGGTCGCTGCGGCGCCGAAACGCCGCGCCAGCGCCTCGAACATCGTCCCCGCGGCATCCCCGCGTCGAATCGCGTGGACGGCGTGCTGCAACTCCTCCGAAGCCGTTTCGGCCGCGATGCGCTCGGCTTCGCTCAAATGCGCATCGCGGCCGGGCACGTCGGCAAACGCAAGTCCGATCCGAGTGAGGACTTGGAAGTAGCGCTGCGACGACTGGTCCGCGGCGACGACGGCTTGCCCCGCGAGATTTCGGCGTTCCCCATCGCTCTTCGCAAGCGTTGCCGCGATCAGGTAACTGTACGCGCGGGTCTTGAGCTTTTCCGACGCGACCGGCGTCACCAACCCCCGCCCGCGGATGCAGCCGAGAAAATGCGCGAAGCCGCCGCGAATAACCGGATTCAGCACTTCGTCGAGCTGCGCGACTTTCTGTTCGAAGAGTGCATCCTCGCCCCATAGCCACGCCCCGAAGGCCGCGTCGTTCAAGCACGCAGCGATGATGATGGGGATTCCGCTGGACCGCGCGATCTCGACCGAGCGTTCCAAGGTCGCCCGCTCCTCCGTACGATTGCCGTGGATACGGTGGATGCGTGCGATCACGTCATACTCGCACAGCGCCCTCCACCCGACGGCCGCCAGCAGCGGCGCGTTGTCCCGCTGAAAGGCCTCGATTTCGACCGCCTCACCGCGATACGCGCGCAAGACCGTCCCCCAAAACCCGAGCACCATTTGGACGAGCGGGAGGTCGCCGTTCGCTTCGCGCAGGCGATCGATGAGCACCTCGGCGTCGGCGAATCGGCCACGGTTGACGTACCCTTGCGCGAGAACGGAAAAGACGCCCAAGCGTATGTCCGGCGGCGTCGCCGCGGTGAACGCTTCGAACAGACGCTCACCCGCCTCGATCCAACCAACGACGTCCAGCGTCGCGCGGGTGAGCGCCGCCGCCGACCATAACGTCGGGTACTTGTAGAAGATCGCTTCCGGCAGCGCGCTGAGGATCTGGTTCACTTCCGGGGACGGTACCGTGAGGCCGAACGGGCCGACGCCCTCGACGACTGCCGTCGCCGCGTCGTCCGGGCGGTTGCGGTGGAACGCGATTTGGGCGGCCCGAACACCCCCGTCGCTCCGGTCGAGCTTCGCGTACAGTTGCGCCAAGATCTGATCGTGATTCGTTCGCTGCGCGAGCATTTGACGCATCGCGGGGTGGACATCGATCTTCCCCCCTTCGCCACGCGCGAGGAACGGCGTATCTTGGTCGAGCGCCTCGAGTGATGCGATGAACTCCGCATTCCCGAAGAACGCCGCCAGATCGGATTCGCGAACCTCCGGGATCGCCGCCGCCGCCTCCAATACGGTTTGCTGGTCGCGATCGAGAAATCGGTAAACCTCCGAAGCGAGGTATCCGTAGAGGTCGGCGACGTCATGGTCTTCCGACAGGTACGTCGCCAGCCGTCCCCGGCGTGCGATCGTGTAGAGCATCAACGCCACGATGGGCCAGCCGCGCGTGAAGCGTTCGATGGCCTCGAGCTCGCCGCGTTTGAGTTGCACGTTCGCGAAGAGCAGGGCGATGTCGTCCCGGTCGAAGCGGAGCTCGTCGGCCCCGATGACGCGCGTGCGATCGGGTCCGGCAAAGCGCCCGAGACGCAGGCCCACGTCGACGCGCGCACAGATGAAAACGTTCAACCGTTCGGGCGCCCTGCCCAGCCACCGTTCGATCAGGCGCAGAACCGCATCGTTTCCGGCGACGCTTTCGGCATTCTCGAGGACGAGCACGTCGCTGTCGGACGACCGCAGGCACTCGAGGACGAGGGATTGCCACGCGCCCGTATCGCTCCCGCACATGACCGATTGCTCGGCGATGATCTCGCGACGCGTCGGTTCGACACGAGCAGATAGCGCCTCGACGAACGTTCGTGAAGCGTCGATCGCGGTTTGCACGTACGTGAGATCGACGAGCGCGGTAGCGCCCGTCCGTTCCGACACCGCACGCGCCAGCGTGCTCTTTCCATAGCCCGCGGGGGCTACGAGCTTCACGACCCTGGGGAGCGGATCGATGAGGTCGTTGACGAGCCGGTCCCGAGCGATGACGGGGAGGAGGGGCACGACCCGGCGCGGCTTCGACACGACGCGTGTCAACCTTTTGAAAGAGTGACGCCGAGCGAGGCGCTTTTTACCTTTTTTTTACTGCCCTCAGCCTACGCTAGCTGTATTGAAACGCTGCCATGGCGTCGGCTTTTTCTTGCCTTTTGCGCTGCTCGGCTCGGTAGCAGCGCTCGCCGCTTGCGGCGGCGGTGGATCGAGCACGCCCGCAGCACCCGTGGCACAAGCGACGCCGCTCGCCGGGAGCACCGCGGTCCCCATCAGCGGTGCAGCCGGCGCTCCGCAGTCGATCGCGTTGCCCAACGCCGGCGGCTACAGCGGAACCATGCTATTAACTCTCGCGAACGCGGCGAGCGGCACGACTGCCCAGGTATCCGTCGGAACGGCACCGCCGCCGGGCGTCCCGGCGCCGACCGACGCGGACGAGTCGCTGGCTTTTGTCGGCCTGGACGTCTCCGCTGCCGTCGCACTTGCGGGCATCCCCGCGTTCGTCTTTACCGTGCCCGGTTCGGTGCTGCAAAGCGCGCAACGTTCACCGCAGAGCAGCGACTTCTCGCTCCTGCTCGACTTCTTCGACCCCGGGAACCCGTCGGCGGGATATCAGCCGGCCGAAACGTGTTCGCTGAGCGGCGTCACGGTCACGTGCAGCGGCGGCAACGCGCTCTTCAACCTGCTCGCAAAGCTGCTATACGTCTTCCGGCTCAAGCGCCACGATCTCCCGACGCCCACACCGACCGCCAGCGCCGCGTCCGGCGGCACCGCGACTATCACGGTCCCGACCCCGGCGCCGATCGCATGTCAGCCCACGACGGTGGCAACAGCGGTGGGTGCAACCGTCGTGCTCGATTGCACCGAGCCCGCCTACGGCGGCGCGTTCGCGATCGCGATCACCGATCCAACGATCGCTTCGGTCGCACAGTCGGACGACGTCACCTACACCTTCTTCAACGTCACCGGCTTGCGCGCCGGAACGACCACGCTCTCGCTGCAGTCGCGCCCCGGCGCGACGATCTCGGTCCAGATCAAGGTCAGTCCCTAGTCCCCACACCGCCAAACGCAAAGGAACCATCGCCATGCGCCTCGCCCATCTCTCTCCGCTGCTCGCGACCGCGCTCTTCGCGGCGGCCTGTTCCGGTGGCGGCGGCGGCTCGACCGGCAGCGTGCCGGCCGTCCCCGTCTCGAATCCCAACTCGAGCGTTGCCTCATCGGCCGCCTACGGAACGCTGACGATCGGAAGCCCGCACTCCGGGTCGTCAGCAAACGTGCGGCGGCCAAAGTTCATCTCCCCGTCGTCGAGGTACGCAACCTTATGGATCGACGGCACCGCGACCGGTTTTCGCGTGCCGTGCGCAACGGTGACGTGCACGATCAACTGGACGTCGACCTCCGGCCCGCACACCTTCTACGCCGCGGTCGACGACGCACTGTCTGCGACGGGGCCCGGCTATGTGCTCGCCGAGGGTTCCGAAGGCGTGACGCTCCAGATCGGGACGAACACCGTTCCCGCGATCACGCTCAACGGGATCGCCGAGCAACTGATCTTCGAATCGGCGACCGTCGCGCCCGTCGGCGATGCCTTCTGCAGCGAAACCCTGCCGGCGGTTCCGCCTCCCGTCAACTGCATGTACGGCTTGCTCGGGCTCGCCGATATCGATGGGAACCTGATCCTCTCTCCCGGCGTGTTCGAGAACGCCCCGATAAATCTCACTGCGTTCGGGTTCCCTGGTGCTCCGATCGCAGCACTGGCTTCGGGCGGACCCTTCACACCCGACGCGGTCGGCAACGACTATGGATTCGCGATCGCGTGCGCTGCAGAACAAAACGGAGGGATCGTACCCAACGTCCCCGAGGTCGGGGGCTATCCGGACGAGCCCTCCGCAGCACAGCTGGCCACCTATCAGCTCACCGATCACCCAGGGATAACACAGATCAACTGGCCGACGCTCTCGTGTACGAACGGCCAGTTGTTTGTCGTCGCCGCCGCGAACGGCTCGGTCACCGTTCAGTCTGGTTCCAAGAAACGCTGATTCGGGACGAACGTGATTCTGCGCAAGCTCGCGCCGCTTGCCGGGGCCTGCCTCATCCTGGCAGCATGCTCCGGCGGCGGCGCGGTGGGCACCCCCGCGTCTCCAATTCCCCCCAGCACATCAGTTCAAAACGCAACCGGTACGCTGACGATCGGGGTGCCACAGGCAAGCACCGCCGCCAACGCGCGAAAGCCGGCGTTCGTCTCGGCGTCGACCACGTACGCGACGCTGTGGATCGACGCGGGCGCCACCGGTTTTCGTCAAGCGTGTTCGTCGAGTGCGACGTGCACGATCAACTGGACCTCGACATCTGGATCGCACACGTTTTCGGTCGAGGTTGACGACAGCCCGGCGGTGGCGGGCGGCGGGACCGTGCTCGCGGACGCCAGTGTGAGCGAGAATCTCGCAGCCGGCTTCAACGCGCTTTCACCGATCGCGCTCAATGGTGTCGCCGCTCAGGTCGCGCTCGTCGCGGAGAATGCCGACGCCGCGGGCAGCGCTCCCTGCGTACCGTTGGGCACCGGCGTCAATTGCTACCAGGGCCAATGGCAAGTGCTGGATTATGACGGCAACGTCATCGTGCCCCCGGGAGGTTTCGATAACGGCGGTGTCTGTCTTGACACCACCGACGGCCTGGAGGGCTTTGTCGCGATGTCGTGCACGCTATCGCCCAGCGCGACCCCGAGCTTCACCCTTAGTTGCCAGTCCGGTGCGACCGGCACGTTCGGCATCGTTGCCGGGACGTATGACGGCACGACCTACGGTGCGATGTCGGGCGCGCAACTCGGCTCCTACAATCTTGCCTACCCGAACTCGGACGCCCTCGCGGTGCAAAACTGGCCGACCTACGACTGCACAAACGGAACGATCAGCGCCACTGCTCCTGCCAACGGCTCCGTCACCGTGCAGTCTCATTTGAAGAAGCGCTGACGAGGAGCGGTCGGCGGACCGGTGAATGCCGCCGGGGTGAACGCGCGGGAGCACGCTCGCGGTCTCGTCGCGAAAGGCCGGATCGACGACGCGCGCGCGGCGCTGCTGGAGGCCGTCGCCCGCGATCCTGATGATCCTGGTACGCTTACGGATCTCGGGACCGTGTTGGTGCGCAGCGGCCTGCGCGATGCAGCGCGCACGGCGTACGAGCGGGCCGTGCTGCTCGCGCCTGAGGCGGCCGTCCACCACGCCAACCTCGCGCACGTGCTGTTCGCGCTCGGCGACCATGCCGGCGCGCGGCAACGCTACGAGGCCGCGCTCGCGCGCGACGCCGGCCTCGCCGAGGCACATCAAGGCTTGAGCTACGCGCTGGTGCAGCTCGGCGACGAGGAGGCCGCCGCGCGGCATCGGCGGCTCGGCTTCGCCGGCCGCGCGCTGATCGCGGCACCGTACTACGGCAGCATGCCCGCTGTCGACGTGCTGCTCGTGGTCGCGGCAACCGGCGGAACGCTCTACACCGACGAATTCCTCGATCCGCAGCGTTTCCGCGTCACCACGCTGGTCGCCGACGCCTACGCGGGCGAAGCGCTGCCGCCGCACCAGGTCATCTTCAACGCGATCAGCGACGCCGACCGCTGTGCTCGCGAGCTTGCGCTGGTACGCGATCTCGTGGCGGCTGAAACCGTGCCGGTGATCAACGATCCGGCGCGCGTCCTCGCGACCGCGCGCGTCGCGAACGCCGAGCGGCTCGGAACGCTGGCGGGCGTCTTGACGGCGGCTACGGTGCAGCTCCCCCGCGGCGACCTCTCACCGGAACGACTTGCCGCTCATGGGATTGCTGCGCCCTTACTCCTGCGCGCGCCCGGTTTCCACACCGGTCGGCACTTCGTTCGCGTCGAGCGCGACGACGCGCTCCCGGTCGCCGCGGCAACGCTCCCGGGCGAGGACTTGCTGGCGCTCGCGTTCATCGACACGCGCGGATCCGACGGGATGTACCGCAAGTACCGCGTGCTGTTCGTCGACGGCGAATTGCTGCCGCTGCACGTCGCGATCTCGGCCGACTGGAAGGTGCACTACTTCACCGCCGACATGGCCGCGAACGCCGCCAACCGCGCCGAGGACGCGCGCTTCCTCGCCGACCCGGCGGGCGTCCTCGGGGCGGCCGCAATCGCTGCGCTGGGGCGCGTGCGTGACGCGATCGGTCTCGACTACGTCGGGATCGACTTCGGCCTCGACCGCGCGGGTCGCGTCGTCGTCTTCGAGGCGAACGCGACGATGATCGTGCTCCCGCCGGGTCCCGAGGAGATGTGGGCCTATCGGCGAGCGCCCATCGCGCGGGTCGTCGACGCGGTCCGGAGAATGCTGCTGACCCGCGCCGCGGCGGCGACCCGCGGGTCTGGAGGATAGCGATGGAAGCCACGATCTCACGCGAGGAGTTCGCGTTCTTGATCCGGCGCGCCGGCGTCACGGTGCCCGAAGCGACGCTCGACGAGCTCTACGGCGTCTACGGCTACATCGAGGCCTCGACGCGGCGCGTTCGGGCGGCGGGCGATGCCGAGCCGGCGCACATCTTCGCGCCGCTCGAGGATCCGTCATGAACGACGCAATTCCGACCATCGCCGAGGCCGCCGAGCAGATCGCGCGCAAGGCGCTCTCGCCGGTCGAGTTGACGCAGGCCTGCCTCGATCGCATCGCGCGCCACGAAGAGACGCTGCACTGCTTCATCACGCTCACCGCCGAGCGCGCCCTCCAAGAAGCCCGCGCCGCCGAAAAAGAGATCGCAAAATCCGGTTCGCGCGGCCCGTTGCACGGTATCCCGATCGGACTCAAGGACATTTACGAGACGAAGGGGATCCGCACGACCGCGCACTCGCGCCAGCTCGAGCACTACGTCCCCGACGCGGACGCGACGACGGTGCGCAAGCTCTCCGACGCCGGCGCGGTGCTGATGGGCAAGCTCGCGACCCACGAGTTCGCGCTCGGCGGACCGTCGTTCGATCTGCCCTGGCCGCCGGCGCGCAATCCGTGGGATCCGGCGCGCTTCACCGGCGGCTCGTCGAGCGGGACCGGCGCGGCGATCGCCGCCGGGTTCGTCCTCGGCGGGACGGGTTCGGATACCGGCGGCTCGATCCGCACGCCGGCGGCCTACTGCGGGCTCACCGGGATCAAACCGACCTACGGGCGCGTCAGCAAGGCGGGGATCTTGCCGCTGTCGTTCAGCCTCGACCACGCCGGCCCGATGGCGTGGACGGCCGAGGACTGCGCGATCCTGCTCGAGTGCATGGCCGGCTACGATCCGGCCGATCCGACCTGCGCCGATCGTCCGGTGCCGGCGATGCGCGGCGAGCTCGGGCACGGCGCGAAGGGATTGCGCATCGGCGTGGTGCGCCACTTCTTCGAGCGCGACAATCCGGTCGGCGAGCCGACGCTGCAAGCGATCGACGCGGCGCTCGAGACGCTCGCGGCCGCCGGCGCAACGCTGCGCGAGATCACGCTGCCCCCGCTCGCGGAATGGTACGCGTGCGGGCAGCTGATCAACCTCTCGGAGTCGTTCGACGTCCACGCCGAGCGCTTGCGCACCAACTTCGCCGGCTTCGGCGAGCTCTTACGCGACCGGCTGCTCTTGGGTTCGACGATCGCCAGCTCCGACTACGTGCACGCGACGCGCCGCCGGCGCGAGCTCGCGACGCTGCTCGCAGCCGCGATGCGCGACGTCGACGTGCTTGCCTTCGCGACGGTCACCGGCGAAGCGCCGCCGCTCGACGGGGTGCCGAAGTGGGGGAATTTCGAGAAGCCGTCCTTTGCGATGCCGGCCAACCTCTCGGGGCACCCGGCCATGTCGGTGTGCACCGGCTTCGGGCCGGCCGGGCTGCCCCTGGCAATGCAGCTGGTCGGGAAACCGTTCGCGGAGCCGGCGCTGCTCCGCGCCGCGCACGCCTACGAGCGGCTCACGCCCTGGCGCGACCGCCGGCCGGCTCTCGCGGCAGCGGCCGCGGTCACTCCTTGATGTACTGCGGGCCGTTGAGCCAGGGGCTCGGGAACGTGAGCCAGTCCCAGCCGTCGTCTTGGAAGTGCGTCTCGGTTTCCGCGTTCCACTGCTGCGCCGGCACGTCGACGACCACGACCGCGGCACCCGCGATCCGCTCCAACGCCTGCCAAAGGTAGCGCACCACGAGGCACCGCGCGAACTCGTTGAGGCGCTTCCAGGGCGGCCCGGCGACCAGCTCGAGCCGCGTCTCGTTGTCGGTCTTCCAGACCTCGTATTTGGTGAAGATGCGGCCGTAGCGGTGCGTCGGCCCGGTGAGGAGGTCGCCGACGTGCTCTTCGAGCTCGAACGCGCGCCGCCGGGGCTGCGGGACCTTCTCCGGCGTACGTGAGCGTACGGCAAAATAGGCGCCGAGCGCGATGAGCACGATCAGCGCGACCACGGCCAAGCCGTTCGTCGTCGTCAACTCCGCCCCGTCCCGCCGTTGCGAACCGCCGAAAACCGCATTACCTCTTGCTACGCTCCGGCACCGAACGTCCCCTCGATTCTTTGCCTGGATGGGGTCAAGCTTCGGTCAGCGCAACGTAATAGCGCCACAGCGCGCGCCACCGGGCCGTGCCGACCGTGTCCGCCCCCCGTTCGAGGTTGCGGAACTCTTCTTGATCTTCGAGCGAGATCGGCCGCGGGTTGCCGAGGAGGTACGCGTCCTGATTCATCTTCGCGAGGTCGTTGAGGCGGATCGCCGTCAAGGCGGCCTCCTCGATCGTCCCGGCCGCCGTCGTGATCCCGTGGCCCCGCATGAGGCAGACCGAAGACCCGCCCATCGTGCGGACGAGCTCTTTGCCGCGCTCCGGCGTGCGGATCAGGATGCTGCGGTCGTAGGTGGGGATGCCGTCGAGGACGAGCTGCAAACTCGCCGGGTCGTACGCTCCGAAGAGCGGGAGCAGCGGTTTGTCGCAGATCGTGAACAGCACGATCGTCGCCGGGTGGATGTGGACCGCGGCACCGATCTCGGGCCGCGCGCGATAGACCTCGGTGTGGATGAAGACCTCGATCGGCACCGCGAGCCCCGGCTCGTCGGC
>Ga0209415_10018359_pt1 | contig 11041 bp, 13 predicted proteins | sample PeaSoiSIISIP2007_FD_187696 | JGI IMG/M metagenome (GOLD analysis project Ga0209415, IMG submission 187696) | Peat soil microbial communities from Weissenstadt, Germany - SII-SIP-2007 (SPAdes) (version 2) | ecosystem: Environmental > Terrestrial > Soil > Wetlands > Peat | place: Germany...
GGCGGGGGAGGGCTCGAACCTCCAACATCCGGCTCCAAAGGCCGGCGTTCTGCCGATTGAACTACCCGCCAAGGGGCACGGCGTAGCACAGCGTAGGTGACGTCAGGCTTCGATCAGCTCGATGCGGTTGCCGAAAGGATCGTCGACGAAGCACCGGCGCACGCCCGCGATCTCGTCGTCGAAGCGCACGGCGCGCCCCGCGTCATCGAGCCGTCGGCACAATTCGTCGAATTGCTCCACCACCAGGGCGGGATGCGCCTTGCGCGCCGCGCGGAACCCTTGCTCGACGCCGAGATGGAGGGTCACCTGCCCGTTCGAGAACCAGCACCCGCCCCGGGCCTCGAGCGCCGGGGGCTTGGGCCGCCGGGCCAGTCCGAGCACCCCCTGGTAGAACTCCTCGGCAGCGTCCTCGCCGCCCTCGGGCATGGCCAGCTGCACGTGGTCGATGGCGACCAACCGGTGACGCATCGCCGTCCTCCGGGGAGCGGTGGCTGATTCGCGGGCGACACTACTTGGCGCCCGACGTGCTCCGGACGCTAACCTGCCCACAGTCATGGGATCGCTGATCAAGAAGCGCCGGAAGCGGATGCGCAAGAAGAAGCACAAGAAGATGCTGAAGGCCACCCGCTGGCAGCGGCGGGCCGCCGGCAAGTAGCCCTTCGTCACCCGGCGGCGCCTGCTTCGAACCCGAGCTCCCGCCCTTCGAGGGCGGGAGCGCCGCGTGGGGGCCACCACGTTCCACCCGAACGCTGCATCCGTCGACCCGTTCCCTGCGCGCCCTGGTGCGTCCCTCGTGGGCGCTCAGCCGTCGATTGCGGGCACCGTCCGGACGGCCACGAGCGGCGCGCGGCAGCCGTCGAGGGTGAGGTGGTCGACGCCGTCGAGGCCGACACTCGCCGGCTCGCCTTCGACGAACCACGACGATCCACTGCCCGCCAGCCGGGGGCGCTGGCCCGTGCGCTCCGCCAGGCGGTCGCGCCAGCACGCCAGATCGGGCGTGAGCGCCAGTGCCGCCTCCTCGAGGTCGTTGCCGGCGTCGGCAGGGCCGGTGCCCGCGCCGTGTCGCAGCCGGCGCTCGTCCCAGGCGCGGTAGACGGCGCCGGTGTCCATGGCGAGGGGGAGCAGCAGAACGACGAAGTGCCGGGGTTCGAAGGGCAGGGAGTCGAGCGTCTCCCCCACGCCGCGCACCCGTGCTCGGCCCCCCCGGACGCAGAACGGCACGTCGGCGCCGAGGCGCACGGCGAGGTCGCGGTCAAAGACGCCCGCCCATCGCAGCACGGCGGCGGCGTCGGCCGATCCGCCCCCCAGACCCGCGCCGGGCGGGATGCGCTTGACGATACGCACCGCAGCGTCACGACCGACCAGGGAGAGCGCGCGGCCCACGAGGTTGTCGGAGCCCAGCGGAACGCCGCGCACGCCCAGGGCGCCGGGCACGGCGTCGACCACGGAGATCCCTGTCCCGGCCTGGAAGACGAGCGAGTCGGCGAGGTCGATCGACACCATCTCGGCGTCCAGGAGGTGGTAGCCGTCCTCGCGCACGCCGGTGATCCGCAGCGAGAGCGTGAGCTTGGCGTGGGCGTCCACCGTCTCCGGTGCCACCAGGGACGGCGCCGCCGCGTGCGCCGTCACGGGTCTGCCTGGCCGGGACGGTCCGCGCACGCCGCCAGTCTCCCCCATTCCTCGACCGAGAGGTCCTCCGCCCGGGCTGCGGGGTCGATTCCCGCCCGGACGAATGCCTCCGGGGCGACCACGCCGGCCAGCGAACGACGCAGCATCTTCCGGCGGTGCCCGAAACCGGCGCGCACGATCTCGAAGAGCCGGCTGGGGGGGACGACGAGGGGGTCGACTGCCACCGCAGGGCGCCGCACGATCCGTACCAGCGCCGACTCGACGCGAGGGCGAGGCACGAACACGGTCGCCGGGACCCGGCCCACCACGCGCGCCGTGGCGTGGTACGCCACCTTCACCGACACCGCCCCGTACGCCTTGCCGTGCGGCGTGGCCGCCAGGCGTTCGGCGACCTCGCGCTGCACCATCACCAGCATCGAGGCGATCTGGGGCGCTTCGTCGAGCGCGCGCAGCACCACCGGGACGGCGACGTTGTAGGGGAGGTTCGCCACGAGCGCCCAGGCGGTCGGCTCCGTCCCGGCGGGGGAACCGGGCTCGGCGAGCAGCTCCCCCCAGTCGAGCGTCATGGCGTCCGCCTCGACGACGTGCACCCCGCTCGATTCCACGCGCTCGCGCAGGACGGGGACCAGCCGATGATCGACCTCCACCGCGGTGACCCGCGCCCCGGTCTCCGCCAGCGCCAGGCTGAGGGCGCCCAGTCCCGCCCCGATCTCCACCACGCGCCCGCCGCGCTCGAGTCCGGCCAGCCTGGCGATGCGCCGAACCGTGTTGGGGTCGGCCACGAAGTTCTGGCCCAGGTCCCGGCGGGGGCGAAGTCCGTGGTCGGCCAGCAGCTCGTGGACCTCTCGGCGCGACGGGATCATCACACGATCGTGCCCGCCCGGAGCGGGCACCGGGGAATTCACCAGGTGAGGCGGACCTCGATGATCCCGACGGAGAGCGGCGCCAGCTGCGGGAACGTGGATCCCGACAGGTCGACCACCCGTCCGGGGTTCGATGCCTCGCGGTCCGAGACCCGGCACGTGACCGAGGCGCCGGTGGCCAGGTCCATCACGGTCAGCTCGGTCCCGAAGGCCAGGGTCGGGCTGGCACACGTGCCCGCAGGAGCCCCGTACCACGACGCCTGCCCGACCTCGCCGTGGCGCGGCGGCGCGGGCACCGTCGTGGCCGGCGGCGGCGGTGGTGACTGCCGCGGCACGTCCCTGGGGGCCTCCGTGGTCGTGGTGGTGGCGGTCGTCGTGGTGGTGGTCGTCGTTTCACGACGCAGCTCGCCGAGCGCAGCGTTGGCCAGCTCGGACGCGTTCACGGCATACGCCGAGGCCGCGCCCCGCACGTCGGCGGCCAGGGCGACGGGGATGCCCGCGAGCGACGACACGTCGCCGGCGCGCACCGATCCCGCGTCCGCGGCGCCCGGGACAGCCGGCACCGCGGCGCGGCGCGACGCGGTGTGAGGAGGTGACATCGCGCGCCCTGGGTTCGCGAGGAGGAGGAGCGGCACGACGACGAGGGCGACACAGCACCCGCATCGTACGAGAAAGGACCGCAACCCCCCGGCGCGTTGCGTACGGGCCCTCAGAACTCCACCCTTCCTCTGCGGACTCGAATCTGTTGCGTCGGGATCACGCTTGACGTTAGGCGCCGTGCGCGAGGTGCATCAACTCCACTCGACGACTCCGAACGTCACAATGCAGAGCGTGAGCGGCCCACTACGACTGGCGAAGGAACGGCGGCGGACAGGCAAACAATCCGCAATTTTCGGTAATTCCGACGTGACGACGGCTCACGCACTGCGCGAGACAAACCACAGGAAGACCGGCCGCTTGGTCTTGCCACCAAGGAGCGCGGTGCTCATGTGGACGATGTGGGCCGTGTTTCCTGTGGAAAACGGCTCCCTTCGACCGTCGAACACCTGCGAGTGCGGTGCGAGCGCGTGGCGTTCGCGTCGTTCATCAGCGTGCTCCTGGATTCAGGCGTGCGTGCTCACACGCACGCCGCTGCAACCTGCGCGCTGCGCGTCCGCATCGCGACTCGCGCCGCGCGGCACCTGGCGTCTCGCGTACTCGATCCGTGATGCATCGCCCCGTCACTCGGGTCGATGCATCACGACAAGGCGAACGCAGCGCGCGTGGCGGCGACCGAGCTCTCGGCGAGCACCTGTGGAGCGACGCCTCTGAGCGCGGCGACGGCCTCGCCCACGGCGGCGACCCATGCGGGGCGGTTCTGCTGTCCGCGATGCGGCACCGGAGCGAGGAACGGTGCGTCGGTCTCGACCAGCAGGCGGTCGACGGGGCACAATGCCGCGGCATCGCGAACGTCCTGCGCGCCTTTGAACGTCACGATCCCGCTGAACGACAGATACGCCCCGAGATCGAGGCAGCGCCGCGCCTCGTCGGGGCCGCCGGTGAAGCAGTGCAGGACCGTGCGGTCGGGCACGCCCTCGCCTCGCAGCACGTCGAGGGTGTCGTCCCACGCCTCGCGGGTGTGCACCACGAGGCACAGGCCGTGGGCGCGAGCCAACGACACCTGCGCAGCGAAGGCCGACCGTTGGGCGTCGCGCGGGGAATGGTCGTAGTGGTAGTCGAGCCCGCACTCCCCCACCGCCACGACGACCCCGGGACCCTCCCCGAGGGCGTCGAGCAGGACGTGCTCGACGGCGGCCACACCCTGGGAGGCCTCGTGCGGGTGCAGGCCCACCGTGGCCCACGCCCCGAAGGCGCCCGGCTCGGGCCCGGCCCCACCGGGGGGGCCGTCGCCGGTGGCATCGCCCGCAGCCCGCAGCCCGCGCACGAGCGCCACCGCCTCGCCCGAAGCCCGGGCGTCGGTGCCGACGCACACCAATCCGCTCACCCCGGCGGCAACGGCCTCGGCCACGACCCCCTGCACGTCCATCCCCTCGGTCCGGTACTGGTCCTGGAGGTGGCAGTGCGAGTCGATCCAGCGGGCCCCACCCTCGCCTGGCGCGCCGGGTCCCTCGTCGGTGTCCCCGCTCATTCGGCGCGCCGTGGGAACAGCGGCGCGCCCTTCTCCACGGGCAGGCCGCCGGGGTACCCGCCCCACGCCGCGTCGCTCGGGGTTCGCGCCTGCGCGAGGCTCGGGCCGAGGCCGAGGCGTCGCCAGATCTCGGCGCTCGTGGTCGGCATGGCCGGCGACGCCAGCAGCGCCACGATCCGCAGCGACTCCAGCGCGCTGCCGAGCACGGCGTCGACCGCCGGGCCCGGTTCGGCCTTCCACGGCTCGGTCGCCTCGAGCTCGGCGTTCGTCTCCCGGATGAGACGCCACGCCGCCTCGAGCGCGAGGTGGGGCTGACCCGACTCCCACCCGTGCGTCGCCTCGGCGACGACGTCGTCGGCCAGCGCCCGCAGTCGGCTGTGGGGGTCAGCGGCGGGGCCGGCCCCCGCGCACTTCGACCCGACGACCGTGGCCACGCGGGCCATCAGGTTCCCGAGGTTGTTGGCCAGGTCCGCGTTGTAGCGGGCGGTGATGCCCTCGTAGGAGAAGTCGCCGTCATGGCCGATGGGCGTGTCCCGCAGGAGGCAGTAGCGCACGGCATCCACGCCGAAGTCGTCGGTGAGGTCACGGGGGGCGATCTGGTTGGCGCGCGACTTCGACATCTTCTCTCCCGACACGAGGAGCCAGCCGTGCACCAGGAGATGGGCCGGGGGGTCGATGCCCGCCGCCATGCACATCGCCGGCCACCACACGCAGTGGAAGCGGATGATGTCCTTCCCCAGCAGGTGATGGACGGCGGGCCACCATTCGTCGAATCGGGCGGGGTCCTCGCCGTACCCGACGGCCGTGAGGTAATTGACGAGCGCGTCGTACCAGACGTAGAAGACGTGCGCGCCGTCCCAGGGTACCTCGACGCCCCAGCGCGTCGAGGTACGCGTGATGGAGATGTCCTCGAGCCCTCCTTTGATGATCCCGAGCGCCTCGTTGCGCTTCGAGGCGGGGCGCACGGCCTCGGGGTTGGCGTCGTACCACTCGAGCAACCGGTCCTGGAAGGCGCTCAGCTTGAAGAAGTAGTTCTCCTCCTCGAGCAGCTCCACCGGCCGCCCGTGGATCGGGCAGTTGCCGTCGACGAGCTCGGACTCCTTCTTGTAGTCCTCGCAGGCCACGCAGTACAGGCCCCGGTACACCCCGAGCTCGGTGAACCCGTTGTCATGGATCGTCTGCAGGAACGTCTGCACCGCCTGGTGGTGCCGCGGCTCGGTTGTGCGGATGAAGTCGTCGTTGGAGATCTCGAGGGCCTGCCACGCCTCGACGAAGCGGACGGCCATGCGGTCCACCCACTCCGTGGGGCTCACGCCGTTGGCCTCAGCCGCCCGGGCCACCTTGTCGCCGTGCTCATCGACGCCCGTGAGGAAGAAGACGTCGTCACCTTCCAGGCGGTGCCACCGGGCGAGGGCGTCGGCGAGCACCATCGTGTAGGCGTGCCCGATGTGGGGCACGTCGTTCACGTAGTAGATGGGCGTCGTGACGTAGAAGCGGTCGGAGGGCACCGACGTAGCGTACCGACCACGCCGTCCCCCCTCGTCCGGGCCAGCCCCCACGCCCTAGCGGGACGGGGGCCGCCGCCCGGTCACCAGTTGGCCACGTGGCAGGCGCCCACCCCGGTCCGCTCGACGTAGCGCTGGTGGTAGGCCTCGGCCGGCCAGAAGGTGGTGGCCGGCACGATCTCGGTGACGATGGGGCGATGGAACCGCTCCTGGTACCGCTGCACCGACTCCTTGGCCACGCGCTCCTGCTCGGCGTCGTGCACGAAGACCGCCGAGCGGTACTGCGTGCCCACGTCGGGCCCCTGGCGATTCGGCGTGGTGGGGTCGTGGTGGCGCCAGAATTCCTCGAGCAGCTGTTCGTAGGAGATGCGCGCCGGGTCGAACGTCACCAACACGGCCTCGGCGTGTCCGGTCGCCCCCGAGCACACCTGCTCGTACGTGGGGTGCGGCCGGGCGCCGCCCGTGTAGCCCGACACGACGTCCACCACCCCGGGCACGGAGCGCAGGAAGTCCTCTACCCCCCAAAAACACCCAGCTGCGAACGTGGCGAACGCCAGGCCCGCCGGCGCGTCCCCCGGTTCCACGGCAGCGGCTTGCGTCTTGTCCAGCCCGAACTTCATGACCCTCGCTCCTCTCCTCGCGATCCGCCCAACCCCGGGGGCGCCCCGAACATTCCAGCCGGGCCCGCTCAGCGCTCCCGTCGTAACGACAGCGCCAGGTCATACGCCCGGCGGCGCGCCACACCGAGCTCCCCGGCCACCGCCCCCGCAGCGTCGCGCAGGCTCATGCCGGCGTCGAGGCGCCGGCGCACGGCCTCGGCCACCTCGTCGTCGGGGGCCTGGGGGCGCGGTGGGGCCCCGTGCACCACGACCGCGACCTCACCGCGCACGTCGCGCGCCGCGAATTCCGCTGTCGCCTCGGCGAGCGGGCCCCGCCAGACCTCCTCGTGCACCTTCGTGAGCTCCCGGGCCACGGCCACCGCCCGATCGGGTCCGCAGAGCGCCGCCAGGTCGGCCAAGGTGGCGGCGAGGCGGCTCGGCGCCTCGTAGAGCACGACGGTGCGCTCGTCCCCGGCCAGGGCTTCGAGGCGACGACGCCGATCCGCCCCACGCCGGGGGAGGAAGCCCTCGAAGCAGAAGCGCTCCGTGGGGAGCCCGCTCACGACGAGCGCCGCCAGCAGTGCGCTCGGGCCCGGGACGACCGTCACGCGGACGCCGGCGGACGCGGCCGCCGCCACCAGGCGGGCACCGGGGTCCGACACCCCGGGTGTCCCGGCGTCGCTCACCACCGCCACGGTCTGGCCGGCCGACAGCCACGCCAGCACCTCCTCGAGGCGCGCCGCTTCGTTGTGGCCGTGCAACGAGACGAGCCGCGCGCCGGTGACACCGGCATGTGTGAGCAGGGCACGGGTGCGTCGGGTGTCCTCGCAGCACACGACGTGGGCGTCGGCCATGGCCTGCACGGCGCGTGGGGAGAGGTCGCCCAGATTGCCGATCGGGGTGGCGACGATCACGAGCGCGCCGGCGACGTCCGACCGCTCGGTCACCGGACGTCGTGGAGCTCGAGCGTGTCGCCCCGGTGCAGGCCCCAGCGCTCGAAGGCGCCCGCCTCGGCTTCGACGATGCTGCGGGCACGCCAGCGGGGCAGCGCCATGCGCCACGGGCGCAGGTGCACGATGTCGAGCACCCGGAGCTCCCGGTCGAGGAAGGCCACGTCGAGGGCGAAGCGCATGCCCAGGCTGTGCACGCTCCGGGTCCTGGGCATGACGAATGCACCTTCGTAGCCCGATCGGCCGAGCAGCCCGCGCACGCGTTCGCGATAGGCGTGCGCCACCTCGGCGTTGGCCAGAACCGTGCCGTCGCGTAGCAACCACGTCGAGGCGGTCACGTCGAGGCCCACCGCCACGAGGCCACCCCCCTGGACGCGGCCGTGCGCGACGTGCCCCGACGCGACGTGCCCCGACGCGACGTGCCCGTGCGCATCGGCGGCTCGCTGCTCGCCTCGGCGTCGTGGTTCACGGGGGCGTCGCGCGTCACGGGCCGCAACGGGCTCACACGTTGAATCTGATCTCGAGCACGTCGCCGTCGGCGACCTGGTACTCCTTGCCCTCGAGGCGGATCCGGCCGGCAGCCTTGGCGGCCGCCCAGGATCCGATGTCGACGAGCTCGTCCCAGTGGATGACCTCGGCGCGGATGAACCCGCGCTGGAGGTCGGAATGGATGACGCCCGCGCACTCGGGCGCGGTGGCGCCCGCCCGAAAGCTCCATGCGCGCGACTCCTTGTCGCCCGTGGTGAAGAAGACCCGCCGCCCGAGGAGCCCGTAGGCGGCGCGCGCCACCCGGGCGAGCGCCCCTTCGCCGAGACCCAGACCCTCAAGGAGCTCCGCGCGCTCTTCGGTCGAGAGCAACGACGCCTCCGCCTCGAGCTGCAGGCACACGCCGAGCACCTCGCCGTGGCCGCCCAGGGCCTGCACCACCGGCGTCACCAGGTCGGCGGCCTTCTCGAGCTGATCGTCGCCGAGATTGACGACGACCAGCACCGGCTTGTCGGTGAGCAGGAACACGCCGCGTCGCGCGGCGCGCTGCTCGGGATCGAGGGCGGCCCGGTACAGGGGCACCCCCGACGACAGGACCTCGTACGCGGCCTCCATGGCCGCGACCTCGCCGGCCAGGCTCTTGTCGGCGCGCGCCGCCTTTCGGCGCTTGTCGATCTGGGCGTCGAGCGTGGCCACGTCCGCCAACACGAGCTCGAGCTCCACGATGCCGAGCGCGTCGAGGGGCTCGGTGTCGCCGACCACCTCGGGGTCCTCGAAGGCCCGCAGGACGAGGCAGAGGGCGTCGGCCTCGCGGATGCCGGCCAGGAAGCGGTTTCCCATTCCCTCGCCCGTCGATGAACCCGACACGATCCCCGCGATGTCGACCGTCTCCATGCCGGCCCGGACGACCTTGCGGCTGGCACTCATGGTGGCCAGCGCGTCAAGCCGAGGATCGGGCAGGGGGGCCACGGCTACGGACGTCTCGGTCGTGGTGAAGGGGTGCGGCGCCACCGGCGCCCGCGCGCCGGTCAGGGCGTTGAACAACGACGTCTTGCCCGAATTCGGTAACCCGACGAGGCCCAGGTGTTCCACCGATACGACGCTACTGGGTGGTGGCGGGACCCATCGCCGCCACCGGCGGCCCGCCCGGGCCCCGTGATGGCGCTGCGGGCCGGGGCGGCGGTAACGTGGTCGACCATGTCCAAGCGCACCACGAAGCGCAAGATCCGCTCCAAGAAGAAGGCCAACCACGGCAAGCGGCCCAACGCGGGTCGCGGCTGACCCCGATCAGGGGCGGTAGGCCACTCCGCGCGACGCCACCAGCGAGACCAGCGGCGTCGGCAGGTCGGAGATGATGCCGTCGACGCCGAGGTCGAGCATCCCCGCCATCGTCGCCTCGTCGTTGATCGTCCAGACGTGCACCGCCAGGCCTCGATCGTGGGCGGCGGACACGAACGCCTCGTCCACGACGACCAGGTCGCCCTGGACGGCCGGGACCTGCAGGGCGGCATGGGAGAGGACCGGAGGATCCTCCCCCTCGTGCACCGCGCGCCAGAACGTGGCCACGGCCAGGGTGCCCGCCGACGTGGCGACCCCGGGGGCCGTGCGGGCGAAGGCGTCCGTGGCGGTGTCGAGGAACGACGCCACGATGACGCGGTCGGTCCCCCCGTGCTCGAGCAGCGTGCGGGCCAGGCGCTGTTCGTAGGGTTCCACGACGGGCGCCGTCTGCTTGATGTCGAGGTTGAGGGCCACCTCGGGATGGGCGTCGAGCACCTCGAGCACCTCGTTCAGCGTGGCCACGCCGAACTCGCGGTCTTCGGGCGCGCGGCCCCGGTACGGGTAGGCGTCCGGCTCCCGACCGACGACCTCGTCGCCTCCGGGGACGAACCAGTAGGCGTTGTCCAGGCGGCGCACCTCGGCCAGCGTCATGGCGTGCAGGGGACCGTGCCCGTCTGTGGTGCGGTCCACCGTGGCGTCGTGGCACACCACGAGATGCCCGTCCGCCGTGGCGTGCACGTCGAGCTCGATCCCCGTCGCGCCGAGCCCGACCGCCCGCCGGATGGCGAACAGTGTCGAGGAGGGGGCTTCCCACGCACCGCCCTGGTGCGCGTACGTGAGGACGCGGCGGCCGAGCCAGGGATTGTCTGCGGGGAGGCCCACCTCAGCGGACGATAGCCTCTGGCCCGCCATGCTCGACCACATCCTGGTGGACGTGATCACCCGCACGCGTCGGGCCCTCGAGGACGCCCTCCTCCAGCGCCAGGCCGTGGAGGAGCGCTTCCAGGTGGACGTGTTCCTCGGGGACGTCTCGTGGGAGACGTCGTACTCCCTCCCCGGCGAGGAGCAGCCCCCGCGGGTCCGGGCCGACATCTCGGTGGACTGGCCGACGTGGAGCCAGAGCGCCTATCGCTCGTGGTCCATCGGGGAGCCGCCCGAGGACCTTCCCGAAGTGGTGATCGAGATCACCCTTCGGGTCCAGCGCCTCGCCGCCATGCCGGGACTCGACGCCGTCGTGGCCTGCCTGCCCGAGGAGAGCCCGGCGATCGGCGCCGACACCCTGGTGCGCGCCGCCCCGGTCGTGGAACAGGTCCACGAGCCCAACCAGGCGCCGCGTTTCGCCGTGGAGACGACGTACCAGGGCACCTTCCGTCTCGACGAGGCCGCCATGGAGGACGCCGCCTCCCTCGACGGGCCCCTGGGCGCGCTCGGCCGGTGGGTGGCGTCCGTCCTGGTGCGGCTCGGCGACCTCGATCTCACGTACCTGCCCCCCGAGCCGTCGGCCGCCGAGGACGAGGGTCGTTAATTACTTCGCCCTGAAAAACCCGATTCGGTGCTGACACCCATTCGTCCTGAGTGACGGCTGTGGTCCCCCGTGAGCTCT
>Ga0209415_10018360_pt1 | contig 11041 bp, 8 predicted proteins | sample PeaSoiSIISIP2007_FD_187696 | JGI IMG/M metagenome (GOLD analysis project Ga0209415, IMG submission 187696) | Peat soil microbial communities from Weissenstadt, Germany - SII-SIP-2007 (SPAdes) (version 2) | ecosystem: Environmental > Terrestrial > Soil > Wetlands > Peat | place: Germany...
GTGTCGTTCGCGCCAAACACCCGAGTTGAAGCCAGCGCAGTAAGTCCGCTTGCAATGATAAAACCGCGGCGAGTAATCATCTTTGATAGGCCTCCCGTCCATTTTGTGCGGAATGATCCTATCAAGTTTCGGTCGGCTGGCAAGCAGGTGCTACACTACGGCCGAACTTAGACATTTTGTGCGCCAGGCGGGGCAAAGCCCTGATAGGTTTCCAACATCCACAGGAGGTCACGATGAAGATCTTTTCGGCGCTTGTCCTGCTCGCAGCATTTACTGCTGTTTCCCTCGCTCAGATTCCTCCGGCCCCTGGCACGCCGCCGGGGGCGCAGGCCGCGCAGGCTCTCGCGGTGATGCAGGCTCAGACCATGTTCATGACGAATCAGGCACAAGTTCAAGGAATGATCGCTTCGCAGGCCGCGATGTTAACGTCCGTGCAGGCCCGCTCCATGTTCCTCGGAATGGCAGCGTCGCTGCAGGCTCGCGTAGCTGCGAATCAGTCGCAAGCTGCCGCCATCAGTACAATGCAGCACTCGCTGGCTCTGCAGAAGCAGCTTCAGGTGCAGTCGGCAATCCTCAGCATGCGCATCCGAGGAGTCGAGAGCACATCCGCGGTGCAGAGAGCTGTCCAACTCGCCATGTTTGATCCCATCAAGTCTTCAGGGCGCACCGCGAGGCTCCATGCCGCGGCCGCTCAGGCATCGGGCCAGACTTCATCTGGGCAAGCCGCATCCGGGCAAACCGCGGCCCAGCCTCCGTCTCCCGACGCCGCCTCGCTGCCCGTCGAACCGCCGCCCATGATGATCCGCCCCACGTTCGGCAACGCGCTGGTTGTCGAAAAACCCGTATTCTCCGTCGGGTCCGGCACCGTTCCCGCCGGCAGCAAAATAAGCATCAGAAGCGAAACTCACTATGCAACGCTCTACTACACCACCAACGGCTGGACACCGACGACACTGTCCGCAAAGTACACCGGTCCCATCACCATCAACTCCAGCACTCATCTCGAAGTAATCGCGGTCGGACCCAACTTCCTCCGCAGCAATGTCGAGCGCGCTGACTACAAGGTTCCCAACGCTCCGGCCCCTATTCCGGAATCTGCTGTACTCGTATCGGACGACGGAACGTTGCGAGCCGGCACGCCCGTGCGCGTCGCTTTTGCCGGTAAAGAAATCGACTCCGAATCTGCCGCCGTAGGCGATGAGATCACGGTGGTTCTTGATGAACAGGTCAAGCTCGGCGAGACTGTACTCGCTCCGAAAGGTGCCCCCGTCAGCGCAGCCCTCACTTTCGCCGATCCCACCCACGGCTCCGCTCCCGGCGACCTCGTCTTTGAAATTCGCTCAGTCGAGATCGCCGGCAAACATGTGCCCCTGTTCGGCGGTGAAACCCTCGAGGGCGCCAAGGGAGTTTTGGGAGGCAAGAGCGCCAAGATCCTGCCTGGGATAACCGCGATGGCCTTTGTCGCCGCCGATACCCTCGTCAAGTGAGCAAGCAGCACAGCGTGACTCCACTGCGCGTTGATGTACTCAACTTCTGCTAGAATCCCTGCCGTGAAAAGACGAACCTTGCTCCAGGCGATTCCTGCCGCGGCATTCCTTCCCGCATCCCTCTGGGCCGCTTCTGAGCAGGGCAATACCAATCCTACTCAAGCCGCGAACGGCGTCTACGAACTCCGCGTCTATCACGCCGCCCCGGGGAAATTGGCCGATCTGCTAACACGCTTCCGCGAACATACCGTAAAGATCTTCGACCGGCATGGCATGAAAAGCGTCGCTTACTGGACGCCCGTCGATGAGCCCGACAAGAGCAACATTCTCATCTATATCCTCTATCATCCCAGCCGCGAAGCCGCAGCCGCCAACTGGAAATCGTTTCAGGACGACCCGGAGTGGAAGAGTGTCAAAGACAAATCCGAGGCAAACGGCAAACTGGTGGACAAAGTGGACTCCACCTACATGGTGCTAACGGACTTCTCCCCGCCATTGCCTTAGCAGACTGCTGAAAAACTAGGACTAGTCCGGGTTTGAAAGGGCGCGGCTTCTAGCCGCGCCGTAAGTCCGCAAGAATCAATAGCGGCTTTAGCCGCCGAGCCGGCATTCAGTCATCGAGAATCGTTTTTCAGCAGCCTGCTACGGGGAAACGAGACACCTGTTGTTCTCGAACGAAATGTAAGTTCGGCATAATGGCCACCTAAATAAATTAGCCGGCCGCGCTCTTGCGCGGCCGGCCTTCTCAGCGCTCCAGATATTCAAACTGGAGTCTGGGGGGAGGAAAATTCGCAAAGCACGCCTACGACTGGCAGATCTTCTCGAGCGCCATCCGGCTGCGGATTACCAGCGTCGCGCCTTTCATCTGCATCAGCTGTTTCTTCTTGAACTCGGAGAACAGCCGGCTGACCGTCTCCCGCGTCGTCCCGATGATCTCCGCAACTTCCTCATGCGTCATCGTGAGCTTCACCTGTGCCGAACCGTCGTCTTGCGCGGTCTTGGTCGACCACGAGAGCAGCAGCTTGGCAAACTTCTCCGACGGCGAAACGGAGAGCCCCAGCGTCCGGATCTCTTCATACGCCACGTAGTAGTTGCGGCTCAACTGCTGCGCCACGCGCACCGCCACCTCCGGAAAATCCCTCAGAAAATGCAGCAAGGAATCCCGAGGAATGAAATTGGCCTGGCCCGGTTCCATCATTTCCGCGGTCACTTCGTACGGCCGGTTCGACACCACCGCATTCAGCCCGAGAACGTCTCCCGAGTCAGACACCTTGGTGATGATCGTCTTGCCCTCGCGGGACGAAGTCGACAGTTTCGCCTTCCCCACGCACAGCACGAACACGCCGCGCGGTTGCTGCCCTTCAATGAACAGCATCGCGCCCTTGGGATAGACGGCAGTGGATTTGATCTCGTTCAGCCGTTGGGCCGCTTGTAGAGAAAGATTGCAAAACAGGTGTTCGCCCCGAACCGGGCAGCTCACACAATTATCAAGAATATTAAGACCATAAGGAGCCCGCATAAGAAATCCTCCCTTGGGTGAGGAGTCGCCCTGAATCCTTGGCTTATGTCTCCGCCCACGGGAATGTAATGGCACGCCCCCGGCCAAATCTCCACGGCCTGGCGGGTCCGCGCCGGAGTCACCTATGTACTAGAAACAAAATGAGTTATGCCAGCACTCCCGTATTGGACCCCCTTCATACTCGCGGACCGATCCGGCTGGTTTGGGTTATTTCCCACACACCGGTGCGTGATCTGGATCACTATTCGTTGTGATTTAAGTAACCCAGCAGAGTCTTACGGATACACAAACCAGGTTCCAGCCGCGCAGCGGCGGGATGTGAAAGCCCGGCACGGAAGTGCCGGGTGGCCGGAACTGGAACAACCGAGTCCGCTTTAGCGGACGGCACGAGTTTCGCAACAGCCTCCTTACGGCCCCACCGTCACCTGCAGCGGTCTCGGCGTCTCCATGCGATCCCGGTAAATTAGCTTTTTCGGCGCCACTTCTCCCACCGCATCCACATGAACTACATACCCCCCGTGAGGCAGCGTCTCGCCAAATGGCAACTCCATCGCGACCGTGCCCCGCCGCAGCTTAAAGTGCTGATATCCGATCGCCGTTGCCCGTCCATTCCCGGCCACCGCCAGCACGACGAAGGTCAAGTCCATGTCATCGGGTGACGTGTTCGACACTTCCACGCTGCCCTCGATCCGGTTCCCGTTCACCCGTGCCGGCACCTTCCAATTGATGGCCAGTGCCGCCACCACCCGCAGGATAAACCCCTTTTGCACCGCCGACTCCCGATTGCCCCCATCGGTCACCGACACCGTGAACTGAAACTCTCCCGGCCGCTCCGGCTCGCCGCGCAGCAGACCGCTGTCGTCCAGTTTCATGCCCGGCGGCAACGCCCCTTTTTCAACTCTCCAGTGAAAAGCCGACACCCCGCCATGGGCATGGAAGCGAAGCTCATACGGTCGATGCGGGTAAGCCGGCGGCAGTTCTGAATCGTTCTCAATCACCACAGCCTGCCCATCCTGAGGCGCCGGCGCGCCTTCCGTCTCAGCCAGTTCCCCGCGCGCCGCCCCGCTCCCCGCAAATTGGCATGCCGCCATCCCCACCGCGCCCGCTACCAGCAGGACCAGTTTCAAAATCCGCCGCGTCGTTTGCACCTTCGTCATCTTCCCCACCTTGAATTGTGATCCGATCTGCGGCCCGAACCCCGATTCCCCCTACTCTCCCACATTCTCCCCGCTTCCGTATGAGAATGTTCGGGAAGCCCAATCTTGCGCTCGACGGCCAAGGGAAGTCCTTTGTGACACTTCGTGCCCTTCGTGGTTGAGTTCTTCTCTCTGCAACGTCAAACTCACCCAAAACACGGAGGTCACGTTGACTTAGATCTGAGACTTCTGAAAAACTAGGCCCTCGGGAGCTGTCTTTCGCATTCCGCTCCTTCATGATGCTGGTTTATGGAACTGCTGCTCAATCTCGCGTGGCTGTTGCTGGCCCTGCCCGCCTATTACGTGTGGCGGGGATCCAGAAGTGCCACCGCTGGCCGTAAGTTCAACTCCTGGCAGGGCCTGCTCGCTTTGGGATGCATGCTCGTCATCCTGTTTCCCGTGGTTTCGGCCAGCGACGACCTTCGCGCCATGCGCACCGAAATGGAAGAATCGCCGGCCAGCAAGCGCACCATCCGGCAGGCGAGCCCTGACAAACTGTCGATCTTGAAGTGGCAGAGTCCGCCCGCACTGGCCGGGTCCACCGGTTTCTTGCTGGTGAATAACAATAACGAAGACTGGCGGCCATTGCTGCACGCCTCCCTGTCCGCGCCCTCGGCGCCCGTCATTGAGCGGGCGGGCCGCGCTCCTCCTGATTCTTTCCCCGCGTAATCCCTCGAATCATCGAGTCAAAACAAGTACGGCGAAGTGTTGATTAACCTCCGGTGGATGCTGGCAGAACACAGCGTGCCGAAATCCCCCTTTCTAGTGGGGGAACAATTTAGATGCCCATGGAGTTCCTGGATGCAGTGGAAATTTCTTAGCGTAGCGCTGGCCCTCGGCGCGGCCAGTCTGCTGGCCCAGACCGCGCCCCAGCCTGCGCCTTCAGCCGCGGCCGAAATCTGGAATTGGGACGCCGTAAAAGACCGTTTCCATCTGAACAATACGACCCTGATGGCGGGCAAGTTGAATATCGATGAACTGAAGGCGCAAGAAATCACCGCCCATCTCCGCCCCAATCCGGACTTCACCCTGACCGCGGACGGCACCCAGATCACCCCCAGCCACGGGGTATGGCAGCCCTTTGCCGGCACCTTCGTCTCGCCCGGCGTCAGCTACCTCTTCGAGCGGCGCAACAAGCGCGGGCTCCGCTTCGAAGCCGCCAAACAAGGCACCGCCATCGGCGTCGCCCAGCAGTCCGACTCGGAACGCACTTTGCTCTTCAATCTGCGCAGCGCGTTCGTCGGCGTCCTCCAGGCCAAGGCCGTGCTGCGCCTCGCTCAGGACAACCTGGAAGCCTACGACAAGATCCTGAAAGTCAGCCGCGATCGCTTCCAGGCCGGCGACATCGCCCGCATCGATCTCGACCGCCTCGAACTCCAGCGCCTGCAATTCGAATCCGACGTGCAAACCGCGCTGGTCAATCTGCGCACCACCAAGATCAACCTGCTTGCCCTGCTCGATGATCGCAGGCCGGTCGACAGCTTCGACCTCGATGGGCCGTTCGATTTCACCGAGGACATTCTCGCGCTCGACGATTATCGCAAGGAGGCGCTGGACGCGCGTCCCGACCTGCGCGCCGCCGTCCTTTCGGTGAAGCAGGCGGAAACCAACTTCCAGCTCGCCGAAGCCAACGGATCAACCGACCCAACCGTCGGCGTCTGGTTCACCCACAACGGCTCATTCAACAATCCCGACGCGCTGAATACTCTCGGCGCCAGCGTCAGCATTCCGCTCCGCTTCTTTGACAAGAACCAGGGCGAGAAACTGCGCACAAAAATTGACATCAAGCGCAACGAAAAGCTCCGCGATGGCGTCGAGACCCAGGTCTACAGCGACGTGGACTCCGCCTACGCCACTCTCAGCAGCAACATTATTCTGCTGAAGCCGTATAAGCGGCAGTATCTGGAGCAAGCGGTCCGCGTGCGCGACACCGTTTTATTTTCCTACCAGCGCGGCGGCGCGTCGTTACTGGATTTTCTCAATGCGGAAAGCGACTACCGCACGGTGCAGCTGAATTACGTGAATCTGATCGGGTCCTATCTGACGGCAGCAGCCCAGCTCAACTTGGCCGTGGGCCGCGAGGTAATCCAATGATGAAGTTTTTATTCCCGGGTCGAACCGGCGACTCGTACACCCCCGGTTCGCGCTGGCTCGCGCTGGCTCTGATGCTGGCGGTCCTCTGCGGCGGTGTCGCCTGCTCGAAAGACACTCCAGCGGCGACCAGTACGCAGCCCATCACCGTCGATCCCGACGTTTTCGACACCGACCAACCCCAGCTATTCAAAACGGCGCAGGCCGAGACTCGCGCTTTGCCCACGCTGGTCACCGCGAACGGCGTGGTCTCGCCCGACGTCAACCGCACCATCCACGTGACCTCGCTCGGCGGAGGCCGCGTCATCGATCTCAAAGTGAAGCTCGGCGACACCGTCACCAAGGGACAAACGTTGCTGGTAATTTCCAGCCCTGACCTGGCCTCGGCCATGTCCGATTATCAAAAGGCAAAAGCCGACGAAGTGCTCTCCCACAAAGCGCTCGACCGCGCCCAAATGTTATTCGACCGCGGTGCCATCGCCGCCAAAGACCTCGAAGCCGCGCAGGACGCTGAGGACAAAGCCAAAGTCGACGTGGAGACCGCCGAGCATCACATTCAGGTGCTGGGTGCGGATCCTGCGCATCCCAGCGCGCTCATCAATTTGAAAGCTCCTGAATCCGGCACCATTGTCGAGCAAAATATTTCTGGATTCGAAGGCGTCAAGAGCCTCGACAACACTCCCAACCTGTTCACCATCGCCAACCTTGCCGAAGTCTGGATCGTCTGCGACGTGTTCGAAAACGATCTGGGAGAAGTCCACCTGGGCGACGCCGCCGAGATCCGCCTGAATGCCTTCCCCGATCGCGTCTTCAAAGGCAATGTCGCCGACATCTCCCGCGTCCTCGACCCCAACACGCGAAGCGCGAAAGTACGCATCGTGCTCGGCAACGCCGACGGCGCGCTCCGTCCCGGCATGTACGCTGTAGCCACTTTCCGCTCCCGCAAGCTCACCAGCCGCATCGTCGTGCCCGCCACCGCCATCATGCGCCTGCACGACAAGGACTGGGTCTTCCGCAAAGAGGGCGGCAACCGCTTCCGCAAGATCGCGGTCCAGGCCGATGGCCTCGCTCCCGACGGCATGCAGGAAATTCGCAGCGGCGTGAAGCCCGGCGACGTGTTGGTCACCAACGCCCTCGAGTTCTCCACCGAAGTGGCGGAGAAAAAATAATGATCCGCGCGTTCATTGATTTTGCCCTGCGCAACCGCCTCATGATTCTGGGCGCAGCGCTGGTTCTTTTCGCCTGGGGCATCTTTTCCTTCCATGCCTTGCCCATCGAGGCCTATCCCGACGTTGCCGACACCTACGCGCAGGTCATCACGCAGTGGCCGGGACATGCCGCCGAGGAAGTCGAACAACAAATCACGGTTCCGCTCGAAGTGGAACTCAACGGCGTTGCCCATCTCACGCATCTCCGCTCCGTGTCCCTGATGGGCTTGTCGGTCATCACCATCATTTACGACGACGAAATCACCACCTTTAATGCGCGTCAGGAAGTGCTCGACCGTCTGCAACTCGTCACTCTGCCCAATGGCGTGAACCCCGGCATTGGCCCGGATTACAGTCCGACCGGCCAGATCATGTTCTACACGCTTACCAGCACGAATCCGAAATTCGACGTGATGGAACTGAAGTCCCTGAATGACTGGGTCGTAGTAAACCAACTGAAGTCGGTGCCGAACATCGTCGACGTGAATCCCTTTGGCGGTCCGACCCGCGAATATCAGGTACAGCTTGATTCGGGAAAACTGGTTTCCTACGGGCTCTCGCTGGCACAGGTGGAGAATGCACTGGTCGCGAACAACATCAATGCGGGCGGCGGATTCATCGAGCGCGGAGAGCAAGCGCTGAATGTCCGCGCCGTCGGCCTGATGCAGACCACCGACGACATCGCCGCGACCGTCGTAAAAGTACAGAACGGCACCCCCGTCCGCGTCCGCGATCTCGGCAACGTCGTGCAGGCTCCCAAAGTCCGCCTCGGTCAACTGGGCAAAACCATCCACCAAGAAGACGGCCTCATCCTTAACAACGACGACGTCGTCGAAGGCATTGTCCTGCTCCGCAAGGGCGCCGTAGCCGAAACCACTCTCGACTCCCTTCACCAGAAGATCGATGAGTTGAACGGGAAAAATGGCAAGGCGGGACTCCTGCCGCTGGGCGTGAAACTCGTTCCCCACCTCGACCGCAGCGAATTGATGCACCATACCACCCACACCGTCCTGCGCAATCTGACCGACGGCGTCCTGCTGGTCACACTGATTCTCTTCCTGTTTCTCGGAAACGTGCGCAGCGCCCTGATTGTCGCTGTCACCATTCCTTTCTCTCTGCTGTTCGCCGCAATCCTGCTCGACCTGCGGCAGATACCTGCCAACCTGTTGTCGCTCGGCGCGCTCGACTTCGGCATGGTCGTCGACGGATCGGTAGTGATGGTTGAAAACATCCTTCGCCACACCTCCTTTGGCAACACGAAAAAAACGTTCATGGAGACGATTGCCATCGCGGCGCACGAAGTCCAACGCCCGGTCTTCTTCGCCCGCGTCATCATTATTGTTTCCTACTTGCCCATCTTCACCCTGCAACGTGTCGAAGGCCGCCTGTTCAGCCCCATGGCGTGGACCGTCGCCTTCGCCCTGCTGGGCGCACTGATATTCGCCCTGCTTATCGCTCCTGTGTTGTGCAGCTTCTTGTTCAGCGCGGAAATTAAGGAATGGCGGAACCCCGTCCTGGAGTGGCTCAACCGCACTTACGCTCGCTCCCTTGACTGGTGCTTCGATCACATGGGCTTCACTCTCGGCTTGGGCCTGCTGGCGCTGGCCGTCACGCTCTTCATCGCGATGAGCGGAATCATCGGCTCGGAATTTCTTCCCCACCTCGATGAAGGCGCGATCTGGGTCCGCGGAACTCTCGCCCCCAGCACCGGACCTTCCGCCAGCATCGACATGTCGAAGAAGGCGCGCCTGGCGCTGGCCAAGTTTCCCGAAGTGACGCAGGTCATCAGCCAGGTCGGCCGCCCCGACGATGGGAGTGACGCCAGCGGCTTCTATAACACGGAATTTTTTGTCGACCTCCGGCCCCGCGACGAGTGGCGCAGCGACTTCCATGGCAAGAAAGATGAGCTGATCGCCGCCATGGACAAAGACCTCCAGCAGTTTCCCGGCGTGGACTGGAATTTCTCTCAGCCGATTTCCGACAACGTGGAGGAAGCGGTCAGCGGCGTGAAGGGCGAACTCGCCGTCAAGCTGTTCGGAACCGACCTCAAGACCCTCGAGCAGAAAGCCGACGAAATGCAAGGCGTGATGAGCCAGATTCCCGGCGTCGCGGACCTGGGCACGTTCCAGGTCCGAGGCCAGCCCAACGTCAACTTAAACGTCGACCGGGCCGCCGCCGACCGTTTCGGCCTCAACGTCAGTGATATTCAGGACGCAGTGGAAACCGCAGTCGGCGGAAAAGCCCTGACCCAGATTCTCATCCGGGAGCAGCGCTACGACCTTACCGTCCGCTACCTGCCTCAATTCCGCCAGTCGGTCGAGGACATCCGCAACATCCGCATCCTGGCCCCCACGGGCGAGCGCGTCTCGCTCGCACAACTCTGCACCATCACTCTCGACGATGGCGCGTCCACGATTTATCGCGAAGGCAACTCGCGCTATATCGCCATCAAATACAGTGTCCGCGGCCGCGACCTCGGCAGCACCGTCCGCCAGGCGATTGAAGAAGTTGGACGAAAAGTGAAATTGCCCGAGGGCTATCATCTCGACTGGACCGGCGAATATGAGAGCCAGCAGCGCGCCAACCGCCGCCTGGCATTCATCGTCCCCATCACGCTCCTGTTGATGTCGTTCATTCTGTATTCGGCCTTCAGTTCCTGGAAGTGGGTTTTCCTGATTCTGGCCGTGGTCGCCCTATCACCGCTCGGCGGCTTTCTCAGCCTCCTCCTCACGGGGACGCACTTCAGCGTGTCCTCCGGACTCGGCTTTCTCGCCCTGATCGGAGTCTCCGTCGAGATCGGCGTGATCATGATCGAATACATCAACCAGCTGCGTACTCGCGGAATGCCCGTCCGCGAAGCGGCCAAGGAAGGCGCAGCGCTCCGCCTGCGCCCGATCATGATGACCATGCTGGTGGCCACGCTCGGCCTCCTGCCCGCCGCCATGTCGCATGACATTGGCTCCGATTCGCAGCGTCCCTTCGCCATCGTAATCGTGGGTGGCCTGATCGTGGAGCTGCTGGTCAGCGTAATCCTGTGGCCAACGCTTTATGTTTTCTGGGCGCGCCCCGGCGACCGCCTGCCGCCGTCCGAACAAAGCTTCATGTCCGAAGGCGAACATGTCGACTAGGGAAATGTTGTAAGTGGATGGGCCTGTGGTGTAAGGAACACGGCGGCGTCGACTTCGGTCCACGCTCGCAGATGCAAGTTCGAATCTTGCCAGGTCCACCAGGTTCCGGGTCGCCGATCGCAACTGGGGTAAGTGTCAACCCGCGATGCCGAGGATGGTGTTGACCCGCGCCAGCGGTCAGGCCCCGTAGGGACCGCCTGAAAATAGCCCAGCGCTTCCAGCGCTGGGTCGCAGCCAAACGAATTCAAACTCGTCCCGGCAGGGACGACTGAAATGCAACGGAAATTTAGGGCGTCAAGGCGGGTTATCTGAAAGGTGACGGCTGATAGCTGATACCCAAAAAATAAGAGTTCCGAGGTGGTGTGGGGTCCATTCGTCTCGGCCAGTAGCTCGCGTTTGACCCTTGCTCGAC
>Ga0209415_10018361_pt1 | contig 11041 bp, 11 predicted proteins | sample PeaSoiSIISIP2007_FD_187696 | JGI IMG/M metagenome (GOLD analysis project Ga0209415, IMG submission 187696) | Peat soil microbial communities from Weissenstadt, Germany - SII-SIP-2007 (SPAdes) (version 2) | ecosystem: Environmental > Terrestrial > Soil > Wetlands > Peat | place: Germany...
AGCGTGATCTTCGCTTCGTCCCGGCTGTAGGCGATGCCGCTGACCAGTTCCTGTTCCACGATCTCTTCCTCATCAACCACCAATGTGCCCGGGCGGTCTGCGAAGCTCGACAGCACCTGAAGGCGCACGTGATGCTTCATCGCCATTTCGACCGAGCGGATCTGCAACACCTTGGCGCCGAGGGATGCCATCTCCAGCATCTCCTCATAGGTGATCTTATCGAGCTTGCGCGCCTTGGCAACGATACGCGGGTCAGTTGTATAAACGCCATCCACGTCGGTGAAAATGTCGCACCGGTCGGCCGCGAGCGCGGCGGCAAGGGCGACCGCCGAGGTGTCCGAACCGCCGCGCCCGAGCGTGGTCAACCGTTTGTCGGAACCCAGCCCCTGGAACCCGGCCAGAACCGGCACCTCGCCACGTGCGAGGCGCCGTTCGAGCTCGTCGGTTTCGATGCGCTGGATGCGCGCCTTGCCGTGGGCATCGTCGGTCAGGATCGGAACCTGCCAGCCCAGCCACGAGCGAGCGCTCACGCCCAACTCCTGCAAAGCCAGGGCGGTCAGCCCGCTCGTCACCTGCTCGCCCGCAGCGACCACCACGTCGTATTCCCGGGCGTCATGCAACCTGGCGATGGCGTTGGTCCAGTCCGCCAGCTGATTGGTCACCCCGGCCATGGCCGAAACCACGACTGCGACCTCATGGCCGGCATCGGTCTCGCGCTTCACCCTGGCGGCGACGGCCTTGATCCGTCCGACATCGGCGACGGAGGTGCCGCCGAACTTCATCACGATGCGGGTGTTGCCGGCCGCTCTCGTCATCGGTCAAGGTCCAAGGGAATGGGGTGCTTGCTACGGAGCCGCGCCGGTTGCCGGACGGGCGGCGGCTATCCATACTCAATTCCCGCGCCGCTAAGCAAGGGTTGCCACAGCGTCCGTCGCCAGCCATGACACAATCCGCTTCCGCTCCAGCCGCAAGCAGCATCGACCCGGCCGAAGTCGCCAAGTTCGCTGACTTGGCCGACGCCTGGTGGGATCCGGCCGGCAAGTTCCGCCCGCTCCATCGGCTGAACCCGACCCGGATCGCCTATATCCGCGACCGGGCCGCTGCCAGGTACGGCCGCGATCCCATGAGACCGGCGCCCTTGGCTGGCCTCGCCATTCTCGACATCGGTTGCGGCGGCGGGCTGCTCTGCGAGCCGCTGGCGCGCCTCGGCGGGACGGTGACCGGCCTCGACGCGGCGGAGCGGAACATCGCTATCGCCAAGCGCCATGCGGAGCTCAGCGCGCTTGCCATCGACTATCGGGCTGGCTCGGCCGAGGATCTGGCGGCCTCGGGCCGCCAGTTCGATGTCGTGCTGACCATGGAAGTGGTCGAGCATGTGGCCGATCCGGCAACCTTTCTGGGCGCGGCAGCGGCGCTCGTGGCCCCCGGAGGCCTGCTCATCGTCGCCACCATCAACCGGACGGCCAAGGCCTTTGCGCTCGCCATCGTCGGGGCGGAATATGTCCTCCGCTGGCTGCCTCGAGGCAGCCATGACTGGCGGCGTTTTCTCAAGCCCTCGGAGCTGGCCGCCCTCTTGCGTCCCCATGGTCTGGCGCTCGGCGAAGCCGTCGGCGTGGTCTACAGCCCCATCGCCGACAAATGGCGCTTGGCACCGGGAGACCTGGACGTCAACTACATGCTGAGATTCGACAAGGCGTGAAGCGCGTCAGTTCTCGCGCTGGGGCAGCCAGGGGATGCGCGCGAAGGGCACGCCCTCATCGGCCAGGTCGCGGGCCTCGTCGTCCGACGTCTCGCCGTAGATGCCGCGCTCTTCCGTCTCGCCGTAGTGGATCTTGCGCGCTTCCTCGGCGAATTGGCCGCCGACATAGTCGCAATTGGCCTCGACCTTGGCCCGCAGCTCCTTCAGCCCTTTGCGGAGTTCCGCCGCCTTGACCGCCATCTCCTGCTGGGCAGTCGAGAGCGGGGCGGTCTTGCCGATGCGCGGCGCCATGGGCGCCTTGGCGACATTGGTGGCGCCGCAATCGGGGCATGAAACCCTGCGGCCGGCGATCTGTCGCTCCGCCGTGCCGCCATCGCGAAACCAGGCCTCGAACACATGGCCCTTGCCGCATTTGAGATCGAATAAAATCATGTCTACCCACTCATAGATGGCGCAACTTTGCCTGACCTGCAAGAACCCTCCCCCTGGATCCTGCGTTTTCTGCCCCTGGTGGCTCAGGGCGGCAGGGCCCTCGATGTGGCCGCCGGGGCTGGCCGGCATAGCCGGCTCCTTCTCGCCCATGGCCTCGGCGTCACGGCCTTGGACATCGATTCCGACAGGCAGCCCGACGCGCCGGGTTTGCGCAAACTGAGGGCCGATCTGGAGCGGGGCGATCCCTGGCCCTTGGGGCCGGAGCGCTTCGATCTGGTCGTGGTGACCAACTACCTGCACCGGCCGATCCTGCCCGACATCGTCGCGGCCGTCGCACCAGGCGGGCTCCTGCTCTACGAGACTTTCGCCCTCGGCAACGAACGGTTCGGGCGCCCCAGCAATCCGGATTTCCTGCTCCGTCCGGGCGAACTCGCCGCGGCCGTGGCCGGTCACTTGGAAATCATTGCCTGTGAGGAGCTGGTTCTGGGCCCGCCGCGCCCGGCGGCGATCCAGCATATCGCCGCCAGGCGTCCTGCTCCTTAGCGCGGTTGGGGCACGATCCTGAGGTACGGCTTGGGCGCCTTCCAGCCGTTGGGGTACTTCTGCTTCGCCTGTTCGTCGGAGACCGACGGGACGATGATGACATCCTCGCCGCTCTTCCAGTTGACCGGCGTGGCGACCTGATGCTTCGCCGTAAGCTGGCAGGAATCGAGCAGGCGCAAGACCTCGTCGAAGTTCCGGCCGCTGCTCATGGGATAGGTCAGCATGGCCTTGACCTTTTTATCGGGTCCGATGATGAACACCGAACGCACCGTGGCGTTGTCCGCGGCGGTCCTGCCCTCGGAAGTCTCGCCCGCGCCCTCGGGAAGCATGTCGTAGAGCTTGGCGACCTTCAGCTGCGGATCGCCGATCATCGGGTAGTTCACGGCATAGCCTTGCGTCTCCTCGATGTCCTTCGACCAGCGCTTGTGATTGTCGACCGGGTCCACGCTGAGGCCTAGCACCTTGGTGTTGCGCTTGGCGAATTCGGGCGCGAGCCGCGCCATGTAGCCGAGCTCGGTCGTGCATACGGGCGTGAAGTCCTTGGGGTGCGAGAAGAGGATGGCCCAACCATTGCCGATCCAATCGTGGAAGGTGATGGGGCCTTGGGTGGTATCCGCCGTGAAGTTCGGCGCTTCGGCATTGATTCTGAGCGACATGGTTATCTCCTCCGGGGGTCAATCGCCCAGCTTCGCGCGCTGCCGGGCGAGCGCTGAAAACGTCACTTACGCCTAGATTGATGAACTATACATGCACAGGCGCCCGCTTCGGGGCAAGGGGGCCGTCCGCCCTACTCTCCAGCCGCCCGCAGCAAGCCGGCGACCGGCGGCTCGAAGTCGCGGTCATGGCGCAAGGCTGGGATCATGGCCCGTGCCTCGCTCACCTTGGCCGGGTCGATCCTGGCGGTGATGAAACCGACATCGAGGCCGCCTTCGGCCAGCACCTCTCCCCAGGGTGCCACGATCAGCGAATGGCCGTAGGTCTTGCGTCCGCCGGCATGCTCGCCGGTCTGTGCGGGGGCGAAGATGAAGCAGCCGGTCTCGATCGCGCGCGCGCGCATCAGCACATGCCAATGGGCCTCGCCCGTCGGCCGGGTGAAGGCCGAGGGGATCGAGAGAAAGCTGGCGCCCGCCTGGGCCAAGGCCCGGTAGAGATAGGCGAAGCGCAGGTCATAGCAGATGGTGATGCCGAGCCGGCCCCAGGGAAGATCCGCCGTCACCGCCTTGCGGCCCGGCCGAAAGGTCGCCGATTCCCGATAGCGCTCTCCGCTGGCAAGATCCACGTCGAACATGTGGATCTTGTCATAGCTGGCCGCGATCCGGCCCCTGGGATCGAACAGGTAACAGCGATTGGCGCAATCCGTGGCCGAAAGCTTGATGGCGAGCGATCCGATGAGCAGCCAGGCGCCGATCTCCGCCGCTAGGGCTTGGAAGGCCGGGATCGCCGGATGACTTTCCTCTGGCTGGGCCAGGGCCAGGGTCAATTCCCGCCTGGGCGCGATGCAGGTCGTGTTCTCGGGCGTCAGGATGAAGTCGGCGCCCGCCTTGCGCGCCTCTCGGACCAACCGAGCCGTCGCCTCGATATTGGGTCCTATCTCCGGCCCGGAATTGAGCTGGATGCAGGCGACGGTGAAGGCGCTGGTCATGACTGGGCCAGAAGCGGCGCCAGCTTGCCGGCACGATCAAGCGCATAGAGATCGTCGCACCCGCCGACATGCCGGTCGTTGATGAAGATCTGGGGCACGGTGGAACTGCCGCCCGCGCGCTTGGTCATGGCCGCGCGCTTCTCGCCATCGCCACCCACGTCATACTCGACGAAGACGGCTCCGCGCTCGGCCAGCAGGCGCTTGGCGGCGTTGCAATAGCCGCACAGCATGGTGGTGTAAATTTCCACTCTCGCCATTCGCCCGACTCCGGGGGCTAAGGTGGCATGGCTTCCGGGAATTGTCACCCTACCGCCCAGTCTGGTTTGGCATGCGCGGACGGACGACCAGGGCAAGCGTCAGCACGTCCACGCCCTTAGCCCCGGCGGCCTTGAGCGTCCGGGCGCAGGCCTCGAGGGTGGCGCCGGTCGTGCGCACGTCGTCCACCAGCAGCACCCGCCGGTCCTCCACGGCCCGGCGCCGGCCGGGCGGCACTGCGAAGGCACCGGCGACGTTCCGCGTGCGGGCGGCCAGGCCCGAGCGCTGAGGCTTGGTGCGCCGCCGGCGGACGAGGACGTCGCCCAAAAAGGGGCGCCCCGCTTGCTTGGCCGCTGCGTGGGCGAGCAAGGCCGCCTGATTGTAGCGCCTGGAGAAAAGCCGGGTCCAATGGAGCGGAACCGGCGCCACCACGTCGGCCTCGGCCAGGAACTCGGCCCCCGCCCGGGCGAGCCAATGGTCGAAATAGGGCGCCAGATCGGTCCGGTCGGCATGCTTGAAGGCGAGCAGCATGCCCCGGCTCGCCGCGTCGTAGCGCAAGACGGCCCGCGCCCGGTCGAAGACCGGCGGCCGCGCCTGACAGGCGGCACAGAGCGCGCCATCGTTCGCGTCGAACTCGAAGGGAAAGCCGCAGCGCGCGCAGAGCGGCGGGGCCAGGAAATCGATCCCGGCCCAGCAATCGGGACAGAGCGTGCCTTGCTCCCCGACCGCCTCGCCGCAGGCGAGGCAACGCGGTGGCAACACCAGATCGAGCGCCCGGCCCGCCAAGCGCGTCAGAGCCGATCGAACCATGATCCTCGGATTTTGCCTTTTCGGCGGCCACGCGCATAGTGCCAACGATGGAAGAGGGCATGAATCTGTTCGACCGGCGCTTGCTCCGCCAGCGCCGCGACCGCGCCGCGGCGGGGATCGCGGCCCATGATTTCCTGTTCCGGGAGGCGGCCGAAAGACTCGCCGACCGGCTGGAGGACGTGAGTCTGCGCTTTCCCGCAGCCCTCGACCTGGGCTGCCATGCCGGAGAGCTGGCAAGCGTGCTCGGCGGCCGCGGCGGCATCGAGTGCCTGATCGAATCGGACCTTTCGCTGGCCATGGTAGCGCGCGCCGCCGCTCGGCGTGGGTCCGCCCTCGTGGCCGATGAGGAGTTCCTGCCTTTCGCGCCGGGGAGCTTCGACCTCGTCCTCAGCTGCCTCAGCCTGCACTGGACCAACGACCTGCCGGGCGCCCTCCTTCAGATCCGCCGAGCCCTGAAGCCGGACGGCCTCTTCCTCGCCGTCCAGTTCGGGCTAGGGACCCTGTCCGAACTGCGCGACTGCCTGCTCGAGGCCGAGGCGGAGCTGTCCGGGGGCGCATCCTTGCGCGTCTCGCCGTTTGCCGATGCCAGGGATGGTGCCGCCCTGCTCCAGCGCGCCGGCTTCGCCCTGCCGGTGGCTGATGTCGAGACCTTGACCGTCACCTATCCCGACGCCTTGGCCCTGATGCACGATCTGCGGGGCATGGGCGAAGCGAATGCGACCCTCGCCCGTTCGAAGCGCTTCGTGGGCCGAGACCTTTTTGCCCGCGCCGTCGCCCTTTACGCAGAGCGCCATAGCGACGCAGAGGGCCGGATCGCCGCCCGATTTCGCCTGCTGTTCCTCACCGGCTGGGCACCGCATGAGTCCCAGCAACGCCCTCAGTTGCCCGGCAGCGCCGCTCGGCGCCTGGCCGACGCGCTTGAAACGGTCGAGCGTCCCGCGGGCGACGGGGCCAAGCCGGGACGCCGCTGAGGCCGGCTATTCTTTCTTTTCGTCGAGACCGTAGGTGTGGCGCACGATATAGAGCGGCCTCGCCTTCACCTCGTTGAAGATCCGTCCGATATAGCCGCCGAGCACGCCCAGGGACAGAAGCTGGACTCCGCCCAGGAAGAGTATGGCGACGATGAGGGATTCGTATCCGGGCACGTCGACGCCGTAGAGGAATGTGCGCAGGATGCGCGAGGCGCCGTAGATCAGGCTGATCCCGGCGATGACGGCGCCCAGCAGGCTCCAGAGCTGGAGCGGCAGGTTGGAAAAGGCGCTGATCCCGTCAAGGGCGAAGGCGATGAGGCGCCAGGGATCGCGCTTGGTTTTGCCCGTTGCCCGCACCTCCTCCTGGTAGGACAAGCCGACCTGCCGGAAGCCGACCCACTGGTAGATCCCCTTCATGAATCGCGTGCGCTCGGGCAGGCGCCGGATGGCGGCGACGACCGCGGCATCCAGCAGGCGGAAATCACCCGCTTCGGGCGGCAGGCGGATATCGGCGGCGAGGCGAAAGATCAGGTAGAAGACTTTGCGCCCGATCCGGTTGAGAAGCCCCGCGTCGACCCGTTCCTCGCGCACCATGTAGACGACTTCGGCACCCTCGCGCCACTTGGCAACCATGGCGGGCAGCATCTCCGGGGGATGCTGAAGATCGGAATCCATCAGCACCACGGCGTCGGCTATGGCGTGATCGAGACCGGCGGTCAGCGCATATTCCTTGCCGAAGTTGCGGCTGAGGTCGATCACCTTGATGCGCGCCTCGCTTTCGCGGGCGGCGATCAGGTTCGCGAGCGTGTCGTCGCTGCTGCCGTCATTGACGCAGACGATGCTCCAATCGAGGTCGGTCCCGACAAGCGCGGCAATCACGCGGTCGAGAAATCGGGACACATGGGCCGCCTCGTTATAGAAGGGCGCGACGACGGCCAAGCGGGTTCGCGGATTGCTCTCGTTCATTGACGAGTCATTATAGGCGCCGGCCGCGACGGCTCGAAAGGCAGGAAATGACGAGGCGCCGGCCGGCGCCTCCCCCTAAAGATAATCCCTCAGCATGGCGACCAGCGGCCGGTCGGCGGGCGGCATCTCGTAATCCGTCATCCGCGCCGGACGCACCCAGGCGAGCTCCTGGCCCTCCAGGGGCTTCGGCGTACCTTGCCAGCGCCGGCAGAGATAGAGCGGCATCAAAAGGTCGAAGTCCGGATACCGGTGCGATGCGAAGGTGAAGGGCGCCAGGCAGCTTTGCGCCACGTCGATGGCGAGTTCTTCCTTGAGCTCGCGGATGAGAGCCGCTTCGGGCGTTTCGCCTTCCGCCACCTTGCCGCCCGGAAATTCCCAAAGCCCGGCCATGGCCTTGCCGGGCGGGCGGCGAGCCAGCAGCACCCGGCCGTCGACGTCGATCAGCGCCACGGCCGCGACCAGCAGGCGCCGGTTCGCCGGCCGGCGTTCGAGAGCCATGACCTCCACCGGCACCGGCGCACCGCGGGCCGGCGCTGGTTCCATGCGCTCGCCCTCATGGGCGAGGCCAAGCTTCTCCAGAACCCGGATGGAGCGCCGGTTCGCCGGCTGAGCGACCGCCTCGATCCGGGTCAAGCTGAGGCGCCCGAAGCCGACGGCGACCATGGCGGCCGCGGCTTCGCTCGCGATGCCGGCACCCCAATAGGGCCGTCCGATCCAGTAGCCGAGCATGCCCAGCCCTTCGCCATGGCCGAGGTCGAGCTCGACGCAACCGAGAAACGCACTATCGGCACGGCGCAGCACGGCGGCGACCAGTTTCTTGCCCGATGCCGCCTCGACCCTGGTCTCCGCGATCCAGGGCAGAGCGCCACCGGCGGGATAAGGATGGGGAATGCTGCCGGTGAAGCGGGCCACTTCCCAGTCGCCGGCGAGGCGCTCGATGGCGGGCGCGTCGCCGCTCTCAAGAAGGCGAAGGCGCAGCCGCTCGGTCTCGATGGGCAGCGCCGCGTCAGCTCCGGTAGTCGGCATTGATGTCGATATAGCCGTGGGTCAGATCGCAAGTCCAAACCCGGGCGCGGCCGCGGCCGACGCCGACATCGACGGCGATGGCGATCTCCCGGCCCTTCATATGGGCCGCGACCGGCGCCTCGTCATAGTCCGGCACGCGAGAGCCCCGGGCTGCCACCTTCACGCCGCCGATGACGATCTTCAGCCGGTCGCGCTCGGCGCGCTCGCCGGCCTTGCCCACGGCCATGACGATGCGCCCCCAATTCGCATCGGCCCCGGCGATCGCGGTCTTGACCAGGGGCGAATTGGCGATAGCCAGTCCGATCCGCCGGGCCGCTGCGTGGGAAGCGGCACCCGAAACATCGATGGTGATGAACTTGCTCGCTCCCTCGCCGTCGCGCGCCACCTGGCAGGCAAGATCGACCAAAAGGGATTCAAGCTTGGCTGCGAAATCCGCCAAACGCCGGTCGTCGGCGCGGGTGATCCGGGCATGTTCCGCGCCCGCACCAGTTGCCACCAGCAGCAGGGTGTCGCTGGTGGAGGTGTCGCCGTCCACGGTGATGCAGTTGAAGGATCGCTCGACCGCCCGGCGCAGCAGCGGGCGCAGCACGCTCGCCGGAAGCCTGGCATCGGTGGCGACGAAGGCGAGCATGGTCGCCATGTCCGGGGCGATCATGCCGGAGCCCTTGGCCATGCCGTTGATGCGGACCTCGGCTTTGCCGATCCTGGCCGTTCGCGTGGCAAGCTTGGGGAATGTATCGGTGGTCATGATGGCCCCGGCGGCCTCGGCCCATCCGTTGGCTTCGAGGGCGGCGATCAGGCCCGGCAGGCCGGCGGTGATGCGTTCGTCGGCCAAGGGCTCGCCGATCACGCCGGTGGAAGCAGCGAAAATCTCCTCGCGCCGGCAGCTTAACGCCTCAGCCGCGGCCGCGACGCAACGCCGCACGGAAGCATCCCCGGTCTTGCCGGTGAAGGCATTCGCATTGCCCGAATTCACCAGGATCGCCCGCGCCTTTCCGCCCTTGAGCGCCTTGCGGCACCAGTCGACCGGGGCCGAGGGCGAGAGCGTGCGGGTAAGCACGCCGGCAACCGCGCTGCCGGGCGCGAACTCCATCAAGCAGACGTCGGTCCGGCCCTTGTAGCGCACGCCGCAGGCCGCGGCGGCAAGCCGCACGCCGGCGACGGGCGGCAGGTGGGGCAATTCATCAGGGGCGAGGGGGGAGCGCGGGGGCATGGGGATCAGCCTCAGGGGTTCGCCATCGGCGAGCCATCGGGATTGAACTTCTGGACCTTGGCCGCCTTGCGCAGGTCGTGCAGCCAGGCGGTCACCAGCTCCTGGGTCAGGTCGTTTTTCACCTGGTCCTTGATCTGATCGAAAGCCGGCGCCGGCTTGGTCCGCTTGTCCACCAGCAGGATCACGTGCCAGCCATATTGAGTCTGCACCGGCTGTTCGGTGTACTTGCCTTTATCGAGCTTCACTGCCGCGGCCCAGAATTCCGGCACCATGTCGCCCTCGCTGAACCAGGCGAGGTCTCCGCCATTGGCGCCCGACTGGGTGTCCTTGGATTTCTCCTTGGCCAGCTTGGCGAAGTCGCCGCCCGCGTCCAGCTGCTTGATCACTGCATCGGCATCGGCCTTGTTCGCCAGCAGGATGTGGCTGGCATGGAGCTCGACCGTGGCAGGCATGCCTTTCATCATCTCGTCGTAATGCTTCTTCAGCTGGTCGTCGGTGACCTTGTCGGCGAGATAGCGCCGGACGAGCACGGCGCGGATGGCCTGGCTTTCGTAATCGGCGACGAGCTTCTGGACCTCAGGGTCGTCCTGCAGCTTCTGGCGTTGGCCCTCCTCGTCCATCAGAGTCATGTCGATCAGCCGGTCGATCAATTGGGGAAAGTAGTTGTCGACCTGGGAGCGATATTCCGCCGGCAGCGTCGCCGCCGACGCGATCACGTCGGCCCGGGTCAGTTTCTTGCCGTCGACGATCGCCACCACCGTGTCGGGCTTCGCCGTAACTGCCGCGCCGGTTGTAGCGGGCGCGCTGGTCTGAGCCAGCGCCGAACCGGCACCGAGCAACAGCATTACGGCACCGGCGGCGAGCCGGCGGAGCAGGGAAGTCATGGTCTGTTCCTCTTCAGGGACTGCAGGAATTTCGGGCGCGATGAGGCCGCATCATGCCCATGGCCCCCTGCGGGCACAAGGCCGCAGGCCTCCTGTCGGCGCTTTTGCACGGCCTTTTGATTGACAGTCGAGGGGGCGCGCCCTATCTCTCATCCGCCCCTGGGTTGGCGCTTTCGCCGGGTGTCGCCGCCAGGCGGACCATGGGAAAACGAGGGGCAAACGGCCCCTTATCCGGATTCGAGGTTGTTCATGCTTTCCGCCTTCGCCAAGCGGATTTTCGGCTCGGCCAACGAACGCTACGTCAACGGCCTGAAGCCGATCGTCGCGGCGATCAATGCGCTCGAGCCCGCGCTCAAGGCTCTTTCCGACGAAGACCTCAAGGCGCGCACCGCCTGGCTGAAGGAGCGCCTGGCCAAGGGCGAAAGCCTGGAGGATGTGCTGCCCGACGCCTTTGCCTCGGTGCGCGAGGCCGCCTGGCGCACCCTCGGCCAGCGCCATTTCGACGTTCAGCTCATGGGCGGCGTCGTGCTGCACCGGGGCGCCATCGCCGAGATGAAGACCGGCGAAGGCAAGACCCTGGTCGCCACGCTTGCCGTCTAC
>Ga0209415_10018362_pt1 | contig 11040 bp, 8 predicted proteins | sample PeaSoiSIISIP2007_FD_187696 | JGI IMG/M metagenome (GOLD analysis project Ga0209415, IMG submission 187696) | Peat soil microbial communities from Weissenstadt, Germany - SII-SIP-2007 (SPAdes) (version 2) | ecosystem: Environmental > Terrestrial > Soil > Wetlands > Peat | place: Germany...
CTCACCGGGCGCCCCGACAGGATCGACGGCCCCAGCGCCATCGCGGGCTCCGGCACGGTCATCACCGCCGCCCCGCCGGGCACCTCGTGCTGCCGCACGTACACGGCGGGCGTCGGCACCCCGAGCAGCCGCGACACCCATCCCACCGTGCGCACCGCGCTCACCGTCGAGCGCTCCACGTCCTGCTTCTCGGCCGGATCGAGCTTCGGCAGCACCTTCTTGCTCTTGAGCTGATCGACGCGCGCGGCGATGGCGGCCGGCGCGATGGCCGCGAAGAGCGCCGTCGCCACGGAGTCGAGATCGCCGGGCAGCAGCATTTCCCACTCCGCCTCGTCGAGCGGCTGCGACGGACGGATGGCCACCTCGGGAGCGAACTGCTGGTAGGTCATCTGCTCGTCGAGGTCCGCCTCGCCCAGGTGCACGAGCACGCCGCACGCGCAGTACGCGCGGTCGGCGTCGCCGGTGGCGTTGAAGATGCGGGCCATCGCCCGGAAGGTCTCGGGGCGCGACGGCGCGTAGAGCGCCGCGACCTCTAGGCACTTGATCGCCAGGGCGTCCTCGCCCTTGGCTTCGAGCAGACCCGCGAGGCGCGTACGGGCGTCGACGTCGTCGGGCCGCAGCACCGCGAGCCGGTCGAGCGCCTCGATGGCGCCGCGCGCATCGCCCAGCCGGTCCTGCCGGACACGCGCCAGCTTGTCGAGCAGGGCGGCCTCCGCCGCCCCGCGCCCTGCGAGGCGGCCGAGCTGGCGCACGTAAGCGCGCTCGGCGCCGGCGTAGTCCCCGTCGTCGAGCAACACTTTCTCGATGGCCTCGAACGCGCCCGGGACCTCGGGATCGTCGGCGATCGCCGCCTCGTAGAGGGCCACGGCGCGGCCCACGTTCTTGGCGCGCGACGCGCTGGTCGCCGCCGCCTCCACGAACGCCCGTGCCCTCGCCTGCGGATCGCGCAGCTGCTCGGCCGCCGCGACGGCGACGTCGACCGCGCGCGACCAGTCGGCCGACGCCTCGTGCACCGCGCGCAGGCGGTCGAGCAGCAGCGCGTCGTGCGGCCGGATGCTCAAGGCCGTGTGCATCATGTCGACGACCACGCGGAGGCCGTCGTCGGCGGCGGCGGTCAGCAGCGCGATGCGCTCGTCGTCGGCCGTCGCGAACGCGAGCAGCCGCTTGGCCATCGCCGCCGCCGTCGCGGGATCACCCAGGCGGCGAGCGAGCTGCAGGCGCATCGCGAGGGCGCCCCGGTGCGTGGGGAAGATGGCGAGCGCATGATCGAGCCGGTGTGTCGCCTCGTCCGTGTTGCCGCGCGTCTCGGCGATCTGACCGAGGCACGTGAGCACCTCGGCGCGCCGGGGGCCGACCTCGTCCGCGAGCAGGTGGTTGCAGAGGGAGTAGCCGGTCGATGCGTCGTCGAGCCGCCCTTCGTCGAGGGCGTGCGAGGCCTCGGCGATGCGCGCCTCGATGGCGGAGTCGTCGTCGACGTCGATGGCGTCGCGAGACAGCGTCTCTTCCCAGGTTGCCGCGTCGACGAACCCCTCGCCCGCGGCCTGCACGACGAGCACCGCGTCGGAGCCGGCGCCGTAGGTGTGCATCGCGCTCGCGAGGGCGTGCGCGAACCGGGGCGACGGCGGGAGCACCATGACGCGGGCGCCGGGGCGAGCGGCGAGATCCGCGGGCGGCAGCGGCTCCGCGGAGGGATCGACCAGCAGGGCGATGCGCATGAGGGGGTCATATCGCATCCCCGGATGAGGAGGAGATGAGCTGGACGGCTACCAGACCGCGGCCAGGTCCAGCGTGAAACCGGGGAGCACGTCGCCGCCCGACACGCTGTCCGGCTGCTCGAGACACACCGGCTCGGCGCGTCCCTCGTAGACCCAGACCCGTCGTGACGGCGGATCGATCGCCCAGCCGAGGCGTGCCCCGCAGCTGGCGTACTCGCGCATCTTGGCGTGCACGTCCGCGAGCGTGTCAGACGGCGACCGCAGCTCCAGCACGAAGTCCGGGCACAGCGGAGGGAACCGCTCGCGCTGCTCGGGGGTCAGCGCTTCCCATCGATCCTTGCGCACCCACGAGACGTCGGGCGAGCGCTCGGCGCCGTTGGACAGGATGAAGGCGGCGTTGGAATCGAATGCGATGCCCGTGCCGTCCTTCGTCGCCCAGACGAACACGGCGCTCGTCAGCGCGGCGTTGCGACGCGAGGTCTCCGCTCCCGTGGGCGGCATGATGATGAGCTCTCCGTCGCAGGTGCGTTCGATGCGCAGGTCACGGTTCGCGACGCACAGCGCGAACAGCGCCTCGTCGGTCATCGGCTGCGCCGGTCGAACGCGCAGCGGGAACGCGCTCCAGGGCGCGAGGAGCCGCAGGGCGGACTCGGGGGGAGCGTGCTGCATCGTCGAGGAAACGGTAGCACGCGAGGAGGTCACGGCGAGGTGCGGTCCCAGGCGACGCACATCGTCGAGTGCGGGCACCAGCAGAGGCCCGCGCGCACGGGGCCCATCGAGACGGTCCGCCAGCAGGAGCTCGTCCCTCGGAAGGTGATCGGAGCGGCCGGGGCGCGGCGTGTGACGCGCGACAGGTCCAGCGTCACCTCGAACTCCGCGGGCGCATGGGGGTCGTGGATGCTCACGACGAGGCGTTCTCCGTCGAGGCTCAGCTTGGCGTCCCGGGTGTCCACGTAACCCTTCGACGGGAGCGCGAGGCTTCGAACGGAGCGCAGGTCGGACCCAAGTTGCACGATGCGCAGCGCGTCCTCGACGTCACTCTCCAGAACGTAGAACGAGCCGCGGCTCGCAACGGCGGTATCCCGCATCGAGCCGGACCGCGACGATGCGGCTTCGTCGGCGAGAAGCATGCGCTTCGCGACCCGCACGCCCCGTGAGTCGTAGGTCGTCGCGAAGAACCCTTCGACGTAGTGACCGGGTGACGGCTCGTCCATGACACCGCGGGTGACGATGAGGGTGTTCTGGCCGTCGGTGGCGATCGCGGAGGGGCCCCAAACCGCGACGGTCCCGATCTCGTCGGTCAGCTCGATCCGCAGGTCCGACGTCAGATGCGCGTAGTGCAGGTCCTCGTTCCATGCCCATGCCATCACGTCGATGTGGTCGCCCGAACGGACGAGTCTCGCGCTGCTCACGGCGGACCGAAACGGCAGCGCGGCGCTCGCGATTGCTTCGCCGCGCTCGAGGTCCCATTCGGTGATGGTGATGGGCTTGTCGGCGTCAGCGTAGTCTTGGGCGACGAGCACGGTTCCGGAAGGGTGTGCTGCAGAAGGGGCCTGCCCTTTGGCCAGGTCGGCCTCGGGACTGAACCCGGTCAGCTTGTCGAACGGCTTCTCCGGCAGAACGAACGTGTGTTTCGGCGACACGGGTGCTGGCGCCGCGGCCGGCGATGCGACGGCGACTGACGCGGCAAGCACCGGTGCGGAGGGTGCGAGCGTGGGCGCCACGACGACAGGGGTCGCATTGGGGGCAGCCGGACCGGTGGGATGGCTGGAGCACGCCCCGAGCGCGATCATGAGCAGGGTCGAGAGAAGGCGGGCTTTCATGTCAGGGCTCCGTGCTGGGGCGATAGATGCCGTCGAGGGGATGGTTCAAATAGGGATGGTCGGTGACATAAACATCGCCTTTGTCCTCGGTCACCCAGCGCTCCACGTCCTTGCCGGTCGACTGGTCGTGCGACCACGCGTGCCACCACGTGTGGCGCTCGACCCCGCCCTCCAGGGCTTTGGCGCTGTTGCCCCAGGAAGAGTCGACGACGATCTTCTTGACTCGTGCGGGGTCGAAGCTCTTGGCTTCCGGATTCTTGTTCACGAGGGCCTTCAGCTCGTCGGCGGTCGCGTAGTACGTATCCCTTACGATCGCGGTGTGCCCGGGCGGCTGCCCGCCGACGGGAGGCCCGAGGACGACGACGTCCCCGGCGCGCGCATCGTCGCCGTTCACGCGCGCGAAGCCGCGCCCGGCGAGGTTGCTCAAGTCCTCGTTGACGAGCGTGTGGAGCTGCGTCTGCGACCGCGAGAGGTCGCGCGAGGCCAAGAAGGCCTGCTGCGTGTATGCGGCGCAGTCCAGACCGAGGCCGTAGTTGCACATCATGGTGCGGACGCGACCGGCGAGATCGAGCTTCCCGTCGGGCGGGGGCAGCCGACCCGCGTCGATGAGGGCCTGGGTGACGCGATGGATCTCCTCGGGCGTCGCGCGTCCACCCCTCATCGCGTCCACCTTGCCGCCAAGCCCGACGCTCCGGGTGATGGCGTCGAGCTTGGCGGTGTGGGCGCTGACTTCGTGCTCGACCTGACCGAACGCGCTCTCCCCGGGAAGGTCTCGTGGTTCCGTCATCCGGAAGGGAATCGGGACGCTCACGTCGCCCTCGTCCGGCGTGTGGTACGTCGGCGTCGCGCTCTCCTTGAAGGCGTCGAGGCGCTGCTCGATGGGGGTGTCGCGCTTCGAGGTCTGGATGATCGAGGCTTCGATGCCCATGGCGAACAGGGGCCTCGCGGTGCCGGCCTTGGCGGCTTGCACAGCGTTGGCGATGGCAGCGGCGCTCGTGTCCGGGAGCTCCGGCAGCTCGCGCGCGGCGACGGGGACCTTCGTCGCGGGGCCGGTAGCGGTCGTGTCGTCGTGGGGGATCCAAGGATCGGTGCGATGGGGCGATATCGGGCTGGTCATGCCCTCCCATCGGGCGTCCGCGGAGAGAGTTGCGTGGTTTTTCTGTCAGGCCGGTCCCGGCTCGTCGGCCACGGGCGGCGCGGCGGGCTCGGCGGGCGCGGGGGTCGCCGCGGCTGCGGGCACTGGCGCCTTGTACTTCAGCAGCGGGATCCGCCCCAGGAACCGCAGCCACCCGTGCTCGTTGATCCACAGCGCGTACGCGACGTACGTCGGGTCTTTCGACAGGTGCCGCTCCTCGGTGCGCGCGCGCAGGAAGTAGATGGTGCTCACGCCCGCCAGGGCCAGCGTCCACTTGATCGCGTCGACCCACCCGTGGTTCGGGATGAACGGCAGCGTGATCAGCCACCACGACGTGTTCTTCGCGATGTACGCCGGGTGCTTCGTGTACCGGTAGGGGCCATTGGTGAGGATGCCCCGGTGCGTGAGGTTCGAGAAGCGCACGCCGAACGCGAACGTCGCCAGGAGGTAGATCAGCTCGCAGATCAGGATCGCACCGGCCCAGATCCAGCGCACGTCGACGTTGCCGGCGAGCCACGTCTCGAAGCCGATCCCTTCGTAGTGCAGGTAGTTGCGGGCGAACATGCCGTTCCAGAACGGCGAGTAGCACTCGAGCGCGACGACCCAGCCGAACATCGTCGGCTCGGCGCTGCGCAGGTGCGTGTCGAGCACACGGAACGACAGGATGTAGCCGACCGTCGCGTAGAGCACGTCCAGCGCGTAGATGCCCTCGCTCAGGAAGTGGTAGAGGCGCATGTTCGTCGACTGCAGGTTCGACAGGTCGTACGTGAGGATGCCGTTGAGCTGGTTGTGCGAGAACACGATGAAGAGCGGCAGGTAGAACGCCTTGATCGTCCAGCCGCGGAAGTGATTCGCGACGTCGGCCTTCTTGGCGTCCTCGGGGTGGCCGAGCACGGCGCGGCCGACCTGCCAGTAGGCGTCGCGCGGCTCGCGCATGTGGCCGTCGACGATCCAGGTGTAGGCGATCGATATCGCGACGAGGCCGACGCCGAAGCGGCGCAGCACGTTCCAGAAGGAGCCGTACCAGTCGCCGTACTCGGGGAAGACCCAGTAACAGAGCGCGAAGGGCGCGACGGTGGCGGCGAGGCCGAGCAGCTTGGTCGCGACGCGGCCGGTGTCGGGCTTGTGCGTGCGGTCCCAGTCGATCCCGGTCGAGTCGCGGCGGTGGACGCGAAGGATCAGGACGTCCAGAAGGACGATCGGGATGACGCCGGCGAAGCACACGACGAACACGGCCTGCGGGCCGGACATGTGCAGGTTGCGCAGGATGTAGAAGGCGGCGAGGGCGCCGAACACGCCGACCAGGTTGAGGCCGAAGTTCGTGACCGAGGCGGGGGGGCGGGGCTTCGAGGACATCGAGGCCCGGTGCTACCACGTCGGGGGGGTCGCGTGCCTCACGAGCCGGACGCAACTCCCCGGAGGACCGGCCGATAGGTTGGCGACTGGAGAGGTAGACTCCGTGCCCATGGGCGACGCTCCCCCGCGCTCCAACGTGACCTCCATCGTCGACGCCCTCGAGCGCCGGGCGTGGGAGCGCACCCGCGCCGATGCGCTGTCCAGGCGCAAGCGCTCCCTCGAGACCTTCGTCGCGGCCAGCGACTTCTGGCGGAACCTGATGGAGCGAGACCTCGACGCCGACATCGCCGAGCTCTACGCCGCCGGGGAGGACGTCGCCGCGGCCCAGCTGCGCTGCGGGCGCGCCGCGCGCAGCTGCATGAAGGGCGATGTCGAGGGCGGCCTCGCCGAGCTGGCGCAGGTCATGGCCGAGCAGCCCGACATGCATTTCCCCTACGTGGTCCGCGCGCGGTGGCGGATGCAGCAGGACCCGGCGGGGGCCCTGCCCGACTTCGACCGCGCCGTCGCGCTGAGCCCGAACGAGGCTGACCTCTACTGGCGGCGCGGAGACTGCTACCGGGCCCTCGACGACCAGCACCGCGCGCTGGCCAACTACCGCCGCGGGCTCGCGCTCGACCCGACCTCGATCGACGGCATGCACGCGCTGGCGCAGGTGCTGCTCGATCGCGCCGAGTACGACGAAGCGCTCGGTCTGTGGAACCGGCTCATCGCGATGGCCCCGCCGTACGCGGACTTCTTCGAGGGCCGGGCCATGACGCTGGACCGATCCGGCGCCCACGAGGCCGCCCTCGCCGACTACGACCGGAGCCTCGATCTCGCGCCGGACAGCCCCGACATCCGCTTCTGCCGCGCGATGTGCGCGTCGGAGTGCGGGCACCTCGAAGAGGCCACCGGCGTGGTGAAGCTGCTCACCGAGCAGCACCCAGACCGTGAGCTCTTCTGGAGGTGCCTGGGCTCGCTGTACACCGACGGCGGGCAGCCCGCGCTCGCGCTGCCCGTGCTGACGCGCGCGTGCGAGATGGATCCGGACGACGCGAATGCCTACGCGTACCGTGGCCGCGCTCACATGGCGCTCGGCGACGCGGCGAACGCGCGCACGGACTTCGAGCGCGCGCTCGCGCTGGATCCGACGAACCCGTCGCGCTCGATGGAGCTGCTGGGTGCGCTCAAGCCCCTGCTCGACAAGGACGCGTTCCTCGCGGAGATCGATCGCCTCGCCACGCAGCACCCCGCGGACTGGGCGCTCGCCGACCTGCAGGGAACGATGCTCGCAGCCCGCGGCGAGCACGAGCGCGCGATCGCGGCGTTCGATCGGGTGATCGCCGGGGAGGACGGGATGGCCTCGACGTACCGGGCGCGCGCGCTTTCGCACGCCCACCTCGGGCACGTGCAAGAGGCGTTCGACGACTGCTCGCGCGCGATCGAGCTGGAGCCCGATGCGTGGGCGCACACGGCGCGGGGGGTGTATCGCACGCACCTCGAGCACGACGAGGCGCTGGTGATGGCCGACTTCGATCGCGCGCTCGAGCTCGACCCCGACGACGGCGCGGCGCGCTACCAGCGCGGTAGCTACCTGGCGACCCTCGACGAGCACGCGCGCGCCGTCGAGGACTTCGATCGGGCGATCGCGATCGCCCCGACGGTGGGCAAGGTCTACTTCGAGCGCGCGACGAGCCGCGCCCGCATCACCTACGAGGACGACGACGAGGCGCGCAACGGGGCGGACTACCGGGCGGCCATCGCCGATCTGCGCAAGGCGCTGGAGCTCGGATACGAGGACGGCGAGGTGTACGGCGAGCTGTCGCTGATCCACCAGATGCTCGAGGAGTGGGAAGCCGCCGAGGCGGCGTGCGACGAGGGGGTGAAGGCGTTGCCGGGGGAGCCGTATGCGTTCTACCTCAGGCACGAGCTCCGCAAGCGGCGCGGCGACGAGCAGGGCGCCGCGGCGGACCGGGCGCGCGCAGTGGAGCTGGGGTTCGAGATCGGGGACGGGGACTGACGGTGCTGCGCACTCCTCCAGCAGTAGGGCAGCCGAGCGATTGACGCTCGCGCCGCCCCTGGTATGAGTCCGCCTCATCATGTCGGAGCCCATCGTCATCCGCGTCTGGTCCGACTTCGTCTGACCCTGGTGCTACGTCGGCCTCGTGGAGGTCGAGAAGGTGCAGCGAGAGTTCGACGTGCGGCTCGAGTGGAAGTCGTTCTACCTGCGCCCGGAGACGCCGCCCGAGGGCTTGCCGCTGCCTCCCGCGCTCCGCGCCCGGATGATGGACCCCAACAACCCACTCAAGCGCCGCGCCGCGCAGATGGGGCTGACGATGAGCGATCACGACGTCATCCCGTCGACGCGCCGGGCGCATCAGGCCACGAAGTGGGCCGGTACCCAGGGCAAGCTCGACCCGATGCACGAGCAGATCCTCCGCCGCTACTGGACGCTCGGCGAGGACATCGGACAGTGGCCCGCGCTCCGAGCGGCGGCGCGGGACGCGGGGCTCGATCCCGACGCGATGCAGGAGGCCGTGGAGCCGGGAACTTTCCAGCCCGAGGTCGACCGCGACATCCAGGAAGCGCAGGAGCTCGGCATTCATGCCGTGCCGACCTTCGTGGTCGGCGAGAGGCACGCCGTCCAGGGGGCGCAGGAGGCCGAGGTGTTTCGCCAGTTGCTGCGACAGCTCGGCGCGCGGCCGAAGAGCGGGTGAGCCCTCGTCAGCACACAGATGTCGGCCTCGGGCCGGGGAAAAAGAAAAGGGGCCGGGAGCATCGCTGCTCACCGGCCCCTTTCGGGTTAGCCCTGGCTAGGGGCTAGTGTGGCGCCGAGCCTACTTCGACGCGCCGGTGGGCGCGTTCGAAGCATTCGACGCCGTCTGCGCGGGCGCAGCTGCCGCCGGGGCGGTGACGGGGACGATTTCGACCCCGGTCACGTTGCCCGTGATGGCCGCCTTGGCCTTGGCAGACTTGGTTCCCCGCGCTGCGCGGGTTGCCGCTGCCTTGGCCTTACGGGCCGCAAGCTGCTCGACCGATAGCGGTTTGCGCACCTTGGGAGGTGCGATTCCGAAATCGGCGAGAGTCTGCGTTGCGCCCGCGAACATCGCGCCAAGCAGCTTGGTGAGCTCCCCGATGACGGGGTTCACTTCAGCCGACTTGGCGCTCAGATTCGCGAGCGCATCCTTGGCATTCGCGCGAGCCGTGATCAGCGCCGCCAGCGCATCGGCGAGGCCCTTGAGGACCTGCACGAGCGCCGGGGTGGTGAACGCGGTGTTGCCGAGCGTGAGATTCGCGCTCGCGAGATGCAACTGCAGGCCCGAGATGAGCGCCTGCACGCTGGCCAAGGCTGCCGCCCTGGAGACCTTCGACGTGTTACTAGACATGGTAACTAACTCCTTTCTGGGAGCGGGCGCACGATCGCCGTGACGGCGATCCGCGTTCGGGTCAGAGGACCCGAGGCGGCGTGCCTTCGAGGAAACCTCCCTCTCCTGCCTTAGTAAGCCCGGCCCGATTGTCGATTCGGCGGCCCGGAGAGAGAAATCGACGTGGGGGCGCGCAAGTGCGCGGAACGGCAAGCGATCTTTTTTCGTCGGTCAGGTCATCCAGACGCCGAACAGTCGCTCACGCAGTCCCACCGGGGGTGTTCAGGGCGCCACCTTGCCTGCGCTCGATGGTCGCCTGGGTGAGCGCGAGCAGCGCGCCCCGGAGACGGTCGCCCGCGCCGGTCGGTCCGAGCCGATAGGCGTCCTGCTGGACGATCGCGATCTGGGCGGAGATGGCGCCGCAGTCCCGCCAGGAGTGGCGCAGCAGCGCCACGAGCTCCGCCAGCGACGCCGACGCCGGCGACGACGCGCCGATCTTGTCGAGGCACTTCTCGAAGATGCCGAGGGCCCGCTTCTGGTCACGACACGCCACTATCCGCTCGTGAATGACGTCCTCCTCGCGAGGGCCTACCTCGCGGATGCCCTTGCCGGCGGTGAAGGACCGCGTATCGAGCTTGAGCAGAGTGTGCGCGCCCCACCCGTTGAAGACGACGGGGAGCTCGCCCGGCTGCGGCCCGACGTCGAGCGCCTCGGCCAGGCGGAGCAAGTGCGAACTGTCCCGGGAAGACTGCGCGGCATTCTCTCGGAACCCGCGTGCGGCCGCCTTTCGATCGATGAAGCCCACCTTCGCCCCGTGGCTGGCCCACTGGATGTAGCCGACGCGATCGCTGCCTGCGTCCCACAGCCTGCGGAGCATCGGCGCGCACTTCTGGCCGATGACCTCGAGCGCCGCGGGCCCGTTGAGGGTCAGCGTCGACCTGAGCTCGATGTCGCGGGTCAGCTTGACCTCTCGCAGCTTCGTGATTGGGCCTTCCCCCTTCTCGAACCTGCGGACGACGACGACGCCCATGGTGAACACGAACAGCTGGACGGTTCTGGGCACGGAACCAGCCAGCTCGTCGATGGGCGCGTAGTTGTGCTTCCGGTACGCTTCCTCGAGCGGCTGCTCCAGGATGTCCATCACGGTCCACGAGCCGGGCTGGATTTCTGCCGTGAAGCCGAGCTCGCGATAGATCTCCATGCCCTCGGGGTCGGAGCCTTCGAAGAGCGCGACGACGTACGGGGACTCGGCCGTCAGCTTGGTCATGATCGGTACGATGCCGATCTCCAGCTTGGAGATGAGCGAGTCGACGTGACTGGTGACGTCCGCGAGCCTCACGACACCCCCTAGGGCTTCTTGTACGTCTTGGCCTGGAGGGCTTCGTAGGCACGCATGCGCAGCGCCTGGACCTCTGGGGTCGTGTCACCCGCTGGGTCGCGTTGACGGGCGTCGTCGAGCAGGCGCAGGCACATCCTCGGATCGCCCGAGGCGAGCAACGCTGCGGCGTTCTTGCGCTCCTCGGCGGGCGCGACGGCCACGAGATCCGGCGGCAGCGGGGGCTCGGGCGTCGACGGCGACGCTGACGGCGAGGGCGGGGGGGGCGCGGGCGAAGGGTGCTCCGGCGACGGGTGCGTCATCGTGTAGATCAAGCCGCCGGCGGCGGTCG
>Ga0209415_10018363_pt1 | contig 11040 bp, 11 predicted proteins | sample PeaSoiSIISIP2007_FD_187696 | JGI IMG/M metagenome (GOLD analysis project Ga0209415, IMG submission 187696) | Peat soil microbial communities from Weissenstadt, Germany - SII-SIP-2007 (SPAdes) (version 2) | ecosystem: Environmental > Terrestrial > Soil > Wetlands > Peat | place: Germany...
GCCTCCGGCTGCGGCAGGCTCAAGCGCCGCTCGGGCTATCGTGGCACCCTTCATTTAAGATGAAATGTGCCACTAGCCCGACATTTCCACCAGGAAGGCGTCGGCTTGCGCGCGCAGGCTTTCCGCATGTTTCCCCAGATCATCGGCGGCGGTTGATACCTGACGGGATGCGTTGCCGGTGTTCCGCGCGCCATCGGTGACATCTTGAACATTCCTGGTGACGTCTTGCGTTCCAGCCGAAGCCTGCTGGACATTGCGGGCGATTTCGTGAGTCGCCGCGCCTTGCTGTTTGACCGCGGCAGCGATGTCGGTTGATATTTCGTTGATTTGCTTGATGATCTGGGAAATTCCCGAGATGGCGACCACGGCACGCTGAGTGGCCGATTGCACGTCTCCGATCTGTGCGGAGATTTCATCTGTCGCCTTGGCCGTCTGATTGGCCAGATTCTTGACTTCGTTGGCGACCACGGCGAATCCCTTGCCGGCCTCTCCGGCGCGCGCCGCTTCGATGGTGGCATTCAGCGCCAGCAGATTGGTTTGACTGGCGATATTGTTGATCAGATTGACCACGTCGCCGATTCGTTGCGCGCCGTCCTGCAATCCGGCGATCAATTCGTTCGTCAATTGCGCTTCCTCGGACGCTTCGGTGGCGATTTGGGTGGATTTAGCCACTTGTTGCGAAATTTCGGTGATCGATGCCGTCAGTTCCTCGGCCGCCGAGGACACTGTTTGCACGTTGGATGAGGCAAGCTCCGCCGCCGTCGCGGCGCTGGTTGCCCGCTCGGAGGTCCGTTCGGCGACAGCGGACATCGAACGCGAAACCTCGCGCATTTCGGTGACCGCAGTGACCACCGTATCGATGGTGCCGCCAATGTCTCGATTAAAAGCGATGGTGAGTTGTTTGACCTTTTGCGCCCGGTCTTCCTTGGCGCGCTTTTCTTCATCAAGCAGCGCTTGCTCCTCGCGGCGACGATGCAGGCGTTCTTTCCACACCTCCAATGCTTTCGCCATGGCGCCGATTTCGTCGGCCCGGTTCTTGTGCCGGATTTCGAAATCCAAACGGTCTTCGACCAGATCCCCCATCATTTTGACGATGTCTTTGGCCGGTCGTGCGATCGTACCGCCGACCTTTTGGGTGATGATGCCGACGCAAATCAGAAAGACCAGCAGGAAGCTCCCGGTTAACAGCGCCTGATGCCGAAAATCCTCGTGCAGATCGTCAAGATAGACGCCTGTTCCGATCACCGCATTCCACGACGGCAGGGGGGCGGCATAAGACAGTTTGGGCTGTGGCGTGGGCGAACCCGCCTTTGGCCAGTCATAGCGAAGAAATCCTCCCCCGGATTTGCCGGCCTCGATCAGGGCGCGGACCACGAAGATCCCTTTCGGATCCTGAAGCGCCGAGCTGTCCTTGCCGATCAGGCTGCGAATGGGATGGACCAGAAAGGTCCCGTCATTGCCGAGGATGAAGATATATTGGCCTTCCCGGTAAAGCATCGCGGAAATGAGACGGTCCGTTTCCTTGAGGGCTGCCGCTTGATCGAGTTCTCCGTTCTTGACGCGTTGCTCGACATGGCTCGCGATATCCGACGCGATTTCGGTGATATCTTTGAGTTTTCCCTTACGTTCCTCAAGTCGGGTGTCCCACAGCATATCCAGGCTGAGGACGCCCCAAGCGAGAAGCGCCAGAACCGAAATCGCCATAATCAGCAGGACTTTGGTGTTGATTTTCATATTCGCGAGCATGATCCCCCCAGTCCAACCGCCATGTGGAGGCAATCATAGCGTTAAATATCCATAGTAGAATAACCCATTTTCGACATGAGAGGTTCTGCACCCTCACGGCGGACAGACGTCTTCTGTCTTGAAAATCAAATCAGTCCATTCGAGCGGAAGCTGAAACAACCACTTTTGCCAATCACCAGATGGTCATAGAGAATAATGCCGATGGGCCCGGCTGCGTCGCGGATGCGTCCGGTCATTTCGATATCGGCCTGGCTGGGAGCGGGGTCCCCCGACGGGTGGTTGTGGACCATGATGATGGCGCTGGCGTTCAGTTCCAAAGCCCGTTTGACCACCTCGCGGGGGTAGACCGGCGTGTGGTCGATGGTTCCCTTTTGCTGAGCCTCGTCGGCGATCAGTGCGTTTTTTCGGTCGAGGAAGAGCAGGTGAAACCGTTCCTGAGGAAGATGAGCGAACGCGATCTTACAGTAATCGAGCAGCTTTTCCCAAGACGCCAATATTGGTTTGCCAAGCACCTGCGAACGGGCCAGCCGGGTCGCGGCGGCGCCGATGATCTTGATCGCAGCGGCGGCGTTTTCCTTGATGCCGGACACGGCGAGAAGGGCGGGCAAGTCGGCGTGAACGACCTCGGGGAAACCTCCGAAGCGGGCCAAAAGATCCTTGGCCAGCGGTTTGACATCCCGTTGCGGAATGGCCAGACAAAGAACCAGTTCCAGCAGTTCGTAATCGGGCAGCGTCTCGGCGCCGCCGCTCAAGAAGCGTTGACGGAGCCTCTGTCGATGGCCCAGATGGTGAGGCGGTTCTGCGGGAACGTCAGCCGGTGTCATCGGCCAAGATTACCGTTCTCGGCCGATGGTTGAAAGTATTTCCCTTACACCGCGTAGGGAGGGCAATGAAGTCCGGCAGGCGACAGGGTGAAAATCTCGCAGCCGGTTTCCGTCACGCCGATGGTATGTTCGAATTGCGCCGAAAGACTGCGGTCCTTGGTGACGGCGGTCCAGCCGTCGGCAAGAATCTTGGTCTCGTAGCGGCCGGCGTTCACCATCGGTTCGATCGTGAAGATCATGCCTTCGCGCAGCATCACGCCATGTCCCGGCCGGCCGTAATGCACGACATTCGGCGGCTCGTGAAAAATACGGCCGACGCCATGGCCGCAAAAGTCGCGGACGACCGAGAACTTGTGCTTTTCGACGAAACTCTGGATGGCGTGGCCGATATCGCCCAAGGTGGCTCCCGGCTTGACCACTTCGATTCCCCGCATCAGCGATTCATAGGTCACTTCGCAAAGTTTGCGCGCTTTGACGCCCACCTTGCCGACATAATACATGCGGCTGGAATCGCCATGCCATCCGTCCAGGATGGGGGTGACGTCGATATTGACGATATCGCCGTCTTCGAGAACCTTTTCGCCCGGAATGCCGTGGCAAACCACGTGATTGACCGAGGTGCAGATCGATTTGGGGTAACCCCGGTAGTTCAACGGCGCCGAGATGCCCCCGCGCGCGGTGACGAACTCCTCGCACAGGCGGTCAAGTTCCGCCGTGGCGACGCCCGGCACGACATAGGGCGTGATGAAATCCAGGCATAACGCCGCCAGGTGGCCGGCCCGGCGCATCGCTTCAAAATCGCTGGGGCCGTGTAGGGGAATGCGGTTGGCCTCTCGGCCGTTATCGTTTTGTTCCATCCAAATTCTCTCACTGGTCACGCATCGCCGGACAGATGGAGAGGCAACGGCTGGTTGAGCCGGATGCCCTCCAACGTCAGGCGGCAGTCATAGCAATATACCTCGACCCCGCCAGCCACGGCGCGCCGCAAGGCTTCGGCGTAAGTCGGATCGATGTCCTCGGCCGGTGCGAAATACCGGCAATCTTCGCGTTGCACCAAAAACAGCATGACGGCCCGCTCACCTGCCTTCGCCACCTCGATCAGCTCGCCCAGATGTTTGGTGCCGCGCGCCGTGACGGCGTCGGGAAAACAGGCCGCCTCGCCACGTTTCAGATGCACATTCTTCACTTCAACGTAACATTTGGGGCGATCCGGCGACGTCAGCAACAGATCAATTCGCGAATTCGTTCCATAAGGTACTTCGCGTCTGATCTCGACGTAGCCGGCCAGAGGTGCTACGCGGTCCTCGGCAAGGGCTTCTGCGACAATGGCGTTCGGATGCATGGTGTTGATGCCGACCAAGCCGCCGTCCACGCGTGCCAGTTCCCAGCTCCAGGCCAATTTGCGCGATGGTTTAGGGCAATGGGCCAGCCAAATCTCCGTCCCCGGTTCGGCTAGACCCAGCATAGCCCCCGGATTGGCGACATGGGCGGTGATCTGCTCTCCATTTGCCAAAATGGCATCACTTAAGAATCGCTTATACCGCCGCACCAAGGTGCCGCGTTGCAGGGCTGTCTCAAAATTCATCGCCAGAGGCTAGCGCAATTCAACCGCGACGTCGACAACACATGACGGACGGCCATCATCTGAAGGCATCGGCCAGCGGAACTCGCCCGCTGCCAGGGGGGAGAGGTTTCTGTTGCGAGGCATGCGGTCTCCAGGCGGTCAGGGTCAAAATCTGGAAGCTGGCCGGAATGCGGCCATCGCCCTCGGCGTAATGCGCTTCGTAAAGCGCCAAAGCCCGGAGCAAGGTCTTGCGGCGCGTGCAGGTCTTGCGGCGTTGGGAGACGGCATTCGTCTCGCCCATACCGCGCAAATCGGCCAGCAGCTTGATCGGGCTGGCGTAAGTGACGGTGATGGTGTCGATCTCGACCACCGGGAGGGCGAAGCCCGCCCTTTGCAACAAGGCTCCGGCGTCACGAACATCGACAAAGGGGGACACCCGTGGACTGGCGCCGCCTTCTTCTTGCAATTCGGCCTCTTGGAGGCATCGACGCAATTCCTTCAGCGTTTCTCCTCCCAGCATGGTGCCCAAGAAGAGTCCGTCATCCTTGAGGATATGGCGTATTTGCAAAAGACATCCGGGCAGGTCGTTCACCCAATGCATCGACAGATTGCTGGCCACCAGATCGAAGCTTTGGGCGGCGAACGGCAAGGCTTCTTCATCGGCGGCCAGGGCCAGCCGGCCGGCGCTCGCGGCCATTTTCGGCGATAGATCGCATTCGATCAGCCGTTCGATGCCTCCGCGTCCGTTGAGAATGCGGCCGAGCTCTCCGGAATGGCAGCCGAGATCCAGGGCCTGGGGGAATGTCCGTGTCACGTCGCAGAGGCGATCGGCCAGACTTTCTCCGGCCTCGCGCAGCAGAAAGTCGTGTTCGCCGATTTTGGCCGCGGCCCGTTCGCGTTGGCGCTGAACCTGTCGTCGATCGAAGATGTCGAATTCGCTCATGGTTTGGCTATTAGGGCATGGAAGACGATCTTCGCAACCTCCAAAACCGGCGTTTCCAGAAATCTCCAAAATGGCATAATATGTCATAAACCGGCAACTGTTCCGCCCGTTTCCTTATCATCTCGGCGCAAGCGCATGGGCGCTAACATAAGATTACCTTGCCCTCGCCCGCTTTGCGGGAGAGGGAGGGGCCCGCGAAGCGGGAGGGTGAGGGGACGACGCGCTTGACGCGGAGAAAGATTGTTAAATCAAGCAGAGTCTTGTGGTGCCCCGACGCTAAGCACCCCTCACCCGATCGCTTCGCGGCCAGCTTCTTCCACAAAGCGGGCGAGGGTTACGTTAGCGTCTTTACGCGAAAGCGAGGATGGCGAATGCGTTTAACGCTTTCATCGTTTCTCCGCTGGGTGTTGGGCGCCGCTCTCGATTTGCTGATACCGCCACGCTGTCTGTCTTGTGGCGGTGTTGCCGAAACAGAGGGCGCCCTCTGTTCACGCTGTTGGGATGCCATCACCTTTCTCGGCCCGCCGGCTTGTCTGCGTTGTGGTCTGCCGTTCGAAGTCGATGCCGGTGGTGCGGCGATCTGCGGCCGCTGTCTGCTCGATCCGCCTCGTTATCGACGGGCGCGTGCCGTCTTTCGCTATGACGGAGCCAGCAAAGGGTTGATCTTGGGATTTAAGCATGCCGACCGAATTGGCAGAGCGCCCCATTTCGCCCGTTGGATGGCGCGGGCCGGCGCCGAGCTTCTGGCCGAAGCGGATATCATCGTCCCGGTTCCGTTGCATCCGTGGCGTCTGTTCTTACGGCGCTATAACCAGTCCGCCCTGTTGGCCGAACGTCTGGCCGGTCTGTCTGGAATCCCTTGTTGTCCCGATGCGCTCAGCCGGGTTCGACATACGCCGAAACAAGGCGCGTTGGGGCGCCGTCAACGTCGGGCCAATCTCCATGGCGCCATTCGTTTGAAGAGAGCGGACAAGGTGCGGGGGTGCCATATTTTGTTGATCGACGACGTCTTGACCTCGGGCGCGACGGTCGAGGAATGTGTGCGTGTTTTGCAAGATGGCGGCGCCACGGCCGTCGATGTTCTCACCTTGGCCCGCGTGGTTCGCGCTTCAGGCTAGTGGTGCGTTTTTGAAATTCCGATCGCTTGGCCACCAGCGATTTTCGGAAACGGAACGCTAGCCTTTGCGCGGCGCGAAGCTATATTGAGGGGATGAGAACTCGGAGCAAACGATGACAGCGGTCGAGATTTATACGACGACGATTTGTCCATACTGCGTTCGCGCAAAGGCGCTTTTGAAGAAGAAAGGCGTCGTTTATCGCGAAATCAACGTCGAGGTGGATGAGTCGCAGCGAGAAAGCATGATGGCGCGGAGTGGTGGACGGCAGTCCGTTCCCCAGATTTTCATCGATGATCGGCATGTCGGCGGTTGCGATGATCTTTACGCCCTTGACCGAAAAGGTGAACTGGACCGGTTGTTGGGGATGGCCGAATGACGGCCTTTAAGGCGGCCTGCATCCAAGTCAACGCCACCAACGACATGGATGCCAATATCCAGGCCGCGGCGGCTCTGGCGTGCGATGCCCGCGCCGCCGGTGCGCAACTGGTGCTGATGCCGGAAAACGTCAGCATGATGGAATGGGGGCGAAAGAACATCGTCGCCAAGGCGATGCCGGAGGAGGCACATAAGGCGCTGGCGGCGTTCCGCGAATTGGCGCGTGAGACGCGGACCTGGCTGCATTGCGGTTCGTTGGCCGTTTTGCTTGATGACAATCAGGTGGCCAACCGCACCTATTTCCTCGATCCTCGGGGCGATGTGGTGGCGCATTATGACAAGATCCATATGTTTGACGTCGATCTCGACAATGGTGAATCCTATCGCGAGTCATCGACCTTCAAGCCGGGCGGAAATGCGGTGATGGTCGGGACCCCATGGGGCAAACTGGGGCTGTCCATTTGCTACGATCTGCGGTTTCCACATCTCTATCGCAATCTGGCCAAGGCGGGCGCTGATTTTCTGGCAGTGCCGGCGGCCTTTACCCGGACCACCGGGCGGGCGCATTGGCATGTTCTGCTTCGGGCGCGGGCGATTGAAACCGGTTGTTTCGTCTTCGCTCCGGCGCAATGCGGCGAGCATGTCGGGGGGCGCCAAACGTTTGGCCACGCCCTGATCGTCTCGCCTTGGGGAACGGTGCTGGCCGACGGTGGCGAGCAGCCTGGATTTATTATCGCCGAAATCGATCCCGCCGACGTTGTCGCCGCCCGCGGTAAGATTCCGTCATTGTCGCACGACCGGGCCTACGCCGAATCGTTTTAGTGAAAAGGAATTCAGCAAGGCGTTGTCTCGCCCCTAGCTTTGCTGCAAAATTGCCATAATGATCCTTTTTCATCTTCTTTGCGGCCGCGAGCATGAGTTCGAGGGCTGGTTCCAAAGCGGCGCTGCTTTCGATGCGCAACTGGCCGCGGGCGAGTTGACTTGTCCTGTTTGCGACGATCGGACGGTTCGCAAGGCGCCGATGGCGCCGGGCGTGATCTCCAGCGGAAAGAAAGAGAGCCGCGAGGTCGCTTTGCGTGATTCCCTGGCCGCTTTACGGCGCGTCGTGGAAGAGAACTGCGATTATGTGGGCGAACGGTTCCCGGAAGAGGCGCGTCGGATCCACTACGGAGAAGCCGAAGAACGCCCCATCTATGGTCAAACCTCGCTCGATGAGGCGAAGGCCCTGCATGACGAAGGGGTCGAGGTCATGTTGATCCCCGGTCGACCGCGTCGAGATTCGTGAAGGAGCATTGCAAATGGACCGGTTTTCCAGGCGAGCGGTAATGATGGGCATGGCGGGTGCCGGCGTAATGCTGGGGTCTGCGGGGCGCGCGTTCGCCTTCAGCGAAGACACGCCGAGCATGCGAACTCTGGCGTTGCACGACAATGCCTGCGGCGCCAGCGCCAGCCATAAGGAACTTGCGGCCGAGGTCGAACGGGTTCTTGGCGACAAATATTCCATGGAGGAAAAAAAGCGGGTTATCTCGGCGATGACCTGCCCGATTTGTGGCTGTTCGCTGACCGGGGTGTTCTGATAACCTCGGGCGTGACCTACGGCTCCGGAACGGTTTGTGTCTCGCCTATATTCGAGTTGTGCCACAACTAGAAACCGTCATTGCCGGACTTGATCCGGCAATCCATGGTTGTGCTGGTCGGCTGGTGTCATTCGAAGCGGGCACGTGGATGCCCGTGTCAAGCACGGGCATGACGGCTTTTCCGAAATTGCCCCAATCGGGGAAGACGTTTTAATGTTTCCGCACATTCGTCAGAAAATCGTTCACCTGATCGCGCAAGTGAACCGATTTCGTGGTGAGACTGGCTGCCGCCTCTAGCACTTGGCTCGCGGCGAGGCCCGTTTCCCCAGCCGTATTGCTGACAGTGGTGATGTTGCCCGTCACATTGCGCGTTCCGGCCGCCGCCAATTGTACGTTGCGGGCGATTTCCTGCGTTGTCGTGCCTTGGATTTCGACCGCGGTGGTGATCGTGGCGGCGATCTGATCGATCTGGCCGATGGTATCGGCGATGCCAAGGATCGCTTTGACGGCGGTTTGCGTCGCACTTTGCACATTGACGACTTGTGCCGAGATTTCCTCCGTTGCCTTGGCTGTTTGCGTGGCGAGATGTTTGACCTCTCCGGCGACCACGGCGAACCCCTTGCCGGCGTCGCCGGCGCGGGCCGCCTCGATGGTCGCGTTCAGCGCCAACAGGTTGGTTTGCTCGGCGATATTGTTGATCAAACAAATCACCTCTCCGATCTTCTGAGCGGCCTCGGCCAGTCCCTGGACCATCTGATTGGTGCGCTGCGCTTCTTCTACCGCCGAGGTGGCGATCTCGGCCGAACGGGAAACCTGTCTGCTGATCTCGCCAATCGAGTTGGAGAGCTGCTCGGCGGCGGCGGCCACGGATTGAACATTGCCCGATGCCGTCTCGGCGGCCTCCACGGCGGCCGACGTTGTCTGCGATGTGGCATCGGCGGCCCGCGCCATCACTTCTGCGGTCTGTTTCATGTCGCCGGCCGCCGATGAGATGCCTTCGACCACGGAACTCACACTGGCCTCGAAGCGTTCGGCCAGTTGGTCCATGGCGTCCCGCCTCTCTTGCTCCGCGCGTTGTTTGATCTCGGCTTGCTCCTTTTGCATCTGCTCCATCCGCAGGGCATTGTCCTTGAACACTTGCACGGCTTGCGCCATTTCTCCGATTTCGTCGTCTCTTTGGCGGGCCGGAACGGTTGTCGCCAGATGGCCGGAGGCAATGGCTCCCATGGCCTTGGTCATCGCGTCGATCGGCACGGTGATGCCGCGGGCGAACAGCCAGCCGATGCCGACCACGACCAGCAACGCGAGCGAACTTCCCATCAGCATGACCATGCCCATGCCATGGACGGGAGCCATCACTTCGGCGAGGTCGGTTTCACCGACCACCGCCCATTTGGCGCCCAGGAAGGTGATGGGCGCATAGGCGGCGATGGCTTGTCGCCCCCGGCTTCCAATGATTGTCGCCACGCCGCTTCTTCCGGCCAGGGCCTGGGCGACCGCTTCGTTGTCGATGGCTTGTGAGAGTATGGTCGTCTCTGTCCTCAGCCGCGATTGGCTGCGCATCAGGTGATCCTGTCCGACGAGATAGGTTTCGCCGGTTTCCCCCATGCCGACGGCCAATTGCATGATGGCGTTGATACGGCCGAGAGGCATCTGAAAAATCAGCGCCCCCAGGAACTGATCGTCTTCCGAAATGACCGGCGAGGCGATGTAGCTGGCGGGGTGGTTGCCCAATTCGGCGGTGCGCGTGACATCGCTGAAATAAACGGAGCCCTTTTGGGGCGCTCGTTTGATGCGGGCGAAGAGTTTCGCCAATTCGCCGTCTTTCCACGGTCCGTCGGTCAGATTTGTCGCATATTGCGCGGATTTGGCGACCGAATAGACGATGTTTCCGTCCGGATTGACCAAAAAGAGATCCGGTAATCCCTTGGCTTGCATGAAGTTCCGAAACCACCCGTGATACCTTGCATGCACATCGGAATAATCCGAGCCGTCATTGGTGGTGTCGACGGACAGGCGTTTGGCGGGATCGGGCGTTTCTGCATAAAGATGGCGCAATTTCACCGGCGCGCCTTCCAGCGCCTTGAATCCGTAATCGAATTCAATCAGAGAGTCGCCGACGGTTTTGATCCCCGACAGGATGAGAAGATCCTGCCGGAGTCCATCCAGATAGCGATCGATCTCGACCTTGCGCGCTTCGACGGTCGCTTTCAATTTCCCTTCCGTCGCCGCGGAGAGATCTGCGGCCGCGATCACATAAGCCAATGTGCCGATGACCACTGCGGTAATGGCGGCTAATGATAGGAATAGAATAGGTATCTTCGCAGAAAGACGTAATCGCATCTTGGATTTCCCGTATATTTATTGTGTTTATTTTCTTAACAAAATATATATTCTGTATGCACGAAAGTCATAGATGCGGTTAAGTTCTTTATGATATGGGTTCTAATTATAGATTGATAAAATATATAGTTTCCATTGCGATTTTACGTCATCGTCAATGTAAGGCTTTTCATAAAACAGCCACATTGATGTAAATCAAATGTTGCTGCTATTTGTGGCGTGTGGGGGTGTTTCGGCGCTGTCACGGGGCGAAAGCGGGGCTATGTGTGTTCGCCAGGCTTTCCCTGCGGCTCGTTTATTGCCATAGTGCGCGGCACTGCATGGCAACAATCGTGCCTTCGCACTGGACGATTTCACAATATATGGTATAGGCACGGGAATCCCGACAATAGGGCTTTGCGAGTATGGCTGGGCATTCACAATTTAAAAATATCATGCACCGCAAGGGTGCGCAGGACGCGAAGCGCGCCAAGGTTTTCACCAAATTGATCCGTGAGCTCACGGTGTCAGCCAAGACCGGCTTGCCGGATCCGGCGATGAATCCGCGGTT
>Ga0209415_10018364_pt1 | contig 11040 bp, 7 predicted proteins | sample PeaSoiSIISIP2007_FD_187696 | JGI IMG/M metagenome (GOLD analysis project Ga0209415, IMG submission 187696) | Peat soil microbial communities from Weissenstadt, Germany - SII-SIP-2007 (SPAdes) (version 2) | ecosystem: Environmental > Terrestrial > Soil > Wetlands > Peat | place: Germany...
CGAGGCTGCGAACGAGATCTGGGAACTCTGGCTGGCGTCGTCAAAGACGTCCTCGGTGATCGAGCAGTGCATTGCGACGACGGAGCCGGCATTTCTGGCGAAACATGTTTTCCAGCTGGGGCAGCTGTTCAATACGTTCTACCATCGCCACCCGATCCTGATCGAGCCGGACGAGAAGCGAAAAGCGTTCCTGCTTGCTACGGTCGCGGTGGTCCGGCGCGAAATAATTCGCTGCCTGGCGGTCATGGGGATCACAGTGCCGCCAGTCATGTAGAATACGGGCCAATGTGCGCGGCACTCGGGCTGCGCATCCCCGTTCAACATGCAGAACGTTGCCCCTCCATCGGCGCCGTCGCATCCGTTATTCCGCCGCATCCTGCTCGGACTGTTCGCAGTGCTGGTCGTTCTGGCGGTAGCTGGAATGATGTACGAGAACATCTCCGAGGCCCGCGACCGCCGCTTCAATCCCATGGAGGGCAGGCTGTTCGACGTGGGCGGGTACAAGATGCACATCGACTGCACGGGGCAGGGAAGTCCCACGGTGATCCTCGAGTCTGGCTTGGGGGACAGCTACATTTCGTGGCGCAAGGTTCAGCCGGAGATCGCGAGATTTACCCGGGTCTGCTCTTACGACCGTGCCGGGCTCGGCTATAGCGAGTCCAGTTCGCAACCTCGCACCAGCCGAGTGATCGCCGGTGAATTGCACGCGTTGCTGCGAGCCGCGGGCATCGGGCCGCCTTACGTGCTCGTCGGCCATTCCATGGGCGGATACGACGTGCGCCTCTACGCCAGCCTGTACCGCAACGAGGTGGCGGGCATGGTGCTGGTCGACGCGTCTCATCCCGACCAGGAGAGTCGTTTCCCGCTGGAACTCAAGAATATGGAAGGGACCCAGCTCCGAGAAGCCGAGTTCATGGAATTTACCATGCCCTTAGGCGTTCCCCGATTGCTCAACCTGTGCGACGACGATCCCGAGCAACGTGCCGCCGAGTGCAATTTCCAATCGATGCGCGAAGTCATCGCCGAATTCAAGGGCATTAAGGAAAGTGCTGCCCAAACGGCCGCCACCGGATCGCTCGGCGACATACCACTGGCGGTGCTCTCGCATGATCCCGATAAACCGTCTAGCGAGCTCCCAGCAGACCTTGCTACACCCGTGAATGAGGCATGGGAGAAGATGCAGGAAGAACTGGCCCACCTTTCGACGCGAGGCAGCCGCGTCGTGGCAAAGAACAGCTCCCACTACATTCAGATCGATCGGCCCGACGTCGTCATCGACGCTGTCCGCGGCGTGGTGGAGCAGGCGCGCGCGCCGCAGGCGGTGCCGCCATCGAAGCCAAACTGATCGTTGTTTTGACAATCTTTGTTTTGACAATCGCTGCCGTAAAGGGCTGACTCTGACCGCTCAAACCTGCTAACCTTTTTCCCTCACCATGGAATCTGCGCGCAGGCGGCGTTTTGCTTCCGCACCCCAGGAGCGCATGATGAAATCATCGAATCGGACTGGGTTCGTCCCGATTTTTCTGTTGGGCATGCTTTTGCCGTTGTTCTCCCGCGCGCAGGACATGTTCGTCACGGCGCAAGCCCAGGCTCCCGCTCACCGTCCGCGAATTGGTCTGGCGCTCAGCGGCGGCGGCGCGATGGGACTGGCCGAGATCGGGGTGATTCAGTGGATGGAAGAAAACCACATTCCAGTGGATCGCATTGCTGGAACCAGCATGGGCAGCATCATTGGCGCGATGTACGCCACGGGCATGTCCCCGGCCGAGATCCAGAAGTTTGCCGAGAAAGTAGACTGGGACGAAGCCTTTCTTCCCGAGCCGGTTTATACCCGACTCTCCTACCGGCGGAAACAGGACCGGCGCGACTTCCAGATTAATGCCCCGCTCGGCCTGAAGCACGGGTTGAATGGCCCCAACGGGTTCAACCCCGGCCATGGCGTGGGACTGTTACTCGACCGCATCGCATTCCCGGAATCCGGTATCGCCAGCTTTGACGACATGCCGATTCCGTTCCGTTGCGTCGCCACCGACATGCTGAGCGGGGAAGGCGTCGTTTTGCGGGACGGGTCGTTGGCCCAGGCGGTGCGCGCCTCCATGGCCATCCCCGGCGTGTTCACGCCGGTGGAGATCAATGGCCGGGTGCTGGCGGATGGCGGGATGATCCAAAACATTCCCGTCGAAACCGTCCTCGCTATGCAAGCGGAAGCCGTGATCGCTGTGGAACTGCGCCTTCCTCCCGGTAACCTCACGCAACTGCAAACTCTTCCGGGCGTGCTCGGTCGCGCGGTCGACGTGATGGTCACGCAGAACGAGCGCCGTTCGCTGGCGCAGGCCCAGGCGAAAGTGAGCGTGGACATGACAGGTTTCACCGGGACGGACTATGCGCGCGTCAAGGAACTTATCGCCCTCGGCCACAAGGCTGCGGCCAGCCAGTCTGCCGCTCTTCTACCTTATGCCATCCAGAATCCGGCGGAGTGGGAGGAATATCTGGCGACTCGTGCGGCGCGCAAACATCGGCTGCCAGAGAAAATAGGGGCCATCGAAGTTACCGGCGCCGACTCCGATACGGACAGCCGGCTGCAGCACCGGCTCAGCAAGGCGCTGCGCGGACCGCTCAATCTCTCTAAACTCGAGACGCAACTGACCCGCATTGCCGGGGAGGGCCAGTTCGATCGCCTGGGGTATGAGGGATTTACGCAGAATGGAGTTCCCGCGCTGCGCGTCACGACCCACGATAAATCTTACGGGCCGCCGTTTGTAGACCTCGCCGTGAATGTGGACGGCTCCGGCGTGGCTGCCTTTGATTTTTCCGCAGGCGCGCGCGTGACTTTCATGGATATTGCTCACCATGGCGGCGAGTGGCGCAACGATCTGCTTTTCGGGTCAAGCAACCTTGCGGCCAGCGAGTTCTACCAGCCTTTGGGACAATCGCACTTTTTCGTTGCTCCGTACGCGTTTGCGTCGAAGTATGCCCGCAACTCGTTCACGGGCTTGACGCGGGTTGCAGTCTTCGGCGATGAACGCGCTGGAGGCGGTCTCGACATTGGCTATGATTCCGGCCGCCGCAGCGAACTCCGCGTCGGCTATGAAATCTTCGATGGCAAGTTGAGTCCGCTGATCGGGGCCGCAGGTCTGCCCATCGTCGACGGCAGCACGGGCGAATTCCGCGCGCGCTACGTTTGGGATGGACAGGACAGTCCGTCGGTGCCCAGCCGCGGCACCCGCGTGGTGGCAACGCTTTCGCGCGTGCTGCAAAGCCCGGGGCTGGCGCATCCCATTGGGCAACTGGATGTGCAGACTTCGAGTTTTGTCCCGATCGGGGAGAAAACGTCGCTTTTCTTCGATATCTCCGGAGGCACTACATTCCGCGGCTCTGCCGGTCCGTTCCAGGTTTTTGCACTGGGCGGCCCGTTTCGATTGGGTGCGTATCTTCCGCAGGAATTTCTGGGAAATCACTACGCCTATTCGTCGCTCGGATTCCGCCGCGAATTGTACCGCCTGCCCGCCCTGGCCGGGAAGAAAATCTACTGGGGCGGTTGGTACGAAGCCGGCACTGCTTTCGGCACGGCCCTGCTCGATCCCGGACCGGTTGCGGTGCGCGGCACATTCAATCTGGGAGTAATCGCCGACACGATTGTTGGGCCAATCGCTGTGGCGGGGAGCGTGAGTCCCACCGGCCAGAGCCGGGTGAATTTCTCCGTCGGGCGTTTGTTTTGAGAGCGAGTGTTCTGAGAGCCGACGTTCTGAGAGCGATTGTTCTGAGCCAGGTGCAAGGGTTCCCGCAGTGTGCCGCAGATTGATATACTGCGCTCCTCGATTTATTTAAGGGGCTGCCCGGAGGAAACTGGTGCGCGCGTACATCTTGCGTTTCGTTCTGTCGTGCTTCGTCGCGACTTTGCTGGGAGTTTTTGCCGCTGGGCAACAAACTCCACAGCCGCCCGCGGCGAAGCCGCTGTTCAAACTTCAGGAAGTCATGATTCCGGTGCGCGACGGGGTTCATCTGCAGACCTCGATTCTGACTCCCGTGGACGAGTCGGGCCCATTGCCGATTCTGTTTCGGCGTACGCCTTACGGCGTTCCCGAGAAACCGCCGGAGCAGATGCCTTCCTCGCTCAAAGAACTCGCGCAGGACGGCTACATCTTCGTCTTCCAGAATCTGCGCGGGCGCTTCAAGTCGGAGGGCGTTTTCAATCTCTCCTCCTGGGTCGATTTGAACGATCCCAAGGCCACCAACGAGACCACCGACGCCTACGACTCGATCGAGTGGCTGGTGAAAAATGTCGCCAATAACAATGGCAAAGTCGGAATGTTCGGCGTCTCCTACGACGGGCTGACCAGCGCGCTCCCGCTGCTTCATCCACATCCCGCACTGATGGCGGTCAGCGAGCAGGCGTCACCGGTCGACCAGTGGATGAACGACGACGATCACCGCTACGGCGCGCTGCGCGAGAGCTACGACTTTGAATATGCAGTCATGGAGCAGGCCGACAAGAACAAGAACACGCACTTCGAATTCGAGACCTACGACACCTACCAGTGGTATCTCGATCTGGGGCCGCTGGCAAACATCAATGCGAAATACCTGCACGGCTCGATTCCTTACTGGAACTCCAGCATCGAACATCCCGACTACGACGATTTCTGGAAAAAGGAAGCCTGGGTCAACCAGCTTCACGCCGCGACCGTGCCCAACCTGAATGTTGCCGGATTCTGGGATCAGGAAGATCCGTGGGGACCGTGGCAGATTTTTCGCCATGCCGAAGAAAACGATCCGCAACACACGAATTTCATTGTGGCCGGCCCCTGGTTTCACGGGGAGTGGCAGACTCCGAAAGGCGACAGCATTGGCCTGATTCCGTTCGGAGGGCACGAGACGGCGCGTGAATTCCGCGAAAACATCGAAGCCCCGTTCTTCCGCTATTACCTGCATGGCCAGGGCGAGAAACCAGCGTGGCAAGCCAGCACGTTTCAGAGTGGATCGAACACCTGGCATACCTATGCGGCGTGGCCTCCGAAGGAAGCGAAACCGACAAAGCTCTATCTGCACGCGGACGGTTCGCTCTCCTTCACCGCGCCGGACGTGCCGACGGCCGGACACGCTTACCGCGAGTACGTCTCCGATCCCGCGAATCCAGTGCCTTACCGCCAGCGCCCGATTTCACCGACGTATCCAGGAGGCGACTGGCGCACGTGGGAAGTCGCTGACCAGCGCTTTGTCGATCACCGGCCCGATGTGCTTTCGTTCGTCAGCGAACCGCTCGACCACGATCTCACGGTTACGGGCCCGCTGGCGGCGAACCTGTTCGCGTCGACTTCTGGAACCGACAGCGATTTTGTGGTGAAGCTGATCGATGTCTACCCGCAGGACGCGCAGAAGAACTCCTGGAATCCTGAGGAAGGCCCGAAGCCGGGACAGTACGCCCAGTCCCTCAATGGCTACGAACTGCCGGTGGCGATGGAGGTGCGCCGAGGACGCTATCTCGCAAGCTACGAGAAGCCCTCTCCGCTGACGGCGAACAAACCGACGGAGTGGAACATCCCGCTGCGCGATCACGATCATGTCTTTCTGAAAGGGCACCGCATCATGGTGCAGGTTCAATCGACGTGGTTTCCGGTGATCGACCGCAACCCGCAGAAGTTCGTACCCAGCATCTACAAGGCGACTGCGTCTGATTTCGTTCCCGCAACCCAGCGCGTCTACTGCTCGCCCGATCTGCCGTCGCACCTGGTGCTGCCCATCGTGCCCTAGAAGTCGCACCATTTAAGATGGCGTCAAAGAAAACGGCCCCGGATTTCTCCCGGGCCGCATTTACCTCATGCCATCTATTTTCCGCCGGCGCTGCCGTGCTGTCCCAGCCACGACGCGAGTAGTGGCTCCTGCCGCGACTTCAGGTCGACGCAGATATTGATGCGCTCAATCGATTGCTTGTAGGCACGCTCGCCCGCCTCGATCTTATGAGCGGCGAAGAATGCCGTCACCTGATCGCGTAATCCCGCAGCGCAGAAGACGCTGGTTGCAGCCACGACGTCGGCGCTGGCAAACGGGCCTCCAGCCTTGGCCACGGCGTCCCAATTGGACCGAACGAAATCCCATGCCAGTTGTTGCCCGGCCGGATTCCCCATCACCGCGCCGACCACCTGCAGCGCATCCTGCGATCGCACGTCGGGCGAAACCGCGAATTCCAAGGTGCGCTGCAGCAACTTCGGATCGCTGAACTGGGCCAGTGTGGAGAGATAGGTGTAGTACTGCTCCGGTGATTGGGGATTCTTCGTGGCAGCGAATATCCGGTCGTAAAACGCAGAGTCTCCTTCCAACGCCGCAAGCGCGAAGGCGCCGCCGACCAGTTCGGGGTCGACCGAAGCCGGATCGGCCAGAGCTTTGTCCGCGATTTTGCGCGCCTCCTGCAGAGTCTCTGGATCGCGCGCATCGTAGCCTAGCGCGTCGAACACCCGCGACCGCAGAGCCCTCTGTTCGTCGCTCTCGCCCGGCTTGGGCTCGTATCCGACCTGCTTCATGGCTGGGGTCAGATACTGGCGCAACCAGGCACGATAGGAATCGCGATCGCCGTCGCTCACCAGGTGCTCGCCGATGTAGTGGAGCCCTCCGAGCACGTCTTCCACGACCGCACGGTTGGTGTCCACCTGCAGCCCTTGCGCGAAGGCCAGGGCGTCACCCACTGGTTGGCGACCCACTCCCACTGAGGCCCAGATATCGTTCTGCACCGTGATCCGCTCGGCAGGGGTCAACTTGGCCTCGGCATCGCTGGCCAGAGCCCGCACCGCATCCGCGGAATAAGCGGTGCGGTAGTAGCCAGTCGCTCCGGCGTTGGCCAGAACCCAGGTCGAGCAGCCGGGCAGGGTGAAGGTTTCTTCCTTCCTGGTCAGCACTTCGCACTTGGGCGCGCCCTCGCCCGTTGCCGATCCTTTCAGGCAAAGAGGGATCTGCCAGAGTTGATTGTTGGCGGCTTCGAACTTTGACCGGTCGAAGAAATAGCGCTGCTGGGTCAGGGTAACGCTGGTGGAGTTCCCGGAGCATTGTGTCTTCACGTTGACGATGGGAGTGCCTGCCTGCTTCACCCAGGTGGGCATGATTTTGTTCACAGGCCTCTTCGAGGTTTTCGCCTGAGCATCCCAGAAATCTTCCGCCGTGGCATTGGCGTATTGATGCTTTTGCAAGTAGGCGTTCACTCCGGCACGGAAAGTTTCTTCGCCAACATATGATTCCAGCATGCGCAGCACCGACGCCGCTTTGCCGTACGCGATTCCATCGAACAATTCCTGAATCTGGGCTGGAGTTTCGGCCGCCTGATGAATCGGACGAGTACTCGCCAGGGAATCGATGTTGAGGGTGCCGCCGGTGCCGCTCACGTCGTCCAAATCGTAGTTCCATTCCGGCTTCCACTTCTCGACCGGCTTGCTCTCCATCCAGGTGGCAAAGCCTTCGTTGAGCCAGATATCGTCCCACCACTTCATGGTGACCAGGTCGCCGAACCACTGGTGCGCCATTTCGTGCGCGATGACACTGGCGATGGCTTTCTTCACGCCGACCGTGCCTCGTTTTTCGTCAACGAGAAGAATCGCTTCCCGGAAGGTGATGCAGCCGGTATTCTCCATCGCGCCCGCGGAGAAGTCTGGCAGGCCGATCAGGTCGAGTTTCCCGTAGGGATACTTGATGGCGAAATACTTGTCGTAATAGCTGAGAATGTATTCCGCGGATTCCAGGGCAAACTTGCCCATTTCTTTCTTGCCCGGAGTGCTGTAAACGCGAATCGGAATGCCGTCGGCCGCACCCTCGATGTATTCGAAGTTGCCTACCACGAGCGCGACGAGATAGGAAGACATTTTGGCCGTGGTTGCGAAACGAACCGTGTGCTTGCTACCGGGGCCGGCGGTATCGGAAGCGACTTTCTGGTTCGAGATTGCGACTTGGCCCTTGTCGGCGACCGCAGTCATATCGAACGTAGCCTTGTAGTCCGGTTCGTCAAAAGAGGGGAACGCGCGCCGCGCGTCCGTCGACTCAAACTGCGTGGCGGCATATTTCCGCCCTTGATCGTCCTTGCCCAGGTACAAGCCGCGCATGTCGTTATTCAGAATGCCGGAGTACGTAATGTGGAGCGTGGCCGGTCCATCGGCCAGCGGTTGCTCGACGGTCAGCGTAACCATTTCTCTTTCTTTGTCAGCCGTGACCCTGGCTTTCTGCATGGCGCCGCCGCTGATGATGCTTACATCGTGGAGGTCGAGATCGACCGCGTTCAGCGTGATCTTCGACGTCGGTTTCAGCACCATAATCGCGATGGTTTCGTCGCCTTCAAACGTGGCCTTGTCGAGGTCAGGCGTGAACGTAAGCTTGTAATTCTCGGGTGTAGCCAGCTCGGGCAGCCGTTGCGCTGCAGCCAGCGACAAGGCGAGTACGAAAAAGGTCATAACCGCAAAAATGCGCTTCATTGTTTCCCTCAAGAGTTTGAATCAGATTGCTTTCTTGATTGTGTTTTACGAAGTGCTTGCAACCGCAGTTGTACCACTCCACTCCAGTTCGGTACGGATGTCGCCTCGCGATAGTTCAATGGCGCGCGGCGGCCACCCCGTTCAGGACGGTTACCGCACAATGGTTGGCGCCGAACCAGTAGGGGACTTCGCGGTAGTCCTTGACGTCAAACACCGCCAGATCGGCGTCTTTTCCCGGCTCGATGCTTCCCTTGCGATTCGCCATACGCAGAGCCCACGCCCCATTGATGGTGGCTGCCGCGACCGCTTCGGCCGGTGACATGTTCATGTGCGTGCAGGCCAGCGACATCGCCATCGGCATGCTGATTGTGGGCGAAGTGCCGGGGTTGTAGTCCGTCGCCAGCGCGACCGGGACACCGGCGTCGATCAAGCGGCGGGCATTTGGATATTCCTTCAAACCCAGGAAATAATTTGCTCCCGGCACCAGTGTTGCCACGGTATCGCGTTTGGCCAACTGTGGGATGTCGTCCTCGTTCACGTGGTCCATGTGATCGAAAGACGCCGGATTAAAATGCAAGAACGGCCAGAGAACCGTTTCCGAAAGCTGCCCCATATGTGCGCGGACGCTCAAGCCATACTGTTCAGCGGCTGCAAAGATCTGCTGCGTTTCCTCCGGAGTAAACGCTCCCTGATCGCAGAAGACGTCCACAAACTGGGCGAGCTTCCCCCGAGACGATCGAGGAATCATCTCCTTACAGACGATCTCAACGTACTCTTGTGAGCAACCCTGAAATTCTTTTGGGACGACATGAGCTCCGAGAAGCGTGGCGATTACCGTCCCCGGCCAGCGGGAGGCGGCGTCCTTGATGGCTTCCAGCGACTTCAGTTCCGACTCGACGGTGAGTCCGTAGCCGGATTTAGCTTCTACGGTAGTAGTGCCGTGAGTCGCCATTGCTTCGAGGGCGGTCACGATTCTCGCGGACAGGGCGCTCTTCGGCGTCTTGCGAACTGCCTCCAGGCTGGATCGGATTCCGCCGCCCGCCGCCGCGATCTCTTCGTAGGATGCGCCTTCGATGCGCTTCTCGAAATCCACCAGTCGCGGCCCCACAAAGACTGGGTGCGTGTGGGAATCCACAAAGCCCGGCAGCACCACCTTGCCGGCACAGTCAATCTCGGTGACGTGGCTTCGATTTCGCTTGAGCCACGGGTCGCGCAAGGCGTCTTTGGTGGTTCCGACGGAGACGATGTTGCCGCCCAGGCAAAGCACCGCGCCGTCTTTCAGGATGCCAAGCTCTTTCAGATCGGACCCGCGAAGTGGACCAGGTTTTGCCGAAGCAGGTCTCGCCGATGCGGTGCGCAACGTGAGTAACTGGCCGATATTGACTAATAGCAGTGCTTTGAGTGGCTGGGATCTGCGCTTTGCGGTGCTCACGTGTAATTAGTCTAGCAGCACCTCCGGTGATGAAGGCAACGAGAGGCCCGTCGACGAGTTTGATTCGCGGGGTTGTCAGAGTCTCATCGCCAGCTAACATCAGTCGGCTAACGAAGTGAGCGCTCATGTCGGGACAGCAGCCCTCGGCTTAGACCCCGGTCGGCCGATCAGCTTGTCTGATTGTTGGGCATATAGTATAATCAGACATTCATGAGGGAAATCATGCAATCGGCGAGAGTGGGAAAACGCGGCGCGATCGTGGTACCTGCAAAACTGCGAAAGCGTTTTGGCATTGAAGAAGGCAGCATAGTGATCGCCGAAGAGAAGGAAGACGGCATCCTCATCCGTCCCGCGATGGTGGTACCCGTGGAGAGGTACAGTCCCGAGCGTAAAGCGGAATTCCTTCTGTCCAACGCTATCGATGAGGCGGACTACCTGAAGGCGCAAAGAGCGGTCCGGAAATTGGGCCTCGATCCGAATTCGATTCCGCACCGGCGACCTATCTAGATGGATCGTCTGTTTCTTGACGCCAATGTTCTGTTCTCTGCCGCGTACCGGCCGAACGCCGGTCTTCTCCGACTCTGGAAGCTCGACAAAGTGACATTGTGCAGTTCCCGCTACGCCCTGGAAGAAGCCAGAATTAATCTCAGGGACGACGATCAGAGGATGCGTCTGGACAAGCTGTCGGAAGCGATTCATCTGTTCGAAGCCGCCCAAACGGCGCGTCCTAACGGGGTCACTCTGCCGGAGAAGGATCTGCCGATCCTGCTCGCTGCCATCGCATCCCGGGCGACTCACCTGTTGACGGGGGATATTCGACACTTCGGGGGTTACTTCGGCAAGAAGATCGAGGGGATGATCATCGCCTTACCAGGGGAATACCTCCGTGCTCGAACCCCACGTGGCTAACGTGCCCACGTGACCGATCAGCGATTAAGAACCCATCGGTATCTTCACGCCTGTCTTCTTCGCGAACTCTTTCGCCTCGTCGTAACCGGCGTCGACGTGGCGGATGACGCCCATGCCCGGGTCCGTGGTCAAGACGCGCTCGATGCGCTTGGCCATCTCGTCGGTGCCGTCGGCCACGGTGACTTGTCCGGCGTGCAGCGAGTAGCCGATGCCGACGCCGCCACCGTTGTGGATCGAGACCCACGACGCGCC
>Ga0209415_10018365_pt1 | contig 11040 bp, 9 predicted proteins | sample PeaSoiSIISIP2007_FD_187696 | JGI IMG/M metagenome (GOLD analysis project Ga0209415, IMG submission 187696) | Peat soil microbial communities from Weissenstadt, Germany - SII-SIP-2007 (SPAdes) (version 2) | ecosystem: Environmental > Terrestrial > Soil > Wetlands > Peat | place: Germany...
CGGTCGAACACCCGCGAAACGAACGCCGCCAGCCGCATCGCCTCGAACATGTTCTGGTTGTCGGCCGAGGACGACCCGTCCGTCCCGACCCCCACCGTCACCCCGCCCGCGATCGCGCGGCGCATGTCGGCGATCCCGTTGCCCAGCCGCAGGTTGGACCCGGGATTGTGCGCCAGCGTGCCGCCATGCTTCGCCAGCAGTGCGATCTCGGCGTCGTCGATCCAGATCGCGTGTGCCCCGCTGAAGCCCGGCCCCAGCAACCCAAGCCGCTCCAGATGCGCCGTCAATGTCATGCCATAACGAAGCTGCGCGCCCGCACGCTGGACCGGCGATTCCGCCAGATGCGTCTGCACCGGCATGCCGAACTCCACGGCCAGGTCGCGACACCCGGTCATGAATTCGTCCGAACAGTGCAGTGGAATCGTCGGCGCGATGCCCAGCCGGATGCGATCGCGCGGATACGGCCAGGCCATCGCCGCGGCGCGAATCGGTGCCAGGATCGCCTCGCCCGACGCGGTCCGCAGCGTCTCGGCGACCGCGCGCAACGCCGGCGGGAACGCCTCCAGCAATCCGGGAATCGCCTGATAGAAGCTGCGATCGGCGATCATCGGCGAGACCACCGCGCGCATGCCGACATCGGCGTAGGCGCGCGCCACCTCGTGCAGCCCCTCCACCGAGGGCGTCGGCAGCATCGCCGACAGGTCGTAGCAGGCGGTGCAGCCCTTGCGCAGCATTTCCACGGCGGACAGCAGCGTCGACAGGTAGCGGTCCTCGTCGGTGCGGCCGCCGTTGATCCAGGGGCCGGCGTTCAGCAACAGCTCCAGCGACCAGCGATCGCCGATGCCCTTGCCCAGCCCGCCATGGCCGTGGGTGTGCGCGTTGATCAGCCCCGGGATGATCAGGCGGCCGGTGGCATCGATCCGCTCCGCCGCCTCCGCGGTAAAACTGCCGGGCGCCACGATCGCCTCGATGCAGTCGTCCCGCAGCACCAGGTCGGCCGCCCGCGCCGCTGCCTCCCCCGCCGCCAGCACCAGCCCGCCCGTGACGATCCGATACGCCGCCATCCTCTGCCTTCCATCCTGCGCGCCCCATCGGACCCGACTCATCGGATTTAGGGTTTTGCGCCGCCTCACGCTACGGCAATATCGGCGCCCTGCGTAGGAGAGATTGATGATCAGGACGGCTGAAGCGTATCGCCAGGGACTGCGGGATGGCCGCGAGGTCTGGATCGACAACGAGCGAGTGGCCGACGTCACGAAGCATCCCGCCTTCCGCCCGATCATCGACGTGAAAGCGCGGATGTACGACATGGCTCATGAGCCGGCGTACCAGGGTGCGCTGACCTACACCCAGGGCGGCGCGCGCCACAGCACCTTCCACCGCCCGCCGCGGCAGACCAGCGACTGGACCGACAAGACCACCGCGCTCGACCTAGTGCTGAAGGATATCGGCGGCGTGGTCACCCGCGTCGGCGACGAGACGGTGGGCGAGATGTGGTCATTGCTGGACGGCCGCGACGTGCTGGCGGAGATCGACCCGCGCTTCGCCGACAACATCGACCGCCACATAAGCGCGGTGGTCGAGCACGACGTGTTCCACGTCTCCGCCAACACCGATCCCAAGGGCGACCGCTCGCGTCCGCCGCAGGACCAGGACCCCGACATGCTGGTCCATGTGGTGAAGGAGACCGATGCCGGCATCATCATCCGCGGCGCGAAATACGAGACCGCCGCCGCCTATGCCGACCAGGCCTTCCTGAAACCCACAGTCGGCGCCTGGACGAACGAGAAATTGTCGGACTACGCCGTGGGCTGCATCGTGAAGATGGGTGCGCCAGGGGTAAAACATATCTGCCGCGCCGGGTTCGCCGGTCGCGGCACGCTGGCCGACTATCCGCTGGCCAACCGCTTCGACGAAGTCGACGTTCTGATGGTGCTGGATGACGTGCTGATCCCGTGGGAGGACGTGTTCTTCTACCGCCACACCCGTGCGGCGCAGCATATCCGCGCCACGGTGCACCGCTACTCGGCGTTTCCCTACGTGCTGCGGCTGCAATACGTTGCCGACATGATGATCGGCGCGGCGCTGTGGAACGCGAAGCAGACCGGCCTCGACAAGTTGCAGGCGGTGCGCGAGAAGTTGGCCGACCTGGTGTGCTACCGTGAGGGCATCCACGCGCACCTGACCGCGGCGATTACCCTGGCGCAGCGCAGCCCGGCGGGCCTGCTGATGCCGCACCAGTCGATCCTGTATGCCGGGCGCGTGTTCGCCTGCGCCAACCTGCCGCAGATGATGCACATCGCCCGCGAGCTGTGCGGCGGGCAGATCTGCGTGACGCCGAACGCCGCGGCGTTCGAGGCGGCGGGCACCAGGGACTGGCTGGCCAAGTTCTACACCCTGAACGAGCAGTGCGCGGCGGATGATCGCCGCAAGCTGCTGGCCTTCGCGCGCGACCTGCTGAACTCCGACTATGCCGGGCATCGGCTGACCTTCGTGCAATTCGCCCAGGCGCCGCACTTCAACCATCTCGCCGCGGTCTACAACGCGTTCGACTTCAGCGGGCCGCTGGACTTTGTGCGCCGGGCGGCGTCGCTGTCCGACAGGGTAACGATCCCGCCGTCATGACAACCGACGTCATGAGCAGCAACCGCAAGATGCATCTGGTGGCCTTCCTGCTGGCGGGCCCCACCGCGCATCACCACGGCGCCTGGCGCCATCCGGAGGCCGATCTCGGCGTCTTCACGCCGCAATACCACGAGCACGTCGCGCGCGTGCTGGAGGCGGGAAAATTCGACAGCCTGTTCTACGCCGACATCCTCGGGTTGTACGATCTGTTCGGCGGCAACTTCGCCACCATCCTGCGCTGCGGCGGGCAGATGGGATTGCTCGATCCGATGCCGCTGCTGTCGATGATGGCACGAGTGACCAGCCGTATCGGCCTCGGCGCGACCTTGTCCTCCACGTTCTATGCGCCGTACCACCTGGCGCGCTCGCTCGGCACGCTCGATCTGCTGAGCGGCGGGCGCGTCGCGTGGAACGTGGTCGCCTCGCACGGTCACCTGGAGGCGCAGAATTTCGGATTTTCCGAGTTGCCGGCGCGAGATGCGCGCTACGATTACGCGGATGAAGTTGTCGAGGCGGTGTGTCGGTTGTGGGAAAGCTGGGACGCGGATGCGTTGGTGCTGGACAAGCAGCGCGGCATCTATGCCGACCCCGACAAGGTGCACTACGTCAACTATCAGGGGAAATGGATCAAGACACGCGGGCCGCTGACGGTGCCGCGCTCGCCGCAGGGCCGGCCGGTGATCATGCAGGCCGGGTCCTCGCCGCGCGGGCGCGACTTCGCGGCGCGCTGGGGCGAGCTGGTATTCACCTTGCAGCACAGCAAGGAAGACATGCAGGCGTTCTACCAGGACCTGAAGGCGCGCGTCGTCGCGCAGGGGCGGGCGCCGGAAGACTGCCTGATCCTGCCCTCGATCGACGTGATCATCGGCGAGACCGACGCGATCGCGCGCGAGCGGCAGGCCTATGTCAACGAGCTGGTGCAGACAGAGGCCGGGATGGCGCAGATGTCCGGTCATATCGGGGTCGATCTGTCGCGCTACCCGCCCGATCAGCCGTTGGCGGACATGCAGATGGAGGCGGGGTCGCGTGGCTCGCTCGACGTGATCCTGCAAGGGACGCAGGCGCAGGGCCTGACGCTGGGCGAGGCCGCGCGCCGCTTCGCGACCAGCGAGCTGTGTCCGCAGCTCGTCGGCGCGCCGGCGACCATCGCCGATCAGTTGCAGGACCTGTTCGAGTCGCGCGCGTGCGACGGATTCATCTTTACCCCGACGTTGATGCCGGGGATGTTCGAGCAGCTCTGCCGCGCCGTGGTACCGGTGTTGCAGGCGCGCGGGCTGTTCCGGCGTGACTATACCGGCACGACCTTGCGCGAACACCTGCGCGACTGAGGCGCATGTACACCTCTCCCGCTCTTCGCGGTCGGCGAGCGGAGCGAGACGGGCGAGGGTTCGTGCCGCGTGCACCACCCTCACCCGCGTCGCAAGTGCTCCGCGACCTCTCCCGCGAAGGGCGGGAGAGGTGTACTGTCACCTTCACGATTTATCTGCCTTCAGCTTCAACCAATGCGCCCAAGGAATGCCGCCATGTCGCTGACCAACCCGCCCCGACGCACGCCCGGAACATTTCTGTACTCCGAGCCGGTGACCTCGCTGGATAACTTTGCCGCCGATATTGCGTATCTCGGCGTGCCCTACGCGCAGGCCTACAGCTACGAGGACATCACCAACGATCAGAGCAACGCACCGACCGCGATGCGCGAGGCGTCGATCCGCATCATCCGCTCGATCGAGCGCTACGACTTCGACCTTGGCGGCCCCCTCTACGCCGACAAACCCATCCGCGCGGTGGATTGCGGCGACATCCGCACCGAGCTCGGCGATCCCGGCGCGCATGCGCGCTACACCGAACAGGCGGTGCGCAAGATCCTGGCGGCCGGCGCGCTGCCGATCGTGCTGGGCGGCGATCACGGCGTGCCGATCCCGGTGCTGAAGGCGTTCGAGGGGCAGGGCCCGATCACGCTGGTCCAGATCGATCAGCACATCGACTGGCGCGACGAGGTGAACGGCGTGCGCGAGGGCCTGTCCAGCCCGATCCGTCGTGCTTCCGAAATGGATCATATAGGGCAGATCTTCCAGATCGGCCTGCGCGCCACCGGCAGCGCGCGGACCGAGGAGGCCGACGCCGCGCGGGCCTACGGCGCGCACCTGATCACCGCGTGGGAACTGCACGAGGTCGGCATGGACGCGATCCTGGCGCGGATTCCCGATGGCGGGCGCTACTATCTGACGGTGGACCTCGACGGCATGGACCCGGCGATCGCGCCGGCGGTTGCCGCCCCCTGCCCCGGTGGCGTCACGTTCCACCAGGCGCGCAAGCTGATCCACGGGTTGGTGCGCAAGGGCCGCGTCGTCGGGATGGACGTGGTCGAGATCACGCCACGCACCGACGTGAACCAGATCACCTGCATCACCGCCGGCCGGCTGATCGTCAATCTGGTCGGCATGGCGGTGCGGGCGGGATATTTCGATCGGTAGACCGACGACCTATACCTCTCCCGCTTGCGGGCTTGGGCCGCGAAGAGCGGACCAAGGCATGCCCCCGGGCACTTGACCCGGGGGGTGGCTCACGGAGCGGGCCGGGTGAGGGTGCGGCGCGCGGCACGCACCCTCACCCGCGTCGCAAGTGCTCCGCGACCTCTCCCGCGAAGGGCGGGAGAGGTGTACGTCTGTCGGCTGAAGGGGAGACACTTGCATGCCCGCATCCTTGATCCGCAGCCGGACGATGATCACCCACGCGGTGGATCGTCATAGCTGGAACGAAATCGCCGACGGCGCGGTGCTGCAGGAGGACGGCGTCATCACCGCCATCGGCACGTTCGCCGACCTGCATCGCCGGCATCCGACCGCCCCGGTGATCGGCAGCGGTGAAGACATCCTGCTGCCCGGCTTCATCAACGGCCACCACCATGTCGGGCTCACCCCGGTGCAGCTCGGCTCGCCCGACATGCCGCTGGAGCTGTGGTTCGTCACCCGCATGGTGATGCGCAGCGTCAACCTGTATCTCGACACGCTCTATTCGGCGTTCGAGATGATCGGCTCCGGCGTCACCACCGTGCAGCACATCCACGGCTGGGCGCCTGGCCGGCTCGCCGAGGTCGAAGCGCGCGCCGACGAGGTGATCCGCGCCTACGAAGATGTCGGCATGCGCGTCTCCTACAGCTTCGCCGTGCGCGACCAGAACCGGTTGGTCTATCAGCGTGACGAGGATTTCCTCGCCAGCCTGCCGGCCGACCTGCGCGCCCCGGCGCAACGCTGGTTCGCGCGCCTGCAACTAACACTGGATGACTACGTCGCACTGTTCGAGAACCTGTATCACCGCCACCAGAACAAGAGCCGCGTGCAGATCCAGCTTGCGCCGGCCAATCTGCACTGGTGTTCGGACGCGGCGCTGACGCGGCTGGCGGAGCTGTCGCAGCGCTACAACGTGCCGCTGCACATGCATCTGGTGGAAACCGCCTACCAGAAGGAATACGCGCGCCGGCGCGGCGGCGGCACGGCGCTGGAGTACATCGACCGCTTCGGCCTGCTCGGCCCGAAAATGACCCTGGGCCACGGCGTCTGGCTGAACGAGGCGGATATCGATCGCGTCGCCGAAACCGGCACCTGCATCTGCCACAACTGCTCGTCCAATTTCCGCCTGCGCTCCGGCGTCGCGGCGCTGAACGCCTTCGAAGCCAAGGGCATCACCACCGCGATCGGCATCGATGAAGCCGGCATCAACGACGATCGCGACATGCTGCAGGAGATGCGCATGGTGCTGCGCGCGCACCGCGTGCCGGGCATGGTGGACGACGACGTGCCGACGATCGCCCAGGTGTTCCGCATGGCGACCGCGGGCGGGGCGAAGACCACCGCGTTCGGCGACCGGCTGGGCACACTCGCGCCGGGCAAGGCCGCCGACCTGGTGCTGATCGACTGGCGGCAGGTCGCCTACCCGTATCTGGACGCGGAGACGCCGGTGCTGGACGCCGTGTTGCAGCGGGGCAAGGCCGGCGGCGTGCGGACGGTGGTGTGCGACGGGGAGGTGATCTACGCCGGTGGAAAATTCACCAAGGTCGATCGTGATGCCGCGCTGAGCGCGCTGCACCAGGATCTGCAGAAAGCGTTGGCCGATGACGAGGTGGAACGGCGCAACCTGTCGAAGGCGTTATTGCCGCATGTCCGCGCGTTCTACGCCAGCTACATCGATCCGGCGCGGCACGAACCGTTCTATCGGCCGAGCTCGCGGGTCTGATATGAGGCGCCGATAAGATTGACTCTCGGTCGGTTCGCACCGGCGTTTCGCTTCCGTCATGGCCGGGATGATCCCCGGAACAAGTCCGGGGACGGCCATGACGAGAGGCGAACGAGGTCGACGTACGGCAGTCTTTCCGTCAGCCGCCCTCACGCGATGGTGAAATGTGCCTCGGTCGGTTTCCCGGCGCGCCCGTTGATCGGCAGCATATCCTGCGGGCAGGCGGAGAACGCGATCACCAGGTCCATCTCCGCCCGCAGCGCGATGTAGCTGCCGGGGGTGGAGACCGGCGGGTCGAACGACAGCGCGCCCGCCGTCGTCCAGGGGATGTTCATGAACAGGTTGAGCGGGCTCGGCGTCTCCGGCGGGGTCAGGCCGATGTCGCGCATCCCCTGCGCCAGGTTGTCGGTGCAGTTGTCGTGGTAGTCGGTGACGCCAAACCCCTGGTAGCGATAGATGTCGCAGGCCGCCATCAGCGTGTCGTGGATGCCGCCGGAGGTGTCCTCCAGCACCGTCAGGATCGGCCGGCGGTGGTTGGTCAGCAGCGCGTCGCCGGGCTTGGGGATCAGCCGCTGCATGCCGGCGCGGCTGTGTTCCATCGACATGAACTCGGTTAGGTCGGCGCGGTTGAACGCCCAGGTGTCGATCACCTGCTCGCCATGGGTGTTGATCACCTTGACGGTCTGGCCCTTGGCGACGAAGGCGGCCTTGCCGCGGCGGGCGGGGATGGCGATGGGGCTGTCCGGCATGCGCGGTGCACTCCTGTGATGAGATCCGATGGCGTGGATGTCGTGACTTTGCGTGGGCGTCCCGCCTGGCATAGGTCGTGCCAACCTCGACCACGCGGGACACAATGGTAACCGGGCAAGCGCCGGAGGGAAATGCGATGGATGAGCAGATCGAAATCGACCTGAACGGCAAGCTGGTGCAGCCCCTGCGGCTGCTGCGCGCGGCAGTGGTGGCGGCGCGCACCGGCTGGTCGGATCGCCTGGCGGCGGGGCAGTTCCTGAAGATCGTCGATCCCTGCGGCAAGCAGGCGGGCGATTTCTGGGCGTTCAACGCCGCCGATCCGGCCGAGCATCTGTCGGCGATGCACACCCGCGTCTGGGTGAACCGGCTGTGTCCGGTCCCCGGCGAGTCGTTCCACACCAACCACCGCCGGCCGATCCTGCAACTGGTGCAGGACACCTGCGGCGTGCACGATCTGCTGACCGCACCGTGTGACGAGCACCGCTACCGGCTGTATGGCGTGCAGGGTCAGCACGCGAGCTGCGCCGGCAACTTCCGTGCGGTGATGCTGCCGGTGCTGGGACAGGCGCCGTACATCCCGCAGCCGGTCAACCTGTTCATGAATGTCGGCGTGTTCCCGGACGGGCGGGTGGAGACCGGCGCCTGCCCGTCGAAGCCGGGCGACTGCGTGGTGTTCAAGGCATGGATCGACTGCGTAGTAGCGCTGTCCGCCTGCCCGCAGGATTTCAACCCGGTGGCCGGCTGGTATCCGACCGACCTGCATGTGGGGATCTACCAGGCGGCGTAGAAACTTGGGGCGGAATACCGCAGCGCATTCCGCCAGGTCTGCGGCAGCAAATGATCCGGGCCAGCAGCGCCGCGATGCGGTGGCATTGGCGGAATCCGCTGCGCTTTTCTGCCACGTCAACCCCTGATCAACCACCACGCCGGCGTAGCGCGGCGATGACGGTGTTCTCCAGCAGGCAGGCGATGGTCATCGGCCCGACGCCGCCGGGCACCGGGGTGATCGCGCCGGCCACCGCGGCGCACTCGGCGAACGCGACGTCGCCGACCAGCCTGCCGTCCGCCAGCCGGTTGATGCCGACATCGATCACCGTCGCGCCCGGCGCGATCCAGTCGCCGCGCACCATCTCCGCCCGGCCCACCGCCGCCACCAGGATCTCCGCCCGCCGGCACTCCGCTGGCAGGTCGCGCGTGCGCGAATGCGCCACCGTCACCGTGGCGTCGGCCGCTACCAACAGCGCCGCCAGAGGGCGCCCGACAATGGCGGAACGGCCGAGCACCAGCGCGCGCCGCCCGGACGGCGCCACGCCGACGGCCTCCAGCAGTTTCATCACGCCGAGCGGGGTGCAGGGGACCAGCGCCGGGCGCCCGACGGCCAGCAGCCCGGCATTGCGCGGGTGGAACCCGTCCACATCCTTGGCCGGATCGATCAGGTCGATCACCGCCTCCGCCCGCAGGCCGGCGGGCAGCGGAAGCTGCACCAGGATCCCATCGACCGCCGGGTCGGCATTGAGCCGCGCCACCTCGGCGAGCAGGTCCGCCTCGGCGATCCCCCCCGGCAGGCGGATCGTGGCGGCGGCGATCCCGGCCGCCTCGGCCGCGCGGTCCTTGGTGCGCACATAGACCGCGCTGGCTGGATTGTCGCCGACCAGCACCACCGCCAAGCCAGGGCGGAACGGCAGGGCGGCGACCCGCGTCGCGAGTGCCGCGCGCATCGCCGCCGCGATGGCCTTGCCGTCGATCAGCCGCGCGGTCACAGCGGCCGCCCGCATGCTTGACTGTTCGTCGGGTCGTCGGGCGGCCGGTATGAGTCTTGGTTTGGCGCGCGGCCGCAATCTGCTTCCAAGTTGGCTCCCCTGGGGCAACCCCGCGCGCGATACCACCCGCCTGAAATGACGGGAAGGTCGTCATTTCGGGCGGTTGGTATCATAGCGCGGCCAGCCTCGCGGCGATTGCCGCCGCGTCGCCGCTGACCCGCAGCGTCTTGCGCCGCGAGGTCGCGCCGGCGGCGACCTCGACCTGCGAGGGAGGCACCCCGAGCGACGCGGCCAGCGCGGCGCAGGCCGCCCGGTTGGCGCGGCCGTCCTCCGCCGGTTCGCGCACGGCGATCGCCAGCCGCTCGCCGTCCGTGTCCGGCACGAGGCCGTGCAGCCCGGGGCGGCGGGCGCGGGGCTGGACCTTCACCGCCACCGCGACGCCGTCTCCGGCGAACCGCCAGAACATCTCAGAAGACCAACGGCTGCCAGGTGCCGTAGGTGATCGCGGCGTACAGTTTGCCCAGCAGCGGCAGGATGACGATCTGGATCAGGATGACCACCACCCACGGGCTAAGGTCGATCCCGCCGAAATTCGGCAGGATATTGCGCACCGGGCGCAGCACCGGGTCGGTGACGCGATACAGGAAGTCGCCGATCGTCCAGACCATGCGGTTGCGGGTGTCGAGCACCCCGAACGCCGCCAGCATGCTGAAGACGGCGGCCAGGATGACCGCCCATTTGAACAGGTTGATGACGTAGTACAGCAGCTCGAACAGGGCGCTGATCATCTTGCGACTCCAGGCGACGGGCGGACGCTAGCGACGGACCTATCGATACGCAACCTGACCGGCCTCGGTCCCCCCTCCCTCACCCCAAACACAACGGAAGGGTTCCAAGGGCCGCTGCCCTTGGCGGGGTTCCAAGGGGCAGCGCCCCTTGGTGGGGTCCGGGGCGAAGCCCTGGTCTTCCTTTGGTTCACTTGATTGCCCTGCGGGCGGGGTGCGCGCGCCGCTGCAGGCTCTTCCAGCGCCGGCGCGCCGCGCGGTTGGGCAGCGCAGCCAGGATGGCGTCGGAAGCCGCCGTTCCACCACCGGCGCCACTGTTCATGCGGTTTGTGTCGGAACCTTCGCAGGCGGCCCCGGCCTTGGTGGCCAGAGGCGCGGCGCGGATCAAGGCGGCGGGTGGGGCAAGGACAGCAGGTGCCTCGGCACGCCTCCCCGCCGTTCCACCACCGGCATCACTGTTCATGGAGTTTGTGTCGGAACCGTCAAAGGGCGCCCCGCGCCCGTGGACCAGAGCCGCGGCGCGGATCAAGGCAGCGGGTGGGGCAAGCACAGGAGGTGCCTGGGCACGCACCCCGGCCGGTCCGCCACCGGCGCCACTGTTCATGGAGTTTGTGTCGGAACCTTCAAAGGGCGCCCCGCGCCCGTGGACCAGAGCCGCGGCGCGGATCAAGGCGGCGGGTGGGGCAGCGACAGGAGGTGCCTCGGTACGCACCCCGGTCGGTCCACCACCGGCGCCACTGTTCATGGAGTTTGTGCCGGAACCTTCGCAGGCCGCCCCGCCCGGCGGCACCGTGCCACCACCGGGACAAGCGCCCCGCGGGTCAAGACCTCATGTCCGTTTCCTGCCCTGAAGGGGTGACCCGTCTCGCCATGTGTCGATGATCGAG
>Ga0209415_10018366_pt1 | contig 11040 bp, 8 predicted proteins | sample PeaSoiSIISIP2007_FD_187696 | JGI IMG/M metagenome (GOLD analysis project Ga0209415, IMG submission 187696) | Peat soil microbial communities from Weissenstadt, Germany - SII-SIP-2007 (SPAdes) (version 2) | ecosystem: Environmental > Terrestrial > Soil > Wetlands > Peat | place: Germany...
TCGGCACCGGCATCCACGCCTGCGCGGGCCTGTCGCTCGCGCGCATGGAGGCCGTGGTGGCGATCGGGAAGCTCGTCGAGCGATTCCCGCGTTTCGCGCGCGCCGGCGAGCCCGTTCGCGGCGGCCGCGCCCGGTTCCGCGGCTTCCTGCGCTACCCCATGCGGGTGGGATAGCGGCACGGATTTGCGCAAAACCGGATTTGCACTAGGCTTGTCATAGGCACTCTCATCGAAGGCTAGGACAGGGCGTGCGGCGGCTCAGGAGATATAGGCTCGGCGTCTGGCTCGGCGTGATCGCCGTTGCCTTCTATCTATGGCTGCCGGGTCATTTCGCCGGGCACGTTGTCCACACCGCGGAAGATGCGCTCGCGGCCCTCGACGGCGGCCGCGGCGTGCTCGCCCCCCATGGTCATGGGCATCATCCCGCGGGCCATGACGAGCATCACGGCGGCACATGCCCGATCTGCGCCGCCGCGGCGGCTTCGGCGGCGCCGGCGGCCGCGCTGCTGCCGGTTCTGGCGGCACTCCCCGCTCCGCAATCGCTGGCCGACGCGGACGGAATCGCCGAGGCGCCCGTCGCCTTCGCCGCCCTCCCGCGCACTCCCTACGCTCCACGCGGGCCGCCTCCGACGGCCTGATATCAGACGCAGCAACTGGGCGCGCGGCATCTCTCGAGGTGCGCGCGCCGCTTCATGCCCTTCTGATTTGTGGAGAACTCGCGATGATTCGGCTCACCCGCGGCTTGGCGGCGATCGGCGCCGCCACGCTGCTGCTAACGCCCGTCGAGGCTCATGCGCACGGCTTCGCCGGCGATCGCTTCTTTCCCGCCACCCTGCAGACCGACGACCCCTTCGTCGCCGACGAGATGTCGCTGCCCACCCTCACCAAGAATCCCGACGACACCACGGGCGGCCAGTCCTATTCGGTCGAGGTCGATATCGCCAAACGCCTCACGCCCAATTTCGGACTCACCGCCGCCTATTCCTGGAACTACTTCCAGCCGAAGGGAATGCCGGCCTTCCACGGCTTCGGCGGGCTCAGCACCGGCGCGCAGTATCAGCTCTTCATCAACAACGAGCATGAGTTCATGGGCCTGCTCGGCTTGGACGTGGATTGGGCGCACACTGGCGCCGTGCACCAAGGAGGCGCCGACGACCATACGACGCTGTCGCCCACTTTCGACTTCGGCAAGGGAATGGGCGATCTGCCGGATGCGCTCACGTGGGTCAAGCCTCTCGCCATCACGGGCAACCTGGGCTTCAGCTTCCCGACCCGGGTCAACAGCGCCGGCAGCCTCAACCAAGAGACGTTCAACGCGGGCTTCGCCATCGAGTACAGCCTCGAGTACCTGCAGCACCACGTGAAGGACATCGGGCTCGGCGCGCCGTTCGATCGGCTTATCCCGCTAGTCGAGATCACCTCGACGACTCCGCTCAACCGCGGTTTCAGTCGAGGCTTGGGCTCGACCAACGGCACCGGTTTCGCCACCACCGGCATCATCGCCCCGGGCGTGATCTGGGCAGGACAGTATTTCCAGATCGGTGCCGAGGCGATCATTCCCTATGGCGAGGGCCAGGGACACGGCGTCGGCGCGTTGTTGCAGCTGCACTTCTTCCTTGACGACCTGTTCCCGAACTCGATCGGTCGGCCGCTCCTATCCTGGTGATGCCATGATCCCACGAGCGTTTTTCAGTCTCGTCCTTGGCGCGCTCTGCTGCGCCGGTGCGGGCTGCGCGGCTGCACACGCCTTTCTCGACCGCGCGAGCCCGGCGGTCGGCAGCACCGTGCACACGGCTCCGACGGAGGTGCGCATCCAGTACACCGAGGAGCTCGAGCCCGACTATAGCTCGGCCCATGTGGAGGACGCCGCGGGCGCCACCGTGAGCACGGCCGCGCACGTCGACGAGAACGAGCGAAGCGTGCTGATCGTGCCCTTGGGGACGCTCAAGCCGGGGCGCTACAAGGTGATCTGGAAGGTGCTCTCGGTCGACACCCACGTGACCAATGGCACCTTCACATTCACGGTAGCGCCCTGATGCTGGAGCCCCTGGCCCTGATCCGCGCGGTGCACTATGCGGCAACGCTGCTGACCGCGGGCGGGCTTGCATTCTGGGCGTTCGTCATCCCGAGCGGGCGAAGTCGAGGCGTCGCCAAACACCACCGGGCTGTCGCGTCGAGCGGTGCCGCCCTTGCACTCCTCTCCGCGGTAGCCTGGCTTGGCGCCCAGGCCGCGGCGCTTCCGGCGCCGTCGAGCGAGGCAACGACCGGCCTCGTCTCGCGCATGATCGACATCCTCGACGGCACTGGTTTCGGCCGAGCCTGGATCGTCCGGTTGGCGTTGCTCGCGGCACTGCTGGTGCTGTCGTTGCTCCGACCGACGCGCCCGCGGCTCGGCCTGGCAGCGTTGCTGGGGCTCGCGGCGACGGCGACGCTCGCCTTTGCGGGTCATGCAGCGGTGGCGGATCCGCTCGGCCGCAGCGCCGACATGCTGCACCTGGTGCTGGCGGCGCTTTGGATCGGCAGCCTGGCGCCGCTGGCGCATCTCCTGGGTGAGGCGGCCCGCAAGAGCTCGGCGCGCGCGCTCATCGACGCCCGAGCGGCGACCCGGCGATTCTCGGGGGTCGGCGTGGCCAGCGTCGGCGGCCTGCTGGTGACCGGGCTCATCAGCGCCTGGACGCTCGTCGGCACGATCCCCGGCCTCATCGGCACCGCCTATGGCCGGCTGCTCTGCGTGAAGCTGCTGCTGTTCCTGTGCATGGTGGGGATCGCGGCGGTGAACCGCCAAGTCGTGACCCCGGCGCTGGAGGGTCCCGAGGGGAAATCTCGTGGCGCCGCGCGCCGTCTTGCACGCAATGCGCTGGCCGAGATCGCGCTGGGCTTGCTGATCCTGCTGGACGTGGGTGCGCTCGGCATCTCCGTTCCGGCCGCGCACGATCAGGTGAGCAGCTGGCCTTTTCCCATCACCTGGAGTCTCCAGGTGGTCGCCGGCAATCCTCTCGGCGAGGCCGCCGCCGTGATAGCCGCGGTGCTCGTTTGCGCCGGCAGCGCGCTCGCCGCTTTCGCGGCATTGCGCCAGCGGCACGGGTTTGTGCTCGGCTGTGTGATCGCCCTGGCGGGATTGGCGCTTGGCGGCGTCGCGCTGTCCGAGGCCGCGGTACCCACGGTCTATTTGAATTCGCCGCTGCCCTATTCCGTCGCGACCGTGGCGGCGGGCGAGCACACCTTCAGAGAGCAGTGCGTCGCCTGCCACGGGCGCTACGGCTATGGCGACGGTGCCGCCGCCGCGGGCCTCCCCGTGAAGCCCGCCGACCTCGCGCGCCAGCATGTCGGGCACCACACCGACGGCACGTTCTTCTGGTGGATCGGCCACGGCAAGGGCAAGGACGCGATGCCGGCCTTCAGTGACGTGCTCGACGAGCAACAGCGCTGGGAGCTGGTAGGATTCCTGCACGCCCAGTTCGACGCCGAGACCGCGCAGAGCTTCGGCCCCCGCATCGATCCCGCGCTCCGCGTGGCGGCACCCGATTTCGCCTATGAGCGCGGCGGCAGCGGGCAACAGACGCTCAGCATGCTGCGCGAGGCGTGGTCTGTGCTGCTGGTGCTCTACACGCTGCCCGGCTCGGAGGCGCGGCTCAAGAGCCTCGCCGCGGCCGCCAAGCAGCTCGACCTCGGCGGCCTTCGGATCGTCGCGATTCCCCTTGGCGAGGGCGTCGAGAAAGGCCCCATCTTCACACCCAACGATCCCGACCTCGTCGCGACCTACGAGCTCTACCGCAAGCGCGCGGACGACAAGGCGTCGCCACCCGACCACCTCGAGTATTTCATCGATGCCTGGGGCTATCTCCGCACGCGCTTCACGCTCGCGGACGCGCCCACGCCAGACCAGCTGGTCGCGATGATGGAGGCCGTCGATCGCGAGCCCCCGCCGCCACCCGTCGGCGCCGCCGCGCACACGCACAGCCACTGACCGAACCGTGCGTGCTTCGAGACGCGATGCTGCGCATCGCTCCTCAGCATGAGGTGATTTAGTGGTGGCCCAAAGAAACGTCCTCATCCTGAGGAGGCCGCGCAAGCGGCCGTCTCGAAGGACGCACCACCTACCAGGGTATCTCCGAGTGCCCCTGTGTGAGGAATTTCCTGTTCCGTGCTAACTTCGCCGCGCCCATGAATGATCTCCCCGCACCCGCCGACGCCGCGCGGCCGCAGGCCGCCAGCGATGCGACGCCGGTGATGGCGCAGTACCTGGAGATCAAGCGGCAGCACCCGGACTGCGTGGTGTTCTACCGGATGGGCGATTTCTACGAGATGTTCTTCGAGGACGCCCAGCGTGCCGCCGCCGCGCTCGACATCGCGCTCACCAAGCGCGGCCGCCACGAGGGCGGGGACATCCCGATGTGCGGCGTCCCCGTGCACGCCGCCGAGGCCTATCTCTCGCGCCTCATCCGCAAGGGCTTCCGCGTCGCGGTCTGCGAGCAGATGGAGGACCCGAGCCAGCGGAAAGGCGCCAAGGGTCCGCTCCGGCGCGCGGTGGTGCGCGTGGTGACGCCGGGCACCCTCACCGAGGAGACACTCCTCGACGCGCGCCGGCACAATTACCTGGCGGCGATCGCGGAGGCCGCGGGCGAGGTCGGTCTCGCCTGGCTCGACGTCTCCACCGGCGATTTCGCGGCCGAGCTGGTGCCGCCGGGCGGGCTCGACGCGGCGCTGGCGCGCCTCGCGCCCGGCGAGCTGCTGGTGGCCGATCGCCTGCTGCAGAAGCCCGACTGGTTCGAGCTGTTGGCGGCCTGGAAGGAGCGGCTGACGCCGCTACCGGCGCAGCGTTTCGACAGCGAGAGCGGCCGCAAGCGACTGGAAAGCACCTTCGCCGTGGCGACCCTCGAGGGCTTCGGCGCCTTCGGGCGCGCGGAGCTGGCGGCGGCGGGTGCGCTGGTCGATTACGCGACGCTGACCCAGCAGGGGAAGCTGCCGCGCCTGACGCCGCCGCAGCGGATCGCCGCCGGCGCCGCCATGGCGATCGACGCCGCGACACGGCGCAACCTCGAGCTCACGGAGACGCTCGGGGGCGAGCGCCGCGGCAGCCTGCTCGCCATCATCGACCGCACGGTCACCGGCGCCGGCGCGCGGCTCGTGGCGGAATGGCTCGCCGCACCCCTCACCGATCCCGCGGCGATCGCTACCCGGCACGACGCACTCGATGCGTTCCTCGCAGACGAGCGACTGCGCGCCGACCTGCGCGCCGAGCTCAAATCCGTCGCCGACATCGAGCGCGCCATGGCGCGGCTCGCGCTCGGCCGCGGCGGCCCGCGGGACCTCGCGGCGCTCAAGGCGTCGCTGGCGGCAAGCGCGGCGCTGCGGCGGCGCTTGCATGCAACGGCGCTACCGACCCTGCCCGCGCTGATCGCCAAGGCCGAGCGGGACCTCGGCGAGCATGGCGTGCTGGTGGACCGGGTCGGCCGGGCGCTCGCCCCCGACCTGCCGCTGCTGGCGCGCGACGGCGGGTTCATCGCGCCGGGCTATTCGGCGGAGCTCGACGAGCTCAAATCGCTCCGCGACGAGAGCCGGAAGCTGATCGCCTCGCTCCAGAGCCGCTACGCCGAGGAGACCGGCGTCGGCAATCTGAAGATCCGGCACAACAACGTGCTCGGCTACTACATCGAGGTGACGGCGGTGCAGGCGCCGAAGCTCGGCACCGGCTTCATCCATCGCCAGACCATGGCGAACGCCATGCGTTTCACCACGACGGAGCTGAGCGGGCTCGAGAGCAAGATCCTGAACGCCGCCGACAAGGCGCTGGCGCTCGAGCTCAAGCTCTTCGAGGACCTCGTGGGCGAGGCGCTCGCGCGCGGCGACGAGATCGCGCGCACGGCCGCGGCGCTGGCGCTCCTCGACGGCACCGCGGCGCTCGCGGAGCTCGCGGCCGTCGAGCGCTGGTGCCGTCCGGCCGTCGATACCGGAACGGGATTTGCGATCGTCGGCGGTCGGCATCCCGTGGTGGAGGCGGCGCTGCGCGAGAGCGCCCAAGCGAGCTTCGTCGGCAACGACTGCGACCTCGGTGAAAGTCAACGGCTGTGGCTGGTGACCGGGCCCAATATGGCCGGCAAGAGCACGTTCCTGCGCCAGAACGCGCTGATCGCGATCCTCGCGCAGATGGGCTCCTTCGTGCCGGCGGAAAAGGCGGCGCTCGGCGTGGTGGACCGGCTCTTCAGCCGTGTCGGTGCGGCGGACGATCTCGCGCGCGGCCGCTCCACCTTCATGGTGGAGATGGTGGAGACCGCGGCGATCCTGAACCAGGCGACGCAGCGCTCGCTGGTCATCCTCGACGAGATCGGCCGCGGCACCGCTACCTTCGACGGGCTCTCGATCGCCTGGGCGACCGTCGAGCACCTGCACGACGTGAACCGCTGCCGCGCGCTCTTCGCCACGCACTATCACGAGCTGACCGCGCTCGCCTCGCGGCTCCCGGCGCTCTCCTGCCACACCATGCGGGTCAAGGAATGGCAGGACGAGGTGGTGTTCCTGCACGAGGTCGCCGCCGGCGCCGCCGACCGCTCTTACGGCATCCACGTGGCGAAACTCGCGGGCCTGCCAGCGGCGGTGCTGCGCCGCGCGGAGGAGGTGCTGGCGCTCCTCGAGAAGAGCGAGCAGTCCGGCGACTTGGCACGGCTCGCCGAGGACCTGCCGCTGTTCAGCGCGGCACGGCCCAAAGGCGCGACGCCGGCTCGAGAATCCGCGGTGGAAAAGGCACTCGTCGAGATTCACCCGGACGCGCTGACGCCGCGCGAGGCGCTGGAGCTGCTCTACAAGCTCAAGTCGATGGTGCCGAAGGAGCGCCCGTAGCGGACGTGCTGCCCGGCTTGTACTCCGTCTGGTAGCCGGGGTTGGTCTCGGGGCGCATGGCGTTGGGGTAGTTCCAGTCGGTCTTGACGTCGACCTCGACGCCCTTGATGGCGCGGAACACCTCGTAGGGATTGGCGATCGAGACGAACTGGTCGTAGATCCGCGCACCCTTGGCGGTGTTCCGCCCGCAATAGGCGCGCACCGTGCCGGTGCCGAACAGGCGATCGATCACGCCCACGGTCACGTCGAGTTCCTGGATGCGGTCGTAGTCGACGCTCTTGAAGGAGGTGCCGATGACGCCGCTGCGCATCATCAGGCGGCGGTTCGTGTAGGCGTAGACGGTGTTGCCGTAGACCAGGACGAGATAGACCGCGTAGCCCAGACTCCCCCAGGCCGGAAAAGCATGCAGGAAGCCGAAGGCGAAGAGGAAGAGCGTGTCGTGCCCCTTTGAGTGCGTCACGGCAGTACCGATGATTCCGAGATCCATCGCGCCCCAGAAAAGGCCGAAGAGCACGAACGGCACGGCATGCAGCACGAAGGGCCAGAACACCGGCCGTCCCTTCCAGAGGATCTGCTCGCCGGGCTCGGTCACCGCCTCGAATTCCGGCGGAAGCTTGGGGTCTTGCAGCATCGGAAACGCGCCTGCCATCGCGGGTGGTGACGATCAGGCGCGGAGGGTCAGCCCGACGGCCTTACGATTTGGTAAACGCAAAACCGGCCGAGGGTGGCGCCCCCGGCCGGTTTCGTGATCGAGCGGGACGTGCCGCCTACTCGTATTCGCCCTCGATGTCCTTGCCCGTGTAGTCCGTCATCATCGACGTCGCGATCAGCGTGATGACAGCGCAAACGAGGATGTAGGCGGCGATCGCGTAGCCCGATTTGTAAGTGGTGAAGAGCCACGTCGCGATGAACGGCGCCGGGCCGCCGGCGATCACCGAGGCCAACTGGTATCCGAGAGAGGCGCCGCTGTAGCGCAGGCGGCCCGTAAAGGACTCCGCGATCAGCGCCGCCTGAGGGCCGTACATCATGTCGTGCGGAACGAGCGACAGGAAGATCGCCACGAAGGCGAGCACCAGGGAGCCCGTGTTCATCAGGCCGAAATAGACGAACCCGAAGATCCCGACCGTCACCGCGCCGATCATGTACATCTTCTTGCGGCCGATCAGGTCGGAGATATGGCCGGAGAGCGGGATCGAGATGAACGACAGCACCGAGGCCGCCATTACCGCGATGAGCAGGAAATTCCGGTCCATCTTCAGAACGCCCGTGCCGTAGGCGAAGATGTAGGCGGTGAAGATGTAGAAGGGCGCCTGCTCCGCCAGGCGCACGAAGGCGGAAACAATAATTTCCTTCCAATTGCGCACGATCACTTCGCGAATCGGTTGGCGCTCGATCTTCTTCTCGGCGACGAGCTTCGCGAACACCGGCGTCTCCAGGATGCCGATCCGGATGTAAAGACCGATCGCGACCAGAACGATGCTGATGAAGAAGGGCAGTCGCCAACCCCAGGCGACGAACGCATCGCCCGGCGCCATGGCGCTGAACGAGAGGAAAGCCAGGTTGGAGAGCAGGAGCCCGCAGGGGACGCCAAACTGCGGCCAGGAGGCGATGAAGCCGCGCGAGGCGGCGCTCTTCGACCACTCCATCGATAGCAGCACCGAGCCGCCCCATTCGCCGCCGACCCCGATCCCTTGAATCAGGCGAAGGATCGTGAGGATGATCGCGCCCCATATCCCGATGCTCGCATAGCTCGGGACAAAAGCGACCAGGAACGTGGCGATGCCCATGAGCATCAGTGTCGCAATCAGCGTCGCCTTGCGGCCGATGCGATCGCCGTAGTGGCCGAAGATCGCGGCGCCCACCGGCCGCGCGACGAAGCCGATCGCATAGATCCCGAAGGAATTCAGCGTTCCCACCAGCGGATCGTCGTTCGGGAAGTAGAGCTTCGGGAAGACCAGTGCCGCGACCGTCCCGTAGAGGAAGAAGTCGTACCATTCGATCGCGGTGCCGACGGTACTCGCGATGACCGCGCGCCTGAGCTGTACGCTGTGTTCGAGGTCCGATAGACCGGATGCAGTTGTGCTCGTCATTCCCCGTCTCCCTCTGAGGTTCTTTTTGTGCAACTTTGAGCAGGAAACCCGCGGATTTGCGCGGCTATCCCTCCGTCGCGGCGCCGTGCTTGGCTTCTGGCCGGCGATCTCAACGACTCCAATAGGATAACCCGCATGCGCGCCGGCTCCAAGCGTCGTGGCGACTCGGGGCCCGCGACGCCCGTGCCCGAATGTGCTACGATGCGTCACTTCTACGCACAATCGGAGCCTCGAACAGATGCCCAAGACGACGCACTTGAGCCTGCGCATCCGACCCGAGCTAACGCGCGAGATCGATGCGCTGGCGAGCGCGCTCGACCGGCCGAAATCGTGGGTGGTCGAGAAGGCGGTCGAGGCCTACCTCGAGACCCAGCGCTGGCAGATCGAGGCGATCGAGGCCGGGGTCGCCGCTGCTAAAGCCGGCGATGTCGTTTCAGACAAGGCCGTGCAGGCCTGGATCGAGAGCTGGGACTCCGCCAAGGAGAAGCCGATTCCGCGCTCGCGCCGGCGGTGATCGTCCTCATCTGGGCCGGACCGGTGATCGCCGACCTCGCCGCGGTTCGATCCTACCTCGACGAGCAGGCAGGAGCTCGCATCGCGACCCGCGTGGTGAGCTCCATCCGTGAAGCTTCGCTGGGTCTGACTCAATTTCCGCATCGCGGCCGACCGGGACGTGTCGCGGGTACCCGAGAGCTGGTGTTCGGCCCTTACGTGATTGCCTACCAGGTGCAAGGAGACTCACTGGAGATATTGCGCGTCTTGCACGGCACCCGTAGATGGCCGGCGAGACTCTAGCGGCGCGGAGAGGGCTGGAATGATAGACTCCCGGCCATGACCGCCACCCTCGCCAAGCCCCTGAGACAGCGGGAAATCGTCGACCGGCTCGCGCTCTTGGAGCGGCTGGCGGCGCTCGCGGAAGAGGGCGAGCCCGACCGACGGAAGGTCGCCGAGGTGCTGAAGGAGGCGCTGCAGGCGGGGCGCGCGGAAGTGCGCGCGCGGTTCGAGGCTGGCGCCCTAGGAAGCGACACCGTGCGCTCCCTCAGCTTCCTGATGGATCAGCTGATCCGGGCGTTGCACGACTTTGTGACGACCGCGATCTATCCGCTCGCCAATCCGACGGCGGGCGAGCACCTGGGCGTGGTGGCGGTGGGCGGCTATGGCCGCGGCGAGCTGGCGCCCTTCTCCGACATCGATCTCCTGTTCCTGCTGCCCTACAAGACGACGCCGCACACCGAGCAGGTCGTCGAGTACCTGCTCTATACGCTCTGGGACACGGGCCTCAAGGTCGGGCACGCCACGCGCACGGTCGAGGAGTGCATCCGCCAGGCGAAGGCCGATCTCACCATCCGCACGGCGCTCCTCGAGGCGCGCTACCTCTGGGGCGACCAGAAGCTCTACGCCGACCTGCGCCAACGCTTCGAGAGCGACATCCTCAAGGGCAGCGCAGCCGAGTTTGTCGAGGCGAAGCTCGCCGAGCGCGACCAGCGCCACGACCGCCTCGGCGATTCGCGCTATCAGGTCGAGCCCAACGTCAAGGAGGGCAAAGGCGGGCTCCGCGACCTCCACACGCTCTTCTGGATCGCGAAATACATCTACCGGATCGAGGACGTCTCGAAGCTGGTGGAGCTCGACGTACTCTCGCTCGAGGAGTCCCAGCGCTTCGCCTGGGCGCAGAATTTCCTCTGGACCGTGCGCTGCCATCTGCACTGGCTCGCCGGCCGGGCCGAGGACCGGCTCACCTTCGATTTCCAGGGCGAGATCGGCCGGCGCATGGGCTACACCGACCACGCGGGGACCCGCGGCGTCGAGCGGTTCATGAAGCACTATTTCCTGGTCGCCAAGGACGTCGGCGACTTGACGCGCATCTTCTGCGCGGTGCTCGAGGCGCAGCAGCAGCGCAAGCCCAAGTTCTCACTCCGGAGCTGGGGCCTCTTCAAGAAGGTGGTCGAGGGCTTCCCGGTCGAGGGCGACCGGCTCGACGTCGCCTCCGAGACCGCCTTCCGCGACGATCCCGTGACGATGCTCCGGCTATTTTACGTGGCCGACCAGCACGGGCTCGACATCCACCCGCACGCGCTCCGGCTCATCACGCAGTCGCTGAAGCTGATCGACGG
>Ga0209415_10018367_pt1 | contig 11040 bp, 10 predicted proteins | sample PeaSoiSIISIP2007_FD_187696 | JGI IMG/M metagenome (GOLD analysis project Ga0209415, IMG submission 187696) | Peat soil microbial communities from Weissenstadt, Germany - SII-SIP-2007 (SPAdes) (version 2) | ecosystem: Environmental > Terrestrial > Soil > Wetlands > Peat | place: Germany...
TTTGCGTTTCGACCACCGCCGCAGTGATTCTGTCGCGACCGCTTCCGCACGACGAGATGGGACTCGCGATGGAGTCGCTGGGCGGACGGAATGTGCACGAAGATCGCGACCCTGTTCTCTCTCAAGGCGAGAACGCGAGGTTTAGGGATGCGGCGATCGCGTATTTCTCACAAAAGGGGATCTCGAGGGCCGCGGTTTCAGGCACCAGAATAGACGGCGTTCACTCCGTATTTCTGGGTACGCATTGGCCAAGCGCATTGGTTGGCAGCGCATTTCTGCGTACGGAGGACGCAGCTTAAGGCGTTTTTATGGTCCTGACAGGCTCGGATGAAAAAGCGATTCCCGCGCTTGCCTCCTATCACCACTGGAAGGACGTCGATGATGGAACCGACAGCGAATATGAAACGCTTTTAAGCCATCTGGATGTCGACGGTGACGGCATCGACGAAATCGTCACGACTTCCTACTACTACGAATCTTGGAAGTACACGATTTACAAGTTCCAGAACGGTGCCTGGCAATCTGTTTACACAGGCAGCGGCGGCGGCTGCTGAGCTTTCGGAACGATTTCGTCGACATTCCTTCTTTCCCCGCGCCAATTCGTGGCGAGCGTAGCCCGCTCGGTAATGGTGCCTCTTTGAGGTAAACTTGCTCGCCAAGACACCATGCGCCGCGAACAAACCAGCGTTTCGCAGGAAGACTACCTGAAAGCGATCTGGGAGATCGTCCAGGAAGAGCAAGTCCCGATCAGCGCGCGGCTGGCCGAAGACCTCAGCGTCACTCCTCCTGCCGTTACCGCTGCGCTCAAAAGGATGACTCGCGCCGGCTACCTCCACGTGCGGCGCGGCGGACGCATCGAACTCTCCGCGAAGGGAAAGGGAGCGGCACAGCATCTAGTCCTGCGTCACCGCTTGGCCGAAAAGCTCCTCACTGAAATTATCGGCTTGGAATGGTCGCGCGCGCATGAAGAGGCCGAACGCCTCGAGCACGGCATCTCTCCCGAAGTAGCGCGGCTGCTTCTCGCGCGTTTTGGTCGCGACAGCCGCTGCCCGCATGGCGTGCCGCTGTTCGGCGGCATGTCGCGTCTCCGCCGCAAACACGGTGCCGCAAAACTCTCCGAGACCGAGGTCGGCCACACCTACGAAATCCTGCGCGTGTACGAGAAGGATCCCGCGTTCCTGGAATTCCTCGAGCAGCGCCACCTACGTCCCACGGCGCGCGTCCGCGTGCTCGACCGCGAATACGACGAGACGATGTCGCTCACAGTTGCGGGCCACGGCTCCGGCCGCATCCATCTCGGCAAGCCCGCCACCGAGCGCCTCTGGGTCCGGCGTTTGGCTTGATTCGATGCTGAACGCCCTCCGCTACTACTGGATCATCTCGAAAGGCCATCGCCTGACTCCGTGGAAATCGCCATACATTCGATGGCGCATGGAAACATTCCTCGGCCACGAAGCAGCCAATCTCAGCGCGAGCCAATTCTTCGCACTCATATGGCGCGAGCGCGCCCGGATGGAGCGATTTCTCGGCTGGGTCGCCGAACAGCGCCCGGGACTGCGTTCTTCGAAGTGACTGGTGCGCAAAATGCCATATCGGAGTAATCTCTCCGGCGTACGTCAGGAGTTGACGCGATGCGAAAGTCAAAAAAAGACTCGGTGAATCGCCGCGATTTTCTGAGGGCGGCCGCCGCCGGCACGGCCGCGTTGGTAGTGCATCCCGCCGCTGCAAGCGCCGCGCCGCCTGAGTTGCCTCGCGCCGCCGGCGCTCCGCCGCTCTTGAAAGCGCCGCCCGATTCGCCCGCGAGCGTCGAAGTGATGACGGTGGATCGCCCTGGCTCCGATTTCATGGTGGACGTTCTCAAGACGTTGAATTTCGAGTATCTCTGCGCGAATCCCGGCAATACTTTCCGCAGCCTCCACGAATCGCTCATCAACTACGGCGGCAACAAGGCGCCCGAATTCATCACCTGCTGCCATGAAGAGTCTTCGGTCGCCATGGGCCACGGCTACGCGAAGATCGAAGGCAAGCCATTGCTCGTTTGCGTTCACGGCACGGTTGGCTTGCAGCACGCCTCGATGGCGATCTACGACGCCTTCTGCGACCGCGTGCCCGTCTACATCATTCTCGGCAATTTCGGCGATACCGCCGAGCGTTTCGGTCAAGTTGATTGGACGCACAGCGCGCAGGATCCCGCGGCGATGATTCGCGATTACGTGAAATGGGACGACCGTCCCGTTTCGCTTCAGGGATTTTCGGAGTCGGCTGTGCGCGCCTACAAGATCGCGATGACCGCTCCGATGATGCCCGTCGCTCTGGTCGCGGACCACGAGTTGCAGGAGTATGCGGTTACCGATTCCGCGAATTTGACGATACCGAAGCTCACGATCACGTCTCCGCCAGTAGGCGATTCCGGAGCCGTCGCGGAGGTCGCGCGGCTTCTGGTCGCGGCCGAGAATCCCGTGCTGGTCACCGATCGCGTCGCGCGCACTCCCGCCGGACTTGCAGGATTGATCGAGCTAGCCGAAACGCTGCAAGCTCCGGTCGTTGACCGCAACGGCCGCATGAATTTCCCTACGCGCCATCCGCTGAACCACACCGAGCGCGGCGGCGCGGCCATCGCGAATGCCGATCTGATCGCCGGACTCGAGCTCACTGATTACTGGAGCACTGTGAACTCGGTCCGCGGCCAGGTGAATCCGGTCATACAGTCGGCCACGAAGCCGGGTACAAAGCTTGTGAGCATCACCGCGAACGATCTGTACATGAAAAGCAATTACCAGGATTTCCAGCGATACGCGCCCGTTGATATTGCGATCGCGGCAGACGCCGAGGCCACTCTTCCGTCGCTCATCGAAGCGGTGAAGCGCCAGATTACGGACGACCGCAAGCACACGTTCGCGGACCGTGGTACAAAGCACACCTCCGCGCATCAGCAGGCGATGCAAGCGGGACGCGAAGCGGCTGCAACCGGATGGGACGCCAGCCCGATCAGCACCGCGCGCATGTCCTCTGAAATTTGGGCGCAGATCAAGAACGAGGACTGGTCGCTCGTGTCGAATTGCCAGTTCGTCAGCCGCTGGCCGCTGCGCCTCTGGGATTTCAACAAGCACTATCACTATATTGGCGGCGAGGGCGGCTACGGCGTCGGCTATGGCGCGCCAGCTTCCGTCGGCGCGGCGCTCGCCAACCGAAAACACGGCCGCCTCACGGTCAGCATCCAGAATGACGGCGACCTCATGTACGCCCCCGGCGTGCTCTGGACTGCCGCGCACCATCGCATTCCCATGCTGATCGTCATGCACAATAATCGCGCGTATCACCAGGAGCTGATGCAGGTGCAGATCATGGCGGACCGTCACAATCGCGGAATCACGAACGCGAGCATCGGCAGCGTGCTCGTCGATCCTCCGATTGATTTTTCCAAGCTCGCGCAAGGAATGGGCGTACATGCGGAGGGTCCGATCAGCAATCCGAACGATCTTGCACCGGCGATTCGCCGCGCGATGGCAGTCGTCAAGGGCGGCGACCCCGCGCTCGTTGACGTGTTAACCCAGCCGCGTTAAGGAGAGGTCCGTGCGCAATCTAACTGTGGTTGCAATTTTCCTCGCGCTGGTAGTCGCGTGTCCGCGCGTCCAAGCGCAAACGCCCGCCGCAAAATCCCCCGATGCTTCCGCCTCAAGCATTGCCAACGGCAAGCGGGTCTTCGCGGGGGCCGGCTGCTCCGCGTGCCACGGCGCGCAGGGACAGGGCTCGACTCTCGCTCCGCAGATCGCTCCACCACCGCTAGAGATTTCAGCGATGATCGCTTACGTTCGCCAGCCGACCGGCAAGATGCCGCCGGTGCCGGTTGCCACGGCCTCGGAGCGGCAGCTCGCCGACGTCTACGCTTTCCTGCAATCCGTCGCGCCTGCTCCCACCGGCGAAGCGCTCAAGGGGAACGCCGATAACGGCAAGAAGCTTTTCGCCGCGTACGGCTGCTATGAATGTCACGGTCGCCAAGGCGCGGGCGCCAGCACCGGACCGCGCATCGGCCCTCCCGCGATCACGCTCGCGGCGGTGCTTCGTTACGTTCGCGCCCCTTCCGGCCAGATGCCGCCCTATACCGCCAAAGTCGTCTCCGATCAGGACCTCACCGATATCTACACATATCTCAAATCGTTGCCGCCGCCTCCGGCTGCATCGAGCATCCCGCTGCTGAATCAGTAGAGTCCTCGAACCCGGCCCGATTCTGTACTTCCGTACAGTAGTTCTCAGCGGCGGGCTGCGCGATAGTTCTCGTCTACACGAGCGTGCCCATCATGCGACGAATCCTTCTGTTTCTTGTGCTCGGTGCGGCGCTATTCCAGGCCGACTGTGCGGGTGTGACCGGCTCATCCTCCAGCAATCCGGGCAATCCTGGTGCACCTCCGCCTCCGCCGCCTGCTCAAGTCACGGTCACAGTTTCGCCAAATCCAATTACGGTCCGCGCGGGTCTCGCACAGCCATTCATCGCAACGGTCACGGGATCGTCGAATACGTCCGTCACTTGGCAAGTCAACAGCGTCACGGGCGGCGCGGCCTCCACCGGCATGATCAGCGCGTCGGGCGTGTACACCGCGCCAGCCGCTTTGCCGAGCCCGAACACGGTTACTGTGCAGGCAGTCAGCATGGCCAATTCGAGCGCGGCCGGCCTGAGCACGGTCACACTTTGGAATCCGATTCCCGTGCTTACCACGGTGTCGCCGATGCCCGTCACCCAGGGCCCAATCTCGATCGCGGTAACCGGCAGCAACTTTGTCAGCGGAGCGCAGGTGATGCTGGCTGGCTCGCCGCTGGCCACAACTTACTCGTCCTCAACGCGGCTTCTGGCCACCGGAACGGCCGCTACGGTGGGCATGTTTGCGGTCACCGTCGTGAATCCCGATCCCGGCAGCAGCGCCTCAAGCACCGTCAATCTGCAGGTGATCTCGTCTGGTGGCGGCAATCCTCCGCCTCCGCCCCCGCCTCCTCCTCCGCTCGCGTGCAGCGTGATGCAGCCGGGGCAGGGAGGCAGTCTCGGCGGCTTCGTACCGTTTCCCGCGGACAATTTGTGGAATCAGGACATTTCAAGCGCGCCCGTTGATCCGAATTCAGCCGCGCTCATCGCGTTCATCGGGACCGGCATCGGCTTGCACCCGGATTTCGGATCGGGCCTCTACGCCGGCTCGATCATTGGAATCCCGTACCAGGTTGTTGACTCGACGCAAGGTCCGGTCACAATCAACTTTACGGAGTTCGGCGACGAAAGCGATCCCGGTCCGATGCCCATTCCGCTCAATGCCCCGATAGAGGGCGATCCGAATCCAAGCGGCGACCAGCACGTCCTCATTCTCGACAACTCGAATTGCTGGCTCTATGAGCTGTACAACGCGTCCCCGAGCGGCTCGGCGTGGAACGCTGGCTCCGCCGCCGTCTGGGACCTTACTGCCGACGAGCAGCGGCCCTATACGTGGACTTCCGCCGACGCCGCTGGTCTGCCCATCTTCCCGGGACTCGCGCGCTACGACGAAGTCGCCGCCGGCGCGATCAACCACGCGCTGCGATTCACGCTGGATTTCAGCCGCGCCGCATTCACGCCACCCGCGTCGCACTGGGCCGCGACCTCATCGAGTGCGAACGCCGCGCCGATGGGCATGCGCCTGCGCCTCAAGGTAAGTTTCGATATTTCGACATTTTCCACGACGAATCAGGTGATCCTGACGGCGCTGAAGAAGTACGGCCTGATCATGGCCGACAACGGTTCGAACATGTACATCAGCGGCGCGCCGGACGGTCGTTGGAGCAACGACGACCTGCACAATCTCGGCAGCGTGACCAACCAGGATTTTGATGTCGTGGAAATGAACCCAATTTATACCGCTGCAAACGTTCCCACAGGTGCTGTACCGATCATCTCGAGCTTCACGGCTAGCTCGCAATCCGTTTCCGCGGGCACTCCCGTCACGCTGAGCTGGACCGTCGCGGGCGCGTCGTACCTGATCGTCTCGCCCGATGTTGGTGCCACGCGCGGCACAAGCGCGGTCGTCACGCCGTCGCAGTCCACGACGTATACGCTCTACGCCACCAACGCCTTCGGGCGCACCACCGCCACGGTGAACATCACGGTACCGTAGGATTCTGCGAGCTCGGTCTTTCTCGGCAGGAAGTCGAATTTCAGGCGATGTGCACAGCGGAAACCGTGGATGCCTCACCGTGGAGAGCTGCGCCTACCTGGCGCACAAGGAGGTCCTTCGAAAACGGCTTCTGTAGAAACGCGGCGCTTCCGGTAAAGTCTTCACCGCCCTCGTTTTGTTCGAGGTAGCCGGACATGAAAACTACCTTGAGGTCGGGGCGAACATTCGTGAGCCGCTTTGCCAGCTCCGGCCCGCGCATCTTCGGCATGACGACGTCTGTGACCAACACATGAATCGGTTCGGCGAGGGTCTCTGCAATTTCGAGAGCTTTCTGTCCGTCGCTCGCAACAAACACGCGATATCCGGCCGCGGTCAGAAATTCGAATGCCAGCGTTCGTACGGCCTCTTCGTCTTCTGCGAGCAACACGGTTCCGGCCGCGCGCGTCTTCGGCGCAGCCAGTTCTTCCGTGGGATACGCCGTAATGTCCTGCTCCACGCGCGGCAGGTACACTTCGAAGCGGCTTCCTTTTCCGACCGTGGTATCCACCCAGATGAAACCGCCGCTCTGCTTCACCACGCCGTACACAGTCGCCAAACCAAGTCCCGTTCCTTTTCCCGAATCCTTCGTGGTGAAGAACGGCTCGAAAATTCGCGCTTTCGTCTCTGGGGTCATTCCGTGGCCCGTATCGCTTACCGCCAGCATCACGTAGAAACCGGGCTCGAGATTCGGGCGGGATTTGGCGGTCTCCGGATCGATCTGCACGTTTTTCGTTTCAATCACCAGCTTCCCGCCACGCGGCATGGCGTCGGAAGCATTCACGGCCAAGTTCAAAAGCACCTGCTCGATCTGGCCCGTGTCCGCCTTTATTCTGCCGAGCGACTCACCGGCACGGAACGTGAACTCGATATCCTCGTGGATCAACCGCTTCAAGAGCTTGTACATGTCCGCGACCAGCGAATTCATGTCGAAGACAGTGGGTTCCAGCGCTTGCCGCCGGCTGAATGCCAGCATCTGGCGCGTGAGCGAAGCGGCGCGGTCCGCCGCCTTCCGAATCTGCTGGCCGCTCCCGAGCAGGGGATCTTTCGAAGGCAGCCGCTCGATGATGAGTTCCGAGTGCCCCTTGATGACCGTGAGCAAATTGTTGAAATCGTGCGCGACGCCGCCGGCCAGCCGCCCGAGCGCTTCCATTTTCTGTGACTGCCGGAGTTCTTCCTCGAGCTGGCGTTTTTGCGCTTCGTTTTTCTGAAGTGTGCCGCGCATCTGATCGAAAGCGCGCGTAACGTGCGCTACCTCGTCCCCGCCGCGGGCCTCGAGTGGGAACGCAAAATCGCCGCGTTCCAGCGCCTGGACGCCTTTGTCCAGGTTCGCCAGTGGACGCGTCAACGTATCGGAGATTAAGAGCGCGAGGTATGCCCCGATCACCAGTGCCAGCACGCCCAATCCCACGAGTAAGTGATTCAGCTCGCTCAGAAATTCTTCGGCTTGAGCGTACGATTTCAATGCGATCAATCGCGCAGCTGGACCGTCTCCTTCCGTCAGTCCCACGGAGGTTGCATAAAATTGCTTCTTCGCGATCTGGACTTGCCCCGAAGACTGCAGATCGCGAGCCTGCTGGTTCAGGTCCCGTTCGTCCAGCGGACCCAGCGTGCTGGTGACAATATCCCCGTTGTAGCTGAAGGCGAGATCGGCGGAATGACTCCGATCGAGATTGTGTACGGCGGAGTAGTTGATTTCGCGGCCTACGACCACCGTGGCTAACTGCGTGTTATCCGCGGACGGACGGCGGTGAACTAGCTGCACCGAGACTTGATAGAGAGCGCCGCCGGCGTACCACCAGTCAGACGTGCTTTTCCTGGCGAGGGAACCGATAAGCAATTGCTGCGCGATGGCCGGCGTGAAACGGGGATTGGTGGTGTGCAACGTTGTGATCTGATGGTTGTCATCCGCTAGAACCACGAGATCGCTGCCATCCGTCTCGAATGGGTTGTCGGTTGATTGTTGAAACGTGTCCTGATCCAGGGCGGTCAAATCCGCGAGTGTCGCCAGGAGGTCCGCTTTGCGGTCCAGCGCAATCTGATGCTCGTGAATCACCGCCATGAACGTCAGGATCGAGGTCTGTGTTTCGGCCACGATTTCCTGCTGCAGATGTTTTTTCGCGACGTGGCGCACGGCAAGCAGGGTGACGCAACTGAGCGCGGCAATGGTCAGCACGAACGAAAGCACGAGTTTCGTGCGCAGCCGGAGGTTGGACGTTCTTCCTGGTGTCAGCGTCATGGTGAGAGAGCGCGCCGGGTTCGCCTGCCTTTTGGGCGCTGGATTCCCCACGCATAAATTAGCTGCTGGCCCCACCTGCGCAAATGGCCTAGCGGTACTTTTGCGTCGGTACTTTCGATCTATCGGAGTTTATTCGCCTAACGCTTACGTGGTGGATGTCATTGTAAAAAAAAGGGTCAGTCATGACACGCTATGGCATTCGAGCCAAGGGCCGCGAACACTACCATCAGTCCGTAGGCAGTACTGCGCCATCGTAACCAATCGCCTGTATTCTGTTGGATGTGAGGAGCCGAAAATGGCTTTCGTATCGGTGACCCGCCTACGGGTGCGGTCGTTTCTCTATCTGCCGCAATTCATTGTGTGGGCGCTCAAGAGCTCGCGCCAGGCGCAGCGCGCCGAAGGTTTTCTAGGTGGCAGGCTAATGCGCGAAGCGAGGAACGCTTTCTGGACGCTGACGGTCTGGCAGGATGACGCGGCGATGAATGCCTATCGCACCCAAGGCTCGCATCGCAGCGCCATGCCTAAACTGCTCGATTGGTGCGATGAGGCGTCGGTCGCGCATTGGACGCAGGACAGACCCGAGCTGCCGGGCTGGACTGAGGCTTACCAGCGCATGGCGAAAGAGGGAAGGCTTTCCAAGGTGAAGCATCCTTCTCCGGCGCATCTCGCGCATCAGATTCCCGCGCCGCGTCCCGGCCGTTTCGAAGGTCCGCTCGAACCCGCGAACCGGTCGTAGCGCGCCGGGCGCGGAAGGGCGCGGCATGCGGCCGGCTACCGATCCGCGTAGAAGCCGTCTCTGGCTTGTACGATCAGGTCCTTCTGTTTGGTCGTCAGATGGAGTTTGTGGTACCCGAGCGCCGCGTCCATCCGCTCAGGCGTGTAGCCGATGCTGTATTGGTTGCGCAGCTCCTCTTCAATTTGTGCGAACACCTGATCGATCGGTAGCTTCTTCGATACTTCAAACATCCGGGCGCCAGTTTCCTTGGAGATCTGCGTGAGAACCTTTTTCCCGTCGGGGCGATCCTCTTCCGGGGGTCTCCTGTGACCACCCCCGCCTCCACCGCCGCCCATCGGACCACCACCTCCCATCGGTCCGCCTCCGCCCATGCCGATGCGGGGACCTCCATAACCGCCTCCACCACCGCCGTGTTCATCGTGGTCGGCGAAAAGGATGGAGTAGACCAGCGTGTCGCTGCGTTGAGCCGCCTCAATCGCGCTTTCAAGTGATTCCTTGCTGCCGCGATCTACTCCGTCGGAAAGGATGATGAGCGCCTTATGGCCCTGCTCTTTTTTCATTACCTCGTTTGATGCCAGATACACAGCGTCGTAGAGCAAAGTTCCGGCGCCACCCCTGCCGTGGGATCCATGCCCGTGGCCCCCCGAATTACTCGCATCATCGTCTGGCGTCTCGAGCAACTCGAGCGATGCCTCGAGCTTTTTGTGTGAAGTCGTAAGGTCCTGCAGCATCTCCACTTCGTGGTCGAAGTGAATTATGAACGCTCTGTCCTTGTCCTCGTGGAGCGTGTGGTCGAGAAAACTGTAGCTCGCGGTGCGTTCCGCGCTCAGAACGCGCCGCTGGCTCAGGCTAGTGTCCACAAGCAGTCCGACCGTTAGCGGCAGATCGTTTTCCTGAATGAAATACTTGATCGTTTGCGGATTGTCGTCTTCCTCGAGGACGAAATCATCCTTGGTTAAGGTGCGAACGATTTCGCCCTTCTTGTTCCGCACGGTGGCAAGCACGTTCACCACTTTGACGACGCTTTTGATATCCGGCTTCGGTTGGTCCTGAGGTGGCTTGGCCGCCGCGAGGAAGGGAAGTAGCGCGAACGGAAGCAGGAGCACGAGCCATTTTCGGCGCGCGCGTCTTTGCGCCCCAGTGCCGCTGGGAATTTTGCCGCGGCTATGTGCTGCTAGCATTAATTTCATTCTACTTGGAACACTGAGGGCACGGATGGCCTTTAGTGCAAAAATCGCCGGTTGCGATTGCCATCGGCAAAGGCAGCCGGCCGAATATGTTCGCTTACTGGCTCGGCGGAGTCTGGCCTTGCGGCTTCGCCGGTGGGCCGGATCCGCGTTGTCCGCCACCGCCATGCTGCCATATCCCGTGCGGACCGTGCGGTCCGCCTGGGCCACCGCCCTCGGGCCGATGGCGGTCACGCATGATCTGGTAGAGCTTTTCGCGCTGCGCCGGCGTAAGCGCGTCCCGCGCATTCAGCCTGTAGTCGATCGCCGATTTTTCGAACGCCAATCGCGTGGTACTGGTTTCTTGCAGCTTCGCGTCGATCGCGCCCCGGTCCGGCTTGTCGGCTTTGAGGAGGTCCCGCAAATCGATCCGCTTCACTTCGAGATCGGCCCTGCTGCGGATCTCCGTCTTGCGGAAGTCCGATTCCTGCTGGCGAATTTTTGCGGCTTGTTCGGCGCTCACGCCAAGCTGCTCGCGGATGGATGGATCCTTCAACAGCCGCCCAAGACCGAATTCCCGGCCTTCCATACCCCTGCCGCGCATACCCATCCCGCGGCCGCGGCCAAAGCCGTCGCGTTCACCACGATCCCAGCCTCCGCCGTCATGCCCTTGTCCCCATCCGTCTCCATCATGTCCAGGTCCGCCACGCCGCATGTCGCCGCGGTGACCCG
>Ga0209415_10018368_pt1 | contig 11039 bp, 10 predicted proteins | sample PeaSoiSIISIP2007_FD_187696 | JGI IMG/M metagenome (GOLD analysis project Ga0209415, IMG submission 187696) | Peat soil microbial communities from Weissenstadt, Germany - SII-SIP-2007 (SPAdes) (version 2) | ecosystem: Environmental > Terrestrial > Soil > Wetlands > Peat | place: Germany...
AATCCGCAATCCGACATCCACAATCCGACATCCGACATCCGAAATCCGGAATCCGAAATCCGAAATCCCCGTGACCCAGTCTCTCGTCTCCCGGTTCGCGGGAACGGACGAGAACATGACGTCGCAGGTGATCCGGTCGCTCGCCGATCGCGGCCTCGTCGCTCGATCAGAGCATCCCACCGACGCGCGAGCCCGATGCCTTTCTCTGACGCCAGCCGGTGAAGAGCTGCTCGCCCGCGCCCGCGCCCTCGTACTGCCGGCTCGGGATCGCTTCTTCGCGCCGCTCGGGAGCCGCTCCGCCGAGTTGGCGGCGTTGCTCCGCGAGGTCGTCGACGCGCAAGATGGGTGAGCTCCGCGTCGCCCCAAGCTAACATTAGCGGTATGGATCGCCTTCGAGTCATCGATTCCCATACTGGAGGAGAACCCACGCGAGTCGTGGTCGATGGCTTGCCGTACATCGACGGCTCGATCGTGGAGCGGCTGGACAAGGTGAAAGGGGACTTCGACCGGTATCGGACGGCGATCATCGGGGAGCCGCGGGGTTCGCCTGTCGCGGTCGGGGCCTACCTGCTGGATTCAGACGTCGCCGACTACGGCGTCATCTTCTTTAACAACGCCGGCTACCTGGAAATGTGCGGCCACGGTACCATCGGCGTGGTCACGACTCTGGCCCATCTTGGACGGCTCGAACCGGGACTGGTCTCCTTCGAGACGCCTGCCGGCGTCGTTCGAGCCGAATTGCTTAAGGATGGCCGGGTGTCGTTCGAAAATGTGCCGTCATATCGATACGCCAAGGCTGTAGAGATCGAACTTGGCGCCTCGGGCAAGATCACCGGCGACGTCGCCTATGGTGGCAACTGGTTCTTCATTTCCTCAGACCATGGCCAGACTTTGCGCGCCTCTAAGATCGATACGCTCGTGATGTTCGCCTCCCTAGTCATGGATGTGCTTAGCCACCGGCGAGCGACGGGCGCCGACGGCGCCGCGATTGACCATGTCGAACTGGTCTGCCCGTCGGAGGTCGCCAACGCCAGGAACTTTGTCCTGTGCCCCGGTGGCGAGTACGATCGATCTCCGTGCGGAACTGGGACAAGCGCAAAGCTAGCCTGCCTCTTCCAAGACGGCAAGCTCGCGGAAGGCGAGGTCTACCGCGTCGAGAGCATCATCGGCAGCATCTTTGAGGGAATGATCCGGAAGGAGGACGACAAGCTGATTCCGACCATCACCGGCCGGGCATTTGTCAACGGCGATGCGACGATCCTGATCGATTCCGAGGATCCGTTCGCGTGGGGGATCGCCTTTTGATGGAGGTGATAGAGATGATGGACGTGATACCTGGACAGAAGGCGATCCCTTTCACCTCAATCATCTCGACTCCAGCCGTCCCATGAAAGTCATCGTGATCGGCGGCGGTGTGATCGGGCTTTGCAGCGCTTACTCGCTCGCCCGTAAGGGCATGGACGTCACGATCGTCGATCCGGATGACGGCCCCCGTACGAGCCTCATCAACGGCGGCATGATCGTGCCGTCCCACATCATCCCATTTGCCGCGCCGGGCATGGTCGGGGTGGGGCTGAGGATGCTGCTGAGACCGAAAAGCCCCTTCTGGATTCGGCCGCGTCTCGACCGCGACCTGATTCGCTGGGGCCTCAAATTCGCGAGATCCTGCACGCGAGAGAACGTCGAACGGGGAAAGAAGCTGCTCCTCCAGCTCAACGGCGCAAGCAAGCAAGGCTATCTGGATTTCTCGCGCGAGTTCGAAGGGTTCGAAGTCCATCAGCGTGGCCTTCTGATGGTGGCCAAGAAAGAGGCGACACTTGAAGAGGAATCTCACGTCGCGGCTCAGGTGCGAGAACTGGGGCTGCCGGCCCGTGTCCTCAACCCGCACGAACTTGCAGACCTCGATCCGGGAATCAGGATGGACGCGGCGGGAGGCGTTCACTATCCCGAGGACGCCCACTTTTCGCCGGCCGTGTTCATGAGAGCGCTTCGCGGGAAACTGGACGAAATGGGTGTCCGGTTCGAGCGCCAGTCGGCGCAGCGGCTCATCCAAGGCGACAATAGGGTCACGGGAATCGAGACGGCCCTCGGAACGAGAGTCGCCGATGCGTGCGTTCTGGCTGCCGGCGCCTGGACGAGCCGGTTAGCCGCCCAGATTGGGCTTGACATGCCGCTCCAGGCAGGCAAGGGATATAGTTTCAACGTCGAGAACCCACCCGAGCGGCCGGAGATCTGCGCGATCCTAATGGAGGGCCGGGTCGCCGTGACCCCGATGGATGGCGGAGTACGCTTCGCGGGCACGATGGAGATCGGCCCGCCCGACGAGCGGATCGACCGTCGACGGGTGCAAGGGATCCGCGAATCGGTCGCCAACAGCTACCCGGCTTTCCATGGCTTCGATCTTGCGAAATGGCCCGTAAGCGTGGGCCTGAGGCCCTGCACGCCCGACGGGCTGCCCTATATCGGGTGTACGCAGCGATGCTCCAACGTCGTCGTCGCAACCGGCCATGCGATGATGGGGATGAGCCTCGGCCCGATCACCGGCCGCCTCGTCGCCGAGATCGCTGCCGGCGAAGAACCGCAAATCGACCTCGACATCCTGAGTCCTGACCGCTTCGCCCGCTAGCCCGGTGTATGCTTCGACGATCGCAGCAAGCCTGCCGCTCCGGCCACCCCTCGGCCCCTCCCCTCCCCCTCCTATCGGCTCGAACCACCGACAAGAGGGAGGGATTCCGGGCTACTGAACTGTCAAGCTCACACTCGTCGTGTGCGACAGGCTTCCGCTTGTGCCTTTCACGGTGATCGTATAGGTCTTTCGCGTCGTTGATCGGCTCGTGTGGAGCGTCATCGACGAAGTTCCCGAACCGGAGACGGACGACGGCGCAAAGGTTGCCGTCGAAGGCGCTCCGGTCTGGCTCAGCGAGACGGTCCCGGCGAACCCGTTGACAGCCGCGATCGTGATCGTATAGGTTGCGCTGTTGCCGCGAGTCACGGTCTGGCTCGATGGCGACGCGGCGATCGTGAAGTCTGCGGGTGCCGACGAGTTCACGACGAGTGTGACCGTCACCGAATGGACAAGGCTTCCACTCGTTCCCGTGATCGTCACCGCGTAGGTGCCCACCATCGAAGAGGTAATCGACAAGGATGAACTGCCGGTCCCCGTGATCGAGGCCGGATTGAAAGTCACGGCCGCGTCTCCCGGCTGGCCGCTCACTGTCAGATTGACTGTTCCCGAGAAGCCGTTCAGGGCAGTTGTGTTGACCGTGTACGTCGCCGCCGCTCCCTGGACGACGGTTTGCGACGACGGACTCGCCGATATCGTGAAGTCGGGCGAAGTGCTCGCCTGAGTCGCGGCGAACGCGTTGAAATTGATCGCTCCTAGGCCGGTTACGAAGTCCCATCCCGGGCCCGCGTTGGAGGTGTTGCCGTTCGGGAGCTTTCCGTTGCTGCCCGAAGTGATGTCGAGCCACACGTCGGAACGCATGTTCTGCGAATAGAAAAGGTCTTGGATACGGCCAAATCGGTGTGAGCCGGAAAGGCCGCCCTGGGCGATGATGCTCTGCTCGGTGACGCCGAGGGAGCCTGCGAAGACCGGGCTGGCGAAGCTCGTGCCGATATATCCGCTCGTAAGGGAGCCGTTATAGTAAAAGTAGTAAGCGCCGGCCGTGCTGGTCTGGGTGCCGGAGGCGTGCAGGCAAACGTCCGGAACGAGCCGATGGTTGACTGTGGTGGGAACGCCGGTCGCGACCTGCCAGGAGGGCAGGGTGTTGAAGGCGGCCGTGTTCGTGCTCCAGCCGCCGCCACCGCTGTTCCAGCCGACCTCGGAGAGCCGGTTACCGCTGGAATCGACGCTCGCGCTGGAACCGCCGACGATGAGGACCTCCGGCTCGATATCTGGATAGGGGTACGATCCGATCGATGTTCCCGAGTCGCCGCTGGCCGCCATGTAGGTAATCCCCTCGGCGCTCATCGAGAGATGCAGGTTGTGAGCCGAAGTCGCGGTCGAGGCGGACAGGCTCCAGCCGTAGCTCTCGCTGATCACGTCGGCGAGGTCGTCGTCGGCCTCCTGGGTTAGGACGCCGATGAGATTCGACCCGCCGCCGTCGTAAATATAGAAATTACAAAGCGGGGCCATTCCGAGCACCATTTGGATGTCGAGGTCTCCCTCCGCTCCCGGCGTTCCGCCGCCTGCGCCTCCGCTAATCGTTACGACATGGATATTCGATCCGACCCCGCCGCTCGGCGTCGTCAAGCCGTACTGCGCATAGTAAAGCGGCACGTTGGTTAGCCGGTAGCCATCATAGTTCGAAATCGCAAGAGTACGCCCTTGGCCCTGGTTGCCGGCGTTATACATCGGCGCTGTGCTGTACAGCACTCGTGCCTGGGTAGGCGTTAGCGTGCTGAGGGGGAGCGGCTTGGTAAAGTTTTCCAATCCTGAGACGTCGATGACATAGGACGCAATCGACTTGGGAACCTGGAGCGGCGTGGAAAAGGAGAAGTAAGCCTGGTTTCCCGGCTCGGTCGTGGAAAGCGCTTGATAGTTGTTGATCGTCGTGTGAAACGCTGCCTCGGCCTGAGCAACCGTGCAGTCGGCTAGAATGGTGAGCCGGTTCTTTCCGACGAGTTGGACCTTAAATCCCTGCGCTGTCAGGTAACTCGAAACACCCTGCACCGCAGAAAGCGGCAACCCAAACCGGGCGCCTATTTCCTGCGGGGTAAGGAACCGGCGGTAGTTCGGGTTTTTCGGATCGCTGACACTGTCGACAAAGCTCTCCATTTCGGCCTGGTCGGCATACGGCATGCTTAGCGCGACGTGTAATACCTGGCTCGGGTTCGCGTGCCCCAGGTCGACGGATCGTTGAACGACGCCAGGCGGTTCTACCGGGAGCGTCGATATCTGGACGGGTGCGCCCGACTGAGCGAGCGCAGCTTGGCTGAGAAATAGGCTACAGAGAGCGGCAGCGACGCCACTCTTCAAAGAGTAAATGCGCATGATCCCTCCCGAGGCGAATCGGCCGCGTAGATGGGCGGCCCCGTCCGGTTGACAAGCACTATACAACACGTCGGGCGCCATCCGCGCGCTCTTTGTAGGATGCGCACCAGTGGCCTCAATTTTGACCGGACACAACTCTGCCCGGCCCGATGCGTAAATGTCGGGGCCGTTACGGATTCACGTGAACCTTGATTTGCGTCTTGTACGGCGGCTTTAGGCCATACATGTCTGAAACCGTCAGCGTAATCGTAAAGTCGCCCGGAGTGCGGAACTTGTGCTTGATGAACTGTCCGGTCGCATCGACCTTGCCGTCCGAGTCGAAGTCCCACTCGTACTTAAGCACGCTGGCGCCGGCGTATCCGTAGCCTGTCAAGAGAGCTTCGTCCCCGAGCGCCAGGTTATCGCGGTCGATCCTCGCTTCGCCTGTAATCGGCGTTGTGTCGCTGATTACCTTGATGTCGCCAAGGTAGAAGCTGGCGACTGAGTCACCGGAAAAGGCCAGGTCCTTAACAACCTTGTTGGTTCGGTCGAATCCCATTATGGCTTTCAGCGGTATCGCGACCTGCTTCCAGCCGGGCTGGGGATTCGAACTGGTCGTCAACGGGATATAGGCCTCGCTCTTCAGGCCGTCTGTCGTAGTGACGATCATCCGGATCACACTAAGAGGAGGTTGGGGAGGTGGGGTCGTCGACGTTCCCTGACTCCCTTTCGGTCCAGTGAGCTGCCCGGGCGCCTGCCCGCCGGCACCCCGACCGCCAGCGCCAAGGCCAACGCCGGCTCCGCCGCCCGCGTCAGTACCGACTCCGGCCGCTCCGCCGCCGCCCCCTGGGCCAATGCCTTTACCAGGCATGTTGCCTTTGCCCGATCCCGGCCCTCCGAGCGTCGTGCTCGCGTCCGGGACTTGAAAGGTAATGCGGAGCATGTTCGAGCTGTCCTCGAACGCGTTCGCCAAATTGATGGGGCTGTCGAAGGTCATGATGCCGCCCTGGAAGTAATTCCTGGATGACACCCGGATCGAATTCGTGCCTTGATAGGCGAGTTCATCCGTTTGCGCGATCGTGCCGCTCCCCCAGCCCCGCAGAGAAATGTGCTGGTCGGCAATCGACATCTCCGGGGCATAGACGACCACCTGAGCGTTCGCAATCGATACGCCCGCAAAGGCGCTTACCGCTAGAGCACTCCAAAACTTGTTCAATTCAACCTCCGATCCTATTCACCAAACCGAACTCGTTCGATGGACGTAGCGCGTCCGGTCTCTCTTTCGACGTTCACAACCACCCCACAGATTACACCAGGTGTGTTCTGCACCTCAAATCGCATCGGCAAAGTAGTTCGAAACCGTTCCAGTATGACCTCTCGATCCATCCCGAGAACGCTGTTTCTCGGCCCGCACATGCCGGCGTCCGTGATGTAAGCTGTTCCACCCGGCAAAACGCGCTCATCCGCGGTCTGCACGTGTGTATGAGTTCCGACGACTAAAGTGGCCCTTCCGTTACAGTGCCAACCCATCGCAATTTTCTCGCTCGTCGCCTCGCCGTGAAAATCGAGGAGGCGATGCGGCGTTTCCAACTTGTTCAAGAACTCGTCCACGCAGTGAAACGGATCGTCGTAGCCGTCCATATAGACCCTGCCACAGACGTTCATCACGGCAAGCTCGATCCCGTCCTTGACGACCGTCGCGAGCCCCTTGCCGGGTACTCGGCTGGGCATGTTCGCCGGGCGCACGATCGGTTTGCCGGAATCCAGGTAGCCGTAGATTTCGCGCTTGTTGAACGCGTGGTTGCCGAGCGTGATCGCATCCGCCCCCACCTTGAACAGCTCCTCCGCGATGTCGGGAGTGATCCCGACTCCGCCCGCCGAGTTCTCGCCGTTGATGACCGTAAAGAGCGGCTCGTAGGCGTCGACCAGGCTGGGCAGGCCCTCCTTCACGGCATTCCGGCCGGGACGGCCGACGACGTCGCCGAGAAAGAGGATCGTGTATGCGGGCATCTGAAGCTAGAGTTTAGATGAGATCCGACGCTACGGCCAACACGAGCGGCAAAAGGTAGGAGGCGTTTTGGGTTATGCCGTGATAGTCGCTGACCCTGAGGCTACCGGTGGTGTTATATCGGTCCAGAAACTTCTGGGTGGCGCCCCGGCCGTCGCTCCGCCCGATCCCGGTCGATGTGGGAATAAAGAACGGGCAATCGAGATATGTGCCGACCCGGAACTCCCGGCCGGTGACGGACTCAAGAGTCTTGCCCTCGAAGCGCCGGGCGATGTTGAGGAGTTCGTCGTAGGTCATCCTTCTTCTTCGGCTAGATTTTAACGAGATAGACCTCGCGCGGCCCGTGCACGCCCCGGATGAGAATCCCCTCGATGTCGCTGGTCCGGCTCGTTCCGCTGACCAACACGCAGGTCTCTTTGGGCAACCCGGCGAAGGCATCCTCGGGCGTCTCGACGATCGAGGCCTCATGAACAAGAACGACGTTGACGCAAGGCGCCAGGCTTGTCATCCGGCTTCGCCCTGGACCCGCCGAAATGAGCAAGGTCCCCGTTTCCGCGATCGCAAGGTCAGCCAAGCACACTCCGATCTCGGCGTCCCAGACGCTGGCCGCTTTGTCTATCTTCGGCAGGTACTGGAGGACGTCATCGTCAGCCCAGACCCCGCCTCGCCTCAAAAGAAGGGCGAGAGCCTCCGCGGGCACGATCTGGCCTCCGAGCCCAACGAACGCCTCGTCGAAGGCCTCCCAGCCGGTCGTGGAGGATTGGGGATCGAGACGGGGGCGGATGCGGACAAAGACCGAAGGCGGCTCGCCGCCGATCGGGCTCGGAAGAGCGGAGAGGATCGCGTCGCGGTCGGCATTAGCGTCGTTCATTCCACCAACTCCTGAAGGGGCGCCCCACTCGATGCGGCATCGCACGGTATTCGGTCCACCCCTGCTTCAGCGGATGCGGCATCTTGCTCGCCATCGGAAGCAGCTTCAGGCCAGCTCGCCATTGCCATCCGCTTGTCGCCGCTTTCGCGAATAAGTGCCACGGCACAGAGTCTTTGACCGCACCGGCGCGCACCGACTCGTCCCGGATCTGGAGCAGCATCCGCGGGATTGGGATGCATACCGGGCACACCTCCTCGCAGGCGCCGCACAGCGACGACGCCTTTGCGACCCACCCCATCTTCTCGACCCCGTCGAGGGCGGGCGCGAGAACGGCGCCGATCGGGCCGCTATAAACATAATGGTAGGCGTGGCCGCTCACCTGCCGGTACACCGGGCACACATTTTGGCAAGCCCCGCATCGGATGCAACGAAGGATCTCCCGATATTGACTTCGGAGGATTCGCGAGCGCCCGTTGTCGAGGAGGATCAAGTGGACCTCGCGGGGCCCGTCCCGCTCTTCCTTTCTCGGCCCGGAAATCAAGTGCACATAGCCCGTCATATGTTGGGCGGTGGCCGAGCATCCGAGGAGGCGAAGGAACAGAGCCAGATCGGGCTCGCATGGGAGGATCTTCTCGATGCCCATGAAGGCGATGTGGACGACGGGCGCGGTCGTGGAGAGGCGATTGTTGCCTTCGTTTTCGACCAGAACGAGCCGTCCCGTTTCGGCGACTGCGAAGTTCACACCACTGATCCCGATCTGGGCTTCACGAAAATGGGACCGAAGCTTCGCTCGGGCCTGCATCGTAAGCTCGACCGGATCTTCGGTGCGCGGCCCGAGGCCCTCCCGCTCGAAGGCGTTCGCGACCTGACCGCGGTTCATATGGACGATCGGGGCGACGATGTGGCTGGGAGTTTCGTGTTCGAGTTGGACGACGTACTCACCGAGATCGGTCTCGACCGGGCGGTAGCCGTTCTCTTCAAGGAACGGGTTGAGATGGATCTCCTCCGTCACCATCGACTTGGCTTTGACGATCGTGCCTCCTTCGGGATAGGTGGCCCGGCATATCTCCAAGGCGATTTGGCGCGCCCGCTCGCCGTCTTTGGCCCAGTAGACGCGAATGCCGTTCTCCTGGCACTTGGCTTCGAGCTGTATCAGTAGGTCCTTGAGATTGTCGAGGACGTAGTTCTTGACCTCGGCCGCATGTCGTCTGGCCGCATCCGGATCCTCGAATGCTTCGGCGAGAGCTTTGATTCGGCTGATGACGCGGGTTGCCGACGCGCTGCTGACGTTCGCTACCTTCTCCGGAGCGATCTCCCTTGCGAACTTTTCGACTGGAGGCCTCATGCCGGCACCTTGGCCGGAATCGCTTCCGCCAGGATCTCGGCAAAGTGGCGCACCTCGATCTTCAGACCCTCCTTCTCGATCAGGCCCTGAAGGTGGATCAGGCAGCCCATGTCTCCGCTGACGAGAATCGTCGCGCCCGACTCGACCACCCGCTTGAGCTTCTGCTTTCCTATCGCAGCACTGACCGTCGGATGTCCGATTGAGAACGCTCCGCCGAACCCACAGCACTGCTCAGGTTGATCGATAGGGACTATCTCGATCCCTTGCATCGATGCGAGGAGTCTGATTTGCTGATCCTTTAGCCCAATTCCTCGGCCATGGCAGGCTTGGTGGAACGCGATCTTGGTTTTCTGTCCTGGCTGCGGCGCAGGGCCGATCGGCCACTTGTCGATGCCGAGATGATCGACGAGAAACTCGCTCAGCTCGAATACAGGCAGGTGATCGTCGTAGCCGAACATCAGCGGATAGCCTTCGCGGATCATTGCCGCGCACGAACTGGATGGCGCGACCACGATTTCGGATTTCGGATCTCGGATTGCGGATTTCGGATTGCGGATTTCGGATTGCGGGCTGCCGAAGAAGACTTCACGCCAGTGGCGGGCCACGCTGCGGGAAGCTTCCCAATCCCCGGCGTTGAAGGGAGGCTGGCCGCAGCAGGTCTGTCCGGCGGGAAACTCGACCTTGCAGCCCGCGTGCTCAAGCACTCGAACGGTCGCGATGCCGACCTCGCCGTAAAAGGCGTCGCACAGGCAGGTCAGCATGAGCTTAACCGTCATGCCATCAATTTACTTTGTTCCCTTTCGTCTTGCAGCGACGATCTTTCCCTGAGAAGAAAGGGGGGAGACGAAGGCTCCAGAGGAGATTATCCGCCGGTCCCGCCGAGGAAGTTGTCGATCTCGGTCAAATCTTGGGTTGCGATCTGGCGATCTTCTTTCTTCAAGTTCGGAAGGGCTAGTGTCGTGGTGACGTAATCCTTCAGGATCTTGAAGTCGTCGCGGATGGACTTTATCTCGCCGGCCGAAGGCGCCTCGCCCGGGTCCGTCGGTGCATCCTTGCTGAAATAGCATGCGACGATGCTCAGGTAGCCGTAGGCCCTCTTGTCGGTGATCTTAGAGGTCACCGCTTCCTTCTTGAAATAAGGGATGGCGGCATCGAATTTCGACGCGTTTTGGTAATAGTCGCCGATGTTGCTGTAAGCGTCGCTCAGCTTCTCCGACGTATTGTTGGGATCCAGCTTCTCCGCTTCCGAAAGCTTCGCCAGGGCCTTATCGATCTCATAGCGGTCGCCGTAGATCGCAGCAAGTCGGGACACCGCATTCAGATCTTTCGGATTCACCTTATACTTGGCTTCGGCGCCGGGAAAGTCCGCATAATCCTTCAGGAACGAGTTCCCGTGCTTGACGAACTCATCGGCGGATTCGAAGCCGTCGATGGTTCCACAGGCGTTCTCGCTTCCATCCAGGAACAGGACGGTCGGATAGTTCGTGACATGGAATTTCGTCCCGAGATCCTTGCCCTCCTTCTCGACATTGACGCGGACGGCGATGAACTTGGCGATCACTTTTTGGGCGCTGGGATCGGCGAATGTTTCCTTCTCTAGTTTGCCGCACCAGTTCAGCAAGGGCGTACCGCTCTTGTCCTTGCCGTTAACATCCCAACTTGTATAGAACTCGACCATCACCAGCTTCTTTGCCGCTTTGGCCTGGTTCAAGGCAGCGGGAAAGTTCGGTGCCCACTTGATGGCGCCGACTGCCGAGGCGATGACAAATAGCGCGGCGAGGCTCGCCGCTAGTCTCACTGGTCTGATTTCCATCTACTTGCTCTTCGTCTTCTTGAGGATCTT
>Ga0209415_10018370_pt1 | contig 11037 bp, 12 predicted proteins | sample PeaSoiSIISIP2007_FD_187696 | JGI IMG/M metagenome (GOLD analysis project Ga0209415, IMG submission 187696) | Peat soil microbial communities from Weissenstadt, Germany - SII-SIP-2007 (SPAdes) (version 2) | ecosystem: Environmental > Terrestrial > Soil > Wetlands > Peat | place: Germany...
TCGGTCAGCGTCACCTGTGTCACCACGGGGTCTCGGGCCGATCCGTGGCCGAAGGGTCCGCACGCCGTCCTGGCGCCAGCAAAATCATCGACGCCGCCGACACCAAGCTTGAGCCATTGGCACCGGCGACAACGCGTTTTTCTCCACCGTGCCGGGCCGACGCGACGACGCCGACCACGAGCGGTGAAAACCAGCACCCCGCCGACGGCGAAAGCCGGTCGGCAGGGTGCTGGTGGTACGAGGGAACGTGAACGGAACTACTGCATCTGCACCAGCGACTGCAGGACCGTCGAGGTGGTGCTCACCACCTTGGTGTCCGCCTGGTAGGACTCCTGGGCCTCGATCATGTCGGTCAGCTCGGTGGCCAGGTCGACGTTCGAGCTTTCGAGGGCACCACCGAGGAGCGAGCCCCGGCCCCCCGTCCCCGCCGTGCCCACGGCGGCCTGGCCCGAGTTCGCCGACGCCGAGTACATGAGATTGCCGTCGTCGATCAGGCCGGTGGGGTTGGAGAACGTGGCCAGGGCCAGCTGGGCGATGGGCTCGGTGAGGCCGTTGGAGAAGGCACCGCTGATGATCCCGTCGCCACCGATCGTGAAGCTCTCGAGGGTACCGGCCGAGTTCCCGTTCTGCGTGGCGAGTTGGGCCGTCTGCTCACCACCGAACTGGGTGACGGCATCGATGGAACCCGACGGGGGGAATTGGAACTTCCAGGTGTCGCCGGAGGGGAAGGTGGCGCCGGGAGGCATGGTGGTGACCGGGAGCGTCCAGGACCCGTCGCTGTTGGCCGTGACGCCGGTGATGCTGGCGATCTGCCCCGAGGTGGCGTTGAAGGCGATCGTCGGCGCCGTGGTCCACAGGTTGGCCGTCCCCGATCCGTTGGGCACGGTCCCCTGGACCGTCCAGGAGTTGGCCGTGCCGGCCACGGCGGTGAAGGTCAACGTGACGGGGATGGTGTTGCCGAGCGAGTCGAAGCCGTTCAGGGTGGTGCTGACGATCGGGGGTGTCCCGCTGCCGTCCCACGCCGGGAAGTTCCCTTCCATGGTGAAGGAGCTGGTGGCCTGGGCCGCCATCACCTGGCCATTGGGGATGCTCACCACTCCGATGGGGGCGTTGGTGTCGATGTTGCCCTGTCCGGTCGCCTGCCAGCCCTGGATGAGCGAGCCGGTGGGCGTGGCCAGATCGCCGTTGGCGTCGAGCGTGAGATTGCCGGCACGCGTGTAGAACTGCTGGCCTCCCTGATCGGCGATCAGGAACCCGGCACCCTGGATGGCGACGTCGGTGGGCTGGTTGGTCTGCTGGACGGCACCCTGTGACTGGTCGTTGGTGACGGCCCCGACCCGCACACCGGAACCCACCGCGATGGGGTCGATGCCGGCCGATTGCCCCTTGGAAGGCGCTGACGCTCCGGCGATCTGTTCGGCCAGGAGGTCCGTGAAGACGGGGTCTTCGGACTTGTAGCCGGTCGTGTCGGAGTTGGCGATGTTGTTGCCGATGACGTCGAGATACGTCTGATTGGCCTCGATCCCCGACACGGCGGCGATGAGCGACTGCTCCATGATTTTCTGTCCTTCCTGATTGCTTTCGGCGACTTGGGCCTTCTGGCTTAGGCGGGTTGCTCTGGTTGCGGGGTTGCGTTGGTAAGGCGGGTTGGCCTCGGTTCCTCAAGGACCGGGCGGACTCGTTTCGGTGACCGATGTGACACTGGTGAGGGCGAGGTTCTGCGACTGTCCGCTGCCGTCTTGGACCTCGAGGGTGGGCGCCCCCGACTGGCTGAGCAGGACGCCGGTGACCTGACCGGTGAGCGACGCACCCGAGGACGCCTCGCCCGTGACGGTCAGACCGATCATGGAGTCGGCCGCCACCGTCTGCTCTTCGGCCGAGAGCGACGTCTGCGACTGCACGGCGGTGAGCTGGGCGATCTCGGTCATGAACGAGGTCGGGTCGGTGGGGTTGGTCGGGTCCTGGTTCTCCAGCTGGGCCACGAGCAGCTGGAGGAACGTCTGGGAGTTGTCCAGCTGGTTCAGGCCGCTCGCATTGGACGTGCCGGTGGTGCCCGTGTTGGCCCCCGACATGTCGGAGACTCCGGGAATCGTGGTCATGGGCTCTCTCCAGTCCTCATTCGTGACGTCCTCACAGGTGAAGATCGATGTGTCCGGGGCGCGATCCCGTCGTGACGGGCGCGGTGGTGTCGGTATCGAGGTCCTCCCCCTCGGATCCCGCCTCCGACGTCGACGGCTGCCGGTCCAGGGCCCTCCCACCGTGGTGGTCGCCGTTCGAGAGCAGGACGCTGGCGGACGAACCGTCCCCGCCGAGCTCGTGCTTCAGCAGGGGGAGGGCCTGTCGCAAGGCGTCGCGCGCCTGGTCGTTGTCGGTGCCGAGCTGGACGACGATCTGTCCCGCACTCACGGTCACGGTCGCCTTCACGGTGCCGAGCCCCTCGGGCTCGAGGCCGATGGTGACCTCGTGGGTGCCGTCGTCCGACGACCGCAGGGGAGCCAGCACGGTGACGACCTGCTGCGCCGGGGTCGGAGGAGGCGCCGCCGCCGCGGCCGGGGCGGCCGGCGAGGGCGGGGCGGTGGCCTGGGTGATCGGCATCCCCACCGTGGCCGGGGCGGTGGAGGCGGAGGGCGGGCCGGAGGAGGGGGGGCCACCGGTGACCGTGGTGGCGCCCGGTTGGCCGGCGGGAGACGGTGACGGCTGGCCGACGGCGCCGTGGGTGGCTGACACGGTGGGGCCCACCGACACCGGGGGGCCCGCCCCTCGGGCGTCGGGGCCCGGTGGCAGCGACGTCTGTGACGGGGCGGAGCCGGCTCCGGGGTCGGGCGCCGTGGCGGACCCCGTCTGTGCGGTGACCGCTTCCGCCGGCGACATCGTCGAGGAGACGGCCGTCGCTGACGCCGCCCCGTTCGACACCGCCACGGCGGCCGGCGTCGGGGCCCCTACCGGGTGCTCCGCCTGACCGCTCTCGGGGGGCGGTGCGTCGGCGAGAGAGGGTGCGCTGTCGGGGGTGGGGGCCTGCGCCCCGGGTCTGGCGTCGGCGACCGGGCCGGCTGTGCCGGCGGTGACGTCGGCCGCCCCTCCGGGAGCAGCCGGTCCCGCCGTGGCCACCGTCGCCCCGCCGGCCGCCGGACCGGCTGTCGGGTCCGCCGCGTCCACGCCACCGGCGGACGGCGAAGCCGGCGCCGCCACGGCCGCCGGTGTCGTCGGTGTGGTGGTTCTCGATGGGCCCGTGGGCGCCGGCGACGGGTCCGTTCCTGACGCGGAGGTGGAGGGCGACGGGTTCTTCGTCGCCGACGCCTTGCCGACTCGCCGGCTCCCGCCGGTGTGGGCGTCGGGAGGAGTCGACGCCACCGTCGACAAGGTGTGGCCGAATTCGCCGTCGCCGCCGCTGGCGCTGTCCGAAGGCCGACCGGCACGCGGCTCGTCGGACACGCCGCCGGTCAGGAGGGCGCCGTCGACCGGGCTCACGACGAGACTCCGAGCATGCCGACGATGTTGTTCACGTACGCCGTGGTCTGCGCGTAGGGGGGAACCCCCCCGTAGCGGGCCACCGCGCCCGGGCCTGCGTTGTAGGCGGCGAGGGCCAGGGGAACGGACCCGTTGTACTGCTGGAGGTAGCCGCCGAGGAGCTGCGCGGCGCCATGGACGGCCTGCGCCGGATCGAAGGCGTCGACCCCGAGGCCGGACGCCGTGGACGGCATGAGCTGCATCAAGCCCTCGGCCCCGGCGGAGCTGACGGCGCCGGGGTCGTAACCCGACTCCTGCTTGGCCACGGCGGCGAGGAGGGAGGCGGGCACACCGGACTGGGCCGACGCCGACTCGAACACCGGGACGAGGGCGGCGGGCACCCCGAGGCTGGCGGGGATGGCACTGGGCAGACCGCTCACCGAGGGGCCCGATCCGCTCGCGTCGGGGAGGATGCGACGGATGGCAGACGGCTGGCCCACCGACTGGATCTGGACGTCGGTCCCCGTGTGGGGGGCGTCGATCATCTGGCCGTTGCCGATATAGATCCCGACGTGGCCCGGACCGCTGGCCCCGGGTTCGAAGAAGACGAGGTCACCGGGCTGGGCGTCGGCGACGGAGTCGACGGGGGTCCCCACCGTGGCCTGTTCCTGGCTGGTGCGGGGAACAGAGATCCCGAGGTCGGCGTAGACGTGCTGGACGAGTCCGGAACAGTCGAAGCCCGTCGTTGGGCTCGTGCCGCCCCACTGGTACGGGACGCCGAGGTACTGCTCGGCGTCGGCCACCACCGACGCGCCGCTCACGGCGGTGCCGGTGCCGGCGGTGCCCGTCGCCGCGGCGCCGGGGTCCGTGAGTCCGAGAAGAGTCGACGACGGGGTGAGCGCGGCACCCGAAGATGAGGCCGCCGTGGCGGCGCCGGCGGCGGGGGCGGAGGGATCGGCGGCAGCGGTGAGGACGGCGTTGGCGTTGGCCAGGACGCTGGCGAACTCGCCCGAGGGCGCCGCCTGCTCGAGGGCGGGGCCGAGCGACGACAGCTCCGCTCCCACGGCCTGCATCCGGGCCACCATCACCGAGGCGTCGACGGACGTCACGCCGGCACCCCCACCTCGGAGTCCGCCGACGGCGCGGCGGCGATGTCGGCGAGCCATCCGGCCATGGCCGATTCGTCGATGGCAGCCACCTCGGCCCGCTGCTCCTCGAGGCGCCATTCCTCGCGGCGGCGTTCGTCGAGACGTTCGACGGCGGCCACCAGCTTGGCGGCGGCCGACCAGTCGTTGTGACGGGCCTCGGCCTCGACGGTGGCGGCGTCGACGGCAGCCTGGGCGGCCATCACGGAGGCGGCGCGCCTCTCGGTGACGTCGCGCTCGCGCCGGAACGTCTCCCGATCCTGTCGGTCCCGGTCCAGCACGAGCGCATCGCAACGGGCCAGGGCCGCCCGGTGGGCTTCCACGGCGCGCTGGCGGTGCTGGTTGGCGTGGGCCAGAGCGAACCCGGCCGCCTCCTCCTGGGCCCGACGGACGCGGAGGACGGCCTCCAGGGCGAAGTGGTAACGCTTCATACCGGCACCGTCTCGGGCACTTCGTCGGATGCCAGCACCTCGGCCAACGCCGCCCAGGACTGCGGCGAGTGCGTGATCTCGGTGATGTCCTGACACAGGAACTGGTCGATCTGCTCCTTCTGCCTGACGGCCCGGTCGACCAGAGCGTTGGAGCCGGTGATGTAGGCACCGATCTCGATGAGGTCCTTTGCTTCGCGGTAGGCGGCCAACATGCGACGAATCTCACTCGTCATGGCGCGCTGTTCGCGGGTGAGGATGGCCGGTTCCACACGGGAGATCGATTCGAGGACCTCGATGCTCGGAAAGTGGTTGGCCGTCGCCAGTCGCCGCGACAGGACGATGTGGCCGTCGAGAATCGAACGCGAGGCGTCGGCGATCGGCTCGTTCATGTCGTCGCCTTCGACGAGAACGGTGTAGAGCCCGGTGATGCTCCCCTTCTCGGCGGCGCCGGCGCGCTCGAGAAGCTTGGGCAGGAGGGTGAAGACCGACGGCGGGTACCCTCGGGTGGCGGGAGGCTCACCGGCCGACAATCCGACCTCGCGCTGGGCCATGGCGAAGCGGGTCAGGGAGTCCATCATCAAGACGACGTCCTTGCCCTGGTCACGGAACCACTCGGCGATCCTGGTGGCGGTGAAGGCGGCCCGGATCCGGACGAGGGCGGGCTCGTCCGACGTGGCGACGATCACCACCGACCGGGCCAGGCCCTCGGGTCCGAGATCGCGTTGGATGAATTCGTTGACCTCACGCCCGCGCTCGCCCACCAGGGCGACGACCGACACCGAGGCGTCGGTGCCGCGGGCGACCATGGACAGGAGGCTCGACTTCCCCACCCCCGAACCGGCGAAGATGCCCAGCCGCTGACCCCGACCGCAGGGGACGAGGGTGTCGATGGCCTGGACGCCGAGGGCCAGCTGACGGTCGACCAGCTCGCGACGAAGCGGATGGGGGGGCGCCGACTCGATCCCCACCTCCTGCGACTCCGACAGCGGCGGACCGTCGTCGATGGGTCGACCCAGACCGTCGAGGACGCGACCGAGAAGCCCCTCGCCGACCCTCACGGGGAGGGGGCGACCGAGGGCCTCGACGGTATCGCCGAAGCGCACCCCGGCCAGGTCACCGAGCGGCATGCAGGCCAGGGCCGATCCGGCCACGGCGACGACCTCGGCGTCGAGGACACCGCCCCCGCGCCAGATCCGCACCGCTTCGCCCACGGCGGCGGCAACGCCCTCGACCTCGATCCGCAGACCCACCAGGCGCGTGACGCGACCCGTCCGTCGGGGTGCCACGGCGGCGTGCAACGACGAATGAAGAGGAGGGGGCAGCACGCTCACGATGCACCGCGCGTTCCCTGGCCCACGGAATCGATGAGAGCGCGGGCCCGCTCCATCGCCGGGCCGACCTGAGCGTCGATCCGGCACGGCCCGGCCTCGACCACGCAACCGCCGACCTCCACCTCGGGGTCGTGCACCACCTTGACGGACCCGTCGGCCACCAGGACCTGCAGCTCCTCCGGCGTGATCACGTCCCCGGGATGGAGGCGGACGACGAGGTCTTCGCCCTTGGGCACGAGGGCCACGGCCCGGGTGACGGCGTCGATGCTCAGCGACGGACTCAAGCTGATCTCGCGCCCGAGGAGCGCTTCGGCGAGCTCGAAGGCCAATTCGACGGCCTCCTGCTCGGCCTGCGCCACGGCGTCGGCACGATGCGATCGCGCCGACGCGGCGGCGGCGACGAGGGCGTCGGACAGGCGCGCCACGCGCGCCGAGATGGCCGCTTCGTCGCCCATGGCGGCGTCGGCCAGACCGGCGGCAAAGCCCTCCTGGAATCCGGCCGCCCGTGCCGCCGCGAAGGGGTCGGCGGTGGGGGCCGCCGGGGAGCGACCCTTCGTCTCCGGCAGGTGGACACCGAAGGTCTCGGTGGTGGCCCGACGACCGGCCTCACCGCGCAACACCCGGCTCATGGCGCGGCTAGACGAACTCATCGCCACCCCTGGCCAAGACGATCTCGCCCGAACCCTCGAGCTCGCGGACCGTCTTCACGATGGCACTCTGCGCCGCCTCCACCTGGGAGACACGTGTGGGACCGAGGAGATCGATCTCCTCCAGGACATCCTGCGCGGCGCGTTCGGACACGTTGCCGAGGAACTTCTCCCGGACACTGTCGGGGACGGTCTTGAGGGCGATGGCCAGGTCCTTGGGGACGACGTTGCGCAGGATCTGTTGCAGAGTCCGGTCGTCGAGGCTGGCGACATCGTCAAAGACGAACATCTCGTTGCGGATCCGCTCCGCCAGCTCGGGGTCGGTCTGCTCGAGCTCGGTCAAGATCTGCTGCTCCGACGCCCGCTCGGTCTGGTTGAGGATGGCCACGATGGACGAGAGTCCGCCCATCTCGTGACCACCGGTCACCCCGGCGCGTAGAACGGCCGCCAATTTCTGCTCGAGGAATTCGGCGAGCTGTTGGATGACGTCGGGGGAGATCCGCTCCATGGTGGCGATACGCCGGGCCACGTCGGTCCGCGTCACCTCTTCGAGGTTGGCGATGACCTGGGCGGCCGAGTCCGGGGGCAGATGCGACATCACGAGAGCGATCAGCTGGGGATGCTCGTCCCCGATGAAGCTGGCGATCTGCTGGGGATCGATGCGGTGGAGAAAGGACAGGGGATGTGAGTAGCTGGCGGCGACGAACCGGTCGAGGACCTCCTCGGTCTTGGCCGTCCCCAGCCGCTCCCGCAGCAGCTTGCGGGCGACGTCGACACCCCCCTGACCCACCTGGACGGCGGCGGAGGCGTGCATGCTGAACTCCGACAGGACACGACGGACGTCGTCGGGGGCCAGCGTCGGGAGGGTGGCCATCGTCGACATGAGATCGACGACCTCCTTCTCGCTCATGGCCTTCAGGATCTTGGCGGCCCGGTCGACGTCGAGCTGGGCCAGGACGACGGCCGCCTTCTGGGATCCGGTGAGAACCGACGTCATGAGTTGCTCAGCTGGGGCGAGTCGGCCAACCAGGTCCGCAGCATGGTGGCCACGTCATCGGGCTGACTGTCGATGAACCGGTTCACGTCCCCGGCTTCCCGGGTATTCGATATCTGGGCCATGGCCGGCGTCAGCTGCCCGGTGGGCTCGTCGGCCAGTGATCGGGTCAGCGCCGCCAGATCGGAGGGACCGAGCACCTGGGTGGGCGGGGCGAGACGGGCCTTCTTGGCCGATCGCCACAGCAGGAACATGACCACGGCGATGATCAAGAAGACGACACCGGTCTTGATCAGCGCTCCCATCGCCTGCTTCTTGTCCGCCGCCGAGCCGGCGGCGGCAGCCTTGGCCGCCTGCTGGGCCGAGGCCGTGCTGAACGGCATCGAGCTGAACGCCAGCTGGTCGCCACGCGTCGTGTTGATGCCGGCGGCGGCGGCCACGCCCGTCTGCAGGGAGGTGAGGCTGAGGCCCTTGGGGATGGCCTTCGAGTTGACCAGGACGGCCACCGATTGGCTCACCACCGTTCCGGGGGCCTGCTGGACGGTCTTGGTCTCCTGGCTGGGGGGCTCGCAGGTCTGCGTGTTCTGGGTGTTGGTGTAGGTCCCGTTCCCCGTGCCGCTGGTGCCGGTGATCGTCCCCGCCGTGCCGCCCGGCGGGGTGCCGGTGCCGGTGTAGGACTGGTTGCTGGTCGACGTCTGGGTGCAGAAGGGCGACGGCTGGCCGTTGGCCCCCGGGGCGATGCTCTGCGTGGTGGTCGACACCTGGTCGTAGGAGAGGGTGGCATTGACCTGGACGTCGGCGTTGTTCTGACCCAGCGCGGCGGCCAGATAGGCCTCCACCTTGGCCTGGACCCCGGCGTCATAGGAGTCGGTCTGGCTGCCGTTGCCACCTTCACCCTCGGCCACCCCCGGACCGGCCAGGAGATTGCCGTTCGAGTCGGCCACCGTCACGCTGCCCGACGAGAGGTTGGGGACGCTCGACCCGACCAGATGGACGATGGCCTGGACCTCGGAGTCCGTGAGGGACTGGCCCGCCCGCATGGTCACGAGCACCGAGGCCCCCGTCGGAGAGTCGTTGCTCAGGGCGAAGTCCTGATTGGCGGGAAGGGCGATGTTGACCTGGGAGCTGGTCACGTTCGAAATGGAGTCGATGGTCTGTTCGAGCTCTCCCTGCAGGGCCTGGAGATAGTCGGCCTGTTGGGTCATGTTCGAGCTGGTGATCCCCTCCTTGTCGAGGAGGGACAGACCGACGGTGCTGGTCGCCGGGAGACCGGCCTGGGCCAGTGAGAGCCGCTCCTGGTCGACGTCGCTGGCCGGAACGAGGATGGTGGAGCCCCCGTCGGAGAGCTGGTAGGGCACCTTGTCGGATGTCAGCTTGGACGCGATGTTGGCGGCGTCGGACGACTGGAGGTTGGTGAACAACGGGGTGTAATTGGGCTTGCCCGAGAAGGACATGAAGGCGAAGGCGCCCACCACCACGGCGATGGTGGCGGCGATGGTGACAGCCTTCTGTCCCGACGTGAACTCCGAAGCGAATCGCTTCAATCCGTCGCGGGCCCGGGTCAACTCTGTGCTGGGTACCAGGGCCATCTCAGAGGGTCATGTTCATGATGTCGGTGAAGGCGGCCACGCCCTTGTCCAGAAGCGCCACCGTGACCTGCGTGTCGAGCGACGCCTGGGTGGCGTCGATCATGGCGTTGGTGACGCTGCCCTGACCGGCCGCCGCCTGCGCCTCGGCGGTGGAGGCCGTGTTCTGGCTCTGCTGGACCTGGTCGAGGGCGTTGGCGATGGAACCCGAGAAGTTTCCGCCGCTGTCGGCGGCGGCGGTTCCCCCGGCGGCCGGAGCGGCGGGGAGGGGCGCTATGGGTGGGATCGGAGCGATCACGGCCGTCACGTCCCCAACGTGAGGGCGGACTGGTACGCCGTCTTGGCGTCGGCGAACACGGACGCATTGGCCTGGTAGTCGGTCTGCGCCTGGATCATGTCCACCATCTGTGAGCCCAACTGGACGTCGGGGACCCGCACCTCGCCCTGGGCGTTGGCCTCGGGGCTGCTCGGGTCGTACTGGACGATGCCCGTGGTGTCGCCCTCGGCGATGCCGGCGACCGAGACACCGTCGCCGATCTGGCCGACGGCGCCCGACGGCACGAACACAGGGGTCTGCTCCCCGTAGGCGGCCTCGTCCATGGGGCTGACGTCGTTCATGTTGGCGATGTTCCCGGCCGTCGTGTTGAGCCACGTCTGGGCGGCGTCGATGCCGGAGCCGGCGATGTCGAGGGATCCGAACAGACTCATGAGAAGCTCCCGCCCGCCGCGCCCGAGATGAGTCGGAACTGGGCGTTGAGCATGTCGACAGTGGTCTGGTACTGGAGCGTCTCCTGCTGGGCGTCGACCAGTTGGTTGCCGGTGTCGACGTTGTTCCCGTTGGTGGCAGGAGCGGCGGGGTCGGCCGAGACGACGGCGCTGGCCGTTCCACCATTCGGCGAGTCGATGGCCTGCTGCAGGCTGGTGGCGAAATCGACGTCCTGGGCCGTATAGCCCGGCGTCTGCGAGTTGGCCAGGTTGTTGGCGGTGGCCTGTTGCTGTTGATTCACACCGTCAACGGCGTACTGCAGGACGTCCACGATCCCGTCCATAGGACTCGACCTCCCAGGAACTCTACGGGCCCCCACCGGGCGAGTGCCGGAAGAGACATGTTGATGAGCCCGTCCTGGGCGTTATGACGCCAAGCCATCCGTGGACCGTGACCCGAGATCTTTCGACCTCTGCCCGGTCCCCCTTTAGGCAATATCAGAAAATTGTCGAGGCCGACATCGGCGGTCTCGTTGGTGCGAACCGTCTCCCCGTTTTCGACGTTGCCGGGACGGCGGGCCTGCGGGTCGAGCGCAGGAGAACCCTGTCACCGTGTTGTGAGAAACGGTCGCCCTGTTGTCGGGGTGAGGCGGTGTCGTCGTGCCTTGGAGCCTCCCCCCGGGGACGTCGGTTGTCGTCCCCGGGGGGTCAGGCCCCGCGCCGGACTACTGCAGGAGCTTGAGGACCAGCG
>Ga0209415_10018371_pt1 | contig 11037 bp, 8 predicted proteins | sample PeaSoiSIISIP2007_FD_187696 | JGI IMG/M metagenome (GOLD analysis project Ga0209415, IMG submission 187696) | Peat soil microbial communities from Weissenstadt, Germany - SII-SIP-2007 (SPAdes) (version 2) | ecosystem: Environmental > Terrestrial > Soil > Wetlands > Peat | place: Germany...
GGGGTTCAGTGATTGGCTCGCTCGACGCGTGATGGTTTGCCCGCCGCGCCACGATGCCGCTCAAGCTCCGGCGTCAGTGGGGTTGCTTGACAGCCCGAAATATCTTCATATATGGTATACCAAGAAAAAGATAAGGTTGGCTGCAAGTTCGGACGCTGAGTCCGGACCTTTGGGGGTGTTATGTGTGGGTCTGTCTCGAGACGTCCGCATTCTCATCGTTTGGGTCCCAAACGCCGTCAATGCCTGCCAATCGCACTGTGCCGGAAGTTCGGCGCGGTGATGATCAGAGCGCGCTCATAATCAACGACTTGCTCTCGATCAACGCGATTTTAGGAGAACTACATGAACGCGACTTCGATTCCAGCAAGCACATCTCAAGAAAACGCATCGCCGCTGGGCAACCCATGGATTCAACTGATCATCGGCATCATCTGCATGGCGATGATTGCCAATCTGCAATACGGCTGGACGCTGTTCGTTAATCCAATCGACGCCAAGTACCACTTTGGCCGCGCCTCCATCCAGGTGGCATTTACCATATTCGTGTTACTCGAGACCTGGCTGGTCCCGGTTGAAGGCTATCTGGTGGACCGGTTTGGCCCGCGCTGGATCGTGGTCATCGGCGGGGCGCTGTGCGGGATTGCCTGGGCGATGAATTCGGTAGCGGACTCCTTGCCGATGTTTTATTTCGCGGCGGCGATCGGCGGCATCGGTGCCGGCGGCGTGTACGGCACTTGCATCGGCAATGCGGTCAAATGGTTTCCCGGCCGGCGGGGCCTCGCAGCGGGCCTTACCGCAGCCGGCTTCGGCGCGGGCTCGGCGCTCACCATCATCCCCATCGCCTCGATGATCAAGAGCGGCGGCTACGAACACACGTTTCTGACCTTCGGCCTGATGCAGGGCATCGTGGTGGTCGTTCTCGGATTTGGCCTGCTGGTGGCGCCCCCGAGCTTGACCGCGAGTGCACCGAAAGTCGCGCCCGGCGCCAGCCGTCATCAAGCGACTCCGGGCGAAATGGTCAAGTCACCGATATTTTGGGTGATGTACGCGATGTTCGTCATGATGGCGACCGGCGGACTGATGGCGGTCGCGCAGCTCGCGCCTATCGCCAAGGATTTCAAGATTGCGGAAATACCGGTCAGCCTCATCGGTCTTACCATGCCGGCGCTGACCTTTGCGCTGGCCCTCGACCGCATTTTGAACGGCCTGACCCGTCCTTTCTTCGGCTGGGTGTCCGATCACATCGGCCGCGAGAACACCATGTTCATCGCCTTCGCGCTCGAAGGGGTCGGGATCTTTGCCTTGGCGAAACTCGGCACCGATCCGGTGTTGTTCGTGATCCTGAGCGGTATGGTGTTTTTCGCTTGGGGCGAAATCTATAGCCTGTTTCCAGCCACGGTCACCGATACCTTCGGCGCCAAGTTCGCCACCACGAATACCGGCTTGATGTACACCGCCAAGGGCACCGCGGCCATCCTCGTGCCCTACGGCAACGTACTGGCGAAGGCTACCGGCAGCTGGTTCATGGTGTTCATGATCTCGGCCACGTTGAATATCGCCGCGGCGGTGCTGGCGATCGCGGTGCTGAAGCCGCTGCGGGCACGCTATACCGCCAAGACTGCGGCAGCTGATGCCAGTGCCGCCGGTACACCGCTCTCGGGTGCGGCCAGAGGGTAACGCACCAGGGGCACATGCACCGACCGCCGTCGCACGGGACGAAAACGTCCGGCGGCCGGTGCAAGGACCACCCTCAACGAGCCGCGCCGATCAACCAAGACAGTGATGGGGAGAGTTATGCCGAATGCGTCCGTCAAGATTCAGGGCCGGGAATCGACGACCGCCGATGACACGCTCCAGAAAAAGAGCCGTGAGGCGGGCGTCATTTCCGGCGGCCACTTGGTGGCCAAGGCGCTCAAGAATGAAGGTGTCGACACGATCTTCACCCTTTGCGGCGGTCACATCATCGATATCTATGACGGCTGCGTCGATGAGGGCATTCGCATCATCGATGTCCGCCACGAGCAGGTTGCCGCGCACGCCGCCGACGGATACGCGCGCCAAACCGGCAAGCTCGGCTGTGTGGTCACGACCGCGGGACCGGGGTTTACGAACGCTATCACCGGCATCGCCACCGCGTTCCGCTCCGAGAGTCCCGTCCTGCACATCGGCGGTCAAGGTGCGCTGACGCAGCACAAGATGGGATCGCTGCAGGATCTGCCGCACGTCGATATCATTACTCCCATCACGAAATTCGCGGCAAGCGTTCCCTCGACCGAACGCGTGGCGGACATGATCTCGATGGCGGTGCGCGAAGCCTTCAACGGCGCTCCCGGGCCGGTGTACCTCGAAATCCCGCGCGACGTGCTCGACCGCGAGGTCGATAGCGCCAAGGCGGTCATTCCCCAACCGGGCATGTATCGAGCGTCCACGCGATCGATCGGCGATCCGCGCGACATCGAGAAATTGGCCGATATTCTGGTCGGTGCGGAGAGGCCGGCGATCCTGTACGGACAGCAGGTGTGGACCGCACGGGGTCACAAGGAGGCGATCGCGCTGCTGCGGGGCCTCGATATTCCAGGGTATTTCAACGGCGCCAGCCGCGGGCTTTTGCCGCCGGGCGATCCGCATCACTTCGACCGCACGCGCACTCAGGCGTTCGCCAATGCGGATGTGCTGGTGATCGTCGGGACTCCGTTCGATTTCCGCATGGGTTACGGCAAGCGCATCAGCAAGACACTGAAGCTGGTGCAGATCGACATGGACTATCGGACCGTCGGCAAGAATCGCGACGTCGATTTAGGGCTGGTCGGCGACCCGGGAGCGATCTTGGGTGCGGTGCTGCAGGCGGCGTCCGGCCACATCAAGAGCGACAAGCGTCAGGCTCGCCAGCAATGGCTAAAGCAATTGAGCGAAGGCGAAACCGCCGCAACCGAGAAGCTCATGCCTCTGTTCAAGTCGAACAACACGCCGATTCACCCGTATCGCGTGGCGTGGGAGTTGAATGAGTTCCTGGCCGACAACACCATTTATATCGGCGACGGCGGCGACGTGGTGACGATTTCCGCCCAAGCGGTGCGCCCGCGCGGTCCGGGACAGTGGATGGATCCCGGTGCGCTTGGTTCACTGGGTGTGGGCACGGGATTTGCGATCGCGGCCGGTCTTGCGAATCCTTCCAAAGAGGTCCTTTGCTACTACGGCGATGGTTCGTTCGGCATGACTGCCTTCGACATGGAGACCGCCAACCGCTTCGGCGTCCCGTATCTCGCGGTCATCGGCAACAACTCCGCGATGAACCAGATTCGCTACGGCCAGCTCGCGAAATACGGCGAGCAACGCGGCAGCGTCGGCAATCTCCTGGGCGATGTGCCCTTCGGCAAGTTTGCCGAGATGTTGGGCGGCCATGGCGAGGAAGTGCGCGACCCAGCCGAGATCGCGCCGGCGCTCGCTCGCGCGCGCGAATCGGTGCGCAAGCTGCGCCGCTCGGCGGTGGTGAACATCTGGGTCGACCCGCGCGAATATGCGCCCGGCACCAAGAATCAGACCATGTACAAATAATGGCCGAGACCAAGCATCGTGGGTAAGGCACTCGACGGCGTTCGCATCCTCGATTTCACGCATGTGCAGTCCGGGCCGACCTGCACTCAATTGCTGGCGTGGCTCGGCGCCGACGTGATCAAGGTGGAAAAATCCGGCGCAGGCGACATCACGCGCGAACAATTGCGCGATATTCCGGGCGTCGACAGCCTGTATTTCACCATGCTGAACCACAACAAGCGTTCGGTGACGCTCGACACCAAGAGCGAGCAGGGCAAGAAGGTACTCGAGAAGCTGGTGAAGCACTGCGATGTGCTGGTGGAGAACTTCGCCCCGGGCGCTCTCGATCGCATGGGTTTCACCTGGCAGCGCATTCAGCAACTCAATCCGCACATGATCGTCGCGTCGGTCAAAGGCTTCGGTCCCGGCCCTTACGAGGATTGCAAAGTCTACGAGAACGTGGCGCAGTGCGCGGGCGGATCGGCCTCGACCACGGGCTTCGATGACGGGCCGCCGCTGGTGACCGGTTCGCAGATCGGCGACACCGGCACCGGACTGCACCTCGCGCTCGGCATCGTCGCGGCGCTTTACCAGCGCAAGACCACGGGGCGCGGCCAGAAAGTGCTCGCCGCCATGCAGGATGGCGTGCTCAACCTGTGCCGCGTCAAGCTGCGCGACCAGCAGCGTCTGGCGCGCACCCACGTCATGAAGGAATACCCCCAGTATCCGCAAGGCAAGTTCGGCAGTGCGGTGCCGCGTGCCGGAAATGCCTCAGGCGGCGGCCAGCCGGGGACCATCGTCAAATGCAAGGGTTGGGAGACCGACCCGAACGCCTATCTGTACTTCATCGCTCAGGCGCCGGTGTGGAAGGACATCTGCCGGGTGATCGGCAAAGAGGAGTGGCTCACCGATCCGAATTTCGCGACACCGGATGCACGCCTGCCGCGGCTCAACGAGGTGTTCGCGGCGGCCGAACAATGGACCGTCACCAAGACCAAGTTCGAAGCCATGGAACTGCTCAACCAGCACGATATTCCGTGCGGCCCGATTCTCTCGATGGAGGAGTTGGCCAACGAGCCGTCGCTGCGCGCGACAGGTACGGTGGTGGAGGTGGACCACCCCACGCGCGGCAAGTACCTCACCGTGGGCAACCCCATCAAGATGAGCGACAGCCCCACCGAGGTCACGCGCTCGCCGCTCTTGGGCGAGCACACCGATGAAGTGCTGGCGGAGCTTGGCTACGCCCAGGATCAGATCCGTGCTCTGCGTGCGCAGAAGGTCATTTGATGCCCACGCCGGATCTTACAGGGCTAGCGATGGATGAGGTGCGAGCGTCCGAGATCGATCAGGAACGTGACAAAATAGCTACAAGGGCATTTAATGGCGGTTAAGAAGCCGGGGATGGAGTTGCATATCTGCAACTAACGAATTGCCCCGCTGCGAAATGAGTTGGTTACACGCGCGCGAGCGCGCTTCATGGGGGATAAACATGATTAGTTTCAAGTTGGCGAAGCCGATTCTGGTTGTGTTGGCGGCGTGTGCCGTCACTTGCACCGTGGGGGGCATAGCCTTTGCGGACGATGCCCAAGACAACAAACAGCTCAAAGAACAGATGCGCATCATGATGCAGCAGATGCAGGAGCTGCAAAAACAAGTGCAGCAGCTGAAACAGCAGCAGCAAGCCCAGCCGGCGGCGGCGGCCCCTGCGGCACCTGCGCAGCCGGCCGCGCCCTCCGTGGGACCTGCACCCGCGGCACCGGCGGTCGCCAAGCAAGGCCCTCCGGCGGAACCGGCGTTCGAGAAGTTCATCAAGGGCTTCTACGGCACCTTGGACGTGTCGGCCGACTACGTGACCAAAGGCATCAGCGGATTGGGTGCCTATCACTTTTCACCGTACGATCCCGCCGACCCCAGTTATTATGTGATCACGGGCACAAAGGTGGGTCCGGTAGGCCGGGTGGGCTGGATGGCGGATCTATCGACCAACAAGTCGGTCATCGGCTGGCGCGGCTCGCACAAGATTCCGAACACCACCGTCGATTTCATTTACCAGATCGAAGTGCAACCCGCGATCACATCGGCTCCGGGAGCCTCGACGGGCTATACCTCGCAGTCCAACGTCACCAAGTCGGGCATCGGCTACGGCGATTCCTACGTCGGCGTCTCCGATACCACTTGGGGCAAATTGAAGGCCGGCACGACCTACACGCCGTATAAGAAATCCACCGACCGCATGAACCCGTTCTCCGGCATGCTCGGCGACTATGCCGTGGTCATGGGCAATTCCGGGGGCGACAACCGGGTCGAATTCGGCACCCGAATCGATCACTCGATCTGGTACGAATCGCCCAAGATCGGCGGTGTTTTCAGTTTCGACGCGCTGTTCTCGCCGGGCCAAAACCGCACGCCCTACAACGAGGCTCAGTCCTCGGGCTCTCCCGATTGCAACGGCGGGAACGTCCCGGGAAGCGGCAATCTGCCGCTCGCCTGCGATGACGGCGGCTTCGACAACGCGTGGAGCTTCGACGTGAAGTTCGAGCAGGGTCCGATTTACCTGACGGCGGCGTACGAAATCCATCAGGGCGTGAGTCGCGGCAGCGACGGCGACGGCTCGAACAATCCGTACTACAGTTCTCTGTATACCGTCACCAATATCACCGACCCCGTGTCCGGCGCCGTGCTCTCGAGTGTCTGCACTACGACCTCGCGGCTGATCGACTGCGCCGACTACAACGCATTCGCCGCCGAGTACCCGGGAGCGGCGGTTGCCGGATCGCCCGGCCTGAATTACGACGTGGCGAATGAGACGGCCTTCAAGGTCGGGGCACAATACACCTTCGATTTCGGCCTCGCCTTGAGCGGCATTTACGAAATGTTGAAACGTAATGTTCCGGCGGACCTGCAATGGCAGAACGAGCGGCAGAGAAACGGGCTTTGGTTTGCCGCCACGCAGGATATTACGAGAGTGGATAACCTGAGCATCGGCTGGGCGCACGCCGGCCGAACTCCGGGCGATCCGGGCGGGCAGCACAACTACGATCCGCGGAACCTCGAGGACTACGCGAATATGTACACCATTGCGTGGAAGCACCGGTTCGATAAGAACCTGTACTGGTATTTCGACGCGGCGGATACGGTCAATCACGGCAACGTCCACTACGATTTGGGCGCCGGAGGCCGCGGCGTGACGACCGATTGTCATGACGGTACGGTTCAACTGTTTACCGACTACAGCAGCGCCGGACCGACGACCTGGGGCGGCTGCCACCTGATCGGCGTGTCCACCGGCTTGCACTACACGTTCTGAGGCGCCAGGGACGTTGAACGAGATGAGTATGCGCAATGCGGCCAGGGACGAAAGCACGTTCCTGGCCGCTTGCCGCGGAAGCGAATAATAATTTGGGGGCGCGGATGCGTGCGCCCGGCGGGCGAACGCGAGTGAAAATAGCGATCATCGGTGTCGGTGCGATTGGCGGCTTCCTCGGGGCGCGGCTCGCCCACGCCGGCGAGGAAGTGACTTTCATCGCACGCGGCGCGAATCTCGAAGCGCTGCGCACCCGCGGCATTCGGCTGGTGATGGCCGACGGCAGCGAGCAAGCGGTGCCGCATGTCAACGCGACCGCGGATTACGGCGCCGCCGGACCGCAGGACCTGGTGATTCTCGCCCTGAAGGCGCATCAAGTCGAATCGGTCGCGTTCGAGGTGCCGAAGCTATTCGGCCCCGAAACGGTGGTGGTGCCCCTGCAGAACGGCATCCCCTACTGGTACTTCCACCAGCATGGCGGCGCACTGGCGGGGACTCGGATCCAAAGCGTCGATCCCAGGGGATCGATCGGCGCGAATATCCCCTGCGAACGCGTGATCGGTTGCGTGGTGTATCCGGCCAGTGAATTGCTCGCCCCCGGCGTCATCAAACACGTCGAAGGCAACCGGTTTCCGGTCGGCGAACCCGATGGGACGATGAGCGCGCGGGTCGTGCGAGTTTCGGAGTGCTTCATCAGAGGCGGGCTGCAGGCGCCGGTGCTCAGCGATATCCGCGCGGAGATCTGGTTGAAGCTCTGGGGCAATCTCACCTTCAATCCGATCAGCGCGCTGTCGCGAGCGACGCTCGCGGGCATATGCCAGTACCCGTTGAGCCGCACCCTGGCGCACACCATGATGAGCGAGGCGCAGAGCATCGCCAACAAGCTCGGCATCACCTTCCGGGTACCCATCGAGAAGCGCATCGCCGGCGCCGAACGGGTCGGACACCACAAGACCTCGATGCTGCAGGATGTCGAGGCCCGACGCACGCTCGAAATCGATGCGCTGTTGGGGTCGGTGGTCGAGCTGGCGCGGCTCACCGACACACCGATACCGCACATGGACACGGTGTACGCGCTCACCAAGCTTTTGGCGAAGAGCCTCGAGGAAGACAGGCCGCTGCTCGGCGACACGCGCGCCGGCACCGATCGCGTGGCCGGCGCACGAGGAATGCCGACATGAATGTTCACGAATACCAGGGCAAAGAAATCCTGCGCCGCTACGGGGTCGCAACCCCGCGCGGCGAGCCGTGCTTCTCCGTCGCCGACGCGGATGCGGCAGCGCGCCGGCTCGGCGGCAAGGTATGGGTGGTGAAGGCACAGATCCATGCCGGCGGCCGCGGCAAGGGCGGCGGCGTCAAGGTCGCGAAATCGCTCGATGAAGTGCACGACTACGCCTCGAAGATTCTCGGTATGACGCTGGTCACGCATCAAACCGGCCCGCAAGGCCGCCTGGTGAAGCGCCTGCTGGTGGAGGAGGGCGCGGACATCCGCAAGGAGCTCTACGTCGGCATGGTGGTGGACCGCTCTTCGCAGCGCGTTACGCTCATGGCGAGCTCCGAGGGCGGCATGGAAATCGAGGAAGTCGCGGCCCGCACGCCCGAGAAGATCCACAAGGTGGCGATCGATCCGGTGGCGGGCCTGACCGACACCCAGGCGGATGAGGTCGCGCGCAAAATCGGCATACCGGCGGCCTCGATTGCGCAGGCGCGCCAATTCATGCACGGCTTGTACCGGGCGTTCGTCGAATGCGATGCCTCTCTCGCCGAGATCAATCCGCTGATTCTCACCGGCGACGGCCAAGTGCTCGCGCTCGACGCGAAATTGAACTTCGACGACAACGCGCTGTTCCGGCATCCGGACATCGTCGCGATGCGCGACCTCGACGAGGAGGATCCGGCCGAGGTCGAGGCCTCCAAGTTCGACCTTTCCTATATTTCGCTCAACGGCAACATCGGCTGTCTGGTGAACGGCGCGGGGCTCGCGATGGCCACGATGGACGCGATCAAGCTGTTCGGCGCCGAGCCCGCCAACTTTCTCGATGTGGGCGGCGGCGCCACGACGCAGAAGGTCACCGAGGCTTTCAAGCTGATGCTGAAGAATCCGGCGGTCAAGGGCATCCTGGTGAATATTTTCGGCGGCATCATGCGCTGCGACACGATCGCCGAAGGGGTGATCGCGGCGGCGAAGGAAGTGAAGCTCAGCGTTCCTCTGGTGGTGCGCATGAAGGGCACGAACGAGGATCTGGGCAGGCAGCTGCTCCAGGCGTCCGGTCTGCCGATCATTTCCGCCGGCACCATCGCGGAGGCCGCGCAAAAAATCGTCGCCGCCGTCGGCGGCGCGAACAAGGAGCGCGCGGTATGAGCATCCTGATCGACAGGAACACCCGGGTGATCACCCAGGGCATTACCGGCAAGACCGGGGCGTTCCATACCCGCTTGTGCCGCGACTACGCCAACGGCAAGGCCTGTTTCGTGGCCGGCGTCAATCCGAACAAGGCCGGCGAGGACTTCGAAGGCATTCCGATTTTCGGCACGGTCAAGGAAGCCAAGCAGCGCACCGGCGCGACCGTCTCGGTCGTTTACGTACCTCCGCCCTTCGCGGCGAGCGCCATCGATGAGGCCGTGGACGCGGAACTCGATCTCGTGATCTGCATCACCGAAGGCGTGCCGGTGCGCGATATGATCGTCACGCGCCACCGAATGCGCGACCGCAAGACCCTGCTGGTCGGACCCAACTGCCCCGGAGTGATCACCCCCGATGAGATCAAGATCGGCATCATGCCGGGTCATATCCACAAGAAGGGGCGCATCGGCGTGGTCTCGCGCTCCGGTACGCTCACCTACGAAGCGGTGGGGCAACTTATGGAGTTGGGGCTGGGACAATCGACCTGCGTCGGTATCGGCGGCGATCCGGTCAACGGCCTGAAGCACATCGACATCATGCGCATGTTCAATGCCGATCCCGAGACCGACGCGGTCATCATGGTCGGTGAGATCGGCGGCGACGACGAGGAGACCTGCGCGCGCTGGATCAAAGAGCACATGAACAAGCCGGTGATCGGCTTCATCGCCGGAGTTACCGCGCCGCCGGGCAAACGCATGGGTCATGCGGGGGCGATCATTTCCGGCGGCAAGGGCACGGCGGCGGAGAAGCTGGCCGTGATGGAAGCATGCGGCATCAAGGTCACGCGCAATCCGGCGGACATGGGCAAGCTGCTGAAGTCGGTGCTCTAGCACAAACGCGAGGCGAGTCACGATGACCTGTTGGGCGCGTTTCCGGTCGAAGAACGGACGAAGTGGCTTCGGCATGTACGATGGCGGCGCCATCGCCGAATGCGACGGGGACATGTTCGGCGAAACGCGCCCGACCGGCGCGACGCTCGCCGCCGGCGCTTATACGCTCGAGAGCCCGTGTCAGCCCTCCAAGATCGTCGCGCTATGGAATAACTTCCATGCGCTAGCCGCCAAACTCGGCAAGCAGGCGCCGGCGCATCCGCTGTATCTCATCAAGCCGGGTAGCTGCGTCATCGGTCCGGACGATCCGATCCTGCGGCCGGCGGGCTATGCCGGCAAGATCGCCTATGAAGGCGAACTCGGCATCGTCATCGGCCGCCGCTGCAAAGACGTTCCGGCCAGCCGCGCCGGCGACTATATTTTGGGATACACCTGCGTCAACGACGTCACCGCCGGCGATGTGCTCAACGAGAATCCGGACTTTGCGCAGTGGTGCCGATCCAAAGGCCACGATACGTTTGGTTGCCTCGGGCCGGTCATCGCCACGAACTTCGATTGGCAGGCGGCTCACGTGACCACCCAACTCGACGGGATCGAGCGCCAACATTACCCGCTCGCGGACATGATTTTCCCACCCGCGGAACTGGTCAGCCGAATCTCTCACGACATGACGCTGCTGCCGGGCGATGTCATCGCGTGCGGCACCTCGCTCGGCATCGGCTCCATCCGCGACGGCTCCACGGTGGAGGTGCGGATCGATGGGATCGGTTCCTTGACCAATACCCTCGCGCCTCGATGAGCGGAGCGGCCCGTCCCGCGAGCCCGGGTGCACTGATGCGCGACCTGTTCGACGCCGCGATCGCTTCGGCGCAGCCCGCGAAGTGCATTCCCGCGCACTTGCCCGCGCCGCCCCGCGGCCGGCTCATCGTCATCGGCGCCGGCAAGGCCTCGGCGGCGATGGCGCG